>Ga0335081_10001092_pt1 | contig 43342 bp, 31 predicted proteins | sample Lox_Sample_35_FD_206713 | JGI IMG/M metagenome (GOLD analysis project Ga0335081, IMG submission 206713) | Soil microbial communities from Loxahatchee National Wildlife Refuge, Florida, United States - Lox_Sample_3.5 | ecosystem: Environmental > Terrestrial > Soil > Wetlands | place: USA... | reverse complement strand
GGAAGCGCGACGCCGCTGATGACATCATTCACCGCGACCGGGGCCCGCGACGGGTGAGCCACAAATGTCAGGCTGGCGGGCTTGGCGGCCACGACAAAAAACGCCGCGCTGGAGCAGGTGTCCGTACACATGAGGGCGACATAGCGGCCGGCAGCCTGCAGCTCTTTTGCAGGCAGCGATATCTGCTCCCCCAGTTGAACGTCGCGTTTCATTGCGATACTCGGGCCCAGTAGATAGAACGTAGCTCGCCCGCTGGCAGAGCTGGTGATTGACGCCGCTTGTCCTGCAGTGACGGTCGATGGAACCCGCAGCTCCACGTCCTGCGCAGACGCAAGCGTTGCCAGGCCCAGCAGAGACGCGACGAGCACGCTCCAGCGTACCCGCTTACGAATGCTGCATCGAATATTGATTGACGACGACATGAAAGTTCTGGACCTTTCCCGCCAAAGATTTTGGGATCTCAACCGCGAAGGCCTCGCTCGATTGTGGCAGCAGGGCCTTTTCCACGTAGCCATCGGAAACCCACACGACTTTGCCGTTGTTGTCATAAAAGCTGGCGATCACGTGCGGGATGTTCACCGTTTCTCCGGTTTGATTGAGCAGCTCTCCCTGTAAAACCGGCCTGCCCTGCGGATCGGTGACCAGCTTCTGATTCATGACGCCTATGACCGGATCGGAGCTCGCCGGTACCAGCGTGGCCTTCACATCCATGCGGACGTTCTTTGCTTTGCTAAGGCTGATCTTCGGAAAATCGATGCGGTAGGGCGAAACCTGCTTGGGCAACAGCACGTGGAGAATCTTGTCGAAGCTGTTCTCGTCGTCAATTGCGTTGCCGGAGCCGTCAACCAGAGTCGCGTTTACATTCACAAATGCCGGGATCGTGTCTTCGTTCACCACCTCACCCATGATGATGGCGCCGTTCTCGGAGTCAATCGCATTCATCGAGACGATTCGAACTTTGGGAGCATCCACGTTATGCGATCCCCACTCGCCGCCGGAACTTGCCGTCACGAGATCCCAGCGCAGATAGTTCACCGGAACGATCTGTGCCGGCACGTTCGGCGGAGGTGCCTGGTCCCAGCGCACTTTCCATTTGTCTCCGGTATGTACGAGAGGAAAATCGCGGACGTCCTCTACCGGGCCGACCGGAGTCGACCAGTGCAGGCGAACGCGCATATCCGCATCGGAATCAGTGGCGTGCAACGGGCGTGCATCATAGCCCTCGAGACTGGAAAACGCGCGCAGGCCGCCATTGCCGCCCGTCCACTCCTGAACGAAAGACTGTTCGGTGAGAGCGTCGCTGGTGCGTTCGAGGCTTGCGAAAGCACGATCCCAGTTGCGTTTCTGCAGGTCAAGCAAAAAGTTCGAGATCGCTTTTTCTGGCGTGGATGCGTTAGGGCTAAATCCCGGCAGCGCGGATCCGCTGGCGACGCCAATGGTTCCAGCGGCGCGGCCCACCGGCGTCAGTCCCAGGAAGACCAAAATTACGGTCGCAACAAGAATGGCTAGAACGAACGGCAGAGCACGTTTCATGTCCCTTCCTCAGGCTACATAGTGTTGTTCCCGCGTTTCGAGCGGGATGGGAGAAACTACTTCGTGAACGCGTTGCCGGGCTGGCAGGAACAGCACCAGGAATATGGCCAGAATGCTGACGCCGATCGGCAGCGTGCCCCACATCAGACCCATCCAGGCGGGAGGGATCGCATCGGAATAAATTCTGTGCGCGGGAGGAACGTCGTCCTTCGACCACGCGGTAATTTCTCCCGTGCCGAAGATTTCGGTTTTGCGCCAGCCGGCAAACGTAAGCAGCGGCTCGTAGTACGAGTCGTGCACAAAGATGTATTTCAATCCATAGCGGTTGGCATGCTCGAGCATGGCGCGCAACGAGGCCATGCCGGCGGAGCCATAGAATTTCGCGTTCGTCAGCTGCGCCGACCCGTAGCTGGTCATTTCCGGCAGCAAGCGGGCAGAGTTGTAGTCTCCATCGACGCTGTTGGCGTCGGTATATGTCGAGACCTGCGCGAGTTCGCTGCCAAATCCGAGCGTGAGATAGCGGTAGGCATCGTGGCCGTCGCGATTGAGGAACCCGATGACCGGCTGGACGTTCAGAGCGACCATGGGCCGAAACGGATTCGCGCTCAGCCACCACAACGCTCCGCCAATGGTAGTGACGGCAGCCAGAGAAAGCCCGACCGCGGCCCTATTCCCAAAACGATCGAGCAATTCGATGGCAAGCAATCCGACGATCGGCATCGCCATCAGCGTTGCCCAGAACGTGAATCGCTCGAAGGTCAGAATTTCAAACGCGCGCCCGAGCAGCCAGCGCGGCAGCGGAGTGGTGCCTCCCAATCCGAAGATGAATGTCATCCAGAATCCGATCAGCAGCGGACGCAGGCGGCGCATGGAGGCGCCGCGCCAGAAGATAAATGGCAGCGCAAGAATCAGCGCTCCGTAGGGAATCACGAAGTAGTTAATTCCCGTGATGGAATTCAGCAGGAAATTCGCGCGGCTGTCGTGCGGAATCGGAATCTGGTGAATCGGATGCTGGATTAAAGTTACCCAATACGGCAGCAGCACAATCCCAACCCCCACCGCTCCCAGCACCGCGAACAAGAGCGCGCGGCCGATGGCCCCGCCAACCGAAGCCCGGTTATCACTGTCGCGAGCATCAAGACATGCGACCCACAGCACGGGTCCGGCGAACAAGAAAGTTCCGAAGATGAGCGTTACGTGATGGGCCGCGGCCGCTGCCAGGCTCACGGCAAGTCCTTTGATCAGGGAACGAGAAGAGGCCTCGACGCACCACTCATAAAAATACGGCAGCGCGTTCAAGAACAATGCCGCAGAAGTGACGGTCGCGAGTTGTCCAGCCTGGTAGACGAGAAATGCGAGTGCACCCAGAAACACGCTGCCCAGTGCCGCGTACGAAGCAGCGCGCTCTTCCACCCAGATTCTGGCAAAGCGGTAAATGCCGACTGGTAGCAGCAAGACGCCAATCAACTGGACGAGCATGTAGGCCATCTTCAGGCCAGCGACCGTCGAGACCAAGGCAATCCACTGATGCGTCAGCGGTGGATACGTGGTTTGCGAAAATCCGGCAAACCACTTTTCATTCCACGGATTGAACCAGTGATGCGCGTAGTGTGAGGCAAGAAAAATGTGAAAGTTCGCGTCGAACGATCCCGACGGAAGTTGCATGAGCAACAAAGGTCCGTGAACCGCCAGGGCCACCAAAACGATCGCCATGAGCGGGATGGGCCGCGAGTAGCTTTGGGTTCGGATCATGGAGCGCACACTCCTGTGCCTGTGCAGCCAACTTTGGATTCCGAAAAATGCCCTAAGGTTTGCCAATTTCGCGACTCCCGCTCCTCGCACAAAGCAAACCTAGTTAGCCGAGGTGGCATCTCAAAGGGACCGCAGGACTGCCTGGGAGAGAGGCTTGTGCAATACCTCTCGATTCTTTGAACAGAGTGGTGATACGTGAAAAGCTGGTTTCCGCTCACGAGCTTTTGCCTTGTGGTACTCGCCCTCTGGGGGCGAGGTGCCTGCCAGACCTACGATCTTGGTGGAGGAGGGAACTCCTCCTCTTCCAGCCAGCAATCTCAACAAAAATCTGGTCAGACCTCGTCACAGGGCGGCACGAACTTCAGCTGGGGATCCGGTATCGATGTTGCGCGCCAGACCCACGCCGCCAATGATGCCCTCAACCGGCACGACTATGCCGCCGCGACGAACTTCGCGCAACAGGCGGCCCGCTCGGCTCCGCAAAATGCAGAATTGTGGTTTCTGCTGGGGTACGCGGCACGGCTGAATGAAAACTATCAGCTCTCCATCGATTCCTATAACCGTGGCCTGAAAATCCAGCCGAACTCCGTTCACGGCCTCGCAGGTCTGGCGCAAACCTACGCCAAAATGGGCCGCGATAAAGAAGCGGAAGACCTGCTGCAGAAAGTCCTCAATGCCAATTCACGGGATGCGAACAGTCTGCAACTCGCCGGCGAGCTGATGCTGACCACCGATCCCCGGTCTGCTCTTAGCTTGTTGCAGCGCGCGGACGCCTTGGCGCCTACAGCGCACTCCGATCTCCTCGTTGCGCACGCGTATGACCGCCTTGATCAGCCTGACGAATTCACAAAATACTTGAACAAGGCGAAGAGCCGAGCTCCCCATGATCCGGAAGTGCTGCGCGCCGTCGCTGGCCAGTATCGGGACGCGGGCAAGTTCGACGAGGCGATCGCCACACTGCAAGCGATCCCAAACAAAACGCCCGACATAGAGGCGGAGCTTGCCTACACCTATGGACTCGCGGGCAAACCGCAGGAAGCAGCGGATCGGTATTCGCGTTTAGCGAAGGCAGCCAGAGGCAACATTGGACTCGATCTTAGTGCGGCGCAGGCGGAAATCAACGCGGGACGTCCCGATCAGGCGCGCGAATTCATCGACGCAGCCCGCCAGATCGACCCGAACAATTACCGCTTGCACGCAATTCAGGCCAGCTTGGCCGAATCTGACGATCGGCTCGACCAGGCTGCGCAGGAATACGGCACTGCGATCCGGAATTTGCCGGGACGAGTTGTGGAAGGCCCACTTTATCCGATCGAGCTTCGGCTGAATCTCTATGAGGTTTACACCCGTTTGGATGAGCCCGCGAAAGCGCAGAAGCAACTTCAGGCAGCCGGTGCCGCGATTCAGCAGGTGCAGGTTTCTGATGCCGAGCGGCCGGAAATGCTTCGTCTGAGGGCCGCAGTGGAGGCCGCGGACGGAAATTACGACGCCGCCAACAAAGATCTGAAGGAAGCTCTTGCACTGGCTCCAACGAACGTGAATTCGCTGATGAATTTCGGCACACTGCAATGGAAGATCGGCCAAAAGGACGCTGCCCGTGCGACGTTCCTGAAAGTTCTCGATCTGGACAAGAACAACCGGCAGGCGTTATCAGGGCTGGGCTATCTCGCGCGCGATTCCGGCGATGTCAAGTCAGCCGAGAGGTACTTTGCCCGCGCCGCGGCCGCTCATCCGGGAGATTACGCGCCCTATCTGGCGCTGGGAGACTTGTATACCGCGGAGCGCAACTTCAAAGCCGCCGAAACGAACTACGAGAGCGCATATCAAAAGATGCCGACCAATGCGCTGGTCGTCGCCGGCGGCGCAAACGCCGCCATCGAAGCTCACAATCTTGATCTGGCACAGCAATGGCTGCAGCGCGCAAACGCGAAGATCAAGAGTGTCCCGCAAGTGCAGCGCGAGCGTGAGCGATATCTGACGTTCAAGAAGGATTATGCGGAATCCGCGAAGCTCGGCTTCAGCGTGCTCGAAAAACTTCCCAACGATCGCGAGGGCGTCGATTACCTTGCCTACGATCTCTACTACCTCGGCCGATACGATGAGGCACTCGCGCTGGCGCTGAAGTATGAAAACAAGCTGGGGAGCGACAAAGACCTCCCGCTGATCGCCGGCGAGGTACGCGTCCACAATCATGATCTCGAAACGGCGGAGAAGGACTTTACGCTGGCACTCGAACGTGATCCGAAGATGGCCCTTGGGTACGTGGATCGCGGTTTCGTCAGGAATGATCTCAAGCAGCCGGAAAAAGCCGCGAAAGACTTTCAGACCGCATTGAAGCTCGATCCCAGTTATGGCGAGGCCCACCTCGGACTGGCTTTTGCGGACCTGCAGCGCCGCCGCCCGAAGCCGGCACTCTCGCAACTGGAGGCGGCTCAGAAGGCGCTTGGTAAAAATCACATCTGGCATCTCGCCCGGGCTGAAGCGTTCCGGCAGGAGCAGGATTTCCAGCATGCCGCCGCCGAGTATCGCATCGCACTATCGGAGGATCCGACGGATTTGTCCACTCAGTTGGCCTATGCCGACGTCGAATATCGCCTGCGCCACTATGCAGAAGCGATCGGTGCCTTGAACGCCGCATTGCGAATCTCGTCGACGGATGCTCACGTCTATGCGCTGATGGCGCAAGTACACGCGAAAATGGGAGATCGCCAGCAGACGATGCAAGACATCCAATCCGCCGAGCGCTACGGCGGCAACGATGTTCTAATCCTCACTGCGACCGGAGATGCGCTGCTCACGCTGGGAGATCGCGATGGCGCGATGCAGCGATTCTCCCGCGCCCTCGAGGTGCCGGGCGGAGACCGCATCGGAGTCCGACTCTCCATCGCGCAGACATTTCTGCGTCAGAACCGGTTCGATGAGGCCCATCGTCAGATCGCGCTGGGCTTTGCCGAAGCGCGGCTGTTTCCAGATTCTCCCGTGAGCGCGGAAGACTTCTCGCAGGCCGCGAACCAATTTCTCGCCATGCACGATTTCGATTTGGCAGAGACGTATTTCAACAAGGCCGAACTTGCCGGCGCCAACAATCGGACGATTCAGATTGGTCTGGCTAACACGTATCTGGCGGAAGGAAATACGCGCAAGGCAGAGCAGGCTCTTTCCAGCCTGGGGCCGGCCAGCGATTTCAGCGAAGACTATGACTACATGATGGCGAGGGCGAACCTGTACAAGCAGCGGCAAGATCCTCTCCACTCTCTCGCAGCGTTTGCTCAAGCGAGCACGGTTGCAGGACAGGAGGACCTTGGAGTCGCCGAGACTTCGCAGTACGCGGAAGCCGATCAGGAGGGCCGGCAGTTTGGCGAGCGACTTAGCCTCGTGCCGGAGGGCATTTTCGCGCCAGAGCTCGAAGATATCAACGTGTACACGCTGGACGCGCGGATTCTGAACGTGACGAATCCGAGCGTATTACCCCCTCCCCGGCATTCGTTTCAGAATCTGGCGGAATCGCATTACCGCGTCAAGATTGGAAATTTCCCGGCGATCACGGGCTTTGTAGGCCAGAGCTTCACCACTGGGCGGTTACTGTATCCGAGCGTCGGAGTCGTGCAGGATCGCAATACTTACGACACGATTCTGAATGGCGGGGTCAACCCGATTCTGCACTTAGGATCAACCTCGATCACCTTCGATGGCGGACTCCAGTTCACGGTTCGCCGCGACACGATATCGCCGGTGAACATGAGCCAGAATCTTTTCCGACAATTCCTGTACTTGTACACGAGCCCGATCCTGAATTGGGTGACGGTTACCGGAAGCACGACACGGGAGACTGGTCCATTCATCGATCAGAACCTGCATTCGCGCGATCTGTTCGGAAACATCGAATTCACAGTGGGACGGCCTTGGGGAAGAACGTCTCTGATCACTGGCTACTCGACTCGCGATCTATTGTTCCGTCCGTTGGTGATGGAATACTTCAATAGCGCGAGCTATGCCGGCTTGCAGCATAAGTTCGGCAACCGCTTCACGGCAGCGATCCTTGCCGAAGACTTGCGCTCGTGGCGCGTACAGAATACCCGGTATGCCATCGCTCAGGCATTGCTGCCCGGCGGCCGTTTTGATTTCCGCGCGACACCTCATTGGGCGTTCCAAGGCTCTTTCGTGCTCTCCCGCGGCATGGGCTATCACTATTACGACAACGCGCAGAGCGAATTTCTCGTCTCTTATGTGCGGGCTTTGAAGGGCAATATCCGCGACGGATCCGGCGAAGTACCGGTGGCTTTTCCTATGCGCTTCTCGATTGGCGTGCAGCAGCAGACGTTCTACGACTTCCCGGGATCGACCAGGAACACGATATTGCCGGTAGTGCACTTCACACTCTTCTAGCCTCGCTGCCGTCCCATGAGCCTAATCGCCAAAATTCGTCTGAACGGTCTCTTGTCTACCGCCAGTCCCAGCGCCGAAACACCGGCAAAAAGTCTGCGGAACAAGTTGCTGGGTGGCAGCCTCACCCTGCTCGCCGGTTCGGGCCTGGTTGGGGTAACCAATCTCTTCTACAACGTCGTCACCGCCCGTTTGCTGGGACCGACTGGATTTGCGCATGCGACTTCGGTCTACACGATGCTGATGCTGATGTCGGCGATCACTCTCTCGTTTCAGGTGGTGTGCGCGAAGTATGTGGCGAGCCACCCAACGGAAGCGGAAAAGACCGCCGTGTTCGCCAGCCTGCACCTGCGCGCGTGGATGGCCGGCGTGGGCATTGGTCTACTACTGTTTCTGTTGAATCATGCTCTGCAGCATTACCTGAACCTGCCTGATCCTGTGCTGATCTCGCTGCTCGCCTTGGGGACGGCATTTTACATTCCGCTCGGCGTCCGCCGCGGATATATCCAGGGTATCCACGCGTTCGGTCCCCTGGCGATGAACTTTATGTTGGAAGGCCTTGTGCGCCTCGGCGGCGTCTATCTGCTGATCGAAATGGGTCTGGGCGTCAAAGGAGCGGTTCTGGCGTGCGTGATTGCCGAGATTGCCTCGTATTTTCTCGCTTATCCGAGCCCGGGGCTGGAATCGCTCCGCTCCCAAGGTCTCACGATTCCCTTTCGTGAGGGATTGCAGGCGATTGTGTTCTTTTCCGGGCAGGTCGTCATCAACAACTTCGACATCGTCCTGGTGAAGCATTTCTTCGCTTCGGACCAGGCCGGAATCTACGCGGCCGTTTCACTGGTCGGGCGATTGATCAACATGTGTGCGTGGTCGGTCGTGAACACAATGTTTCCGGTATCGGCCGCCACCCGCTCGAGCGACCGCGAAGCGCGTCCGGTTCTGTTCATGTCGCTGTTTATGGTCTTCGTGATCCTGTCGCTGCTGATCCTGGGGTTGTGGGCGATTCCGAGTTTCGTCTGGAGAACGATGTTCGGTTCGCACTTCGAGCTGGGAAACAATAGCAGCCTCGCCTCGCTGCTCATCCTGTATGCAATCGCTCCCGGACTTTATTCGCTCAGTGCGGTCATGATCACCTACGAAATGTCGCGCAAGATCGCCAATACCAGCTGGCTGCAGTTGGCTTTCGCCGGAGCGATGGTACTCGGCATTTGTGCTTTCCATCAGAGTCTGCGTCAAGTCATCTACGTGGAACTCCTGCTCATGAGCGTGCTGCTGGTGCTGGTGGCCTTCCCCCTGCTGCGCCGTGAGATCCGGTTCGAAGACACGCGTAGTTACACGAGTCTTTCGGTCGTGCGTTCCTTGAGTGAACATGAAGTGATCGCCGTGTTTCTGCGCAGCGAATTCCACCACCCTGAGTTTGCGGAATATCGCAACGAGTTCGATCATCTGGTCAGCAAACCGGACCTGGAAAGCCATCGCGAAAATTCATTGCGTCGCGCGCTGCTGTTTCTTCGCCGCGGTCCCATGTGGAGAGAACTCCCGGAGAACACCCTATGGTACGAGGTGCAGTTGACTCCCACCGATCTGGCTCGCATTCGCTTTTTCCCGCGGGCGCAATGGCGTCGCCTTGCCGAAGGAAGTTTTTACTTGACCGACATGGTCGAGTGCCTGCGAACGAAGGAAAAGGCTTCCAATGACGAGTTCTTCCGCAAACTGCGCCGGATGAGCACGCCCGTCCAGCGGCGCGAAGTCAGTCCTACTGTTCTGCTGATCGGTGTGGATGCCCGCGGTCCACTCACCATTCTCGATGGCAATCACCGCATGGCTGCAGCCATGCTCGCGCAGCCTCCGGCCGACCTCGAGAACTTCCAGTTCATTTGCGGATTGTCACCCGCGATGACGCGCTGCTGCTGGTACCGCACCAATGTGAACACGCTGTACCGCTATTTCACCAACCTGGTGAAATATATCTTCTACGACCCGGAGTCTGACATCGGACGATTCATGGAAAGTGGCTCTTTCCACGATTAGGGACGTGGTGGTCTTAACGTATGGTCCTCGTTCGACCCCGATTCGACACGAATGCGGGGCGTGAGGCTATAGGCCTGCACTTTTCAAGATCTAGATGGCAAAGCGCTCTAACGCGGCTGACGCTCGATCGCCGGCGGGGCAGGCTGAATCGATTCATCCACAATGCTGTTGTCACGGCGCCGCAACACGACTGGCTCATTCTGACGCTGTAGCGATTGGCGCTCCTCCGCGACTTTCATCGATACGCGGGTGGTGTTGTCTCCGGCAACCGCAAATAGCTTGCGGCCTTCTTCCGTTCGGCGGGTGGCGACGCCGACCGTTGCAGAGGCGCCTCCCGCATGCCGCGCGCGGTCGTAAAAGAATTCGGCGGTTTCCTGATCGCCTTCGAGTTCGGCGACGTAGCCGATATTGTTCAACGTGAATGCGTTGCCCTGGTCAAGAGCGTAGGCTTTGCGGAAATCTTCGTTTGCGGTTCGCAGATCGTTGCGATTCACCGCCGATACTCCGCGAAGATTCAGTTCTGCGATCTGCTCCTGCTGATCCTTATCGTGTCCCAGATAATCGCGCAGATTCTTCGCATTCCTCTGCGCCATCTCGGTGACCTGCTTCCCTCTCCATACCGAACTGGTCGTGACCACGGCGGTCGCGTCTGCCGGTCCGCGCAATGCCTGCTCGAAATCCTGGAATGCCTGCTGCTCTTCACCTTCCATTTCCTTGGCGACGCCCAGATTGTTCAACGTGAAAATGTTTTGGGGATCGGTCTTCAGCGCCGCCTCGAGCAGAAGGTCGGCTTCCGGAGCGCGTCCCTGGCCGAGCAGGCGAACCGCCTCGACATTGGCGTGATTCACCTCCAGCGGTGCATTCGTCATGGCCAAAGCCTCCTTCATCGGCTTTCCGCGCATCTGTTCGGTGCTTGCCATGTCCACAACCGCCCCGCTCGACTGCTGCGCTGCCAGGCTGTAAAACTGCTCGGCGCGATCGATCTGCCCCTGCAACTCGGAGATGTATCCCAGATTATTGAGCGTGAAGGCGTCATCCGGATCAAAGAGGTATGCCTTGTAGAAGAGCCTCTCTGCCTTGGCGTAATTGTGCTTCTTGACGGCTTCCACGCCCTCGCGATTCAGCCGTTGCACGGGCGTAAGCTTACTGGGCCGCGGGATATTGATCTTCAAATCCCCCGCCTGAGCGCTTTGTATTCCTACTGCAATTGCGATTGCCGCGACGCCAATCAGAGACCATCGTTTCCGGAGCATACAGCCTCTAAGTAAATGGAAATAGGAACCGAGCCAATGTTGGATGCCATCTGTGCCCGTTTGTTTGCCGTCCCGGGGCTGGCCTGCGATGCGGAGTGGAGAGAATTGCAACGAACAGAGCCGGTGAATTTGGCATCCAACTCATCGCCCAAATGAGGACTGGAATGATTCTCCGCTTTGCCAAACTTGCGTTCGGCAGCTTGCTTCTGGGTAATCTCCTCCTGGCGCAGACCCCGGCTGAGCCGACATCGTCATCCATCGTTTCTTTATCTACGTCTACGAGCAATAGCCAGCCTGCGAATGATGCCCCTGCGGAGGGGATTAAGCCCGATACTTCACAGCCCGCCGAAGACAGCAGCATCTCGGTGGATCCGGCGAGCCTGCTCCCTGATCTGCCTGCTGTGCCCAAGGCAAGCGCGACGCTAGTGGGCGGCACGATCGCCCGCCTCGATCGAGTTCGCGACGAGCTTACCGTGCGTGTCTTTGGTGGTGGTCAGGTGAAGGCGCTTTTCGATCCGCGGACGCAGGTTTATCGCGGCTCACGGGAGGTCACGATCGCCGACCTGCAGCAGGGCGAGCGGGTCTATCTCGATACCATACTCGACGGCGACACGGTCTTTGCCCGGTCGATCCGGCTCAGTCCGACTACAGCCTCCGGCGAGAGTCAGGGAATCGTTCTGCGCTACAGGCCCGACCGCGGGCAACTTACGATTCGCGATGGGATCGCTCCCATGCCGGTGCAGGTGGCAGTGGACCCCTCCACGAAATATTCGCAAGGTGGCCGTCAGATTTCTTCCCAGTCGCTGGTGCCGGGAGCGCTGATCGAGGTGAACTTCGATTCCCGCGGCAGCGCGGGCGGGGTAGCCCGCGAGATCGCAATCCTGGCTCTCCCCGGTACGCGCTACACCTTCACGGGGCAGGTGGTTCACATCGATCTGCGGCAGGGATTGCTGGTCATCAATTCAGCCACAGATCACAAGACCTACGAGATCCACTTGAATCCTGAAATGACGCCGGACGATAACCTTCAGCCCGGCGCGATCGTCACGGTCGAAGCCAATTTCCAGGATTCGCGCTACGTGGCGGGCAATATCGCCATCAACTCGCAAGGCCGGTAGGTCCCGCAAAACCCTGAGACTCGCTTGGGCAGAGGCGCAGGTTGAAGTGTGCTTCGACAATTCTCAAAATAGCCGTGCAAATCTGAATTCTATGCAGTGAGCCATCAGCAAATTCAATGCACTGCGAGTGACCTTTTTTCTTCCAACCCAGTAGTACAGTGATCGACCGTGACCAAAGCACATGGTCACACGTTATCTGTCCTCGGCTCTATTTCGCGCGCTAACCTGCCCTCGATCCCAGAAAGCCCTTGCCGTTCATAGGAATTTACAGGCGCGCGTGCCTCCCCTCTTGAGCGGCCCAAGCAAGAAGCAAGTCCTTAGTAAGTCCCGCACTGAGGACAGATGCGTGTCTACAATCTGTGTGCTTCAGTTCTGCTCCTGTCCGCGACAGGTGTAAGCTTCGCGCAAACCGCTGTTGTACCGACCACCACTCTGGCCGCGCAGACCGCGAACAATACCAGCGCCGCGAACACATTCGTGAGCCAGACCAACGGCAACGTTGGGGCCGCTAACATCAGCAAGGTGAACGTGCATTCGCTGCTCTATCCAGGCGCGACTACGAAAATCTACGCGCATCTGATGCTGTGGTTCGGCAAATCAAATCACATCAATGTCGGCTATAGCTCCCAGGACGCGACGCAGATCCATCGTCAGATCACGGATATGATCAGCCGCGGAATCGACGGCGTCATCATCGATTGGTATGGACCCAACAGCTACGAAGATCAGGCGACCAAGCTCGTCATGGCAGAAGCTGAGACACACCCGGGGTTCACGTTCGCCATCATGATCGATCAAGGCGCGATTGAATGGGACTCTTGCTCCGGATGCTCGCCGCAGCAGGCGTTGGTCAATCAATTGCAATATGTCGAGCAGACCTACTTCCCTTCGCCGGCATACATGACCGTCGAAGGCCGCCCGGTGATCACGAATTTCAATATCGATCTTTCCTACACCATCGACTGGGATGCGGCGAACGCTGCGCTGACTACACCACCGGTTTTCATATTCCAGAACAATAGCGGCTTTACGCACGTGGTGAGCCAGGGAAGTTATGCCTGGGTCATGCCCACGAGCGCCAACTATGGCATGGGCTATCTGACCAGCTTCTACAAAACGGGCATTCCGCTCGTCTCGGAAGAAACAGTTGGTGCCACATACAAAGGATTCAACGATACGCTCGCGTCCTGGGGGTCCAACCGGATCATGGGGCAGCAGTGCGCACAAACCTGGCTCGAGACATTTTCGGAAATCAACGGCCTCTACAGTTCGGCGCCGCAGCTCTCGGACCTGCAACTAGTGACCTGGAATGACTACGAAGAAGGCACCGAAATCGAATCTGGAATCAGCAATTGCCTCAGCGTGACGGCCTCAGCTTCCTCCAATACGCTGCAATGGACAGTCACCGGCGATGAAAGCACGATCGACCACTTCGTGCCTTACATCAGCACCGACGGACAGACTCTAATGGCGCTGCCCGAGGCTGCTGCCGGAAGCAGTTCGATCAATCTCTGCAGCGATTCATTTCCCAACGGGAATTATGTCGCGTACGTACAAGGAGTGGGGAAGCCAAGCATAACGAATCAGATGTCCGGCGCCGTAAATGTCTCGCTCAATTGCGGCAGCGCAGGCGGAAACGCGACTTTAAGTCTGGGAGCCAGTCCATCCGCAATCACAGTAGCGACGGGCAGCAGCGGTCAGCTGAACGTGACCGCAACGCCGAAGTCGGGAACGATCAACACACCGGTGGCTTTGACCTGCTCCGGGCTGCCACAAAATCTAAGCTGTTTGTTTGCGCCCGCGTCCATTACTCCTGGAGGAAATCCCGTCACTTCCGTTCTGACCGTGAGTTCCGTTACCGTTGCGGCCCGGAACGATCGGCACAAAACGCGCTTCCCCGTCGCGGCCTGGATGCTGGGTTTCGGGATGGTGAGTCTCGGTTTGATCGGCAGCTTCGAACGAAGCCGAATCCCCGCCGTCGTAATAGTCTGCGTGCTGGCCGTCCTGATGATCGCCAGCACGTCTTGCACTGGAATATCGCAAGGGCCCGTCAACAACTCCAGTTCCATCCCGAACAGCTATCTGGTCACCGTTGACGGAAGTTCCGGTTCCATCCAGGCCTCCACGACGTTCACCGTTACCTTGAAGTAGCTGTATGTCAGGAATTGCGTTGCAGGGACTATGCAGTACGGTCGACCTCCGCGCCCAGTTGAGCGAATTGCGAGTCATCAGACGCAAAAGCAGCGACTTGGACGGCATCCAGCGCGGCAGACGCCGGACACGCGAGACGTACCGCAGAGTTTGTACACGCTGTTGCACCTCAAAGTGGCGCAGATATTTCTGAACGACGTTGGGCATCGTCATGCGCAGCGCAGCGGAAAAATTCTGAGCGGCCATCAGCTGCTGCTTTTCAGGATCCTCCAGCAGCCCGTGTAAGCAATCCGCCAGACCTAGAGCATCTCCCGGCGCAAAGAATTCGATTGCCAGCTCTTCGCCCTGCGCCATCTGGCGGAAATCTCCAAGATCAGAGCACACGATCGGTACACCGTAAGCGCAGGCCAGGTGCGCCACGCCGCTGCATCCCGTTGACGACGAATAGGGCATGACGGCCACACTGGACATCTGAAACAGATCGGGAAGATCTTCTTCGGGCACATAGCCACGGAAATCAATTTGCGGATTGTCCGCGCACTGTTGCCGTATGTTGTCCGTGTATCCCTGCGCTTGCGGATGGTCCCCGCCGGCAATGACCAGCTTTACGTCCGGCGTTCTTTCGGCAAGCAGCTCGAAGGCTTGAATCATCAACTCCAGTCGCTTGTATGTCCCCCACTTGCCGAAGGCAAGAATGCGATTGATCGGATTCCCGCGCCTCGAGAAATCGGGAAACTCAGGCCGCCGCGCCAGAATGCCGTGGGCGCGCAGGTGAACATTGTCGCGGCCATACTTGTCATTCAGGATCTTCCGATATCCGGGCATAAGTACCGAGACGGAATTCGACAGCAGTAACATGCGCGTCGCGATCGCACCGGCGGCACGGTAGAGACCCTGATGGCGCACGCCCGCATCTTTTAATTCCACGGTATCCATCAGATGATGTAGCGTGACGTGAGTGTAATGGCCGCTCAGGCGCGCGAGCAACGGAGTCATCAGTCCAGCAAATGCAATAACCGGATTACGGCCGAATGTGCTGAACAGAAGATTGAACCACACCACGTCAGGCTTCAATCGCTGGAGAGTGGTCATCAGCCGGAACACGCTGGTGGAATCGTCGAACGACCAGCAGCGAACTACTCGGAATCCCTCCGGCTCCAGATGATCGTGCGGGAGCTTGTCCGCGAGTACCGTGAGATTCAAGAAAGGATTTCGTTGCAGTTCCTGCGCGATCTGAAATCCGTACTCGCTCAAGCCTCCTGTGCTCGGAGGAAATGTCGTTACCAGACAAATCTTCATTCTCTCCCCGTCCGTCTCCCGAGATTCGATGTGCTTTTGCACCGAGCGGTTGCAGGCAGACAAGTCGTCCCACACTTCTCAGCGAACGGATTGTGAAGGACTTAGCGGTCTGGAGTTTTCGCTGCGTGTGGCGACATTTGCGATGCAACCGGGGTCTTTAACGGCAGCCCGGAAGATTCTTCCTGCAGATTTACTGCCAGAATTTTTCGGATGTTCTCAGTTGTTCGCTCGATGGGAAGCGGCGGAATTACTGTGATATCCGGAATGATCTGGCTCAAGCGCAGGTAAGCCTCGCGATTGTGCTGTACAAAATGGACCGGGTATTCGGGTTTACGCCGGGTCGCTTCTGCCGGATCTGCATCCAGAAGCAAAGCGATGTCGGGACGCGGCACCAGTGCCATCAACAACCGTACATAGAGACGAATCGTAAAACGTTGGAGTGGCAGGTTCGCCAATTCGTCGTAAATGTATCGGTCGAAGATGACAATATCTGTGTCGCCATTCAACACTCTGGACACCGCACTGGTGAGGCTGAACGCATCGACCATATAGAGAAACAGGCGAATCCCCGTCACGTACCATTTGCGGACATTCTTATCCCGCCGCTGAATTGGTTTCTCCGGACTTCCTACGCCCGGATCACCCTTGAATGCCTTGGTACTGACCTTTTCGCGAAAACGGGAGAATGCCACCACGTTGTCCCAGAAGGTCAGAACCGAGCAGCGTAATCCAAGGTCTCGAGCCCGTTCACAAAGTGCGTTGATCTGAGTACTTTTCCCGGCGCCATCAATACCGGAAAAGCTCACGATCTTGACAGATTCGGATGACATACGATTTCGCAATGCGCCTCACAGCTTATGGAGATCTCGTTTAATGGGCGCCCGGAGGCTTGCTGGGAGTGGTCGCGGTGAGGGCTATCACCATGCCTAACGCAGCCCCGGCTCCCATGATCGCTCCTGTTCGAAGCACAATCGTTCGTACTCGATGCTGCTTGGCCGGAGCGATGGCCACGCCGGCGGGCTGCGCAGCCGTTACTCCGTTGACCTTGGGGGCCTCGGCTGCGGCCGTTCCGACGGGTCGCTGAAGCTTCTGATTTTGTGCAGTTGCCGATTGCTGCTGACCAGAACCGGCAGCCTGAGTCGATTCCTGGGCGTTCGCTCGAGAGGCATCTGGGCTGTCTGGAAGCTCCGATGCTGCGGGAGATGTTCCTGAAGCGTTAGCATTGCCCGCGCTGGAACCGTCCGACACTTGCAGCGGGCTACTCGTTTGCGGTTGCGCTTCGTTTGAAGGCGAAGTCACAGCCTGGGCGAGAATATCGTTGGACGTTCCAAGCAAGAATGCGGCACACGCAGTCCACAGAAGAGCCCGATTCAGCAGAACCATCTTACCCTCCGTGTAACAACTTGCTAACTGGCTTGTTTTAAAGCACCGAGGTCTCCGAACACCGCGGTATACCAGGGCGCATCCTGAGGCAGAGCTTCCACCGGGATCGCGTTAAAGCTGCGGACCGCTTCCTCAGAGGTCGGGAAAATCTCGAACACGCGGGCCACGCGCAGCAACTCGAGGATTACTTCCGCTTCGGGCGACAACGCAGCCAACTTCAGGTCTCCGTCTCGTTTGAGGGCTTCTTCCAAGCTATGCAAGAGCATCTCGACCCCGGCACTGTCAATTGCGCGCACCTGCGAACATTCCAGCACGATCCTCGGGCGGTGGGACTCGAGCAGCGGGCCCAACTCCATCATGAAATTCTGAGCTTCCTGGGCCGAAAGCTGTTCCGGCACTTGCATCACGATTACGGGCCCACTGGTCAACATGTCTACACCTCTTTTAAATTTGCACTGCGCAATCTGCCTGAAGCTCTCAGCGCCTACTTTCATCCGCGGAGAGAGCCATTTCGCTAAGCCTTGCTTCCGATCGCCAGGGACGATTCATCTGACGTCGTGTTTTGTTCGGGGGCTGCTGCCGCATGACGACGGGATCGATAATTTCGAGCTTCACGTCATGGCTCAAGTTCCACAGTGAGTTTCCGCTGGTAATCGAATGAGAAAGATCCAGACCGATACCCACATAGGTATTTGGAAGAACCCAGCTATCCTCGACCGCGGTTCCGTAATCCACTTGCGAGTTGGCTTCGATGCTGCTGCACCGCGTCACCAGGCACTGCTCAGCAATGCGTGCCCCACTGCCCAGGTACGCGGGAGCTACAATTCGTGCCGTTTGATCGACCAGCGCGCCTTCCGCCATCCAGACGCCGGGGCGCACTTCGTAACCCTTCGGCCGGAACTGACATCGCGAGTTGAGACCGTCGACGCAAAGGCAGCGCAGGTCTCGCAACGTGTGCAATCGATTCACATAACCGCGCACGGGGTAATACGGACGCTCGGCACTCTGCAGCATCGCCTGGAGGTCGTCGCCCACATCGAATGCCCGTGGGCTCACCGCCCAAAGATCCAAGGGACCTTGTTCATCGCAAGCTTGCGTCACAGGTTCGCAGCGGTCGCGGTGAAATTGAATCAGTTCTGCCGGGTCGAACTCGATATAAGCTCGAATCCGCATCACGATCACAGTATCGAGCCCGCTATTTTTCGCCTGCAGCAACCGTGCTCCTGCACTGTTCCATACGTCGCCGGCGGCATAAGGGAATAAATCCTGAGATTCACCCGAAGTGGAGATGAGCGAGCTATCTACCAGGATCGAGAGCTCCTGAATGCGGGTATGGCTCAGATCCTGAACCATGCGACTGAGCACGGAACGCCCCAGTACCTCAACGCCGGCAAGAAAACTGCCTTGAATTCCTGCAGTGGAGGAAGCGCGTGGTAAGGTGCCTCGGTCCTCACTCTGACTCTCTGGTCCCACAATGACGATGGCCCCTGGCACTCTCTGCTCCTTCAGCAACGCCCCTGTCCCTCCGAACTGGTGTCCTTACTTTGTGGACGGTCTCAGGCTGAACATCTGGCTGTCCAATGCGGCTGCTGCATTCTTTGTGGTCCGCCGGCGAATCTTCGTCTTTGGGAACAGCAAAGCGCGCATCTTCAGCTTGGCTTTATGTAACTGTGATTTCGAATTGCCGATCGAGCAGTCGAGCAGTTGCGCGATCTCGTGATGCTGATACCCTTCCACCTCGTGAAGGGCGAAGATCGTGCGGCAGCCCTCAGGCAGTTCTTGCAAAGCGCGGCGCAGGGCGATGCGATCGACCACGCCCGTTAATTCGGGATCATTCTTCCCAAAGTCGCGGTGCAGGTTGGGTGATTCCGAGTTCACCGGCTCATCGAGCGAGACCGTAGGCGGCGATTTGCGCCGGCGAAGCTTCATGAGCACCGTATTCACCGCGACGCGGTATAACCACGTCGAGAACGCGGCGTCTCCGCGGAACGAACTCACAGTCCGGAATACCTGCAGGAACGCTTCCTGGGTCAGGTCTTCAGCCTCTGCGACGTCTTTCGTCATCAGCAGGCACACCGAATAAACCCGGTTTTTATGCTGCTGGAAGAGAGTGGCGAAAGCCTGCTCATCGCCGGCTTGCGCGCGTTTCACTAGATCAATCTGGGAAACGTCACGGCTCTTCACAGTGCCATCGGGAATCACGTTGGTCTGAGTCGCAGTAATCGCAACAGTCGCCACAGGTTCTCTCCTTCAGCAGCCCAATATTTGTTCGCATGCACAGAAGTCGAACATGCCTGTCAGAGTAAAAAACGCGTGGCAACCCTTGTATCGGGTCACACCTGTAAAGCCTTGCAGGAGAGTCTGTAAGTCATGATCCACGAGTTCTAAGCCAAGGATTAAGGCGGCCCGTCACAAAAGAACAATCCGCGAAGCCCGCGGATTGTTTGCAGAAAAAACACTGGATTGTAGGAAAACAAATTGATTGACTTTTCGGGACTAGTACAGATGGAACTCGACCTCAACGCTGATCTGCACGTCGACGGGACGACCGTCTTTGAGAGCAGGATTGAAGCGCCACTGTCTGACGGCATCGATCGCTTTTTGGTCGAGACCGAACCCAAGGCCGCGCTGCACTTTGATGTCGCGAGGATGGCCGGTTGAATCCACGATCAGCCAAAGAACGCACGTGCCTTGCTTTTTCGCCTGGCGCGCTTCTTCCGTATAGTCGGGATCGGGGGCGGAAATCGCCGTTGGTGCCGAGATGCCACCGCCGACCCGGTACACGCCGCCTCCCATGCCACCGCCGATTCCGGAACCGATTCCAGGTCCGTGGCCGACACCAACTCCCCCGCCGGAGCCGGATCCAATGCCGCCTCCCGAACCTGTGCCGTTAGAAGGCGGTGCTGCGGGCATCGGAACAGAGGTTGGCGTGCCAAGCAATGGCATGTGATTCTCCGCAACCTTGACTTGAGGCGGAGCTACAACCGTGGGCTGCGCGGTCAATTTCGGATGCTCATTGCGCATCACGATTGCTGGCGGTGTGATCTGTTGCAGAGCTGCCTTTGGCGGATGTCCCTTGGGCGCCGGAATTGGATCATGATCTCCGCCTCCACCGCCGCCGCTGATAACTTTCTTGGCGACCGGCAGCGCATACGTATCCGGAGAAGGGGCAATGAGTGTGACTTGTTCTCTCACTTGCCGTATTGCAACTTCATGTGTGACGAAGACTCCGCTCAATAACAATCCGATAACGGCAACGTGAACGATCGCGGAAATCGTGACGCCATTGGCGCGGTAATTGTTGTACTGTCCCCAAATCTCATCCGGCGCCTTCGCGGGTCGCTGCAGTGGCGCGCGACGCGCTGCTTGTGGCCGGACATAGCGTGGCCCGCTCACACTCTGGCCAGGCAAATGAAAGTATTCACCGTTGAAGGCGGAGTTCTGATGACTCGACATGACTGCTCCTCAGAGAATTGCAACAGTGGTGGCCTTTGCCAATAGATGCGTGAAATCAGGAGCGGGTTTGTGTTGACGATTCTTGGTTCGGTCTTCAAACACGTTCCGCCTCCTCAAGTCCTCGACTTATGAGAGTTAAAAACAAATGGTGGGATCGAACGGCTCTCCCACCATTCACTGGCCCACAAGAATTGCTTGCGAGCGAAAATTTGGTTCGCTGACGCTCACAATCGCCCGGCAAGGAGCAGGACGATCACGATCACAACCACCAGACCCAGTCCGCCACTCGGGTAATAGCCCCACGACCTGCTATACGGCCATGTGGGCAATGCGCCTAGCAGCAACAGAATCAGCACCACCAAAAGAATCGTATACATGCACCCTCTCTAGTCTTTGGAAACAAGATCTACGCAGCTATTGCGCGGCTGGTGTCCCCTGTCCGCCTTCGATTTTTCCTTGCTCCTTCACCTCTGCGGAATACTTCCTCACAGCAGCAAGAAAAGGTTCGCTTGAAGCAGTTGGCTGCACCTTCCCCTGCAAAATGTCAGGGAATGGGACGAACTTGCCGTAAAGCAGCCGCGTTTCATCTTTGTCTTGCGTCAGGGCTGCCCCGTTCAGATCCACGCCGGCAAACAGTCCGCGCGCGCGGGAATACGTAAGAACCTCGGCCTTCATTTTGATGTCGGTGTCCGCACCGGCATCACGTCCGAGCGGACCGGCAGCTGCGGAAGCATCCGCGCCTAGTTTGAATTTGCTGGAGAGCAGATGTTGCATTCCTTCATCGTTCATCACGATCATGACCAGATCAATGGCTTGCCCGCCGAGCTGGAAGCCGAAGCTTCCACCTGTGATCGTGACCGGTGCAGGTGCGCTCCAGGTGCCGCTTTCCGTCCGGCACGTCGCAACACCTTTGCCGTGGTTTCCTCCAAAGCCGACCGCAATCTTCACCATCGACGGGATTACGGCGATGCACTTCGCATGTTTCATGACCTTGTCGGGAATGGCTTTGTCCGGAACCGCCATCACTTCGTCCAAAACGTGGGCCGACGCATCGATTCGTTTTCCAATGTCGGACTTGTCCTTGTTCTCGTCCTGCGCGTAACTTCCGGCAACCAGAATCAAACAAATGCTGAGCACTGGGAGACATGCCGTCCAAAGGGATTTACCCTGCCTCATAAATAGCCTCTTCTGTGCTCCAGAGTGAGCACCTGCTTTTGACCGCGAAACTAAGCTAACGGCGATGGCCGAGGCCTTCTATCCGGCGTATGCAGTAAAGAGGAATAGAACTTTCCCGAGGTTGGCGTAGGCCCAAAACCCACGGAAACACCGGGAGTTAGGGAATAAACCGGGAGTTAGACCCCCAAAGATACAGTGTTCAATGTATTGTTCCTGCTCGCAGCGCAGACTAGTCTGCAATCTCTACTCGACACAACGCCCCCCAAGCGGGTGCCGGTCCTCTGGGACGGATCGGCACCTGCTCCTTCGAGCCAGGCGGTTTTTCCAGCAAGCCAGTTTTTCGGTACAGTAGCCAACCTGCCGGCTTACAGGCTCATAAGGATGTTTAGCGCTTGCAGCGAACGCCTATGATCTCGCTGAATGGAGGTGTGCAATGCTGTATTGGGCATTGGTGTTCTTGGTGATTGCGATCATTGCAGGGGTCCTTGGGTTCGCAGGAGTGGCTACGGCAGCAGCCGGCATTGCCAAAGTGCTATTTGTCATTTTCCTGGTCCTGTTTCTGATCTCACTGATCATGCATGTGGGGCGGCGAGGAGCGGTCTAGAGCGACTTGGATCTACTGGATCCGTGGCCAAATGGCCACGGATTCACTCATCTGGGCGCCGGTGAGTCCCACGCATGACGCGGACTGGCGGGGCTACCTCGTCGCTCTCTTTGCCCTGGTCTGGATTGCCAACGAGTACATGAGCATCTACAACCGCATTCGGCTGGATATCAAGCATGAGCAGGTGGAGATCAAAGCAGACGAACAGACGGCAGGCGAGCGCAAATCTGACAATGAGCGTAAAGCCGCGTGAGCGGAACGAGGAACTTACGCTGAGACTTGAACTCCAGCGCTGTCAGCGCGGCGAGCGGGAATTACCACTTCAACAATCGTCCCCGGGTTTGCGTTAGTGAGGCGCAGACTTCCTCCTAATTCCGTGACGCGCTGCCGCATGCCGCCGATGCCGATGCCTAGACTTTCGGGACGCAACTGGACTACGCGTTCTTCGATCCCCTTGCCGTCGTCCTTCACCGTAACCACAACGTTCCCATCGTTCTCCGCGATGATGACTTCGCCGTTGTGTGCGCCCGAGTGCCGGAACATGTTCGTCACAGCTTCCTGAATAATACGGAACACCGCGGTCTCGATTTCCGATGTGAGGCGCTTCAAGTCGGGCGGATTGACCTCAAGGTGCATCTCAATACCGCTCCGATCCGAGAGACCTTCGAGGAACCAGCGCAACGCCGATACCAGGCCCACTTCGTCAAGCAGAGGAGGGTGCAAGAGATGCGAAATCGTCCGCACCTGCTGGATTGCGCGATTCACAAGATCGCTGCATTCAAGGGCAGCCTTGCGCATTGCAGGCGAAGAATCCTTGCTCAGAATGCCATCCATGATCATCTTGGCGGCAGCGAGTTCCTGGCCAAGTCCGTCGTGGATCTCGCGGGCGATGCGCCTGCGTTCTTCATCCTGTAGCGTCATCAATCGCGCCGAAAGTTTTCTCAGTTCGGAAGTTCGGGCATCCACCAGCTTTTCCAGTTGGATGGCGTTCTCGCGGATCGACTGCTCCAGCATCTTGCTGTCGTGAATGTCGGACGAAGTGCCATACCAGCGGACAATATTTCCCAGAATGTCGCGAACCGGAACCGCCCGTACCCGGAACCAGCGATAGTTACCATCAGCGCCGCGGAGCCTATGTTCGGTTTCATAAGCGTTGCCGGACTGAACGCTGTTGTTCCACTGCGTCAAAGTGGGCTCCTGGTCTTCGGGATGCACGTACTCCATCCACCCGAAGCCAGCCGCCGTTTCCGACGGCGCTCCCGTGTATTCGTAAAAACGTTTGCTCAAGTAATCTCTGGAACCATCTGGCAGGCGGCTGAAGATGATGTCGGGAGCGGTTTGCACGATTGCGTCCAGCTCCTGATTTTTCTGCGCCAGATCGGCATTCAGTTTCTCGAGTGCAACGGCCTTTTGCTGCAGTTCGCTGGTACGTTCCGCGACCCGTTGCTCCAGTTCCGCATTAAGGCGCTCGAGTTGCTGGTTCTTGCGGTGTAGTTCGGCAAAGACCCGGACTTTTGCCCGCAAGACTTCCGGCACAACTGGCACGGAAAGATAGTCGACCGCCCCGTGCTGGTATCCCCTTAATCGATCAAGGTCCGACAAATGCACCGCAGAGATGAAAATAATCGCTGTTTTCTGGAAGCGCGGATGCTGGCGGATGATCTCGGCCAGTTCAAAGCCATCGATATCGGGCATGCTGACATCCATCAGCACGACCGACACATCGACTTTGAGAAGTTTCTCCAGCGCTTCTTTGGCAGACGTAGCCTTGATCAGGTTCTCGCCCAACTCGGACAGGATGGCCTCGTAGGTCAGCAGTTTGCCCGGCTGATCATCGACCATCAGAATGTTCACTTTGTCCTGATCGCTCATCGTTTTTTCAAAAGAGTTCAACAAACCCTCAGGCATGGGGTTCATCGCTCCTCCGCTGCTTGAAACGACGCTCATCGGTGCAGCCACATCCGCAACGCAGCCAGCAACTGATCTGTGTTTACAGGCTTGGCCAGGTATTCAGAGGCGCCCGCTTCCAGACACTTCTCACGATCGCCCTTCATCGCTTTCGCGGTCAGAGCAATGATCGGCAGCCGCCGTAACGACGGATTCTGCCGGATGACCTGCATGGTTGCGTATCCGTCCATCTCCGGCATCATGATGTCCATCAGCACGATCGCGACATCCGGAGTAGACTCCAGCGTCGAAATCGCTTCCCGGCCCGTGCCGGCCGTTAAAACCTGCATGCCGCGGCGTTCCAGAACGCTACTCAACGCAAAGATGTTGCGCATATCGTCGTCGACGACCAGGACTTTTTTGCCTATCAGGGCCTCATCCGATCGATGCAACCGGTCGAGCATTCTCTGCTTCTCCTGAGGCAGGTCCGAGACCACGCGGTGCAGGAACAGAGCGGTTTCATCTAGCAATCGTTCCGGCGATTCGACTCCCTTGACCACGACGCTGCGCGCGAGCGTGTGCAAGCGGGCGTCTTCGTCGGGAGACAACTCTTTGCCCGTGAATACGACCACCGGAAGATCGCTCGCCTTGGGTGTGTCCTTCAGCCTCTCGAGAATGTCGAAGCCGCTCATATCAGGCAAGCGGAGGTCGAGCACCATGCAGTCAAACGAGTCGTGCTCCACCATGTTCAAAGCGTCAGCTCCGGTGTCGGCGACGGTGATGTCGATATCATCATGACCCAGCAATTCGCGGACGCTCAATTGCTCGGCCGGGTTGTCCTCCACGATCAACAACCGCTTGCGCCGCGGAATCGAATACTCCTTGATTCGGCCCAGAGCCATGCCAAGTTCTTCCGGCCGCGATGGCTTGGTCACGAACGCGAACGCGCCGCGTGCTAATCCATGCTGCCGGTCTTCATCCAGTGTCAGCATCTGCACCGGAATGTGCCGGGTCGTTGGATCCTGCTTCATGTGATTCAGCACCGTCCAGCCCAGCATGTCCGGCAGGAACACATCCAAAGAAATCGCAGTGGGATGGAACTCGCGAGCCAGCGATAGAGCCTCGGCTCCGCGCAGCGCCACCAGGACTTTGAATCCTTTGTCGTGCGCCAGATCGCGCAGGACGCGAGCGTAGTGCGGATCGTCTTCGACGATCAGCAAAACGGCCTCATCGGGTTGCAGAGTTTCGCGATCGTCTGCGATCTGCTCGACCGGATGCTCGGAAACAACGATCTTCGAGAGCGACAGGTTCGCGCCCGACTTAATGTCCGATGGCGCGATTTGCTGCGCGGACGGGCCGACGTAGGTCAGCGGCAGATAAAGGGTGAACGTACTCCCTTGTCCCGGTGCGCTCTTCAGCTGAATCTCGCCGCCCAGCAGGTTGGCCAGTTCGCGGCTGATCGCCAGTCCCAGGCCGGTTCCGCCGTACTTGCGGCTCGTGCTGGCGTCTGCCTGTTGGAACGCCTCGAAGATGATGCGTTGCTTATCCGGTGCGATTCCAATGCCCGAGTCCGAAACCTCGAGCGCGACCACCTGCGCGGCGCCGCCTAGAATGGGATGATCTTCGCTCCATCCTTTCTCCGCGAGTTTCACCGAGAGCTTCACTGATCCGTGCTCGGTGAACTTGAAGGCGTTCGAGAGCAGGTTCTTCAACACCTGCTGCAAGCGCTTTGAATCGGTAACCAGGCTGCGCGGCAGTTTCGGATCCGACGAAACTTCGAAGGCGAGTTTGCGGTTCTCGGCCTCGTGCCGGAATGGCCGGGCGACCATCTCGAGAAGATTCGTGAAGAAGACTTCCTCGGCCTCCACCGAAACCGTTCCCGACTCGATCTTGGAGAGATCGAGAATGTCGCTGATCAGGTTGAGCAAGTCCGTACCCGCGCCGTGGATCGTGCGCGCGAATTCGACCTGTTTGGGCGTGAGATTGTGGTCCGGGTTCTCACTCAACTGCTGACCGAGCACGAGGATCGAGTTCAGCGGGGTCCGCAGCTCGTGCGACATGTTGGCCAGGAACTCTGATTTGTACTTGGACGTAAGCGCCAGTTCCTTGGCTTTCTCTTCCAGAGCGCGGCGCGCCTGCTCGATTTCCTGGTTCTTGCGTTCGACTTCGACGTTCTGTTCGGCGAGCTGTTGCGCCTTTTGCGCCAGCTGTTCGTTGGTTTGCTGCAGCTCTTTCTGCTGCGTCTGCAACTCTGCCGCCAGCTGTTGTGACTGCTTCAGCAGGCCTTCGGTCTGCATCGTGGCTTCGATACTGTTGAGCACGATGCCGATGCTGGCTGTCAGCTGTTCCAGAAATGCCAGGTGCGAAGCGGTGAACGCGCCCAACGAAGCAAGTTCGATCACCGCTTTTACGCGATCTTCGAAGAGCACTGGCAACACGATCACGTTTCGCGGCACCGACTGGAACAGACCGGAGCGGATGGGTACCGTCCGATCTGGCAGGTCCGTAATCAACATGCGGCGCTTTTCCGCCGCAACTTGCCCGACAAGACCCTCGCCCAGCTTGATGCGACGCAGATGACCGCTTTCGCCGTCATCAGCGAAGGCCGAGAGCAGCACCATGCCGGCGCTTTCTTCTGTCTCCATCTGGTAGATCACGCCTTGCTGCGCGTTGACCAGGGGCGCCAGCTCAGAGAGCAGCATGCGTCCCACGGTGGTCAGATCGCGTTGACCTTGCAACATTCCAGTGAAGCGGGCGAGGTTGGTCTTAAGCCAGTCTTGCTCGGTGTTGCGGTCGGTCGTGAGTCGAAGGTTATCAATCATCGTGTTGATGTTGTCCTTCAACTCAGCGACTTCGCCGCTGGCCTCCACCTGAATCGATCGCGTGAGGTCGCCTTTGGTCACGGCGGTGGCGACTTCAGCGATCGCGCGCACCTGGTTGGTGAGGTTGTCCGCGAGCAGGTTGACGTTGCCAGTCAGGTCCTTCCAGGTTCCGGCAGCGCCCGGCACGTTAGCCTGGCCGCCAAGACGTCCTTCGACGCCGACTTCGCGAGCCACAGTCGTAACCTGATCTGCGAACGTGGCGAGCGTACCGGTCATGTTGTTGATGGTTTCTGCCAAAGCTGCGATTTCACCCTTGGCATTAACCGTCAGCTTTTGAGTGAGGTCGCCGTTCGCGACGGCCGTCACGACCTTCGCAATACCGCGTACCTGCTCGGTAAGGTTCACAGCCATGACGTTGACGTTGTCCGTGAGGTCCTTCCAAATGCCGGCGACTCCCGGCACCTGCGCCTGACCGCCCAGTTTGCCGTCGGTGCCGACCTCGCGTCCCACGCGTGTGACTTCGGCAGCAAACGCGTTCAGCTGATCCACCATCGTGTTGATGGTGTTCTTCAGTTCGAGAATTTCGCCCTTCACATCGACCGTGATCTTGCGCGACAAGTCGCCGCGAGCCACCGCCGTCGTTACTTCTGCGATGTTTCGGACCTGAGCCGTCAGGTTGCCAGCCATGGCGTTGACCGAGTCGGTGAGGTCTTTCCACGTTCCTGCGACGCCAGGGACGTTCGCCTGTCCGCCCAACCGGCCTTCGGAGCCAACTTCGCGAGCCACGCGCGTCACTTCCGCAGCGAACGATCGCAACTGCTCGACCATCGTGTTCAGCGTTTCTTTGAGCTGCAGGATCTCGCCGCGCACGTCGACCGTGATCTTGCGGGACAAGTCGCCGCTCGCAATAGCCGTTGCAACCTCGGCAATGTTTCGCACCTGACCCGTCAGGTTGCTCGCCATGAAGTTGACGTTGTCGGTGAGGTCCTTCCAGGTTCCAGCGACGCCGGGTACGTTTGCCTGTCCGCCGAGTCTGCCTTCCGTGCCGACTTCGCGCGCCACGCGGGTGACTTCGCCGGCGAAAGCGTTGAGCTGGTCCACCATCGTGTTGATGGTGTTCTTGAGTTCGAGAATTTCGCCTTTCACGTCGACCGTGATCTTGCGCGACAAATCCCCGCGGGCCACAGCCGTCGTCACTTCGGCAATGTTTCGCACCTGAGCCGTGAGATTACCGGCCATGGAGTTCACCGAGTCCGTGAGGTCCTTCCATGTCCCCGCGACTCCGGGCACCTGCGCCTGTCCGCCAAGTTTTCCTTCCGTGCCGACTTCTCGGGCTACGCGGGTCACTTCGGCAGCGAACGCGTTGAGCTGGTCCACCATCGTGTTGATGGTTTCCTTCAGCAACAGAATTTCGCCGCTGACGTTCACCGTGATCTTCTTCGACAAGTCGCCGCTGGCAATGGCCGTCGAAACTTCGGCGATGTTTCGAACCTGGCCCGTCAGGTTGCTGGCCATTGAGTTCACGGAGTCCGTGAGATCTTTCCAGGTTCCGCCGACGCCGGGCACGAGCGCCTGGCCGCCCAGTTTGCCGTCAGTGCCGACTTCGCGGGCGACGCGGGTAACTTCCGAAGCGAACGAACGAAGCTGATCCACCATCGTGTTGATGGTGTCTTTGAGTTCGAGAATTTCGCCCTTCACGTCGACGGTGATCTTGCGTGACAAATCGCCGCGAGCCACAGCCGTCGCAACTTCGGCGATGTTTCGCACCTGGCCGGTCAGGTTGCTGGCCATGAAGTTGACGTTGTCGGTGAGGTCTTTCCACGTTCCGGCGACCCCCGGTACCTGCGCCTGGCCGCCAAGTTTTCCTTCGGTACCGACTTCGCGGGCCACGCGCGTCACTTCGCCGGCGAACGCGTTGAGCTGATCCACCATCGTGTTGATAGTGTTCTTGAGTTCGAGAATTTCGCCCTTCACGTCGACCGTGATCTTGCGCGACAAGTCGCCTCGGGCCACGGCCGTGGTCACTTCGGCGATGTTTCGGACCTGTCCGGTTAGGTTGCCAGCCATCGAGTTCACGGAGTCGGTCAAATCCTTCCACGTCCCGGCGACGCCAGGGACGTTCGCCTGTCCACCAAGTCGGCCTTCTGTTCCGACTTCGCGGGCCACCCGAGTGACTTCGCCGGCGAACCGGTTCAGCTGGTCCACCATCGTGTTCAGCGTTTCCTTGAGCTGCAGGATTTCGCCGCGAACATCGACCGTAATCTTTCGGGACAAGTCGCCGCTGGCAATGGCGGTCGCGACTTCGGCGATGTTTCGCACCTGCCCCGTCAGGTTGCTGGCCATGAAGTTCACGTTGTCGGTGAGATCTTTCCACGTGCCGCCGACGCCGGGCACCTGGGCCTGTCCCCCAAGTTTTCCTTCCGTACCGACTTCGCGCGCCACGCGGGTGACTTCGCCGGCGAACGCGTTGAGCTGGTCCACCATGGTGTTGATGGTGTCTTTGAGTTCGAGAATTTCTCCCTTTACGTCGACCGTGATTTTGCGCGACAAGTCGCCGCGGGCCACAGCCGTCGTCACTTCTGCGATGTTTCGCACCTGAGCCGTGAGGTTGCCGGCCATGGCGTTGACGGAGTCGGTCAGGTCCTTCCACGTGCCGGCCACGCCCGGAACCACAGCCTGTCCGCCGAGCTTGCCATCGGTGCCGACTTCGCGGGCCACGCGCGTTACTTCCGACGCGAACGAACGCAGCTGGTCCACCATCGTGTTGATAGCTTCTTTGAGCTGCAGAATTTCGCCGCGCACGTCGACCGTAATTTTTCGGGACAAGTCGCCGCTGGCCACGGCAGTCGCGACTTCCGCGATATTTCGCACCTGGCCGGTCAGGTTGCTGGCCATCGAGTTCACGGAGTCAGTAAGGTCTTTCCACGTTCCAGCCACGTCGGGAACTTGCGCCTGTCCACCGAGTTTTCCGTCCGTACCCACTTCGCGGGCCACGCGCGTCACTTCCGCGGTGAACACGCCTAACTGCTGAATCATGGTGTTGACGAGGTTTGCAGAGCGCAAGAACTCGCCTTCCAGAGGCCGCCCGTCCACGTCCAATCGCACGGTTTGCGTCAGATCGCCCTGCGCCACAGCAGCGATTGCGCGCGTCATTTCGGTTGTCGGACGAAGCAGGTCGTCCACCAGCGTGTTGACGGATACTTCCATTTCGCCCCAGGCGCCGCGCGACTGGTGGAACCGGGTTCTCTCGCGGGTCTTGCCCTGTTTGCCGACGACCTGACCGACGCGTTTCAATTCCTGCGAGATGTGCTGGTTCGACGATGCAATGTCGTTGAAGGTGTCGGCAATCTTTCCGGCCAGTCCGACCCAGTTTCCCGGAAGGCGCACGGTGAAGTCGCCGTCGCGCATGCTTTGCAGGCTGGCGAGGATAACGGAAAGATCGGGAGGTTCTTCCCCTGGCTTCGACTTCCCGTTCTTCGTTCCATTTGGCTTCGGGAGCGCAGCTATCGTTTCAGGCGTGGGCGAGATTTCATTAACGGTAGGGATTCTTTTCATCTTGTTGCTCTCCCCGAACAGATCAGGAGTTCAGCCGGTACTCTCGCAGCGACACGATTTGGCCGCTTCGCCGGTTCTCTCTCTAATTTTTTGCACTTTCAAATGAAACGAGGGGCATCTGCAGACCGCTGCATATTCGAGCGATGACCATCCCAAGCTGACCTCAGTATTCGATCACTAACCGATTTCGTGTGCCCTAGGGTATTTCCTGTAGTTGTGCCTGCAAGAGCCGCGTCCCCAGGGAGTTCTGCCCAAGAACACATCTGGGCGCAACCCTGGGACTCGAATGCAATCTCTAAGCAAAGCGTCCGCGAGGCGGAACGGTTTCTAGTGAGCGAGTGGGAGAAGATGCCCGTCTTAGCCGCGGCTTTCGCAAAATCTTCGAGGTGATTCGCACGCAGCCATGAACAGCAGCCTCAGCATTGTTATTCCAGCCTTCAACGAAGCGACCCGTCTCAGTAAAACTCTCGAACGTGTCCTCGATTTTCTCAGCAAGCAAGACTGGAACGTTGAAGTCGTCGTCGTAGATGATGGCTCGACTGACGAGACGGCTGATATCGTCCGCGCCTACGCGAAAAAAACTCGGATCATTCGCCTGCTCTCCAACCCAGGAAATCGAGGCAAAGGTTTCAGCGTGCGCAATGGGGTTCTGAATGCGGCGGGAGACATTGTGCTTTTCACCGATGCGGATCTGTCCGCGCCGATCGAAGAGGCAACCAAGCTTCTTGATGCAATCGACAGCGGAGCCGACATCGCCATCGGATCGCGTTGGCTTCGGAGCGATCTCCAGACTCGCCGCCAGTCTTTGGCGCGACAGGCCCTGGGGAGAGTCTTCAATGGACTCCTGCGAATCCTGCTGGGGCTCGAGTTCAAAGACACACAATGCGGATTCAAAGCATTCCGCGCGGAGGCTGCGCAGGCGCTGTTTCCTCGGCAGCGGATTGAAGGCTGGGGATTCGATCCGGAGCTTCTTTTCCTGGCGCGGAAGTTCGGATATAAGGTCGCAGAAGTGCCAGTCGTCTGGGCCCACGACGACCGAACGCGCATCAATCCGCTCGCCGATGGGTCGCGCATGGTCGCAGACATGCTTCGCATCCGCTGGTGTGACCTCACTCGCCAGTATGACAACGCGCGTCCCATGCGGGCCGCTACTGCTAAGGTAGGCGAACCACAACGGCGGCGCATCTGACCGTTGTCTTGAAGTCCACCAGCACAAACTCTCGGAACTAGGGTTACGGGACGGCCGCGTTCTCTTACGGGGAGTTCTCCTTATTACAAGCCCCCGAGGTAGTCAAAAATCACGGGCGGGACGTCGCCGGTTAGCGCCCATCCCGCCCGTTTTTTGCGGAAAAACCTTGATCGCGCGGAGCACGATTTCAATATCTGCTCAAACCGCGCTTCTTCCCATCACGAAGTGCAAGATCAGCGAGATCACTGCGAAAATCAGCAGAAGATGGATCAGGCCGCCTGCCACGTGGAAAACGGTAAATCCGCAGATCCAGGCGATCAGTAGTATGGCGAACAAGATTGTCCAGATGCTCATTTTTCTTCTCCTCGCCTCGGGAGCGTCCAAACGTCTATCGCTCGCGGCACATCCATGGCAACCTTCACCATACCGATCACCAACGGCTTAGTCATTCATGCGAATCTGGTACCGCCTCCGAAATATCTCTGTAAACTTTCAGGTTAAGTTCTGACCCCGGCCTCCGGCATACAATTGTTACCCGGCAACCTTTTGGAACTACCTGATAAAACCGGTCAACCTTCACCCGTTTCCTGCAACTAACGAGACGGCTTCGATTGCATGTGATCGGTGGTCATGATGAGATCAGCTTGTTCTCGCCGCTGCTCTCCACCGTGCTGAATGACAAAAGTCCTGGTGCGTTTTCTCAACACGGCCCTGTGCGCAATCGCAATGCTGATTGCGTTGCCGAAGCTCTCGATGGCTTACTCGGTGCTGACACATGAGGAGGTTGTCGATCTGCTATGGAAAGACGATATCCAGCCGCTGCTGCTGCAACGCTTTCCCAAGGCCACACCCGAAGATCTGAAAAAAGCGCACGCGTTCGCCTACGGCGGCTCGCTGATTCAAGACATGGGCTACTATCCGTTCGGCAATAAATATTTCAGCGATCTCACCCATTACGTGCGCAGCGGCGACTTCATCGTGAACCTCATCGATGAATCGTCCGATCTCGACGAATATGCCTTCGCGTTAGGCGCCCTTGCTCACTATTCGGCCGACAATATGGGCCATCCCACGATCAACCGATCCGTAGCTCTTCAGTTTCCCAAATTGCGCAAGAAGTACGGAAATGAAGTTACCTATGAAGACAATCCCAAGGCGCACATTCGCACTGAATTTGGTTTTGACATGGTGCAGGTCGCTAAGAATCGCTATACCTCAGATCGCTATCACGACTTCATTGGGTTCGAAATCTCGAAACCTGTGCTGGAGCGTGCTTTCGAAGATACCTACGGCATTCCGCTGAGCGAGGTGCTGACAAAGGAGGATCTCGCTATCGGAACCTTTCGGCGCGCCATTAGCAAGGTCATTCCCGAAATGACCAGGGTCGCCTTGCTCGCGCGAAAGAAAGAATTGATAGCGGAGACTCCGAATTTCAATTCGCGCAAGTTTCGCTACTATCTTTCCAAAACCAGCTATCAGCGCGAATGGGGCAAGGGCTATCGCCGTCCTGGATTCGGCACACGCGTGCTTGCCTTCTTTCTGAAATTCGTTCCCAAGGTCGGGCCGTTCAAGGCACTGGATTTCAAGATCCCTACGCGCACCACAGAAGATCTCTACGTCGCGAGCGTCGACAGAACGGTGGATAACTACAGAGGTCTTCTGCAGGATCTGAAGACAGACAAGCTTCGTCTGCCAAATACTGATTTTGATACCGGCCGCTTCACGCATGCTGGCGAATACGCGCTCACAGATAATGCTTATGCGCATTTGCTTGATCAATTAGCCAAAGACGACTTCGAAGAGGTTCCACCAGAACTGCGCCACAACATTCTCAATTTCTACAGCGACCCCAATGCGCCGCTCGCGACCAAGAAAAACCCCGGTGCGTGGGCGAAGACGCAGGATGAAATCGCGAAACTGAAAGCCGCGCCTGCGCAGGGCAGTACTGCAACGCGGACTTCCGTTCGTCCGGATTAGTTTTCACAGTTTTTCCTTCACGGCGCTTTGGCGCCATCCACTCCCAACCCAGTACCGTCGAGACAGCAACTAAGCCTGAGCAAGTGGTTCAGCAAATCAGGACACGGATACGTGTCCGTGAAACGGAGGACTACTAAATGGCAGACGATATGTAGAAGAACCGCCAGCAAGGCGGTCAGCAACAAGGTGGCCAGTGGAATCAACAGGGCGATAAGCCCGGCCAGCAGGGACAGCACGGTCAGACCGGGCAGGGAGGCCAGCAGGGCGGCCAACAATCAGGCCAGCCCGGGCAGAAAAAAGGCGGACAGGGACAGAACGAGGAAGAGGAAGACATGAACCGCCAGCGGCGCGCTTCCTAGTTTGCAATTAGAAAGTTATTCGCAGTCGCAGCAAATGAGATCCCGGCCTCGTGCCGGGATTTCGTTCTTTCTCACTACGATACTTACCAGGAATATTTACGGCTTCACGACCTGGTGATGTCCGTCTTTGTTGGTCAGAGTTATCGAAGCCTCCCCGGCCTCGGAACTCAACACAATGTATGTTGGATCGATTCCCCCGCTAAGGTCAATCCCTGATCCCTGCTCGGTTGTGGCAATCTTCACGGAAGGTCGGCCGTCCGGCCGGATCAGCCGGAATACCACAGCCTCTGGATAGACTTTTCCGCTTTGCTCAGCGGCTGAACCATCCGGCCTGCGCGCTGGGCCTTCCGGTATCACCTGGAGGGATGCCCGTAGTCTTCCCTGGGTGTCAACGATCTCCAGCGCCCGGACGCGAAGCACGGTTGTAGCGCTATCTGCCTTTACAGGCGTCGTCTGATGCATCACCAGGAAGATCAGGAACCCAAAATTCACACACGTCAAAAATACAACTGTGCGTTGATTCTTCATGTCGGGTCGAACTCCTTTCTGATCGCAGGAACGGTGTTGTGAATTCTAGCTCCTGCTCGGCTGCATTCGAAACCGCGCTATCTTTAGCAATTGCGGCCCGTGTTAGTCTGGCATCCCAAAGGAGTGTTATTGTGCGTTTCCGACTCGCCGCTCTTGCATTGCTCTTCCTTCTGGTTTCATTCGGGACCGCTCAAACAGCGCCCGCTCCCCTCACGGCCGAGCAGGATCACCAACGCATCATGGATCTGCTTCACATCACTGCGATTCGCCGTGGCGCAGATGGCGATTCGAAATCGCCCAACGCCGCCAACTACGACGAATTGAAAGCCGGCCCGTTTTCGCCGCTGCCCGATCCGCTGCTGCTCAAGAACGGTAAGAAAGTCACAACAGCGGATGAGTGGTGGAAGCAGCGGCGACCTGAAATCGTCGAAGACTTCGACCGCGAAATCTACGGCCGCGTGCCCTCCACTGCGCTTGGTGTGAAATGGGAGGTCATCAGCACGGCGAAAGAAACGGTCGGCGAGACTCCCGTGATCACGAAGATACTCAAAGGCCACGTCGACAATTCTTCTTATCCCGCCGTCAACGTCGATATCGATCTCACGCTGAGCACTCCAGCAAACGCGACCGCCCCCGTACCGGTGATGATCGAATTGGTGTTGAGCCCGGAAGTGCTCGAAGCTTTGAAGAAGCGCTTCCCTGACATGTTCAAGCCACAGCCCGGTCCTACCTGGCAGCAGCAGGTTCTCGCCAGTGGATGGGGCTATGCATCGTACATTCCAACCAGCGTGCAGCCGGACAACGGAGAAGGCCTGACCCGTGGAGTAATCGGCATCGCCAACAAAGGTCAGGCTCGCAAATTGGATGATTGGGGAGTGCTCCGCGCATGGGCGTGGGGCGCGAGCCGCGTGCTTGACTATTTCGAAACTGACAAAGCTGTGGATGCGAAACATGTTGGCATAGAAGGCCACTCACGCTACGGCAAGGCGTCACTCATCGCGATGGCCTACGATTCACGCTTTGCAATTGGCTACATCAGTTCGTCGGGTGAAGCCGGTGCCAAACTGTTCCGCCGCAATTTCGGCGAGCAGGTCGGCAATATCGCCGGAACCGGCGAATATCACTGGATGGCCGGCAACTTCATCAAATACGACGGCCCGCTCACCGAGAATAATCTGCCCGTGGACGCCCACGAACTGATTGCGCTGTGTGCGCCGCGGCCGGTTTTTATCGGCGCTGGAGCCACGGAGGGCGATGGATGGGTTGACGCCAAAGGAATGTTTCTGGCGGAAGTTGGTGCGGGTCCCGTTTATAAGCTGCTCGGCAAAAAGGATCTGGGGACAACCGACTTCCCGCCGATCGAGACTGCATTGATTGATGGCGATCTCGGCTTCCGTCAACACACGGGCGGACATACGCCTGCGCCGAACTGGCCGACATTCCTGACCTTCGCAAGCAGGTATATGAAGAGTGCCGGATCGAGGTGATAGGAGGCGACCCCTCCGATCGGATGAACCCGACTGCTGTGATGCTCCGTGGAAGGGCGGCCCTTCAGGGCCGCGTTGCCGAGTCTGAAATGATGTCCTTCAGGGTCGGGGGGGCGCTCTTAAGCTGCCCTCAGCGGCTGAAGCCCAATCGGTTAGAGACGTGAACGCGGCGCTGCGGTGCTCGCCCAGAGTCAAGGAATGAGCATAGCGCCTAGCTGCCCACGAGAGCCGTCAGTACGATTTCCAGAAGAAATACGCTGTCATCGCCGCGCCAACTAGGACTACGAATCTTCGCACCCAGGCCTGGGGCATCTTCATCGCGTAGTGCGCGCCCAGGTATCCACCTACAATTCCGCCGGCAATCATCACCACCCCGTGCCTCCAGTACACGGCTTGCGCCACGATGAAGGTGACCACAGCGACGCCGTTGATCACAAATCCCATGACGCTCTTGAGTGCGTTCATGCCGTGGATGTCGGTCATCCCCAGCGTCGCCAGCATGGCCAACATGACGATTCCCATGCCACCGCCGAAATACCCGCCATACACAGCCACCGCAAACTGAAACACAGTCGCAGCCGTGAGAGCCGCGCCGCTCGCGGAGTGTTCGATCACCGATCCGCGTGCGCCCGCCAGTTTCTTGCCGAACGCAAACAGCAACGTGGCCGCAAGCGTCATCCAGGGCAGGACGCGCATGAAAGTATGAGCTGGAGTCTTGAGCAGAAGGAGTGCGCCCAGCAATCCACCGGCAAGACTCGCCATCAGCAGCGGAATCATCACTCGCCGTGGAACGTCGAGGCGCTTGCGGTAGGCTCCTCCGCTCGCCGCCGCTCCCGTCCATAACGCAATCGTGTTTGTCGCGTTCGCTGGAATGGGAGGCACACCCGAGAACAACAGAGCGGGGAACGCGATGAAGCTGCCGCCTCCGGCGACCGAGTTCAGCGCTCCTCCCAGAGCGCCGGCAACGAATAGAAAGATAGCGATGGCGAGAGTCAAGCAGCTAGGTTTACCAGAAAGCGGAACCGCGCGCCAATCTTCGCCCGTGTCTGGTTACCTCTGTCATCGCGGGTAACTCAGGAGAGCTTGCAGAAACATTCCGCCGCGTTCAGGGTTATAAAAATAACAAGTGGGGGAATCCATGCAGACTGGTTCGGCTGCTCTCATCGTGGCTCTTCTTTGCGGAATTGCACTGGGACAATCCGCGCCGCCCTCGGCGAGCCAACCATCCACACCGGCCATGGCGGGCCAAGACATGTCGAACATGAACATGAAAGACATGCCGATGGGCAATGACTCCGCTGACAATACCAACGCCGACACCGAGGCCAGCGCTCATGTCATGCATTCCATGGAAGGCCACATGGACATGGGCCCGCACATGAAGATGACGGAATTGCGCGCGGAAAAGCGCGGCGACGCAGCGCGAGCCCAGCAGGTTGCCGAGGAAGCGCGCGAGGCTTCCGAGAAATATCTGGACTATCACGCCGCGCTCGCCGACGGTTTCAAAATTTTCCATCCCGAAATTCCGCAGAAGATGTATCACTTCACCAACTATCGTTATGCAGTCGAAGCGGCGTTCCGTTTCAATCCCGAGCATCCCACATCGCTGCTCTACGAGAAGCATGGCGACGAATACAAGCTGATCGGCGTGATGTATACCGCGCCCAAGCGCTTCACCGAAGATCAGCTTGACGAACGCATTCCGCTCAGCGTGGCGCAATGGCATGAACATGTGAACTTCTGCATGCCGCCGGCGGACAGGCGAAAGGAAATGCTGGCTCCTCATCCGCAGTTCGGATTGCGTGGATCGATTGCTACGCAGGAAGCTTGCGACGCGGCCGGGGGCAAGTTCTATCCCGTGGTCTTCAACTGGATGGTGCACGTCTATCCGTTCGAGAAAGATCAGGCCAACATCTGGTCGGTCGAACGCCAGCATGGCGACTAAACATCGACGGGAATAACAATTCTGTTTTGTCTGCGACGAAACAAACCGCGCAATCCATAGCACGACTCACAAACACAATTGCCGTGTATTGATTGGCATCAATAAATTCACGGCTTTTCTGCTACCGCGAGTTACCGCTCCGCGTCCAATGAAAAGACATCCCTGCAGCGTCCAAAGGGGAACTTCGAAACAGAGAAATACGTAATCTTCGAGGATCAGCAAGTACGAAGCAGGACTGCTTCGATTCTCGGAGGTTCAGCGGGGTCTGGGGATTCTCTCACGCGTCGGTTTGGCGGCCCAGGTGAGAGAAGCCCCATAGCGGAAGCGCCAGCTTAGAGCTGAGCGCCCGACCCCGGCGGCAGCATTGTAGGCGATTCGTGAGGAAACACAAGCGTTTTCTCGCGCAGGTCGTGAGCCCGGGCCGCCCCAACCGATCCCGACGTGATTTCGGGAAACAAAGGAGCAGCCATGAAGTTCGCGACAATTTCGAAAAGTCTGTTAATGGGATTTGTTCTGCTGCTGGCCTCGGGCGCCTTCGCCGCCAATAAGGCGACGATCACGCTACAGCATTCCGCCACCGTCAACGGCACCACGCTCAAGCCTGGCGACTACAAGTTCGAATGGGATGGCGCCGGACCCAACGTGGAAGTCAGCATTTCTCAGGGCAAGAAGTTGATCGCCAAAGTACCTGCAAAGATGGTCAACCTCGGCTTCTCGTCACCGCAGGATGCAGCCGTGTTCAACGCGGCCAGCAACGGCAACAGCACTCTCTCAGGCCTGCGCTTCTCAGGCAAAACGTATGGGCTGGACCTGAGCGGACAGAGCGATGATATGCAGGCGGGATCGAGTAAGTAAAAAATGGTTGTCATTCCGAACCGGTCTTCATCCGGTGAGGAATTTGCTGTTCTCAAATGTGGATAACCCACCCAACGAAAACCGCGTTGGGTGGGGCACCCTCATTCCTTCTTCCGCGTTAGTTCGCGCTGGCCAGCACGTCGTCGTAATAATTGACCATGGCGCGCCGCGGCTTGGTCTTCAATCCCTTGAGCGGAACCTTCTGCTCGATCGACGAATTCCCCGTGATTCGTGCCCGCCCCATCGAAGCGATGTTGCCATCGGCCAGTTCGAGATAGAGTGGCACCAGCATGGAGAATTTGTCATTGACGTTGGACTGCGTAATCTTGAAGCTGAACAGAACGTCGCCATCCGGCCCGGTATCAAACGATGATTCCATTTTGTACGTAGGCAGTTGAGTGCCGTAGACGTACTCGTTGAAAAACCAGTCCATCGTGTGATTCCCGTCCACATCCATGTCGCGGGTCATGTGTTTCTCGACGATGGCCTTGAAATCTTCCGTAGTGGCCGATTTCCCCGAGTATGTCTTCACGAAATCCTGCATCATCTCCTTAAAGCGCTGATCGCCGGTCTGGCGGTCGTGCATCATCATGCGCAGCATGTGCAGCACGTAAGCGCCCTTGGGATAAATCAGGCGCCGGTAGGTGTTAAATCCGGTGCGCGAGTTGCTGGTGCGATACCCCATGGTCAGCGGGCCGACATCGATCGCCCGGAAACCGTTCGCATCCCTCTCCGTCAACAAGTCGCGTTCATCGTTCCAGAAAGCAATAAATTTCTTCGGATTCTTTTCGATGAGCGACAGATAAAGTGATGCAGACATATCGGCGAATCCCTCGCTCATCCACTGATCGCGGTACGAACTGAAGCCGACCGTGTGCCCCCACCACTGATGCGCAACTTCATGCGGAGTCACAACTTTCCAGTAGCCGCGATCCCCCTGGTCCATTCCCAGTTGATGGCGCACCGTAGTGTCGAAGTAATAGCAGATCGGGATCCACACCAGCTCCGGCCACGACTGGCCGAAGTTGCACGCGGTCTGCTGCGTGAGTTGCAGGTGCTGAAACATCGATGGTCCGAAATATTCGGTGTAAAGCTCCACTGCCAGTTCACCTTCGTTGAGCGATTTCTTGTTGAGGCCGGTCGTGCTCATCATGCCCAGAGTCATCTCCGAGCCGTGCGACCCCTCCCCCGGAATCATGTCTCCCGAGGCAGCCTGCTTCAGCGAGTTCACCCAGTCCGGCGACTCCTGATTGGCATAGGATTCGATCGCGTAGACAGGTTTATCCAGCTTCGCCTGCTCGACTTTGAAGCGGCCAAAGCTGAAGCCCGCGACGGTTTGCGCCGCTTCACTCTTCCATACCGTGACGTTCTGATTGCCGTCGTTGCTATCACTCACGCGAATGCCGGTCGCTGCAATCTGCATTCCCTTCGGAATGCGGAAGGTCATGTCGTAATTTGAGTACTCTCCTAACCCGCTCTGCGGGGCGTTGGGATACCAGTCCGAGCGCGCGACGGGGTAATAGTTTCCGCCGCCTTCGTTGGTGACCGCTCCCTTGCCCTCGTACTCGGTCGTGATCGTGAAGTGCTCGCCTCGCTGCAGTTCCTTGGGAAGGATGACCGCAAAATCCGCGTCATCGTTCTTGTCTTCCTGGATGAAGGGCAACGGCTGCCCGTCTGCCGTTTTCACGCTGCGCACGCGCAAGCTAGGAAAAAGGTCGAATGGCACAACCCGCATGCCATTCAGATGCGCGATAAACTCCGTGTTGGCTTTGCCGATCAGATTGGCGCTCTTCTCGAACGTCGTATCCAACTGCTGATGCTGAATGGCGATCGGCCGTCCTACCGATCCCGGCCGATGGTCGCCCGCCATGCGGAACGAAGCCCACTCGCCCAGCTTGTTCTCGTCATAAGTTGCAAACGTGACCTGGTCTCCGCTTTCATGCGGATCGATGGAGTAGAGTTCCTGCCCGTTATATTTTTTCCCATGGATGAAGGCGACGAATAGGCCGCCCGGCTGTGAGCTGAGCAGGTCTTCCAGAATGCGCGATTCCAGATTCGTTTTCAGTTTGTGGCGAGTCGTATGCTGGCTGTCTTTCAGCGGACCGGCATCGCATCCCGAACCGCCCGCGCTGCCGCCCTTCTTGAGTTCTTCGTAGCTGTCGTCGGTGAAGCGCAGCACCATCTGGCTGAAGTTCTCGCTGAATTCATCTTCTTTGGTCAGCAGCTTCAGCATGGGACGCTCACCCGCGGGAGGATCGAGGATGAAATTTCCATCGCCGGAAAAAACTGCGCCTGTGACCTTGCCATTCACTGGCGCGACAAAGCAGATGGTGCCCGAGCGCAGGTGAAACGTTCCAGCATCTCGCTTGAACTCCAGATTGTTGACGCTGACACTTTCAGTGCCCTGCCCAAGATTGCGCAAGGCAAGATACGTTGGGTCGGAGTTCGGCGCGGGAGCCGGCGTTTGGGCCAGAGAAATAGAGCTAGAGAGGATTAAAAGGACGAAGAATAAAGACAGGAATACGCGAGTGCTCCGCGCAGGGGTGGATGCAGGCATAGAACCTCCGGTGGGGAAGAAGAGGTATTATCCGCATTCCGCGTGAAATTGCAATGGCCGGGATCACACGGCGGAAGCGGAACTGCGGCTGAACCCACCCAACGAAAACCGCGTTGGGTGGGCCATCCTCGTGTCACAGTTGGGAATTTCTATTTTGCCGGGTCGAGCTGAATATCCTGATCGACGTAGGCGACGAGAGGTGTGCCGGCTTTAACCTCAACGTTCTTTCCGTGCTTGATCAGCCCGATCGGGCCGAACAGAACGGTCAATGCGACGGCTGTTCCTTCCTTGCCCTGGCCTTCCTTTCCTTTGCTGCCGCGCAGTTTCACGCGATCGTCGCCGGCCTTCAGGTGCTCAAGCCGCATGTTGAGTTCCCCGGCCTTGCCCATCATGCCAGCCTTTTTGGCATTGGTGACGGTGCCGACGGCCTTGGCGCCTTCGCGGACCACGACAACGTCACCAACCTTCACAGGCTCATCCAGCACCAGGTTGACGGGATCACCTTCAGTGGCCGTCTTGGAACTCAGGTCGTCCGCAAATTTGAGTTTTACTTCTGTGCCCTCCTTTAACAGCAGCTTCGTCGTTGCTGGCGCGGCAGCGGGAGCTGTGGAAGCCGCAGGAGTTGGTTGTTGCGCTGGCTCTTGCGCGGTCATAGAGAGTGGGGATGCCACATAGAGAAATAATGAGAAGGAAAGGAATAGAGCGCTGATCGATCGCAGCATGGATTTCACCTTGTGGTCCTTTCCGCCCCAGTCATGCGTCAGGAAGCACACGCTTGAACGGGCGGATGGATAATTCTGTCCAGGAAATGCGCTTTGGGACTCAAACAGTTGGCTGTCTCGGAGAAAGGTCGCGAGCCCGCCGTCGAAATTGTGGAATCCGCGTCAGAGATTGTCAAGAAGAGTTTAGATCTACTCTCTTCCTACCCCCAGCGCATCGGCGACGCGGTTGATGTAGTTGAACCAGGAGGCGATCAGCGTGATCTGCAAAATGCCGCGATCGTCGAATCCGGCGGCGCGCAATCCCTCAATGTCGTCCTTCCATACTTTCGTCGCGTCCTTGGTCAGCTTGACCACATAGTCGAGCATGACGCGATCCTGCGACGAGATCGGCGCTGTCGCGTAGTCCTTCTCGAGCGCCTCGACCAGAGCCTTGTCCAACGTCACCCTACGCAGAAACTCTGCGTGCGAGTCGATTCAATACACGCAGCGGTTGGTCACCGAGACCATGGTGGCGATCATCTCGTGCTGGCGTCGCGAGAGCGGAAGTTCGGGCGACATCAGCGAGCCGAAGGTCGCGAAGGCGTGAAAGAGCGCGTCGGGGATGAGCGTATGCGATCCCACGATCGACGATGCACCCGAGGCGTCGGGATGCACCGGCTCGGCGTATTCCTTGGGATAGAGCAGCTTTTCGCGCTCAATGGCGCTGCGCAGCTTATCGTCGGCTTCGGTCCATGGGATGGTGCGAATCCAGGTCACGGTTGTTCCTCAGGCTTACTGAAGTTGGGAAAGATTACACGTCTTCGTGCGCGATCCCTATAGCCGATTCATATTACTAAGGCCGCGGAGCAGAAATCGGCAGGGGCTAAAGCCCCCGTCAGCGCGACGATCCAGAGCGGCGCAGCTGAAGCCGCGCCCTTTCAAATCAAATTGCGCCAAGATTCCCTCCGTAACCTTTCGTACACTCCCTTTCGGTAACCCTTGGTAACCATGCGATCCCTGACCTCCGGACGTACAATTGGCCTTGTCCGGAGGGCATCTGCCGATGTAGCAGTTGTCGTCTCGGCCTGTACCCGGTGGGCAGTCTCCCTCACCGTTCAACGGGTTCTGAAACGAAAAGTGCACTGAACCTCAGGTTCTGGAGTACGCGCTCTTATGGCATTGTTCGGCTTCAATAAGCAAAAGGTTCTTGCCAATGCGGAGAAGTATGTCCAGCAGGGCAAGCTGCAGAATGCCATCTCCGAATACGAAAAGGTCCTCAAGAATGACCCCAAAGATCTAACGGTCACCAATACCGTGGGCGATCTGTACTCGCGCCTGGGG
>Ga0335081_10001089_pt1 | contig 43423 bp, 41 predicted proteins | sample Lox_Sample_35_FD_206713 | JGI IMG/M metagenome (GOLD analysis project Ga0335081, IMG submission 206713) | Soil microbial communities from Loxahatchee National Wildlife Refuge, Florida, United States - Lox_Sample_3.5 | ecosystem: Environmental > Terrestrial > Soil > Wetlands | place: USA... | reverse complement strand
GGGCTCATGGTTCTGGCCGGATGCACCTCTTCCTCGCCTCGTTTCACCGATAGGGAAAAAAAGCCTGCAAACAAGGAAGCGCAGCACAAGGGACCGAGGTTTTCCTCAAAGGAGGCCGAGGAAGAGAACAAGGAGAACGACAAGAAGGTAGACTCCAAGGACATTGAGAAGATCACCGCCGGCACCAGGGATTTCAAGAAAGAAAAGAATCCTGCGATCAAGCCGCTCGATCAGAGCAAGATGATGCGTGAAATTTCGCGCTATATGGGAGTCCCCTATCTCTATGGAGGCACAACGGCACAGGGCCTCGATTGCTCCGGCTATACGATGCTCGTCTACAAGAATGCGATCGGGAAACTGCTGCCACGATCGGCGGCCGAACAGGCGAAGATCGGTCGGAGTGTCCAATTCGCCGACTTGAAATTCGGCGATCTGATTTTCTTCAACACCACGGGCGAGCAATATTCGCACGTCGGGATCTATCTTGGCGATGATCTGTTTGCCCATGCGAGCGTGACGCTCGGCGTTACCATCTCTTCGCTTCAGAGCAGTTACTATGAAAAAAGATATGTGGGTGCAAGGAGAGTTATTGAATAGGAGCGTGGAAGGGCATCAACAAGAATGTGTCGCGGGTTGCTTCTGCAATTGGTTGAATTCAAGGTATTCACTTTTTACATTCAGGTAGAAACGGACTCAAAAAAAGTATCAGTTATGGCAGTTTTACCAGTGTATTTGTACGGAACGAAAGTCCTGAAGACCAAAGCCAGACCTGTCAAAGACCTGAGCAACAGCATCATTAAGCTCATTTATGACATGGTCGAGACGATGCACGCTTCCAACGGGATGGGATTGGCGGCCAATCAGGTCGGCAGTCTTCATCGTGTCGTCACCGTGGATATTTCCAGCGTCGACGAAAAGGATCGTGATTCTTCGGAACCGGAGCTGAAGCTGACTTCACCGGGGCTGCCGCGCAAGGTCGTCATGATTAATCCGGAAGTGCTGGAGCGGGAGGGGTCGTGGAAAATGGAGGAGGGCTGTTTAAGCATACCGGAGGTGCGGGGGGAGGTCGAACGAGCAGAAAAAATTCGGGTGAAATTCAGAGATCCCAATTTTGATGAGAAGGAGCTTCTTGCAGACGGTCTTCTCGCGCGCGTGATGCTGCACGAAATTGACCATCTCGACGGCATCCTGTTCACCGAACTCCTGACTCCTGAAGGCAAGACTTCCGTCAAAGCCGATCTCAAACGAATCAAACTAGGGAACGTAGAGACAAGCTATCCCATCGTCACCGCAGAGGAGGAATGACCCTTCGCCATGCGGATTCTGTTCATGGGAACCCCCGAGTTCGCGATCCCAAGTCTTCAAATCCTCCTTGACCATAACTATCCCATTGTATCCGTCGCAACAGCTGCAGACAAGCCAAAAGGGCGAGGTCGGGAAATGGCTCTTTCCCCCGTCAAACAGTTCGCGGTCTCCCGAAAGCTCCCAATCCTGCAACCTGAAAATCTCAAAGATCCACAGTTTGTTCGTGCGGTAAGGGCTCTCGAAGCCGATCTCATCGTCGTCGTTGCCTTCCGCATTCTGCCCAAAGAAATCTATTCTCTTCCCCGGCTCGGTGCGTTCAATCTGCACGCCTCTCTGTTGCCGAAGTATCGCGGAGCGGCACCGATCAACTGGGCCATCATCAAGGGGGAGTCTGAGACCGGTGTCACTACGTTCTTCCTGCAGGAGAAGGTCGACACGGGATCCGTCATCCTTCAAGCGAGGGTCAGGATTGGGGCTGAGGAAACTGCGGGGGAACTACACGACAAACTCGCGGAGGTTGGGGCTGAAATTGTATTTCAGACGGTGCGGTTGATCGAGCTGGGAAAGGCAGTCACTCACAGTCAGGATGATCAGCAAGCCACGCCGGCACCGAAAATCTTCAGAGAACATTGCAGGATCGACTGGAACAATCCAACTTCAAGCGTACACAATTTTATCCGCGGTCTTTCCCCCTCTCCGTGTGCCTGGACCACTCACGGTGGAAAGGTGCTGAAGATTTACAAGGCCCAGGTCATACAGTCGGCTGCACGTGGGACAGACAGTCCCGGGACAATCGAAGAGGTCGGACCAAAATCTCTTCACGTTGCGACGGGAGACTCCACGATTTCGATCCTGGAGATTCAACAGGAGGGAAAGAGAAGAATGGGTGCCGAGGAATTCTTGCGCGGGTATCCACTCCATCCTGGGGACAAGTTCGCGTAGCGTTGTTGGTCAAATTCAAACCCTCGGCGGTCGCGCTTCTCCCGTTCTTTATACAGGAGCCCATTCTGTGACCAAGTCTACCGAAAGTGTCGCGGTGTGCCTGCCCCGCAAATTCTTGCGGGGGACCGTGACATCCCCGAACCTGAGGCACTAGCTCGCGCAGGGTTCGGTTGATTGGGCGTGAAAAAAGGAGTATATTTTTCAGCATTTTTTGTGTCAAAGTCCTTCAACCTCTCGTCGAAAGGTCATTCACGCCTGGATCTTTGCTTGTGCACGGTTGAATGACAAAGCCGCCGCAGCGGAGATGCCATGGATTTCGTTCTTTGGGTTTGCCGGGTCATGCACGTGATTTCATCCGTGGTGTGGATAGGGGGTCTCGTGTTTGTTAATGCCGTTTTAAATCCCGTGTTGGAGCACGAAAAGGGAACTCGTGGCCAGTTCTCCATGGCGGTTCACAAGCGTTTCTTTGGATTCGTCTGGATGAGTTTGTGGACACTCCTTGTGACGGGAGTGCTTTTGATGCTGTTGAGTCCGCAGTTTCAATGGTTTGATTATTCAACGCCGTGGCGTAAACTACTGGCGATCAAGGAAATCTCCTTTCTCCTGATGGCATTCTTTTCCTGGCAATCCAAGAAGGTCTTCGAGCAAATGGAGCTTTCGCTGCAGCGCAACGATGACACCTTTGACGGCTGGCGCATGGGCTACCTGAAACTTGCAAGGCGCACGATTGTCGTTGGAATCGTCGCATTTCTTTCTGCTGCGGCAATGTTCGTATCCCAAAATCCGTACGGCTAACGGAGGGCATGAGCAAAGTCATTGTCATAGCGAATCAAAAAGGTGGTGTGGGGAAGACCACGACCGCCATCAATCTGGCTGCCTCCCTTGCCGTTGCCGAGAAGAAAGTGCTGCTCTGTGACAACGATCCCCAGGCAAACGCTACAAGCGGCGTCGGAATCACCGCAGAAGAAGAACGCACCATCTACCAGGTGATTGTCGGCGACCTGAACATCAATGAAGCGATCGTCGAAACGCAAATGCCGTTCCTCTGGATCCTCCCGTCGCACATTAATCTCGTGGGGGCGGAGATCGAGCTCGTCGATATGCAGGACCGGGAGCAACTGCTCTCCAAGGCGCTGCGACTGGCGAGAAACAGGTTCGATTACATTATTATTGACTGCCCGCCATCGCTGGGGTTACTAACGCTCAATGCGCTCACGGCGGCGGATTCGGTTCTTATTCCGGTCCAGTGCGAGTACTTCGCTCTTGAAGGGCTGGGGCAGCTCTTCAACACGATCAACATGGTGAAGAAAACCTTCAACCCGAACCTCGATATAGAAGGTGTGCTCCTGACGATGTTTGACTCCAGGTTGCGTCTTTCCAATCAGATCCTGGACGAGGTGAAGAAGTACTTTGGCGACAAAGTCTTCAAAACGATCGTCACGCGCAATATCCGGTTGAGTGAAGCGCCAAGTTTTGGCAAGCCGATCCTTCTCTACGATGCTGTTTGTTCGGGTACACGCAACTACATGCAGTTGGCAAAAGAAGTGCTGAAGAATCACAAAGTCACGATGACGGAAACGACTCTTCCACATCAAGTAACTGCCGAAGAATGACAATGGCGACACAAAGCAAAAAATCCGTGCTGGGCCGTGGATTGGGAGCTCTGATTCCGAGGAGTTCTCCGAAGGAAATGAGCGTGCGGCGGGATCACGGCGCGTCGGGCGCAACGGAAAAAGGCGCGCTGGCGAACATCGATATTGCCAAGATTCGACCGAATCCGTTTCAGCCCCGAACGGATTTTGACAAGGAGGCCCTGGAAGAACTGACCCAGTCGATCGTGGAAAAAGGGGTGATTCAGCCGATCACGGTCCGCAGGGCGGATACCGGTTATGAAATGATCACCGGAGAACGGCGCTTGCGGGCTGCACAGGCGGCACGCCTCAAGCAAATTCCTGCCTACATCATCGTCGTGGACAGCGACGAAGAGATGCTGGAAATGGCGTTGATTGAGAATATCCAGCGAGAGCATCTGAATCCCGTCGAAGTCGCCACAGGCTACCAGCGCCTGATGCAGGAATGTCATCTTTCAACCGAAGAGATCGCAAAACGGGTCGGAAAAGAGCGAAGCACTGTTACGAACTTCGTCCGCCTGCTGAAACTGCCCGCCAAGATCCAGGAGGGGTTGCGAAAAGATCTCATTCAGATGGGGCACGCACGTGCGCTTATTAATCTCCCGAACGAGAGGACCCAGCTTCGCCTGTATGACAAGATCGTGGATGGCGGATTTTCTGTGAGGAAGGTTGAAGATCTTGTCAAGGTGTTTGCCAAACGGGCCGTGAAGCAGGCAAAGAAAGCCCAGGCGGAATCGCCTTCCAGCACGAGCAGCGTGGAGGAGAAACTGCGACAGTACCTCGGAACCAAAGTTGCACTTCGTCCAAAAGAGAACGGCCGCGGAGAGATCATCATCGAGTATTACTCGCTCGAGGACCTGGACAGGTTGATCGAGTTGTTCGCGGCGGCGGAGAAGAATTATTAGGACCGTATGCTTGAAAGAATTCACCGCTCCCGATGGGATGCCTTCAGCAAGAGTTCGCTGAGACCGCAGAGAGAGAATAGATTTTCTATCACGACTTTTCTCCGTGAACTTTGCGTCCCCTGCGGTGAAAAACAATAAGAACGCTTACTAAGAAAAACCGGACCATGCCAATCAAGAAGATTCTCACAGAAAACGCACCCGCCCCGATAGGGCCGTACAGCCAGGCGATTCTGGTGGACGGCAAATACCTCTACACGGCCGGACAAGTCGCATTGGATCCGAAGACGGGATCGATCGTACCAGGAGATATCAAAGCGCAAACGCGTCAGGTGATCAGGAACGTCGAGCAGGTATTGATTGCCGGTGGCGCCTCGCTGAGGTCTGTCTTCAAGACAACCGTGTTCCTCAAGGATATGAACGAATTCGGCGCGATGAACGAAGTCTATGCCGAGTTCTTCGGTACAATCTCCCCCGCCCGAAGCACTGTTGAAGTTGCGAAGCTCCCGAAAGATGCAAAGGTCGAGATCGAGACCGTCGCGCTCGTGGAGCATTAGCAGCGATGTTGGATTGTCTATGCAGTTGATTGGAACCCAGCGGATCTGGAGGAGAATTACACGATGTGCGATTCTCCTTTTTTGTTCTTCGCTGGCCTTGGGTCAGGCCAGGGTGGACCAATCTATCTTCAGGACACACGATCATGCCGAGGAGATGCCATCGTTCGTGCTAAACCTTCGGCATTCAACCGGCACCAGCGTGGATCTTCGTGGAGGTGGCAGTACGCCATTCCTGGCACTGCAGACGATGGAGAGCGACCGACCCGTAGCGAATGACTCAAGCAGTATGGCTGTCGCTGCGACAAGGGCGGCTGAGGCAGATACGACGAAGGCGGGAAAATCTCCCGGTCTGGCGATGCTCATGTCGATGATCGTTCCCGGCTCAGGCCAGATTTACGTGCATCGATACATCACCATACCGATTATCTGGGGATTCGGCATTTATTTTGCCAAGGCCTGGAACGACCAGAACAACCGGTATATTTACTACCGCGATCTATTCACCGCTTCCGTCAAAGCCGATAGCACGGGCAACGGTGATGGTCAATACCAATCCATCCGTGATTTTTACCGGGACGACCGGGACAAATTTGCGTTCTACCTGGCGATCACCTACGTGCTGAACATTATCGACGCGTACGTCGGTGCCAGCCTCTACAGCTTTGACGTGAGCGACAATCTAGGCGGGTCTGCCGCTCTTCGTCTCCGCATTCCAATCCGTTAATGACTCTGGGCCGAATAGCGCACGGCAAGCGCATGAGAAAGGGGTCCAACGGTGGATTATTCCTTTGCTTAACCCTTTGGAAAAATCTGCGCGAGCGCTTCTCTGATTCCTGAATACCTAAACTGATACCCACTTTCCATCAGTTTCTGCGGCACTGCTTTTTGTCCACCGAGCACGAGCGCTTCAGCCATCTCACCAAGCACGATCTTCAGCACAAACGAAGGAACCGGGGCCCAGGAAAGTTTATGCATTGCTTTTCCAAGGACAGAGCAGAATTGCCGCATAGTGACGGATTCCGGCGCAACAAAATTATACGGTCCTGTGGCGGTCGGATTTCCCAAGAGGTGGACCATCGCTCCAATTTCATCGTCGATGTGAATCCAGGGAAACCACTGTGCCCCGGAACCAAGCGGTCCGCCGACGAAGAATTTGAAGGGTACCATCATTCTTTGAAGCGCTTCGGCATCGTTCGCAAGGACAACACCACTTCGCGGGAGAAGGACACGAACGCCAAATCGCTCCGCTTTTCTTGCTTCCGCTTCCCACTGCACACACACATCAGCGAGGAAATCGGTGCCCGGTGGATGACGTTCGCTCACGTCTCCGCTTTGCACATTCCCATAGTAACCGACCGCCGAGGCATTAAGCAGCACCGAAGGTTTCTTTGATGTCCTGCCAATCGCTTCCACAACGTTCCTCGTCGTCTCGACACGGCTTGAGAGTATCTCCTGCTTTCTCTTCCTACTCCAACGCTTCGCGCCTATCGATTCTCCAGTTAGATTAACCACTGCATCCGATTCGTTGATTATTGAGGCAAGTGCTTCGGGAGTCGACCGACGTTGGACTTCAACTGCCGGCGGAACCGTTTGGCGTACTGTCTGGGGTCGCCGGGTGATTAAGGTGATTGAATGGCCAGACGCAGAAAGTGCGGAGATGAGGTGCTTTCCGAGAAACCCGGAGCCGCCCAATAGTGTAATTCTCATGACGTGTCTTTTTGTGGAGCATGTTCGCGTATTTTGCGGATAAAATCCAAATGCACAACGAGAGGCGCTGAAGTGTTGAACACTGGGCGTCTGCTTTGCGCGCAAAGGAGAACCGACTGCACAGCCCGATCTTGGTAAATCTGTGACCCCGACGGTCAGTTACTTCTTTGCTTGCCCAAAGAAGTAACCAAGAAAGGGCACGCGAAATCAATTGCCCACTCTGAAGGTAGGATGTTGTTTTGAGGAAACGGAATACGAACTCTCGGGGCAAGCGAGAGCGCAACGATCTAGTGTGAGCACGGACCGTCGGCCCACATCGCGGTTGATTTCGCGGGGCTCTACACAGGAGCGACAACAGAAATAAAAACAAACAGCCGCACACCGCTTTTAAGCAACAAGAAAACGAAAAGGCAACAAAGGAGAGCGTGGCGTGTTTTGTAGGGACGTGATGTTATCACGTTTTGCGCAGGCAGTGCTGGGATCACGGACCGACAGGCTTCGCCACCGTTCATATCGTAATTTGACTCATAACAATATAAATGAGGCGACGGGGCTTCCAAGGTAGCTGCGTGGCGTGCAACGTCATCTCAAAGATCCGAACCGATCAGGATCAGTGCTGGCATTGGGGAAGATCATGCAGCCACGCAGTCTGTCCATTGGTAATGACTCAATTACAAAAACACCGGCGGTTACGAACCACTCCGTGACCGAAATCGCTGCGTGTGTCACGGTATGAACCGTGACACGCTTGAAACTGAGTCACTACTTGTCGATTCCTTGCTCTTCAAGTCATTTTAGGCTATATTTTGCACGCCAGAAGGAGTAAAGAGTGGCTTATTTCGCACTTCCACTTTTTACTCTTTCTGTGTTTATTGCTGAAAGCTGGAAAAACAGCATGTCGGACAGGTTAGCAACCTGTCCAACAAAGACTTGTTCCTGTCCGATCATGAATACGCCAGGCAACTTGCGGACAAGTGTCACTCTACCAACCGGCCTTTGATGGATAGAATTAGAAATTTCTGTATTGTTGCGCACATCGACCACGGCAAATCCACCCTTGCCGACCGATTGCTCGAAAGAACCGGCGCCGTGGCCGCCCGCGATCTTTCCAAGCAGATGCTCGACGACATGGAATTGGAGCAGGAACGAGGCATCACGATCAAACTCCACGCTATCCAGTTGAAGTATAAAGCCAAAGACTCACTGGAATACACTCTGAATCTTATCGACACTCCCGGACACGTTGATTTCACGTATGAAGTCTCAAGGTCACTTGCGGCCTGCGAAGGGGCCATCCTCGTTGTCGATGCGACGCAGGGTGTCGAGGCCCAGACAATCTCCAACCTCTATCTGGCGATCGACGCCGGGCTGGAAATCATTCCGTTCATCAACAAGATCGACCTTCCGAGCGCAAATACCATGATCGACACAGTGAAGCACCAGATCATCGACCTCATTGGGTGCAAGGAAGAGGATATCCTGCTGGGGAGCGCAAAGTCGGGGCTTGGGACGGATGAAGTCCTGGAAGCTATTGTCCATAGGATACCGCCGCCGAAAGGGGATGCAGGTGCTCCCACAAGAGCTCTCATTTTCGACTCCGTGTTCGACGAATTCCGCGGCGCCGTGGCATACGTTCGCATGGTCGATGGATCAATACGAGAAAAGGACAGGATTCGGTTCTTCTCCAATGGGAAGGAGTTCCAGGCAGAAGAAGTGGGCATTCTCGAGATGAAAAGGAGGCGGACCGGCGAACTGCTGACGGGAGACGTGGGATACGTCATGGCCAATGTCAAGGACGTTCACGACACGAAGGTCGGCGACACGATCACGCTTGTGGAGAAACCGGCTTCGACGCCGCTTCCGGGGTACAAAGAGGCGAAGCCGATGGTATTCAGTGGTTTGTATCCATCCAACAGCGACGACTTCGGGGAACTCCGCGATGCTCTCGAGAAGCTGAAGCTCAATGACGCGTCGCTCATCTTCGAGCCCGAGACTTCTCTCGCACTTGGATTCGGGTTCAGAGCCGGATTCCTCGGTTTGCTTCACATGGAGATCATCCACGAGCGGCTTGAGCGCGAATACAACCAATCGCTTATCAACACTGTTCCGAACGTTGAATACAGGGTTGTGAAAACAGACAGAACGGTTCTGCTCGTTGATAATCCGGCCCTGATGCCCGATGCCGGTCACATCGAGCGGGTCGAAGAGCCGTTCGTCAAATCCCAGATCATCGTTCCGACGGAGTATATCGGATCCATCATGAAACTCTGCATGGACCGGAGGGGCGTTCACAAGAACACGACGTATCTGAGTCCCGAACGGGCCGACATTTTCTACGAGCTGCCGCTTGCAGAAATCATCTTCGATTTTTACGACAAGTTAAAATCGCTTTCGCGCGGTTATGCCTCCTTCGACTATGATTTCCTCGAATACCGGGAGTCGAATCTCGTCAAGCTGGATATTCTCCTCAACGCTGAGCCTGTTGACGCGCTGTCGACGATTGTTCACAGGGATAAGTCGTACGAGTGGGGACGCAAGCTTTGCGCGAAACTTCGGGAGCTTATTCCGCGTCAAATGTTTGAGGTGGCGATTCAGGCGGCAATCGGAAGCAAAGTCATTGCCAGGGAAACTCTCAGCCCGATGCGAAAGAACGTGTTGGCCAAATGCTATGGCGGCGATATTACCCGTAAACGCAAGCTCCTGGAGAAACAGAAAGAAGGGAAAAAACGGATGAAGCAAGTAGGACGCGTTGAGATTCCCCAGGAGGCGTTTTTGGCAATTCTCCAGATGACAGAATGATGCGGATCTTACGAGTTCCACCTCGCAGAAATCGCGAAACAACCAAGGAGTAAATCAAGTGGCAAAAGAAAAAAAGTCGGAGCAAGAGAAGAAACCGGTCAGTGTCGGTAGAAAGTCCCTCCTCTTCCTGAAAGAAGTGGGGATCGTCCTCGGCCTATTCCTCGTAATCAATAGCTTCGTGTTTGCGTCGTTCCTCGTGCCGACAGGATCTATGGAGAACGAAGTCCTGACGGGTGAGCTTCTGTTTGTGAACAAGTTCATCTACGGGGCAACGTCACCAAGGAACATTCACTTCACCAATATCCGGCTCCCCTATTTCAGACTGCCTGAAGTCAGAGATGTGCGGAGGAACGATGTGATTGTTTTTGTCTGGCCGGGAGACAGGGATGTCGTACATAATCCGGAATTCACTTTCTATCTCAAACGCTGTATGGCACTTCCGGGCGACACAATTCGGATCATCAACCGCGTTGTCTATGTGAACGGAACGATGGCGCCGATACCACGGAACGTGAAGTTTGACAGTCCGCAAATTTGGCCGCCGAACACTCCGGACGACGGGATATTTCCCAAAGGGGCGCCGTGGAACCAGGACCAGTATGGACCCCTGGTCATTCCAAAAAAGGGAATGAAGGTTCCACTGAATTCGACGGACTTTGACGAATGGGACGTGTTCATTCAGCGTGAAGGACATACCGTGGAGCGACAGGGAGATCAAATTCTTGTCGATGGAAAGCCAACCACGGAATACACCGTTCAACGCGACTACCTGTTTGGAATGGGAGATCATCGCGATAACAGTCTTGACAGCCGGTACTGGGGTTTCATTCCGCGGGAAGACCTCGTGGGAACCCCCATGATTGTGTATTGGTCCTGGGATACAGATATCCCGATCTACGACATTTTTCAGAGAATCGCGTCTATCCGGTGGTGGCGAATCGGCTCACTCATTGAATGATGGCAGGGAGCTCGCCGCATACGGAAGAACAGACCCAGCCTGACCGCGAGTCGGCCTCTTTGCAGACCAACAGGCCACGTCTTGCCGAGTATGTAAAAGTCATCATTGTAACGATTCTCGTTGCTTTTTTTTTGAAGATTTTCGTGATCGAAGCGTACCGCATACCAACGGGTTCCATGGAAAATACATTGCTTGTTGGCGACTTTCTCGTGGTCAACAAGCTGGCGTACGGATTTCGAACGCCAAGCCGGGTTCCGTTTACAAACGTTGCGATGCCGACACTGCGCTTGCCGATCTTTGGCAGTGTTCACCGGGGAGACGTCGTTGTCTTCGAATATCCCGGGCCGTATGACGAACAAAGGCCGGCCAAACAAGTCAATTATGTCAAGCGTTGTATCGGTCTTCCGGGCGATACGGTCAGGATTGTTCACGGCAGCGTCGTGGTCGACGGCGTCTCGCTGATTTTGCCCCCACACGCGAAGCCTTTGGACGATCGCGAGGTCTTCAACAGTACTCAGCGGATGACGCTCTTTCCTCCGGGGATGTCGTATACGCAGTCGGATTATGGTCCGGTCATCGTTCCTCAACAAGGCGACACCGTTCGGCTGGATGCCAATTCGATTTCTCTTTGGAAAGTTCTGATTGAACGGGAAAAGCACACAGTTCTTGTGGATGGGGCTCGTCAGGTTTATATCGACGGCGAAAAGACGGATCATTACGTCGTGGAGCGTAGCTACTATTTCATGCTCGGTGATAACAGAGACAACAGTCTTGACAGCCGCTATTGGGGTTTCGTGCCGGACGACAATATTGTTGGAGAAGCCCTCCTGGTCTACTGGTCGTGGGAGGCAGACTCCACCGCAAGGAGTGTGATGGCAAAGTCGGGCAGGATTCGGTGGAGCAGGATTGGCACGGTCATTCGGTGATTAAGAAATTGGAAATGCGGTAGGCGGAATGCAAAGAGCAAGGAATTACAGAGTACATTCAGTAGTCAGTCCACAATGAACATTCGCCTATCGGCAATCTAGCGTGGCCTCTCTCTATCTCCATATTCCTTTCTGCGAGCACAAATGTATTTACTGCGATTTCTATTCGATTGCGCCGCAAGAGACGGGAGAGAATGACGACCTCGTTCAACGATTCCTGTCGGCACTTGACCGGGAAATTGCGTTGCGGGGTCAGGAGAAAGAATTTCAGGGAACATACGAAACGATATTTTTTGGCGGTGGAACACCTTCGCTTCTTTCTCCGAAAGCTGTCGGCACGATTCTGAATCGCTTGTCCGGCAGCTTTTCCATCAGCGACAATGCGGAAATCACGCTCGAAACGAACCCCGGCACCGTCGACCGCGCGAAGCTCCGTGACTTTAAGCTTGCCGGAATAAACCGGATCAGCTTCGGAATACAGTCATTTCACGAGAAGGACCTCCGGCTCCTTACGAGGATACACAGCGCCGACGAGGCCAGGGACGGCGTGCGAAATGCCTTCAACGCCGGGTTCGACAATGTCAGTCTGGACCTTATCTTTGCTCTGCCCGGGCAGACGCTGGAGCTGTGGAAATCAAATCTCGCGCAGGCGCTTGCATTGGATCCAACACACATCTCGTGCTATAGTCTGATTGTGGAACCGAACACGCCACTCTATCGGATGGTCGAGGCGAAACAGGTGACTCCTCTTCCGGTCGATGAAGATGCGCAGATGTATGAGGAAACGATGGCCTTCTTGGCAGAGGCAGGATATGAACAATATGAGATTTCGAATTTCGCGAAGCCAGGATTCAAATGTCGGCATAATCTTGCATACTGGAGTCACAGGAATTATGTGAGTTTTGGACCTTCCGCTCATTCGTTTTGGAACGGCAAGCGGTGGTGGAATCTGTCAAATGTGGTCGGGTACACCGAATCCCTCTCGAAGGGGCATTTCCCGATTGCAGGCGAAGAGACGTTGACGAGACAACAATGGTTTGATGAGACTGTCTATCTTGGATTACGGAGCGAGGGAATTCACCTGTCCTTGTTCGAACAGCGTATGCAACGAAACCTCCTGAAGGAATTCAAGTCGACCATTGATGGTTTGCTTACAGAGGATCTCGCGCGCATCGAGGAGGACCGACTCCGCCTTACAGCCAAGGGGTACCTCCTCTGCGATGAAATCTGCCAGTCGTTTCGATGACCGCTTGTTGGCATTCTCGCCCCCAACGCCACCACGCGATGAGGTTTCGTTCAACGTCCTCGTGATCGTTTGTAGCTCAGACGGAATTGCCAGAATCTGAAAATCGAAAGAACTGAACTGTGGAATCTGCAGACACCCCAAAGAAACAACGCGAATCCCGGAAATCCGATTGGGAAAATTTCTGGGATGAGAAAAGTGAAACGGAGGAAGTGTACTCGAATGCAGGGAGAATCCTGCGCCACTTGTCGAAGGTGACTGATCTCCGGGAGAAGAAGGTGCTCGAGATCGGCGCCGGCACCGGAAGAGACAGTTTTCCCCTCATCGAGCACGGTGCACGGGTCTTCCAGCTCGACTACGCGGAGAATTCGCTCCGGATCCTCAAACACCTGGCTGAAGAAAGCAACCTTGAGGTCAATATCATAGGAGGAGATACATTCCATCTCCCCTTCCGCGACGAAACGTTCGATATTATCTTCCATCAGGGACTGCTTGAACACTTTCGAAGGCCCGTTGCGGAACGACTGTTGCGGGAAAACATACGAGCGCTCAAGCGTGGAGGACTCCTCCTGGTCGACGTCCCTCAACGCTGGCACTCCTACACCGTTGCGAAACATCTCCTGATCGCGGTGGACAAATGGTTTGCCGGTTGGGAGCGTTCGTTTTCGATTGGAGAGCTGCGAATGCTGCTCCGGGAAACGGGCCTCACGCCCGTGTATGCATACGGCGAGTGGATGTATCCAAGCTTCTTCTATCGCGCATTTCGGGAGCTGCTGAAGAAAGTGGGACTGACATTACCTTTGTATCCAACGCTCGGCAAGCCACTTACAAGTTTGCGCTCCTGGTCGCGAGAGAGATTTCTTGCAACCCCGCTCCCGCTCTACACAGGGATTTCGATCGGCGTCGTCGCCATCAAAGAGAAGTCCCCGTCTTGAACAGGCAGCAGGAATCCAAGCCATCGTTGCACAAGACAAATCTTCGATGAACGTACTTATACTTGCACTCTCCGGAATCGGCGACGCGCTGATGTTTTCACCGGCCCTCAGGTTATTGCGTCAACAATATCCCGACGCACGGATCAATCTCCTGGCGATGTTCGCCGGCGTGAAGGAGCTGTACGAGAGCAACCCGGATGTCAACGAAGTTCTCTACTGGGATTTTCTTCGTCGCTGGCCGTTTTCTTCTTTTCTCTATCTGTTACGTCTGAGGCGCCGCCGTTTTGATGTGACCATCAGTGTGTACCCCCAGAATCGGTGGCCGTACAATCTCATTTCGTTGATCGTTGGAGCCCCGAAGAGACTTGGGCACGACTACGAGCACGCCAACACGCGCTCCCTTAACTTTCTCAACAACGTGCGGGTTGGTGAAGAACACCGACTTCATAATGTGGAGCAAAATGCAAAATTAGTTGAATCGTTGGGCGTGCAACTCCCTCCCGACTTGCCGCCCCTCCAGCTTACTTTGAGGGAAAAAGACAAGGCCGAGGCGGACCAGTGGTTGCGATCACAAGGAATTGAGGATTCGAGGATTCTAATAGGGTTTCACGCCGGGTCGGCGTTGTTCAAGAAACATATTCACAAACGATGGGCGCCGGAAAAGTTTGCAGCGTTGGGTCGCAAACTGAAAAAGGAACAAGACGCAATTGTGTTGCTCTTTGGAGGGCCCGAAGAATACAAGCTCAACGAGCGTATCAATCGCGAGATGGACGGGGTTGGCCGGGTGGTGAAGGTGCCATCGCTGTCGACAAGCGCGTCACTCATCTCGCGATGCAATGTGATGATCTGCAACGATGCAGGCCTGATGCACGTGGCATCGGCCCTGCGCGTGCCGGTCGTCTCTATCTTCGCATACACCAATCCCCTGGGCCTCTATCCGTGGAAGACGCCTCATCGCGTCGTCAGGCGGGATCTGCAATGCAGTCCCTGTTTCTATTACTCACCGCGTCCCGTCCGATGTGTGTGGAGCAACGATCAATTCCGATGCATCACGCACATTGAGGTTGAGGAAGTGTGGGAAGCGGTAAAAGGATTACAGGAAGGATTGAATAGACGTTCTTGAAGTGTGAGGGTGATTCAGCCCTGATCCTGGGAAAGCCCCAGGGCCGCCTCCAGATACGCTGCAAGTTCCTCAGCATCCCGCACTTTGTGAAGCAAATGTGTGCAATCGGCTCGCCCGGCCAATCCCGGCTCATTGTGCAGAGTTTCCACGAGGCCATCCCAATAGTCTCCGACAAGGAGGATCGGCTTCCGCCCGATGATGCCTTTGTTGATCATTTCAAGCACGCAAGCGAGCTCCAGAAGGGTGCCGGATCCTCCGGGCAAAACGACGTAAGCACTTCCCAACTCGACAAGCTTCGTCAGCCGTTCGAGGAGAGACGCTGTCTTCACTTCCTCCTGTATCCAGGCGTTGGCACTCCGCGACCAGGTGGAGACGGTAACGCCTAACGTTTTTCCTCCCGCTTCCCTGGCTCCCTTTGCAGAGGCTTCCATCGTCCCTCCATAACCGCCGTTGCACACGGTCATTCCGATGCCGGCAAGCTGCTTGCCGCATTCGTATGCTGTTGCGTACTCTCGACTCCCACGTTGTGGCAATGAGCTACCGAATATCGTTGTGATCAATTTCATCAAGTGTGTCCCCGGTATTCAATCCAGAAACGCCCAATTCACGCCGAATCGAAATGTTCTATCCGGCATCGGATATACAGGAGTAATGTAGTAACTGGCGTTCAATAAATTCTCGTAGGTGAGGGTAATGTAAGCGTCGCCGATTTTCAAAACCGCAAAAAGGTCAAGCCGTGACCAGGGAGGAACGTCGCCAGACGAATTCTCTGAGTATATCATAAGCCTGGGGTTGAACGTCAGGCCCCGATGGTTGTTCATGCCGCGAAATCGAGCACCTACTTTTAAGTCGAGCGCATCCTTGAAGAATTTGTTCCGGTACGTCAGCTCACCGGTTGCGAGAAAATTTGGAGTCAGGGGATCGGCCGTGTCCTGCTCTGTGCATTTCGTACAGAGAAGGGTCGCTTCCAACGTGAAAGGACCGATATTTGCAATCAGCGAGCCGGTGACTCCTTGCGTGCGAGCATTGGGTATGTTCAGGATTCGAACTGCAGGGCTTCCGCTTCCCGTGAGCGCGGATCTGAAGACAATCGCGTCGTCGACGTGCCTGTCGAAGGCGGATACCGACACAAGAGCCTCATGGGCAAGATAGAATTCGACGCCTGCGCGGTACATCGTGTGCTTCTCCTTTTTGATGGGGAAGGGGCGCACGATCGTCGAATCGGTCCAGGAAGATTCCTGGAACGTGGGGAATCTGTACGTCTGTCCGAAATCCCCAAACACTCCTACGAACGATACGGGGGAAATTTTCAGCCCCGCGCCAAACGAAGGGGCCGATTCGTCGTTGTATGTATCGTACCTGCCGGAGACATTCACGTCCAGCACATCGAGGGGGTGAAGTGTGGATGACAGGAACGCCGAAGAAATGTTCCGCTTTGCGCTGCTGGCAGTCTCCGTCTGCGCTGTTGAATCGTACAATCCATTCGAAGCGTATTGCGAATGCTCATATTGCAGCCCGACCTCCGTCTCGTGGAACCCGGAGTGGAACGATTGCTGAACCCGGAATCCTGAGAGTTCGGCGTAGTGAGAATCGGAGATCGACAACGGCGCAAGTTCGCTTCCCGGATTCGTGTACTCGCGAAGCAGGTGCGTGTAGTACACATTCACCTGCGTCACAATGCTCGAGTCATCGAACGGTTTAGCGATGGCCAGGAGGGAAGCATCCCTCCGGGATACCGTCTCCTGAGCGTTGGGGTTGTTCACGAACGCTCCGACATCGTCAAAAACGTTGCTGGAGTTGACCGTGTCAATACCCCCGTTGAGGCCATTGATGTCCTTGGTATAGAAATCGGTGAGTGCGATGTTCAACCGGTCGGAGAAATTATATCGTAATCGGGTCCGCACATTCCAGTTGTCCACGATTGCACCCTTGAATCGTCCATCGGAAACGCGGCGCTGAAACCCAAACATCAGATTGAGTCCACGGATGACATTTTGTGTGAACAATCCATCCGTCATGAGATCGTTGTTGGGTGATTGAACGTACCGAATCTTGGTGATGGGCCTGAGTGTATTGTATTGATGCGTGACGAAGTTCAGCGTTCCCCCGGGGGCATTCCACGATTCTCCGAACGATGAAATGCCCGAAAAATCTTCAGCTTGCTCGATAAATTCCATTGGAATGTCGTAGAGATTATACGTCCCAGTAATCGGGTCGTTCATCGGCCTGCCGTCCATCAGAATGGCGACTCCCCGCCAATCGACTCCCCAGGCGTTGAATTGTCCGGGTTTTCCAGGCTCTCCGAGATCGCGGAGGAAGAAGCCGGGGAACTTCCACAGCAGGTTTCCAAAGTATCGCGCGTCGGTCCAAAGAAGTTGCGAGCTGTGAAACTCGCTGGATGAATCAATTTCCTGACGCAAGCTTCCAATGGCAGGGATGAACCGTACCTGCAACGTATCGGCCGTGTGTACAGAGTCGACTCGCATCGTCGCAGTCGTATCAGGGACTTTCACTGACTGGCAGACTGCTATCGGCGGAGTGATACCAAGCAGGGTTGCCCAAGAACAGACAGTACATACGAAAGATAAAGAGCGCTGTGCCAACGGATTCTCGATTCGTTCCTAGGAATTCTCTTTGGGTTTGAAGCCGGGAGGAGTGATTGAGACCGTGAGGCGGGATTTCAGTTCGGCGGCAAGCTGTCGGGTTGCAGCCTCATCCCGGAAAAAACCAAAGACCGTCGAACCACTTCCACTCATTTGGGTGAACAACGAGCCCGCATCTTCAAGTTTCTCTTTGAGTCGCAGAATTTCTGGATGTTTTCCGAAGACCGGTTCTTCGAAGTCATTCCAGACACCGGGGCGAAGTTGTTCAGGATTGGCAATTTTTTTTTCCACGAGTGTTCGAAGCGGTGCAGCCCCGGTGTTGAATGCAGGTTGGACAACCGAGTACGCCCAGGCGGTGGACACGTGGATGGAAGGCGTTGCCGTCAATATCCAGTATGGAACATCGAGTTGGAAGGAGTCGAGCACTTCTCCTCTTGATGTCCCAACCGCAGTCCCGCCGTGCACGAAAAACGGCACGTCGGAGCCAAGCTGTGCGGCGAGAGATTCCAATTCGCGCGTTTGCAATCCACCGTTCCAAAGCTTGTTCAATGCTTTGAGAACCGCTGCTGCATCGCTGCTTCCTCCTCCGAGACCGGCACCAACCGGAATATGTTTCATCAACCGGATATCTACCCCTTCGTTACGTCCAGTGTGTTTCAGGATGAGTTGTGCTGCCCGAACGCAGAGGTTCGTCGAATCGCAAGGAACGTCCGGCGAGGTCGATGTCAGCCTCACGGTCTCTGCCGGCTCGAGCGTCAGCTCATCGTGCAAATCGATTTGATGAAAGACCGTCTCGATGTCGTGATACCCATCCGTTCGTTTTCCGAGAACGCGGAGGCCGATGTTGATCTTGGCAAAAGCGCGGCAATTCATCGAGCGTGCAAGAAATGAGGTCGTGGCGAAGAGAGGGAAGAGTTGAGCATTGCGCTGGTGATCGTGCTCAAAAATAACGTAATAACGAAGGAGAAGCAAGAAATCGACCGAATTCCCTGCTTTTGATTGTTGCTCTAAATTTTCGTATGTTGAGTTGGATTTTGATCCAATGTCCCGGCAACAACGTTGAATATTCCCCCTACACGAGTTGTCCGCATCGACGCAATCACCATTGGCGGGGGAGCTCCACTGGTGCTCATCGCGGGACCGTGTGTGGTTGAAAGCCGCGACATGGTCTTGAAAACGGCAGAGAAAATTCAGTCTGTCACCCGCCGCCTCGGAATGCCATTCATCTTTAAATCTTCGTATAAGAAAGCCAATCGCGCAAGCGTGAAGTCGTTTTCAGGCATCGGCGAGCAGAGCGCTCTCAAAATTCTGGGCGAGGTGAAGCGCGAGCTTGGCCTCCCAATCCTGACGGATGTTCATTCAGAGCGTGAAGTGCAGCTTGCTGCCGAAGTCGCAGACGTGCTGCAGATACCCGCATTTCTCTGCAGACAAACGGAGCTGCTTCTTGCCGCAGGAAAAACGGGCAAAGCGGTGAACATCAAGAAAGGGCAGTTTGTAGCGCCTGAAGACATGAAATTGGCGGCGGAAAAGGTTGCGTCGACGGGAAACAAGAGAGTCCTCCTGACCGAACGTGGCACGACGTTCGGCTATCACAACCTTGTCGTCGATATGCGCTCGCTTCCCATCATGCGCGGCTCCGGATACCCCGTTGTCCTGGATGCGACGCATTCGGTTCAGTTGCCGGGAGGTGCGAAAGGCAAGAGCGGGGGACAGCCGGAATTCATTTTTCCTATTGCGCGTGCCGGCGTCGCGGCGGGCTGCGATGCCGTATTCATTGAGACGCATCCGGATCCTGCAAAAGCGAAGAGCGATGCGGGAAGCCAGCTGAAGCTGGATCTTCTCGAAGGTCTGCTTGAGCAGCTGGTCGCGCTCGATGGCACTATGAAACGATTCCGATCAAACTGACGCAACGGCGTGGCGGCGAAGATTCCCAACAGAAAGAAACTGCGTTCCATACGATTCCTGCTCTTGGACGTTGACGGTGTCATGACGGACGGCGGTATCTATTTTTCCGAGCGTGGAGATGAGCTGAAGAAATTCAATATTCAAGACGGATATGGGATCGTGAAACTGCAAAAAACGGGCGTGCATACAGGCATTCTCACCGGAAGGTCATCTCAGCTTGTCACGAGAAGGGCGCAGGAATTGGGAATCACAGAGGTGTATCAGAATCTTGAGAATAAGCTTGATGCCTTTGAGCAGATCAAGGCGAAATACGGCCTTGATGGTGATGAAGTGGCGTACGTCGGTGACGATGAGCCGGATATTCCCGTGATGAAGAAAGCCGGGTTTGCCGCGTGCCCGTCCAATGCGGCAGCTCTTGTGAAGCGTCAGGCAGACTTCGTGTGCAAGAATCGGGGAGGGGAAGGAGCGGTGAGAGAGGTGGTGGATCTTATTCTTGAAAGCCATTCTCGTGGCGCTTGAGGAATCCTTTCCGCGCGACCTCAAAGCGTTGGAACGAGACCTCTTGCTGTGGGTGCTTCCGGCGGATCGTCCAGGCTACAATGAATACCGCTCACTTGTCGCGTCGTGGCGTGTCGCGGCAGCCGGCAGAAGGGGCGAAGGGAATTACATCCTTGCACCGGGAGACTGGAAGATTGACAACGAGTCTCCGTTACCGCAGATCTTTGCGTACGGCGTGGTGGAGACCGCGGAAGGCAAAATCGCCATTACCGTTCGCGAGCGATTAGGCAGCCAGCTTGAGTTTGAAATCGTCAATCTGGATGGAGAACAAGTGCCATCTCTTGTCCCGGAGAAAAGACGCTGGACATTTTCCACCTGGCTTCCGCAATCGCAGTGTCCCAGTTGTTTGGGATCTCTTCGCGAGGTTGGCATGCTGACCGAGGGTGGCAGGAAGCTTGTCCTGGCGTTGTGCGGGAGAGATGGAAGAATCTGGGTGTACGATGAAAAGAGCGGCGTGAACCACCCCATACCGCTGACGAATTTTTACAATGAGCTCATGCTCAACGCGAATGTGCGTGATCCCGGCGTGGCTCTGAACTCCAAAAGACTGTTTGACGACCTCAACAATTATTCCGACGTGATGCTCTCGAAAGCGTTCGCTTCGTACAACAGGCTCAAAACCAAAGTCGTTTTCGAAGATCAACTTCAAATCACACGAGAGCGGAAGCCCTCCTTGTTCCGAAGACTCCGCTCCCGCATCCAGAACTGAGATTGGCCATGGATTCTTCAATTGAACGGGGCAAAGAAGTCATCCGTATTGAAACGGAAGCGCTTGCAGCCCTCGAATCGCGGATCAACGGGGCTTTTGCAGATGCTGTGGACATGATTTACAACTGCAAAGGAAGGGTGATCGTCACCGGTCTTGGAAAATCGGGGCTCGTTGCACGCAAGATTGTCGCGACGATGAATTCGACCGGAACGGCGGCGGTGTTCCTGCATCCTGCGGACGCCGCACACGGCGACCTCGGGGTTGTGCGTAAAGGCGACGTTGCTATCTGTATCTCGAAGAGCGGCGACACCGAAGAGATCCGCCAGCTGCTTCCCATGTTCCGCCACATTGGCATGAAAGTCATTTCGATGGTCGGAAATGCCGGATCGGTTGTCGCCAAACAAAGCGACATCGTGCTGGACGTCAGTGTCAAGGAAGAAGCTTGCCCCCACGATCTTGCGCCGACGGCATCGACGACCGCGACGCTTGCCCTGGGTGATGCGCTTGCGATGGCGCTCCTGGATAAACGTAACTTTACCAAGGAGGACTTTGCAATGTTCCATCCGGGTGGCAACCTCGGCAAGCGTCTTCTCTTGCGGGTTGAAGAAATGATGATTTCGGGGAAGGACGTGCCTGTGGTAAAACAACAAGTCTCGCTCCCCGAGGCCATTGTCGAAATGACGTCGAAGAGGCTGGGTGCCACGTGCGTCGTCGACGACTCGGGAAAATTGATGGGAATCATTACCGACGGCGATCTTCGCCGGTTGCTCCAACGAACGACCGACATCCGAAGCCTGACAGCCCTCAACGTAGCCTCGAGGAACCCGAAAACGATCCGGCAGGACTCACTCGCGGCGATTGCCCTTGAAGAGATGGAAGACTTCAAGATTACTCAGCTGATCGTCGTCGACGGCGAACACCGTCCGGTCGGGATGCTCCACCTGCACGATCTGGTCAAGGCTGGATTGGGAAACGGGGCATCGGAGTGATCAGAACGAGGATGCGTGGCGTGGTATTCACGACGCTGCTCGTCGCTGCCATCCTGACGGGGTGTGAAGAGAAAATCAAACCTTCCGTTCTTCCCACGATCGACAGCAAAACCATCCCGGAACAGGAAAGCTGGGATAGCCACATCGTGATTTCGGATTCGGGCCTCGTGCGGGCCGTTATCGATGCGGGCTACCTGCGCGTGTTTGAAGGTTCGCAACAAACGCAGATGAGCGGGGGTGTCGTCGTTCGCTTCTTTGACACCGATGGAGAGCAAACTTCGGTTCTCACAAGCAAAGAGGCGATCGTCGATGAAAAGACCAACAATCTCGAAGCCATGGGAAACGTCGTCGTTGTCTCATCCGACAGCAGCAGGCTGAAGACGGAACACTTGTACTGGGACAATCAACGGCAGCTCGTCCATACGCCCGAGTTTGTCCAGATCAGTTCGCCCAAAGAAAAACTCCAGGGCCACGGCTTCGAATCCGATCAAAGCCTCCACCATTATAAAATCTTCCACGTCACCGGCCAGTCTGTTCCACAATAATCACTCCCGTTGCTGCGATCCCTTCGATATATCCTGTGTGCAATGATTGGCAGATCGCTCTTCGTTCTGCTCCTTGCGAGCATCCTGAGCACGTGTTCCCTTGCACAGCAGAGCAAGCTCATTGAACTAAACCACGCCGATCAGATGAATGGGATGGTCATCAACGGTGAACAAGCGAGGGAATTCATCGGCAAGGTACACTTCACGCAGATCCAGGAGAATGGGGACCGGGTTTACATGTGGTGCGATCGGGCGCTCCAGTTTATGAGTGCCAACCGCATTGAACTGTTCGGGCACGTCAAGATCATACGGGATACAACTACCATCACATCGGATCAGGGCAAGTACTTCGGTAACGAACGTCGCGCGGAGGTCTCGTCGAACGTTCGACTTGTGCGGGGCGCTTCTGTCTTGACTTCCCTCTTTGGACAGTATTATGTCGAGGAAAAGCGGGCGCATTTCACCGGCAACGTTCGATTGGTGGACACTGCATCATCGATCACCTGCAAGGACCTCACCTATTTTGAGTCCGATGCGAAGTCCATCGCGACAGGGAATGTACGAGTGGTGAATTTGTCGAACTCGGCAACCATCCTTGGCGATTCGCTTGTTCACTTCGAGGCGAGCAAGTACAGCATCGTCCCGGCAAATCCGAGACTCATCCAAATTGACACCTCCTCGTCGGGTGTGATCGATACGCTCGTTGTTGTCAGCAGGACCATGGAGTCGTATCAGGATTCAACCCAACGGTTCGTTGCCATAGACAGTGTCGAAATGGCGAGAGGAGAACTCTCGGCGAGGAGCGGGAGGACCACGTTTTATGTGAAGAAGGACTTGATTATCCTCCAACATCATCCTATTGTATGGCAGGCGATGAACCAGATAACGGGAGATTCCATTGATGTCCATCTGGTGGAGAAAAGACTTCGATCCGTGCACGTTTGGGGCCACGCCGTGGCTATCTCGAGATCGGATTCCCTGTATCACAACCGGTACGACCAGCTCACGGGTCGTGAGCTGACAATGTTTTTTGCGCACGAGCAGCTGGACAGCGTCTTCGTCAACAACAACGCGACCAGCCTGTACTACTTGTACGACAAGGATAAGCCGGATGGCGCGAACAAGTCGAGCGGAGATCAAATCATCATAAACTTCATCGAAGGGAAGATCGACCGCATCAAGATTATCGGAGGGGTTCAAGGCGAGTATTTTCCTGAAAAGATGCTTGTCGACCGGGAGAGCCAGTACAATCTCGACGGCTTCAAGTGGTACACCGTCCGCCCTCGCCGCAATCGACTGACGATTCTTGATCAAGTGTATGACTAGAGGCACGAGGTTGCAATGAAGAAAACGCCCACGCACGGAAAAGCGCGGAGGGTTTTATCAGCGGTCACGACTCAACGATCAAGAGATACGGGGGCCGGCGCTGCGACGCTTCCGGAAAGCCAAAGGGATTCGGCCGTCCTGAAGACGGAGAGTCTGGTCAAGCGGTACAAGAAGCGGACTGTCGTGAATGACGTCACCATCGACGTTCGTCAGGGGGAGATCGTCGGTCTGCTCGGGCCGAACGGCGCGGGGAAAACGACGACATTCTACATGGTGGTCGGCATGATCAGGCCGAACGCGGGACGCGTGTTCATGGACAATTCCGAGATTACGACATTGCCCATGTATCAGCGTGCTCGCCTCGGCATCGGGTATCTGCCGCAAGAAGCATCGGTGTTCCGACGGCTGAGTGTGCGCGACAATATCATGTCCGTTCTCCAGGTGACGAAACTCTCCAAGAAGGAGCGGAATGAAAAATGCGATCAGCTGCTCGAGGATTTTGGCCTCACACACGTGATGAAAAGCTTTGGATACGTTCTTTCCGGCGGTGAACGGCGCCGCACGGAAATCGCCCGTTCGCTGGCGCTCGAACCGCGCTTCATGCTCCTCGACGAGCCCTTCGCAGGCATCGACCCTATTGCCGTGGAGGAAATTATGAAGATCGTGAAGAAGCTCAAGGCCCGGAACCTCGGAGTCCTGATTACCGACCACAACGTGCACGAAACGCTCACGATCACGGACCGTTCTTACTTACTGTTCGAGGGAAAAATCCTGAAATCAGGCACTGCCGAATTCCTGGCCAACGACCGAGAAGCAAGAAAACTGTACCTCGGTGAGTCGTTCAAGCTGGACCGGTACGATGTGGAAAAGCTGAAGACGAAAGGGTAGGCCTCCCGACAGAGGCTCTTCAACAGCCGGAAAGCAGTGAACGAAAAAGCCCCGAACAAGATTAAGGGCTTTGCTTTTTGGCACAGTGTATGAATCCTCTAGTCCTTCTTGGGGGGCGTGGGGCTTGACTGAGCATCCGGAGGATCGGACTTCTTCTCCCCACCTTTTGTTTCCTGAGGTTTTTCTTTCTTCGGTGGGGTCGTCGACGGGCTGCTTCCGTTCTTCTTGTAATCGGTCTGATAGAAACCGCTCCCCTTGAAGATCAGGCCGCCACCGGTCCCCATGACCCGTTTCAAGGCGTGCTTTCCGCAATTGGGACACACGACTAGGGGTTCTGCCGTTATCGGCTGATACTCATCGAATGCGTGGCCGCATTCCCTGCATTGATACTCGTACGTCGGCATGCGATTTTTGGTTTCTCCGGAATCAAGGCCGTGGTTGCAAGAATGTACTTTTGAATTAGATCGATTTCAATTAGATTAACAACAATTCATGCCACAAAATTCCTGAACCATTCAATCAAGGAGACCGACGATGCTCAACAAGCCAGTGCAGGACGCAATGAATGAACAAATCAGGAACGAGCTTTTTTCCGCCTATCTCTATCTGTCGATGGCGGCGCATTTCGAATCGACCAACCTCCCGGGGTTCGGCCACTGGATGAAAATCCAGGCCACCGAAGAGGTGAAACACGCCATGAAGTTCTTTGAGTATATCAACGAGCGGGGAGGCAAGGTGACGTTGAAAGCCATCGACCAACCGGAGACACAGTTTAAAGCGCCGCTGGACATCTTCAAGATGGCACATAAACACGAGCAGAAGGTCACTGCCATGATTCACAAGCTGTACGAACTTTCGCTCAAAGAAAACGATTATGCATCCCAGGTGATGCTGCAATGGTTCATTAAAGAACAGGTGGAGGAGGAGAAGGCGGCGGAAGGTATTGTCGAGCAGCTGAAGATGGCGGGTGACTCGTCGGCGGCACTCTTGATGGCCGACCGGCAGTTTGCCGCGAGAAAATCCGATTAGAAAAACATAACCACGAAGGACGCAAAGAAGAGATAAGGTCAAACGAGGGCGGAAAGGTGATGACCGACAAATCGTTTTGGCGGGCTTCGGTGGCTTTTCACATGACGTTGGGAGTTGTTGTCTTCCTTCAAAGCGCCGACGCCGTTCATTTTGCGCTGTCGGGTGGCGTGGCGGGCACTCTCAGGACTCACATGACAATTCTGGCAAGTGTTGAAGCGGTTGGCGCCCTGTTGTTTCTCATTCCGAAGACCGCGCGATGGGGAGGGGGAATCCTGATCGTTGTGTTTGCTATCGCACTTCTCGTTCACGGAATTCTCCACGGCTTGCCCCTGCTTGTGTACGCGGCGGGAGTAATCCTCGTCATGGCGCAGGGAGGATCCTACACAAAGGGTATGCGGAACTCCGATACCTGAGTCATGCATAGCGGGGCGGCCGCCGTTTGTAGGCGGACTCCGGAGCGTCGCCGACAAGCATCCCGGTTTGATTACGACCATGATCGCTTCACGATTTGCACAGTGAGTTAAGAACACGTGCAGGAAAATTTTACCCACCTTCAAGCTTCCATCTTCAAAAATCACTCATAAAACGACTTCTCTTTCTGGCACCATGCTTGAAGCGAGTGTCTTTCCCGTGAGTGGTATGCCTTCCGGAAAAGGCCAGGTCGGAGCGCATCACTACCAACGATGGTCTGATTGGCTTTCTCAAAGAGCGTCGAACATTCCGTGCACAATTCGCCGTGGGGACTACTGAAAGTTCGCTACGACAGGAGGATCTGTGAAGATTCGAGTTGGGATGGTGGTAGCGCTGCTGTTCGCCAGTTTAAGCGGCTACGCGCAGCAGAACACGTATCAGAAATCGTTTGGAGGGACAACAGCATTTGAATATGGCTATGCCACGCAAGCCACCAGTGATGGTGGATGTGTCATTGCCGGATGCACGTTCAGTTACGGGGGATCGGGTTGCCATCGATACACGGTCAAATTCGATGCCGATGGAACCGAACAGTGGAGCAGAGTTTACAATGCCAACCAGACGGAGGTATGGAACGATATCGCCGTTACGACGGACGGGTATGTCATGTGCGGTTATAGTTACTCAGGCACGTCTGATACAAACAGAGCTGCCATTGTCAGAACCAATACCTCCGGGGATACCCTCTGGACCAAGTTCTGGCCTGTTGCGGATGCCTATGCCATTATCCAAACACACGATGGGAACATCGTAGCGGCCGGACTTACCGCCTCCACATACCCTACCCCCAGCGATGCCTTTGTGATCAAGCTCGACGGGAATACCGGCGATACGCTCTGGACGAGGATCTGGGGAGGGACACAACAGGATTGGTTCTACGGTATTCAGGAGACCAACGATGGGGGGATTGTCCTCGCAGGATTCACCGCCAGTTATGGTGCCGGACAGAATGACATCTTGTTGTTCAAGACCGATGCCAATGGGAACGCGTTGTGGGAGAAGACGTATGGAACCACGGGTCAGGAAGAGGCCTATGGCCATTGTGTTCAACAGACAACCGATCACGGGTTTATTGTCTCCGGCTACAGCACGACAGATTCTGCTATTTGTCTTGTCAAGACGGATTCAGCGGGTAATCTCCAATGGGCGAAGGAGTACGTGGCAAGTAATACTTACTATTCCTCTTCCCACGCCGTGGCGCAGTCATCGGACGGGGGATATGTCATTGCCGGGTGGAAATTGATATATCCCTCAGGAAGGAATGTGCCGTGTTTGATCAAGACGGACTCTGAGGGGAACCTGAGTTGGTGCAAGTTCTACGGTGGAACGGGGGACGATCTCTTTTATGGAGTGAAACAGGCTACGGATGGAGGATACATTGCATGTGGACGGAATTATTCCTTTGAGTCGAACGGGGATGCCTATGTGGTCAAGACGGACGCCTATGGCAACAGCGGATGTTATCAGACGGATACAGTGTTGACGGTGAAGATCCCAGCGTATGCCACGATGACGATCACCATGCCCCTTTCCTATGGAAAACAAACAACGGGCAAGGCTACGACCGTCACCTCGGGGTACAGTGAAAGAGTCCTTTGTACCTCCACGGGTGTGGAAGGGACTGAACACAGCACAGCATCTATCGCCAATTCGCTTGAAGTGTACCCGAATCCCTTCAACCCGACCACAACGATCACGTTCTCGCTTGCACGGAGCGGAAATGCGACGGTCAGAGTTTACGATGACCTAGGGCGCGAAGTAGCCACTGTCGCCAGCGGTGTGTTCAGGGCGGGAGAAGTGCATAAAGTGCAGTTCGACGGGTCGCGCTTATCTTCCGGAGTGTATTACGCTCGTCTCGAAACTGCTGGAAAAACGCAAATGAGGAAGTTACTACTTATCAAATAACGACTACAATGAGATTGCGGCTTGATGAGGATTGAGGGTGCAGAGGAAGGAAACTGAGGTGACAAAAGAAAAGCCGTCCGGAGACCCGGGCGGCTTTTCTTGTCCGTTTGTGAAGGTTCTTTGTGAATCGCAAAAAACAACCGGGAGCAAAACGGAGATCGTGTTGAACCGATGAACAATCGGCCCAACAAGACAGTACTTTATTTCAGCCCCGGTCCCACCTTAATACCTGTCGGACACGCTGCCAACCTGTCCAACGAGACTTTCTGCTATTTCACCTTCGGTCCTGGCCTGTTGCCGTCGGACAGGTTACTAACCCGTCCGACAAGAAAGCTCACTACTTCAATTTTGGCCCTGCCTTGATGACCTCCGGCGGGCATCCTTCTTCGTATTTCTTGAAGTTCTCAATGAACCGTGCGGCAAGTTGCTTGTACTTCTCATCGTATGCCGTTTTGCTCGGCCACGAATCTGCCGGATTAAGAATGTTTTCCGGAACGCCAGGGCATGTCTTCGGAACCTGAAATCCAAAGACAGGGTCGGTCTTGTACTGGACGTTCAGTAACGACCCATCGAGCGCTGCGTTCAGCAGGGTACGCGTGTAGCCAATGCTGATGCGCTTCCCAACACCGAAAGCTCCCCCAATCCATCCCGTGTTCACCAGCCAGCAATTCACTCCGTATTTCAAGATCTTCCGTTTCAACAGATCGGCGTAAAACAAAGGACGATGGACCATGAACGGCGCACCAAAACAAGTGCTGAATGTCATCTCCGGCTCCTTGCCAAGCCCGACCTCCGTTCCGGCAATCTTCGATGTATACCCTGAGATGAACTGATACATCGACTGTTCGGGAGAGAGTTTCGCTATTGGAGGCATGACGCCGGAGGCGTCGCACGTAAGGAAGATGATGTTTTTCGGATGTCCCCCCATTTTTTCCGGGACGGCGTTGTCGATGTAATCCAATGGGTACGACGCACGCGTATTTTCGGTGATCGACTCATCGTCGAGATCGATCATCCGCGTCACCGGATCGAACGGAACATTCTCGAGAATTGTCCCGAACCGACGGGTCGTCGCGTAGATCTGAGGCTCCGCAGAAGGAGAAAGCCGAATGACTTTCGCGTAGCACCCGCCTTCGAAATTAAATACTCCTTCATCGCTCCATCCGTGCTCGTCGTCTCCAATGAGACCGCGCTTTGGGTCGGCGGAGAGCGTGGTTTTGCCGGTTCCCGAGAGACCGAAGAAGATCGCAGCATCATTTTTGTTCCCGATATTCGCAGAACAGTGCATCGGCATGACGCCGTCCAGCGGCAGGAGGTAATTCAGAATTGTGAAGACGGACTTTTTGATTTCCCCTGCATACGCAGTGTTTCCGATGATACACAGGCGCTGGTCAAAGTTGAGGACGATGAAGGTGTTGGTGGCCGTCCCGTCGATCGTCGGAACGCCTTTGAATGAAGGAAGACAGAGTACCGTGAACTCCGGCGCGTGTCTGCGATATTCTTCGTTCGTCGTAGGAAGGACAAACATGTTCCGGGCAAAATGGGCGTGCCAGGCCAGCTCCGCAACGATCCGAATCGGCATCCTGTAATTCGGATCGGCCCCGGCGAAGCAATCCTGCACAAACACATCCTTCCCCTGCAGGTATCCCTGCATCCGGTTGAAAAGGTCGTTGAACTTCTCCGTGCTGAACGGACGGTTGTACTCCCCCCACCAAATATTGGCATCGGTGGAAGGCTCTTTGACGATATACTTGTCGCTGGCTGCGCGGGCCGTATGCTTTCCCGTATAGGCTACGATCGGTCCGAGCTTCGTAATGTGAGCCTCTCGTCTGAATGTTATCTCTTCGTAGAGCGCTTCCGTCGGAAGATTCCAGTATGCCATCCTCAGGTTCGACAGGCCGAGGTTCTCGAGTCCGTAATCGCTTTTGAGTGCCTGCGCTTCACCCTGGGCGGGAGTCTTGATATCGAGGATATTGTTCATAGCCAGTCTCGCACTAATTTTCGTTCGCCAATGTAGATTTCGTTCGGAGACGTGGGGTCGAGCGCCCACTTGATCCGTTCCACTCCCTGCGTGACGTCTTTCACCGTTGTGGCGTAGCTTAAGCGCAAATGCCCTTCCATCCCAAATTCCTTGCCCGGCACGGTGACCACGAGGGCCTTCTTGAGCAGGAAATTCGAGAGCTCAACCGAATTCTTGTTATATGCCCTGAAGTCAGGGAGGCAATAATACGTGCCATCGGGGGGAATAATTTTGACCCCGTTGAAAGCCTTGAGCTGCTGCATCATCACGTTACGATTGTTTTCGAGTGTCAAGCGGAGTGTTTCAATCGCACTTTGGAGACCCGTGAGAGCTCCTTCCGCGGCAGCTTGCAGCAACACTGATGTGCACGAGGAGGTCTGCCCCTGGACATTGGTCATCACCTCCACAATTTGCTTCGGCGCGATCACCCATCCAATTCTGAATCCTGTCATCCCGTAGAGCTTCGAAATGCCGTTGATGACGATGACTTTTGTCGACTCAATATCCTTTTTGGTGAATTTGTAGGCGGACGCACACGTCTTGCCGTCAAAAACAAGTTTGTGGTAGATGTCATCCATGATCAAATAGATGCCCTTCTTTTCACAAAGCTCGACCAATTGCTGGATGAGCTCCGGAGGGTAGATGGCGCCCGAAGGATTGTTTGGACTGTTGACGATGATGGCCCGTGTGTACGAACTGATTGCCTCTTCTATGTCCTCTATCGAGGGAAAGAACCTGCCGTTTTCGGGGGTAACGATAACAGGAATGCCGTAGACCATTTTGATCATTTCGGGGTAGCTCACCCAATAGGGGGCAAGCACGATCACTTCGTCCTGCGGATTGACAAGTGTGTAGAGGAGATTGAAGAGCGCTTGTTTGGCTCCCTGGGAGACAATCACATTATCGGTGCCGACAATCTTGTCGTAATTCTCCTCGGCGTAGCGGATAACGGCCTTCTTGAGTGATGAAATGCCGTCTGTGGGAGTGTATTTGATGTCGCCGGTGTTGAGCCGGGCGGCTGCACTGAGGATGGCGCTGATGGGTGCTTTGTTCTTGGGTTCCCCGGCGCCAAGATGAATGACAGCCTCGCCTTTTTCGCGGAGCTTGGCAGCTTCCTCGTTCAGCTTCAGCGTCGGAGACTCGGCGATTGCGCTTGCTAGTTTGCTGACGCTCATATTCTCTCATACCTCCAGTCTTCAATCTCTTTGTATTCGGCTGTTGGAGGCCGTCCAAACTGTAGGTCGGGATGTCATCCCGACCACATTGAGTTGAAACAATGTGCGATTGTTGAAGGATCTTGAATGTTCTGATTTCTTGAAGAGTACTTTTTGGACGCCCTCATCGAAATCGTTGAACAACGTACGTGGATTTCGGCAGGAATTCAATCGAAAGAGATTCTCAAAATTGGAAAAGAGGTTCAAGTTCTGTTTCGATTCCTCGCTCCGCGCGGATGCTGCAACGAGTTCAATTGATTCTTGCCCGCTGTATCAGTAAGTTTGCATCAGTTGTTGCACTCCTGATCGAAGCATTTCCAGATTCCTTCACTCGATGTACCAGCCACTGAAGGAACAATGCTTCGAATCCTCTTTCCTCATTATAGACTACTGGTGCGAGGTTGCCAATGGTCATCCAGAAAATTCCACAATGTAGAATCCTCGAAGTAATTGTTGTCTTGATTCTTACTCTTCTTTTCGCGCTTCGTGTACATGCCCAGACACCCTACCTCTCCGGCGGTAGCGTCGTCATCAAGCACCTGTCGGTCGACCAGGGACTCTCCGACCGCTTGGTACGTTGGATTAGCCAGGACAGCCGGGGATTTATTTGGGTTGGCACGTTTCGAGGATTAAATCGCTACGACGGCGAAAAATTTACTCGTTTTAGTAATGGCAGCGACTCTATGTCCGTCAGTCATTGGGATGTGTGGGGAGGATTATGCGCTGACCAAGATGGAATTGTCTGGATAGGGACATCCCGGGGCCTTAACAAATTCAATCCGGAAACTCGTTCTTTCAAAAAGTACTTCCTTGATGCGCATGATCCCAAAAGCTTGAGTTCTGACAGCATCAATTACGTCTTCATTGATCGTGATGGTACGCTCTGGGTTGGTACAGAGTGGGGTCTGAACAAACTGAACCGAGAGACAGATACCTGGTCACGATATTTCCCGCGCCCGAATGACACGACAAGCCCGGGTGAAAACTGTATCACCACGATTCTGGAAGACCGAAACGGACTCCTCTGGATTGCGACGGGAGGGGAGGTTGATATATTGGCTGGCGGCGGTTTATTCAAATTGGACCGCAGCAGCGGTAAATTTACTTCTTTTGGACCTAGAGTCAAAGTCCACACGATTTACGAAGACAGATCAGGTGAACTCTGGGCGGCCGTAGCTGGTCCTGGTTTTTGCAGGGTTGATCGATCGACTGGCGAATTCATTTCTATTCCTCTTCCCCCTAAAGATCCGGGAAGTCCAACTTTTCAGGGTATCAATTCAATTTGTGAGGACAAATCGGGTTTTCTTTGGATGGCTACAAGCGGGTGGTCACTTCTGAGGTACGATAAACAAAACAACACATTCACCAGGTTTTCATACGATCCGCATAATCCTGAGAAAATTTCCAGTTCAGCGCTTACGACAATATTCGCTGACAAGGAAGGACTTATCTGGGTGGGCACCAACCGCGCAGGTGTGAACACCGTATCACCAAAACCGTTCAATCACATCCATTCGTTTGGAAGTTCTCTTCAACTTGCCGGGCGTGTCGATGTAGTGTTTCAAGACCGAGAGGGATATCTTTGGATCGCGCACCAGAAGGGGTTATGGAGATTCAATCCATTGAACGGGAGATCCACATGCGTACTTCCTAGGGGACTCGTGAGAACTGTCTTGCAAGACAACAATGGAATCATTTGGATCGCCGATCGCTTTTCGGTTGTACGATATGATCCTAAGACACAGAGACAAAAAACAGTATGGAGCGCACCGCTTGTGAGGGGTGTGCGAAACCGACTTATTAAGATCATGTTCGACAGCGAAAAGAATCTATGGGTCGGGTGCAACACCGCATTGTATCGGGTCGACAAACAGTTTAAAACTTGTGCTACGTACGTCCATAATCCCCGTGACTCTCATAGCATAACGCTCGGACTTGTTTATTCTCTTGCAGAGGATCGATCGGGGAACATCTGGGTGGGAACACAACAAGGAGTGAGCAGGTTCGATAAGAAGACAAAATTGTTTACCAGGATGCTTCATAATGATAAGGATAGCACAAGTATAAGCAATACGAACGTAATAAATTTTTTCATTGATAGAAGCGGAAGATTATGGGTGGGGACTGTCGACGGTCTCAACCGATATGAAGAAGAGAGCGGATCGTTTCAGAGGTACTACTACTCCGATAGACGGAGTTCGACCAGTATAGGAAATCTCCAGGAAGACTCGCAGGGTAATTTTTGGTACGCTGACCCGTCTGCGATTTATAAATTCGACATAGTGACTCACACGTTTATGCGTTTTGATCGTGCCGACGGAATTGAGGATGTCGAAATCCTTTCTTATAGTTGCACACGGCTGAAAGGCGGAGAACTCTTATACGGTACCAACGACGGAATACTTCTGTTTCATCCCGATAGTGTGTCTAAGTCCAAATTCCTCCCTCCTATAGTCATCACTGGGATCAAGAAACTCAACAAGGAAGTGTACACCAAAGGTACGCCGGAGCTCCTCCGCGAAATCTCCTTCACCCACGAAGAGAACGTCTTCTCGATCTCATTTTCCGCCCTCAGTTACGATATGGCGGAGTACATTCAGTATGCCTATAAACTGGAGGGATTTGACAAGAATTGGATAAATTGTGGCAACAGACGGGAAGCAATGTATACTAATCTGGATCCCGGCACGTATACATTCCGCGTCAAGGGATCTAATCACGATCGGGTGTGGAACGAAGCGGGAACATCGCTGATTGTCATCATCAATCCTGCCTACTGGCAAACGTGGTGGTTCCGGAGTCTCCTTCTTCTCGCGGGTATTGGTATCGTCGCAGCATTCGTCCAGTTGAGGATGCGGCGTTTACTCGCTCAAGAGCGTCTCAGGCTACAAATTGCGAGCGATCTGCACGATGATCTCGGCAGCAGTCTAAGCAGCATAGCGCTGGTCTCTGAAAATGTATCATGCGCGCTCGGAGAGAATCATCCCACCCATGGCGACCTTCGTTCGCTGACGCGTACGGCCCGGGAGGCTGCAGACAGATTAAAAGACGACGTCTGGGTAATCAAGCCGGGGTCGGACACACTGGAGAATCTCCTGTTGAAAATGAAAGATGTGACGCAATCATCGGTTGGTCATTTGAAGCATTCATTTCGGTCTGAAATGGATGGGACTTCGCGGCAAGTACCCCTGGCATTCCGACGAAATATTCTCTTCATCTACAAAGAGATTCTTCAGAATATCTTGAAACACTCCTGTGCAAGTACGGTGGAGATCCTGGTCGGATTGGAGGATGGATCGTTGACTCTCGATGTGCGTGACAACGGAAGAGGGTTTGACCCGGCGTCGGTTCGCAGAGGAAATGGTTTGATCAATCTGCAAAGACGAGCCGATGCACTCAACGGCGATCTCCTGATCGATTCCGCGAAAAACAAGGGAACTCATATTCGTTTGAAAGTAAGAATACCGTGAACGCGGTATTGCATTGCAGTCCGAAGATGTCTAAGATTGTTCTGTGAGTAAAGAGAGTGCCAGTATGGTAAACCAAGCGCAGAGGATGGAGTCTGTCGTTCTCTGGATGATTGAGGATGACGCTCTCTTCCGCGATGGAGTGCGCGCACTCATTAACCGGACTCCGGGGTATGTTTGCGAACGCATCTTCACCAACTGCGAGGAGGCTCTCGACCTTCTCCAAAATGAAGATGCCCCGCGTATCCTTCTGATGGATCTCGGGCTTCCCGGCATGAGCGGGATAGAGGGGATGAAAAAAGTGAAGGAGCTCTCCCCTTCCACGGATGTCCTGGTTTTGACCATTTATGATGACGACGAAAAGGTTTTCGAGGCGATATGCGCTGGCGCTTCGGGCTATCTCTTGAAGAACTCCTCGGGGGAGGAAATCGTGAGCGCGCTGAACCAAATCATCCAGGGAGGAGCGCCGATGAATGCTCAAGTTGCGCGCCGCGTCCTGGACCTGTTTTCGCGAATGGCGGGACCAAAAGGAAAGTACGACCTCTCCCGAAGGGAGAAGGAAGTGCTCAATCTCCTTGTGGAAGGCCTTTCCAAGAAGCAGATCGCTGAAAGGCTCTTCGTCAGTTTCTACACGATCGACACCCACCTCAAGAATATTTACGAGAAGCTCCACGTACATACCCGTTCGGGTGTTGTAGCTAAAGCATTGCGGGAACGCCTCATCTGATTTGCATCCATCCTCAGAGCAATTCTTAAAGTCGCAGATGGTGCGGCTGGCGGACTAATCGTGTCTCTCTTCGCTTGCGGTTGAACACCGTTCTCCTTTCCCCCTGTCTCCCCAAAATAACTTTCGCCGAATAAATGCCGTGTTCGCGGTATTGTTTGTGGGCATCGGCGTGTTTAATTTTGTCTCGAGAATAACATCCATGCCAGTGAATCGAACTGCACACTACGAGATCATTTGAAAAGGAGGGTAATCTCATGAAGTCAGTATCCTTACAAAATCATTTTGCGATCGCGGCTATTGTGGTATTCATAGCAGCATCAACCGCACAAACTGTTCAAGCACAAGGCGTCTGGACAAGCCAGGTTTCACCTTCTTCCCAGGACCTTTACGAGGTCAAGGCGGTTAACCAGAACGTTGCCTGGGCATGCGGAAGCGGAGGAACAGTCTTACGTTGTATCGACGGATTGAACTGGACAGAGGTTGACGGCGGAGCGTTGGGAACAAATACGTTGTTCTTCATTTCCCCAACGAGCGCTAACACTGCCTTTACGTCCATTTTCAAACCGACCGATGGAACCAGTGGAAATGCTCCGCGCCTGCTGACCGATACGACATGGATCTACCGTACAACCGACGGCGGCTCATCGTGGCAAATTGTCTTTCAGCAGATTGGCGGCGGGCTGGCAGACATTCGTATGATTGATTCCTTGAACGGCATTGCATACGGTGACCCAGCGCCTGGAGATTCAACTCTCACATTCCTGAAGACGTATGATGGAGGCACACATTGGAGCCGCCTCGCCACAGAACCGCGTGTCTCCAGCAATACTCCACAGGCGGCTGAGCTGAGCTGGTACTGGTCGCTCGCAATCACGGATACAAACCACATCTGGTTCACAACTGGACTGGCGCCAGATTGGTCCACTTCGTGGATCCGTTGCACTGCGGACGGCGGCAAAACGTGGAACCGCTATTCCTATCCCCACCCACGTGTCACCCCGATTTCCTTCTCGGATTCACTTCGGGGTCTTTCAACCTGGTGGGGTGGGGGTGGAAGTCAAGGCGGTTGTGATCGAACAACCGACGGTGGACAAACCTGGACAACACTGGTTACTCATCCACACTTCACTGGGGCAAATGTCTCAATTCCCGGAGGACGGTTTTGGATGACAGATTCTTCCACCGTCTATGAAGTAAACGCCGGGGATACGCTGCAATTTGGATTTGAATCGGCTCGGAAAACCAGCCTTCCGTCTCCCTTTATAAACTGGATTGACATGAAAAAGAGTGGCAGTTCGTTGTACGGGTGGTTGGTAACACACGGCGGTAAGATCTACAAATATGAACCGCTTCGCTGGCAGTTCAAAAAATACGCTGGAAATCCGATCTTAACAAAGGGCGCCGCAGGATCATTTGATGCCAAATATATTTTTTCCCCAAATGTACTTTATGTGAATAGTACATATCACATGTGGTACCAGGGCATGGATGGCACGACTAGTGCTGTGGGATATGCTACTTCGCCGGACGGAATAACCTGGACGAAATATGCCGGCAATCCTGTGCTTCAGCCAGATCCAAGTCCCTCCGCCTTTGATGCATACCGGATAACGAGCCCGCGAGTTCACTACGACGGTCAAAGATTTCACATGTTGTATCTTGGGCGTTCTAGTTCAAACATCTATCGGATGGGCTATGCTTATTCTTCGGACGGTATCCATTGGACAAAGAATCCCACTTTTGTTCTAGATGTTGGCGCTTCGGGGACATGGGACGGAGCAGGAGTGGGTCCGGGTGACTTCATGAAAGAAGGAGGGAAATGGGAACTGTGGTATGACGCTGTATCCAATACAGGAGAGTGGAGAACTGGTTATGCCAGCGCAAATGACAGTGTCAATTGGAGCCGATATCCGTCGATGGCTCCGATCATCGAAAAAGGCCTCGCTGGCCAATGGGATTCGGATGGGCCAGTGGCTGACTGTGTGAGAAAGGTCGGCAACGACTACCACATGTGGTATGAGAACAATGCTGGAACCCAGATTGGCTACGCAGTGTCATATGATGGAATTAACTGGAATAAGTCGCTTGCGAATCCTGTGCTTTCCCCAACGTCGGGAACTTGGAACCAGGGTGGCGTCGAGTGGGCTTGGATGATCAGGGCAGGCAAGAAGCACTTCCTTTACTATGCCGGCGAGTCGATTCCATCCGGCGATTGGAGTATTGGTCTCGCGATCGATACGACCACAGCCTTCTCCGATACCACGAACCAAACGATTGATACGGGAATTCCGAACGGAAATGAAGTGCCACGGATGTATGTTCTTTCACAGAACTACCCCAATCCCTTCAACCCGAGCACCACGATCGAATATCAAATCCCGAAGCAATCATTTGTAACGCTAAAAATATTCGATTTGCTTGGGCGCCAAGTGGCGACACTTGTGAATGAAGAGAGACATGCCGGAACCTACAATGTGCAATGGGACGCGTCTCGTCTGTCGAGTGGAATATACTTCTACAAGTTTACCGCAGGAGGGTTTGTGAAGACGAAAAAGATGGTGTTGATGAGATAGTGAGCATCATAAGTTCATCCGGATTTTGGATTCAATTCGATCAAAGTCGAATCAAGATGGAGCGCCCCGCCGATGTCCATCTTGTGTCCTGAGTCTGCCTGTGCCTAACGTTCCTTGTGGGGCGGAAGGAACGAACCACCGGCGGAGATTCCTCAACGCGTGAGTATACTGCTCGCAACAACGGTGTCCGACAATACAATTGTCGGACACCAAAACAGGGCAGGACAACTCACGCAACAGCCACCTCCGATAGTCCACGTGTCGACTGCTCACGCCCTTTGGGCGGATCGGTCGGACAACACAAAGGCATAACGTCACGAAGGCTTCAGGATCACGGTGCCGACATTCGCCGTCGCGAGCGCATTGACGTTGATGCCTGTAAGCGTGGAATCCAAATACAACGCGTTATTCGAGACAATGTGCAATGAGTAGCTGCCAACCGGCACGAGGCTGAGCTCGAATGCGCCGGCGACATCTGCATTCGTCGAGACGGTATCGCCTGCTGAACTATATCCCCAGACAGTCGCCTGCGCGGTGATCGGAAGGACTACGCCGGCAATGAACCCGCTTGTTCCCTCGGCTGTGGCGCGGAGTACCGGTTTGAGCATGAATTCCGCGCGCACGGAATCCCCGGTTTGAACCACCGATTGATTTGCGTCGAAGTCGAACGTCATCGTCCACGTTGCATTTGCCTGCACCGTCGCGTCGACGTTCAGCTTAATCCCGCTCTCGAACCCGCTCGCGACGGTCAGCGGATACGTCTGTCCGTTCACAACGACATTGCTCCCACTCCCCAGCTTCAATCGAATCTGGGAGTAACGGCCCGCGGGCATTTCGGCGTCACCAACAACCGCGAAGTTGCCGTTGGTGTAGAGAAGCAAATCGTACGTCCCCGGAGAGCTGTTCAACGACATCCATCCGCTCGTGCTGTCGCTCCCGGCGATATGGGCATCGACACTGTCGATCACGATATTGACGGCATCATAATTGGCGGGACGATCCACCATCTTGAGTTGCATCGTGCCCTCGCCACTGGAGGTCGGTCCATTCGATTTCGTACATCCTGTTAAACCAATTGCCAATCCTCCAACAAGCACAACAACCACGGTACGCATATATCCCTCCTCTGGATTGTGAAAGATTCTACCGTACATATCGTCGCAACACTTAAAATGTTGATGACTTCTGTCACGCATCCGCTCCGCGTGCACGCGGTCACCTGCAACCGGGTCACCGCAACGATCTTTCAACACATTCTGTGCAAGACGCGATTGGTTTTTTTATCGATCACTTTCATATGACCGTGCACATCCTGCACACGATCACGCAGGTTTTGCGGACTGTGAATCCACAATCGTTGGTCATCGAGTTTTTTTAAAAAATTGAGAAGCCAGCCTCCCCGAAAAAACCGGAAGGATAATTGCTTTGTATTCAAGGCCGGGACGAAAAGACTGCCGAATGCAAACAATCCTGAGTGGATCGTCACGATCCGTTCCATCGATGACACATCGAGATGGGGTTTCAAGCGATAGAGCCCCTCGTACGGTCTTGTTCGGTATTCTCTTGCTGGCGATGGAATTGTTTGGTTCGTGTGCACCGCTCTTCAGGCCCGATACCGGGATTTCAGATATCCGCGTTGAGCATAAGAAGAATGGCTGTCTCGTCACACTGCAGGGGAATGAACCTGTCAAAAACGTTGCGGCGTTTATCTCAACGAATGATTGGCTCATTATCACCCTTGTGGGCACAACCGTGGATTTTGACCGGCTGCGATCGTGGAGAACAGACGATCCTATTGGAGATGTCGCAGTAGTCGGTTATAAAAGTTCTGTCCAAGTGACGCTGAAGTTAACGGCGAAGTTTCGTTCGTGTGAGGTAGTGCCGGGCAACGATAGCGACAACGTTGAAATTGCTCTTTTCAACTATTGAAGAGAAGGAAGAACGTGATGAGAAAACCGGTTCTTGTGTTGATCTTCTACGCAGCCTCTCTTGGGATGAGCGCGCGTGCCCAGGACAAAGGACTTGGTGCCGGCGTTATCATTGGCGACCCAACCGGGGTAGGTATAAAAGTTTGGACGAGTTCATCCAATGCAGTCCAGTTCGCAGTCGCTTGGCAATCCCGAGACCAGTTTCTAGGAACGCGCGTGCGCTTCGGTGGAGAGTACCTCTGGCACTCCTTTGATGCGATCCGATCGAATGAGCGTTTTCCGGTGTTCTACGGGATAGGAGGGGAGCTACTGTCCGGAAGAAGTGTGGATCCAACGGTGGGAATCCAGGGAGTGCTCGGTATTGATTGGCTCTCGAGGGAGACTCCCTTCGATATCTTTCTTCAAGTCAGTCCGGTCCTTCTGCTGACGCCCTCCACGAACATTGAATTGGGCGCGGGCATCGGGATGCGTTATTTCTTTGGCTGAGCCTCAGGGTCATATTCAAATCATGGCAAAACGGACCGCAGTCACGACCTCACCCGTAGGTACCGGCGGATCGACAGTACTTGCTCTTCATTGAGTTTTCCGACGGTTGTGTTCTGTTCAATTTCGGCGACCCGCGTTTGCCGACAGTGGTGATGCATTCTCATTGTCAACCGGGTTTCAACTACGCCTCACCAAACGATGTCAGTGATGCGGCCACATTTGTCATACGCCTCGCCCGGCGCGATGGAATTCAAATGCTGGGAACAAGTTGAGCAGCTTGTTTGACCCAATCGGAGACTGCTTTCTTCGGGATATCGTCCACAGACATTAGTTTGAGATGGCGTACAGTCTTTCCCTGACCCAGAAGAAGCTTACCGGGATCGTTCAGGTGAATACCTCGAAGAAATCCGAGTGTGACGTGTGCTTTGTGGCCGCTGATAACACAAACGGATGCTTTATAGGTATTTGGGCCCAAAGCTTATGCCAGCATGTCCTTTTCAACATACTCGGAAGCATCAGGCGAAGCCTTACGGATGATGATTCTCAGACTCTTCAAAATGTTTCTGACAGTCGGATCGAACTGACGCATGTACGCTTCTGCGCTTGAAGGCTTCCGAGACACTGTTTCCTCCTTCTCATTGTTAGTGGGCGTGACGTACAACGTTTGCAGGCATTACGCCGTGGCGCTACAGGCGCCATGGTGAGCACACGTTGGTTTCATAATTCAAATACATCCGCATCGTAATGCCTGCTCTCATGTGACGTTTTAGAAATATTCACCTCTAAGGATCATTGCTTGCAACTTGCCGTGATATGGTTCGACTTCACCCCCGTGATTCCGACCGTATCTCCCAGGAAGGTTTTGAACCCCTCAAGGTGCTGAACATAAATGCCTATGCTTCGTTTACCACTACTCCGGTCAAAATCGGCCATTCCAAACGCTGAGCTGGTTGCTCGTCCGGCTACATTGCCGTCGTCGCAAACTAGTTCAAAGCTGTTATTCCTGGTCGCAGAGGTTCCATCCGCATTCGTCATCCCCACGAATCCGACACAGAGGGGCGTTCCGTGTATCAGCGTCACAATTCTTACGGCATACGGAATAATAAAAATCTCGCCTGCCGGAAGAGGTTTGTTCAGTGTAAAAGCAACAGAAAGCCCCACCCTTCCCCCTCCAAGATCCACATCTTTACCGCCATTCAGGTCGATGGAAACCACTTCCACTCCATCCGGAAGGTTGAATTCGAAACCCGCTGGAAGCGAAGTTCCCCCTGAGGTTATTTTCGTAGTACCACAAGCCGATAACAACAGACTTAGAACAATTACACAGGGCATCACACTTGATACATGCTTGCCTGTATACATGGATCCTCCTATGGTTATGTGGTTAATGAGTGATGTGCAACGCTGCTTCGTGTTCTAGGTTGCTTGTTGAATTGTTGTGTCGTAATGACCGTTGAGTTATGGAATGGTGCATAACGATTTAGCCAAACCGCTCTCCTGTCAAACAGCGTTTGACGGGATGGAGCGCCCCCCGCTCTTTCGGGGCGAGTCGAAGCGGCCGGTTTGCCGGTTGTTATATGCCGTTTGTCGTTCGGAAGACGATGTACTGCACTATGATCTCTTTGCCCCAATTAAATTAAATCACCTTCGCTCTACGTGAAACCTCGAAGCCCTTTGCAGTCAGCCGCCGAAGTTCAAAGAAAAGCTGCTCATTGACCGCCTTGAAGTTGAAGCACGACTTGCCCTGCATTCGAGCTTTCAGACCTGCTGAAAGCGCTTTCTGAAGTTGGGGAGCGAAGTAAACTGGCATGAAGTGAAAGCTGACGTACGACTTCGAGATTTTGACCCAAGCGATAGGAAAAGGTCCCTTGAATTTCGGGCTGAATCGCACATCCAAACAGAAGTAGTCGTCTCGGTCGGCTGACACGACGAATCTGGATTCGTGCTCTCGGAGGATAGCACGCAGTTTCTTGAAGATGACCGGGAATTCGGGTGGTGGAGTCTTCATAACATTAGCCCGGCAAATGGGGTATGACGTTCACCAAAAGCACGCAACGCCGAGTTCTTTGAGTATTGTTGAACGTGGCGTTGAGCGAATCAACTTCTTCGGGCCTCAATTTCCTTTTACAAACGTGAGCGCGGTGCTTTTTCGCTGTTCTGAAAACGCAGTACTGTGTTGTTATTGCTTACCGCGTAGAAAAGCCGAGCCGCATTTTTTGCGCCAGAACCTCAAAAAGTGTCTTGGGTTGGCCAGACATCCAAAATACCCTGGATGTACAGTCGTGTGCCGAATAAAGTAAGAAGTCCCCGTAGAAAACGCAATCCCGTCTTGCCCCGTGCGGAACAATGGGCGAAACGGCGAATGCGTTGATCGCTTGTAGGGACGTTCCCCAATGGGGTCCTTCGGACAATTGAACGTCCTTACGAGACGACATTAGGTGCGGGTTTGTTCGCCGTTTTACCCGCGGATTTGTTCGTCCCTACCGCGCCGTGCGCTTTCTTTTGCTTTGGATTTTGCTTTTGCTTCCGTGCGTCGGGCCCCGAAATCACCGGCGATGTCAACCAGCGGGAATTTCCCCACTGAAAGAATCGCTTGAAATCGGATCCCCGTGCTTTATCCCCCTTGAGCGGGTTTTGAACCTGGAAAGGTGGAGAGTGTTGGGCTTGGTTGCTTTCCATTTGCTGATCCTTCTTGTTGTTCCTGGCGTGCGCGCAAGATTTTTCCCCCTCATCCGCGCTTCCCTGCGGATTGGTTCAGGGGAAAACACAAACGGGGTCGCTGTAGCTTTGCGACTCTGGGTTGATTGCTTCAGGCTTGTTGCTTTCGGCTCGTGCGCAAGATTGATGTCACGGAAATCGAGCTATGATCCTGACATGATCTGACTGCGTTTTAAACTCCCACCAAAAAAGGCCTCAGAATAACGCGACTGCTACGAAAGGGCCAATTCTGTTGATTTCTGCATCCGCATTTCATAAGTTGACCTGAAGCAAGCTATCAGAAGGGGGGTGAGTTTTGTCTTCGCGAACCCTCAATTCACGCATGATGATTTAG
>Ga0335081_10001088_pt1 | contig 43446 bp, 43 predicted proteins | sample Lox_Sample_35_FD_206713 | JGI IMG/M metagenome (GOLD analysis project Ga0335081, IMG submission 206713) | Soil microbial communities from Loxahatchee National Wildlife Refuge, Florida, United States - Lox_Sample_3.5 | ecosystem: Environmental > Terrestrial > Soil > Wetlands | place: USA... | reverse complement strand
TAGTGAATGCAACTCAGGAAGAGGAGTTGCGCGTCGCTCTGGTTGATGGACAGAAGCTGTTTGACCTGAGTATCGAGTTACCTTCCCGCGAGCAGAAAAAAGCCAATATCTACAAGGCCCGGATCTCCCGCGTCGAGCCCTCGCTCGAGGCCTGCTTCGTCGACTACGGCGCCCAGCGCCACGGCTTCCTCCCGCTGAAGGAAGTCTCCAGGGAATACTTCCGCCAGCAGCCGCAGGGCGGCCGGATGAACATCCGCGAGCTGCTCTCCGAGGGGCAGGAAGTCACGGTGCAGGTCGAGAAGGAGGAGCGCGGCACCAAGGGTGCGGCCCTCACCACCTTCATCAGCCTCGCCGGGCGCTTCCTGGTGCTCATGCCGAACAACCCGCGCGCCGGCGGGGTGTCGCGCCGCATCGAGGGCGAGGACCGCGACCAGATGCGCGAGGTGATGAACCAGCTGCAGATCCCGGACGGCATGGGCGCGATCGTGCGCACCGCCGGCGTCGGCCGCTCGGCCCCGGAGCTGCAGTGGGACCTCGATAACCTCAAGGTGCAGTGGGAGCAGATCGCCGCCGCGTCCAGGGACCGCGCGGCGCCGTTCCTGGTGTTCCGCGAGAGCGATGCAGTCACCCGCGCCATGCGCGACTACCTCTCCGACGACGTCGGCGAGGTGCTGGTCGACAGCCAGGCGGCCTTCGAGAAGGCACAGGAGTACATGCAGCGCTTCATGCCCGCGGACGCCCAGCGGCGGCTGAAACTCTATACCGACGACATCCCGCTGTTCACGCGCTTCCAGATCGAGAGCCAGATCGAATCCGCCTACGCCCACAAGGTGCAGCTGCCCTCCGGCGGCAGCATCGTCATCGACTACACCGAGGCGCTGGTGTCGATCGACATCAACTCGGCGCGCGCCACCCGCGGCAGCGACATCGAGACCACGGCGACCAACACCAACCTGGAGGCGGCCGACGAGATCGCCCGGCAGCTGCGTATCCGTGACATCGGCGGGCTGATCGTCATCGACTTCATCGACATGGAGTCCAGCAAGAACCAGCGCGACGTCGAGGACCGGCTGCGCGATGCCATGAAGATGGACCGCGCCCGCATCCAGATCGGGCGGCTGTCGCGCTTCGGGCTGCTGGAGATGTCGCGCCAGCGCCTGCGTCCCTCGCTCGGCGAATCGAGTCACATCGTCTGCCCGCGCTGCGTCGGCATCGGCAGCATCCGCAGCGTCGAGTCCATGACGCTCGCCGTGCTGCGCCTGATCGGCGAGGAGCTGCGCAAGGACCGTACCGCGCGCGTGATCGCGCAGGTGCCGGTGGCGGTCGCGACCTACCTCATCAACGAGAAGCGCGAGTGGCTGCGCACGCTCGAGGACAAGAGCTCGGCTGAGCTCATCATCGTGCCGAACGAGAACATCCAGACGCCCGAGTACTCGATCAAGCGCGTGCGCGACGACGAGATGGAGCTGCCCGAGAACAAGCAGGCGACCTATCTCATGCCGACTGCGCCCGAGGTCACGGAGCCCGGCAGCGCCCAGGACAAGAAGCCGCAGCAGGAAGCTGCCGCGGTGGTGGCGCTTCTGCCCGCCACGCCGGCCCCGATCGCAGCCCAGGCACCTGCGCCCGCGCGCGAGCATGCTGCCTCCGGCAACGGCGAGACGGCGCACGCGGGCTTCTGGTCGCGCCTCAAGCGAATCCTCATCGGCGAGCCCGCCGCCGCTGCCGAGCCGCAGCCCGCCTCAGGTACTGCCTCATCCGCAAGTGCGCGCCGCGGTGACGAGCACCGCCGCGAAGGCCGCCGCGACCATGGTCGCGGGCGCTATGCAGAAGGCGGACGCCGTGAGCGCAGCGAGCGCCGCGGCGAGGGGCGCGACCGGGACCGGGGTCGCAGCCGCGATGGCCGCGACATGCGCGACCGGGACCGCCACCGCGACAGTCAGAGCCGCGGCGGCCGGGATCGATTTGCCGATCGCTCCGGCGGTGAGCGGGCCGCCAGCCCGGGCGGCGGCGCGCCTGAGGACAACCGCGCGAGCACCGAGCGCGCACCCGCTGACCAATCGCCGACGGGAGAAGTCCGCGCCGAGCGTGGGGAGCACGGCGAGCGCCGCGGCAGACGCGGCCGTCGGCGCGGCAGACGCGGTGGTGGCGGCGGCATGCGTGAGGGTTCGGGCCAGGCGCCCGGCGCGCCAGCTGCGGGCGGTGAGACCGCGGCAGGTGGCAACGGCTCACACGACGCGCCGGCCGCACCGGCATCCGCACCGCCTCCCCAGGATCGCCCGCGCGAGACGGCGGATCAGCCGCCGCCGGCGCGTGAATTCCATGCCGAGCCGCGTGAGCCGGCCGCCGGACACGAAGCGAGGCCGCTTGCGCACTTCGAGCCCGCGCCGAAGCCGGACGTCGGAGCCGGCGGCGGCAAGCCTTACGTCGTGTGGTCGTCCGCCCCGTCGAAGGATGTGAGCAGCGGGGGCCCCGAGGAGTAAAGGCCCAGCTCAGGCCGCGCGCAGACGCTGGCGCAGATGCGCGAGCAGCCCGCGCGTGGCGGCTTCCACCAGATCCAGCACCTCCTCGAAGCCGTTGGGCCCGCCGTAGTACGGGTCGGGCACGTCCTCGGGCGCCGCATCGGGCGCGAACTCGAGAAACAGGCGCAGCCGCTCGTGCGCGTGAGTCGGCGCACGGCGTTGCAGGGCCACCAGGTTCTCGCGATCCATCGCCAGGATGAGATCGAAGCGCTCGAAGTCGGCGGGCTCGACCGTACGCGCCCGCAGCGCCGAGAGGTCATAGCCGCGCCGCGCGGCGGCCGCGCGCGTGCGCGGGTCCGGCGGCTGGCCTACGTGGTAATCGGCGGTGCCGGCCGAATCCACCTCGAGCGGCAGCTCCGGCGCCTCGCGTGCGGCGAGCACGCGCAGGACCGCTTCGGCCGTGGGCGAACGGCAGATGTTGCCGAGACAGACGAACAATATTTTCACATCGGCACTTACGAATATAACTCGATGATTACGTGTCTTATTGTGTCTAGGCGCGTCCAGCGTTGTCCACTATCTTGACGCTGCAAGGTGTATCCCGGATACACTCCCCGAGCGCCAAATGTTGTCGGATCGGCGAATACGCACCCTCAAGCCCGCGCACTGCGATAAGTGGTACAGCGACGGCAATGGATTGTACTTGCGTGTGCGCGCGACGGGAGGCCGCTCCTGGGTCCTACGGCGCAAGCGCGGCGGTCATGTCGAGGTCGTCACCGTGGGCGCGTGGCCCGTACTCGGCCTCGCCCAGGCACGGCTGAAGGCCGGTGCTCTCGCCGGCAAGGACGTCTCCACGCTCACACTTGGCGCGCTGCTCGATGCCTGGCACGCGGACATCGTGCGAACCACCTACCGGCGGCCGCGTGAGGTCCGCGGCTACATCGATCGGCTCGACCCGGCGCTGAAGGCCACCAAGCTGCGCAACCTCGAGCGCGTTGAGGTGCGGCACGCGCTGCGCCGTTATGCCGAGGAGCGCGGGCCAATCGCCGCGAACCGCGCCCTGTCGATCCTCAAGACTGCGCTGCGCTTCGCCGTCGATGCCGGCTACCTGCAGATCTCCCCGGTCGACCGCCTGTCCAGCGAGCTCATCGGCGGCACGGAGGTCTCGCGCGATCGGGTGCTGACCGATGAGGAGCTGCGCAAGCTCTGGCAAACCCATTCCTCGCACAGCCCCCTGCTCCGCTTTCTGGTACTGACCGGGCAACGGATCGGTGAGGCACAACGTGCGCGCTGGTTGCACGTGCACGGCGATCGCTGGCATATCCCGAAGGAGCACTCGAAAAACCATCGCGCACACTGGGTCGCGCTGTCGCGCCAGGCGCTCGCGCTGCTGAGCGGCCAGGACCAATCCCGCGACCTCATCTTCGGGACGGCGACGGACACGGGTGTACAGGCATGGCTACGCCGCTGGTGCGAGCGTGAGCGGATCTCGCCTGCGTTCCGCCCGCACGACCTGCGCCGCACGTGCGCAACGCGGCTCAACACGCTCAGTGTGCTGCCGCATATCGTGGAGAAAATCCTGAACCACACGATGCAGGGCGTGATGGCGGTCTACAACCGGGCCGACTACGAGGTCGAGCGCGTCGAGGCGATGCAGCGGTGGGGGGATGAGGTCGATCGCGTTCTTGGCCAATCATCATCCAGCAGACCGCCACGGATCGAGGGCTCTAAGGTCGCAAATTGCGACCTTAGAGCCCGTCCCGCTGAGTGTTGAGGCGCGGGACATTGTGCCGGCTGAAGAGGTACCAGGTTGTGGCGAAATTGAAGACTCCCGCCCGCATTGAGGGCATCACCGGCGCGATCCTCGTCCAGCGCGGTCATCGCGTACTACTCGATGAGACGCTGGCCGAACTCTATGGCGTCGAGACGAAGGTCCTCATCCAGGCTGTTAAGCGCAACCTGGCCCGGTTTCCGCCTGATTTCATGTTCCAGCTCACCGCCTCCGAGTGGGCCGGTTTGAGGTCACAGATTGTGACCTCAAAACTCCGCCGCGGCGGACGCCGCTACCCCCCTACGCCTTCACCGAGCAGGGCGTGGCTATGCTCTCGTCCGTCCTGGGCAGTGATCGCGCCATCGCCGTAAACATCCACTGCACTCAGGGTCCCTTCGCTCCTCGTGTCACACACGGCCGAGAGCGCCGAGGCGCACAGTTTCTCAGCGCTCGAGGCGCCAAGCCGCAAGCGCGTCACGGACGCCTCCAACCTCTACTTAGGGGGCGGACCCCAAATACGACGCAAACCGCGCCCCAAAGGAGCAGGAAGACATCTGCCACCTCTGCGTCAAGGGCTGACTCACCATCAACCAAGGTGAAGTGCTTGAGAATGTGCAAGTGCGGCGGGTACCACCATCCGTGTCGCTCGGCACCGAACCAGAACCACAGGAAGGCCGTCAGCCAACACAAGAACGTTGCGGCACCAAAGAGATACCAGCGGATCCGAACTCGAGGTCGCACAAGCGCCAGAACCAGGAGGAACGCACAATAGGAAACCACAAAGATCGGCAGGTCATAGGTGCCAGGGTATGGGTCCACACGCGAAACTGCCCACGCGAACGCTGCTCCGACGGTAAGAGCGAGGATAAAGCCGAGGGCCACTCGCACAACACCAGCCATTCCGCGACCTAACTTCACTTGAGCGACAATCAGGCGGCTCGGGGGAACCCTGCAGGACTGGTGTATCCCGAGGTGTATCCCGGATCACTTATCTCATTGATCCGAATCGGCAAAATAAATGATACCCAGACAGACAAAGAGTATGCGCATGTGCCTATTTTATAGGCGCTTCTTAATTTGATCCCATCTCACGTCCATCGCCCTTGCCTCGAATGAGCGCAAGAGCTTCGTGGGTCGCACTCCAAGAGTGCCCTCGGCGTCGAATTCCAACCTCCATTTGACCATCGGGACCTCGGACTGCGCCGTAACACGTCTGGCACGGCGCTTGCTTGGTCTCAATGCCCAGGTCGCATTCGGGAGGCGCAATGAAGTTGATCACGGCAATCATCAGGCCTCACAAGCTGGACGACGTTCGCGCTGCGATCGGCGAGGCTGGCGTTTCAGGGATCACGGTCAGTGAGGCGCGCGGCTTTGGCCGGCAGCATGGTCACACGGAGATCTATCGCGGGGCTGAGTATGCGGTGGAGTTCGTGCCGAAGACCCGCATCGATATCGCGGTCGCCGATAGCGCCGTTGAGCGCGTCATGGAAGCGCTGATGAAGGCGGCGCACACCGGGAAAGTCGGCGATGGAAAGATCTTCGTGACCGAGCTCGTGCAGGTCGTGCGCATACGCACTGGTGAGGGCAATGAAACTGCGCTCTAGCCGCCAAGGCCGTGGCAGCGCACACAAGGCGTCCGAGCAAATAAGGGGGAGTCTCTTGGTGAGAACACTAACTCTGTGGATCATGATGGGATTGAGCCTGTTGGGATCAGAAGTCATCTGTGCGCAGACTCCCGCTCCGCCGAGCACGCCGGAGTCCGCTGCAGTGGCCTCCTCTGCCGAAAGCGCATCCGCGGTCGCCGGGAATCCGGCAACGGCACCTGGCGCGGCCCAGGCCACGCCGCCTCCGGCCTCCACAACCGAACCATCCGTGATCCTCAACTCCCAGATCAACTCGGGAGACACAGCATGGATGCTGGCATCCATGGCGCTGGTATTGATGATGACGGTTCCGGGCCTCGCACTTTTCTACGGCGGCATGGTGCGCAAGAAGAACGTGCTCGCCACGCTGATGCAGAGTTTCGCCATCACTTGTCTGGTGACGTTGCTGTGGTACGTCATCGGCTACAGCCTCGCCTTTACGCCCGGAAATCCCTACATCGGGGGCTTGAGCCGGCTCTTCATGAACGGGGTGATCTACATCAAGGACGTCGCGGCGGCAGCGGCTACCAAGGACGCACCGGCAGTCGAGGCGGTGGTCGGCAAGGTATCCGTGAGCCATCTGGGCGTGACAATCCCCGAGACGGTCTACGCGATGTTCCAGCTGACATTTGCAATCATCACTCCCGCCCTGATCTGCGGTGCATTCGCGGAGCGCATGAAGTTCTCCGCCATGCTCTGGTTCATGGCGATCTGGTCAGTGGTCGTCTATGCGCCGATCGCGCACTGGATGTGGGAACCGGGCGGCTGGGGTGCCACCGCAGGTGTGCTTGATTTTGCAGGCGGGACGGTGGTGCACATCAACGCTGGCATCGCGGCGCTCGCCTGTGCACTCGTCCTCGGTAAGCGCGTGGGCTATCCGCGCGAGCCGATGGCGCCGCACAACCTCGTGCTGACGGTGATTGGCGCCTCGCTGCTGTGGGTCGGCTGGTTCGGTTTCAACGCCGGCTCTGCAGTGGCCGCCGACGGCCGGGCTGGAATGGCCATGGCCGTCACGCAGATTGCCACGGCAGCGGCGGCACTTGCGTGGATGTTCATGGAGTGGGCTATCAAAAAGAGGCCCAGCGTACTGGGCATTGCTTCGGGCGCCGTGGCCGGCCTGGTAGCAATCACACCCGCCTCGGGCTTCGTCATGCCCACCCCCGCCGTGATCATCGGCGTCGCGGCCGGAGTGATCTGCTTCTTCGCCGCCACGTCGCTGAAGAAAGCCCTGGGTTACGACGACACGCTCGATGCGTTCGGCGTGCACTGTATTGGCGGCATCGTCGGGGCGCTGCTTACCGGCGTGTTTGCGAGCACCGCGCTCGATGGGGGCCAGGCAGGCAGTGTGATCACCCAGCTCAAGGGAATCGTCGCCACTCTGGTTTATGGGTTCGTCGTGAGTTACGTCATCCTCAAACTGATCGACATGACGATTGGTCTGCGCGTCAGCGAGGAAGAGGAACGCGAGGGTCTGGATGTGTCGCAGCATGGTGAGCACGTCGAGTAGTTGAGATTCGCCCGGCGACCGGGTCGCCGGGCGCCCTTGTCCCAGTGTCAGTCGATTCGCGAGCCCCTGGCCTCGAAGCGTCGGGACGGACGGGCCTTGCCCGAAATCGGTTGAACAGCGATCAGTACGGAGGGTGTCGAATGAAGCGCCGAAGCAAGATCAACGTGGAAGCAATGGCCGCTTTGCTGGGGGTCGCGGTATGGGCCCCGGGCTGGTTGCCGGCAGCCGACACGGAGCCGACGGCAGCGCCGCCGGCGCAGACCGCCCCGTCAGTGGCCGGTGTGCTGTCGTCCTCAGGTATCGCGATGACCGGCTACGTGGCCGCCTCCTACTACCACTCTTCGGGCGAGAACACGTTTCACGAGTTCGACGTCAACCATGACACATTCCAGCTCGATCAGGCGGGACTGCAGGTCGGTTATCAGCCCAAGGAAGGGTTCGGCGCATTCGCCGATGTGTTGGTTGGCGAAGACGCCCGGATCCTCAACGCCGCGGAGAATCAGACGAACAGCACCTTCAACGCGCGCCAGGCGTACCTGCAATACGCGAGCGGCGCATGGACGTTGATCGGGGGCAAGTTCACGACGCTTGCCGGCGAGGAGTACAGCAATCCCACGTCCGACACGAACTTCTCCCGTTCACTGTTGTTCTTCGCGCAGCCGCTGACGAATACCGGCGTGCGCGCCACGTGGGCGGCGAGCGGCACTCTCAACCTGGTGGCCGGGATCAACAACGGGTGGAATACCACCTCCACCTCGTATGGCTCCAAGACTGCCGAGCTTGGAGCGGCGTTTACTCCTACCAAGGAGTTGGCGCTCAATCTGCAGGGCTATTTCGGCAAGGTCCCGGGGTACGATGCCGAGCGGTCGTTTGTCGATTTCGTCGGCAGCTATAACCTGACTGACGCGCTCTCTTTCGCCTTGAACTATGACTGGGGTGTGCAACAGCAAGACACCGGCCCCGATCTCAAGTGGAATGGGTTTGCCGCCTATGTGAACTACGCTGTCGACGCACAATGGCGCGTGTCCGTCCGAGGCGAATACCTGGACGACCAGGACGGGTTCAACACCGGAACACCACAGAAGCTGAAGGAAGGCACCTTGACAATCGGCTTTGCGCCAGCAAAGAGCTTTGAGCTGCGGCTCGAGGCCCGATATGACTGGTCGGACAAGCAGACGTTCGTCAAGACCCCTGCGCCCGGCCCGCTGCCCGCGGCTTTGGGCGACAATCAGACCGAGCTTGCACTGCAAGGGGTCTATAAATTCTGATGACTCCGGGCGTGCACGGCTTGTCCACCCGCACCGACTCGGCGAGATGCTGGAGTGCCGCCACGCAGCCTACCGCGCGCTGTAGCCGCGGCCCTGCAGGCAGGCAATCATGGCGCGCTGGTAGTCGGCGCGCCTGGCCCCCGTCTGATCGGGAGGCACGCCGCCGCCGGCCTGCGTCGGATCGAAGCCGGTCTGCGACGCGGACCACTTGTGGCACTCGTACTGATCCTGCGACTGCTGCTCGGCGCTCTGACCCTGCTGCGGATAGATGAAGAGATTGTCGCCCTGGGGGGGCGGCGGCTGCGGAGCATCGGGCGACGCGTTCGGATCGTTGGGCGGATCGACGACCTCGTAGCCGTTGTTCGCCTGGCTCCAGACGTAGTAGGTGTCGTTGGCGTAGTAGTAGGGAACGCCGCCGAACCACATCGTCGTATAGAAGGGCGGCAGCACCGGGACGAAGAGGCCGATCGGCGCCCCGACCACGACGAAGCTCGCCCCGTACGGCCGGTACCACACGCCGCCCGAATAGTAGAAGCGGCCGCCCGGCCGATCGAACGTGTACGGCCGTCCCGGCAGCGCGCGGATATAGCTGCCACGGTCCGGGTAGTAGCGATTGTGGGCGTAGCGCCCGTCCATGTGTTCGGGCGCGCGTCCGCCGTAGCGAACGCCGCCGTGGTCACCACGGTCACCCCGGTTGCCATGATCGCGGTCCTGCGCCTGCGCGCTCGCCACGGCGAGCGCCAGCGTCACGATCACCGCCCCACACCCCCGCAGCCACATCGCTCGGTTCTTCATGATCGCTCTCTCAGTTACTTCACGCTGTAGCCGCGCGCATCGAGACATGCGGAGATCGCACGCCGATAGCTCAGCGCCTTCTGTTCCTCGGCCGCCGCTGCGCGCCGATCCTGGACGACCACGGTGCGCGTCGCCTGCGCGTTGGCGGCATCGGCCGAGCTGCCGATCGCCCCACCCACTACCGCGCCCGCGAGCGCTGCGGGTGCGGCCTGCCAGCGCGGCGCGATCGCGGCGCCGATGAGCGCGCCGGCGACGGCGCCGATGGCGGTATTCGTTCCCGGGGGTGGACCCGCCGAGACCACCTGCACGCGATCATGGGGCGGAACGCCCGGCGCGCTCGGATCGAAACCAGTCTGCTGCGTCGCCCAGGTGCTGCATTCGTAGTGATCGCGGTCCTGCTGCTCCGGCGTCTGGCCGTGCAGCGGATACGCATACACCTGGCTGACCGGCGGCGGCGGCGGCGGCGGCGGCGCGTCATAGATGGGGCGCGGCGGAGGCGCTTCCACGCAGCCGGCGAGGACCACCGCCGCGGCACTCACGGCCAGCAGGGCGAGGCCGGCGCGGCGGTACTTAACTGTAGCGTTCATCATGGGAAGTGTTTCCATGTCCGAGATTGAGATAGCCCTTTACTGAAACGTTAGGTATGGGCCCAGGGTTGACACTCAAGACCCCCCTGCCCCGACACGAAATTGGACGGCGCGCCGAGGGCTTAAGTTCCTCCAGTGTGAAGAATTGTTAATCTCTCCCCATAGGCATTTGCCGCACTTTTCTGCTCAAGGAGCGGTGGCGCCGAGCAGCGCCGCCACCCGCTCGAGATCGGCGCTGGTGTTGACGTCGGGCCCGGGCGGCTCAGCAGCCTCGGCGACCTGAATGTGCAGGCCGTTCTCGAGCGCGCGCAGCTGCTCGAGCTTCTCGCGCAGCTCGAGCGCGCCGGGCGCGAGCGCCGCGAGGCGCTCGAGCGAGGCGACCCGGTAGGCATAGATCCCGACGTGCCGCCGCGCGCCGCCCGCATCGGTCTGGCTCGTGAGGCCCGCAGCGGCACCCGTGCGGTTCCAGGGAATCGGCGCACGGCTGAAGTAGAGCGCCCGCCCGTTCGCGTCCGTCACCACCTTGACCGCGTTGGTATCGAGCAGCTCCGCGACCGAGCCGATCGGGGTTGCGAGCGTGGCAATGTCCGCAGCCGGTGCCGAATCCAGCAACTGCGCCACCTGAGCGATGAGCGATGCGGGCATCAGGGGCTCGTCTCCCTGCAGGTTGACTACGATGTCACGCTCCGGCCAGCGCCGCGCGCGGGCAACCTCCGCGATGCGGTCCGTGCCCGAGGCGTGGCTCGGGGCCGTCATCACCGCCTCGGCGCCGAAGCGGCGCGCGGCCTCCGCGATGCGCACATCGTCGGTCGCGATCAGCACCTCGGCGGCGCCGGCGGCGCAGGCGCGCTCGTGCACCCACTGCACCATCGGCTTTCCGGCGAGCTCGCGCAGCGGCTTGCCGGGCAGCCTCACCGAGTCATAGCGCGCGGGAATGACGACCCGGAATACGGCGCGCACTTTCAGCGCTCGAGCAGCGGGTCGTCGGCGGCCAGCTGGCGAGCCTCCTCCTCCAGCATCACCGGCACGTCGTCGCGAACGGGAAAGGCGAGCCGGTCCATGCGACACACGAGCAGCTGCGCCTCGCGCGCGTACTTGAGCGTCCCCTTGCACACCGGGCAGGCGAGTATCTCGAGCAGTCTCGGATCCATCGGCGCTCTAACCTCCCCTCCGTGCGCGCAGCTTGTCGAGCACCCGCGCGCGCAGCGTCTGCGCATCGCTGTCGCTGAAGGCGGCGCTGACCGGCACGCACCACAGCCGCGCATTGGCGAACGGCGCGCATTTTACGGCATCTTTCTCGGTCATGAGGATCGGCAGCTCATCCGCAAAGGCGAGCTCGCTCGCCGTGAAGGGGTGGTGATCCGGGAAGGGATGCGCGATCACCTCTATCCCTGAGGCCGAGAGCTGGCGAAAGAAGCGCTGCGGATTGCCGATCCCGGCCACCGCGTGCACCCGCCGCCCGCGCCACAAGGCGAGCTCGCTCGGCAGGCCACGCCCGTCGAGCCGTACCGCCGGCTGCATCACCAGCCGCATGGCGAGCGTGCCGGCGGGCAGCACGCGCGCGAGCGCGCCGTGGCCCGGCTCACCGTTCACCACCACGACGTCGGCACGGCCGAGCGCGGCCACGGACTCGCGCAGCGGGCCGGCGGGCAGCAGCCGCCCGTTACCGAAGCCGCGGCTGCCGTCGATCACCACGATCTCGCAGTCGCGCGCCAGGCGCAGATGCTGCAGTCCGTCGTCGGAGAGAATCACTTCCGCGCCGCGGGCGATGAGCGTGCGGGCGGCGGCGACCCGATCCGCCGCCACCATGGTCGGGCAGCCGGTGCGGCGGGCGATGATCACCGGCTCATCGCCGACGTCGCGCCAGTCGGAGTCGGCGTGCACGTAGCGCGCCTCGCCGCTGTGCCGGCCGTAGCCGCGCGACACGATGCCCACTTTGAGCTTGGCGGCGGCCAGCTCGCGCGCCAGGTAGATGGTGAGCGGCGTCTTGCCGGTGCCGCCCACCGTGAGATTGCCGACCACCGCCACCGGCCGCGTGAGTCGGCGCGGGCGCAGCAGACCCGAGCGGTAGGCGCCGCGGCGTGCGCCGGTGAGCGCGGCGTAGATCCAGGCGAGCGGCGCGAGCAGCCGGCCCGAGCCATCCTCGTACCACAGTCGCTCGAGCCGCTCGCGCACCGCGCCCGCCGTCAGTCGGAGAACTGCAGCTGGTGCAACTGCGCGTACAGGCCGCCGCGCGCCAGCAGCTCGGCGTGCGTGCCCTGCTCGACGATCGCGCCGGCATCCAGCACGATGATGCGGTCGGCCTGCTCCACAGTCGACAGGCGGTGCGCGATCACCAGCGTCGTGCGGTCGCGGACCAGCTGGGCGAGAGCCGCCTGGATGTGGCGCTCGGACTCGGTGTCGAGGGCGGAGGTGGCCTCGTCGAGGATCAGGATCGGCGCGTCCTTGAGGAGCGCACGCGCGATGGCGATGCGCTGGCGCTGGCCACCGGAGAGCAGCATGCCGCGATCGCCCACCAGGGCATCGAGCCCGCCCGGCTGGTTGCGCACGAACTCGAGGATGTGAGCCGCCTCGGCGGCGCGCTCGAGAGCGGCGTCCGACACCTCGCGCCCGAAGGCGATGTTGTTGCGGATGGTGTCATCGAACAGCACCACGTCCTGGCTGACCACTGCGATCTGCTCGCGCAGCGACGCCAACTGGTACTCGCGCACGTCGCGGCCGTCGACCGCGACGCTGCCGGCGCGCACGTCGTAGAAGCGCGGCAGCAGGTTCACCAGCGTCGACTTGCCGCTGCCCGAGCGCCCGACGATCGCCAGGCTCTCACCGGCGGCGACCTCGAGCGTGATGTCATCGAGCGCCACCGGCCGGCCCGGCGGCGCCGCCGCAGCACCCACCGGGCCGCCGCGCCCGCTGCCGTCGGCGGCACGGTAGGCGAACGACACGTGCTCGAACCGCACCGCTCCCCGCACCCGCGCGGCGCGGTAGCTGCCGCCCTGCGGCTCGACCGGCTCATCGAGGAGCTCGAACAGGCTCTGCCCGCCGGCGATGCCCTGCTGCAGGGGACCCGCGACCCCCACCAGGTCGCGCAGCGGCTGCGCGATGCTGACGAGCGCGGTGAAGAAGCCGAGCAGATCGCCCATGGAGGTGCGGCCGTGCACCGCATCCGCGATGGCGATCGACAGCACCACCGCGAGTCCGATGGCCGTCAGCAGCTGCACCACCGGGTTCGACAGCCCCTTGGTGAGGATCAGGCGCATGTTCGAGCGCCGGTTGCGCTCGTTGACCGCGTCAAACGCCTGCGCGAGATGCTGCTGCGCGTTGTAGACCTTGATGAGCCGCGGCGCCTCGAAGCTTTCCTTGGCGACCCGCGTCACGTCGCCCATCGAGTCCTGGATGCGGCGGCTGTAGCGGCGGAATTTCTGGTTGATGACCGAGACCAGCCAGCCAACCAGCGGGCCCATGGTGAGGGCGAGCAGCGCCAGGCGCGCGTTGAGCCACAGGAGGAAGCCGATCGAGCCGACGATCGTGAGCGTGGTGCGCACCACCACCACCACCGAGTCGGTGGTCGCCTGGCCGATCTGCTCGGTGTTGAAGGTAAGCCGTGACAACAGCGCCGCGGACGAGCTGCGGTCGAAGAAACCGATCGGCAGATCGAGGATGCGGCGGAACGCGTCACTGCGCAGCCGCGCGACGATCTGCCGGCCGACGTAGCCCATGAAGTAGGTCTGCGTGAAGTCGCCGAGGCCGCGCAGGAAAAACAGCGCGATCACCGCGAGCGGCACCCACACGATGGTGCGCGGATCCTGGTGCGTGAACGTGCCGTCGCCGAATTTCTTGGCGAGCAGCGCGAAGCTGGCCATGGTCGCCGAGAACAGGATGGCGCCGAGCACCCCGAGGATGAAGTGTCCGCGGTGCGGCCGTATGTAGCCCAGCAGGCGCCGGTAGGTCCTCAGGCCGCCGCCGTGGGCGCGCACCTCGCTCAAGGCTTGCCCGCCGGCTCTTCCTTGACGGTGGCGACGTTGATCTCGGCGAAGCCGAGCCGTCCAAGCACGTCCATGGCGGTGATGACGGACTGGTGCGTGGCGCGCGCATCGGCGCGCAGCGTCACCGGCATCGAACGGTTGGCGCCGGCCTCCTTGAGGAGCGCCGCCCGCAGCGTCTCGGGACTCGAGTTGATGAGCTCATGGCTGTTGACGAGATAGCCGCCCGCCTCGGTGACGCTGACGACCAGCGGCTCGTTGTTGCTGACTCTCTCCGTGGGCACGGTGCTCGCGTGCGGCAGGTGCACGCGCAGGCGCCCTTCCTCGGTGAAGCGGCTGGAGAGAATGAAGAACACCACCAGCAGCAGCACCACGTCGATCAGCGAGACGACGTTGATCTCCGGCTCCTCGGGCGGGCGGCCAGGCTTCAGGTTCACAGCCTGTGTCCGTGAGCCGGCCGCGTCACGCGGCAGCCGCCGGCGAGCCGCGCTCGCGCGAGCGCGCCGCCTCGAGCGCGTCCGCCATGCGGATCGCCTGCTTCTCCATCTCCACCACGATCCCCTCGACCCGGCCCCGCAGGTAGCGGTAGAAGATGAGCGCCGGGATGGCGACACACAGGCCGGCGACGGTGCAGATCAGCGCCTCGGCGATACCGCCCGAGAGGGCGCGCGGGTCGCCCATGCCGCCGGCCTCGATGGCATTGAAGGAGCGGATGATGCCGGTGACGGTGCCGAGCAGGCCGAGCAGCGGCGACACTCCGGCGATCGTGCCGAGCGTGTTGATGAAGCGCTCGAGCTCGTGCACCACGTGGCGCCCGGTGTCCTCGAGGCGCTCCATGAGGATCTCCCGCGGCCGGTGGCGGTTGGCGAGGCCGGTGGCGAGCAGCCTCCCGAGTGGAGAGTTCTGCTCGAGCCCTGCGATCACCTTATCGGTGACCTGGTTGACCTCGATGAGCTGCCAGACCTTCTGCGGCAGCTCGCGCGGCATCACGCGCTTGTCCTGCAGCGTCCACAGGCGCTCGAGGATGATGGCTGCCGCGACGATCGAGCACAGAATGATCGGCCACATCAGCGGGCCGCCGGCCCGCACTATTTCCCACATTCCGAACGACCCCACACGACCGCGACGGCGGACTTTCGCTGACCAGCATCATACCGGAACCGCGGCACATTCCCGCCCCCGGCCCTTCTGGTAGAGTCCCTGACCTCGATGCCGCGGGCGTTTCTCAAAAAAATCGTTCCGGCGCCCCACACGCTGCGCACGCGCTGGCCGGTGCGCATCTGCGGTGAGCGTATCGCGGACCCGCAGCTGTGGACGCTGCACCGGCGGGCGGTCACCTACGCCTTCGGGGCTGGCGTCGCCATCTCGTTCGTGCCGCTGCCGATCCACCTGCTGCTCGCCGTGATCGTCGCCCTCGTCTGGCGCATCAACCTGCCCGTGATCTACGGCACCACCTGGGTGGTCGCGAACCCCTTCAGCCTGGTGCCGCTCTACTATTTCGCCTACCGGGTCGGTGTGGAGGTGCTGCGGGTGCCACCGCACCATTTCAGGTTCGTTCCCGACTGGCGCTGGTTCCAGCACGCGCTCGCGCCCGTGTGGCAGCCGTTCGCGGTCGGGTGCCTGGTGTGCGCCTTTGCCTTCGGCGTGATCGGCTGGCTGGCGCTCGAGCTGGTGTGGCGCTGGCACGTCGCGAGCCGCTATCGCACCCGCCACGCGGCGCACGTGACCCCCACGAGCTAAACGCGCTCTGCCAGGGTTCCCTCTGCCAGCTCGTATACCCGCTCCATGCGGCGCGCGAGCCTGAGGTCATGCGTCACCACCACGAGGCTCGTACCCCGTTCGCGGTTGAGCTCCAGCATGAGCGCAAAGACGCTCTCGGCGTTGGCGCCGTCGAGGTTGCCGGTCGGCTCGTCCGCGAGCACCAGCTTGGGCTCCGTCACCAGCGCACGCGCCACCGCCGCGCGCTGCCGCTCGCCGCCCGAGAGCTGGTGGGGGCGATGCGTGAGGCGCTCGCCGAGGCCGACGCGCTCGAGCAGGTGCCGTGCCGCCGCGCGGGCCGCGGGCACCGGCGTGCGCCGCACCAGCAGCGGCATCGCCACGTTCTCCAGCGCCGAGAACTCGGGCAGCAGGTGATGGAACTGGTAGACGAAGCCGAGCGCGCGGTTGCGCAGCTCGCCGCGTTCGCCCTCACCGAGCCCATGGATGTCCCGGCCGGCGATCAGCACGGTGCCGCTCGTGGGCGCATCGAGCCCGCCGAGGATCTGCAGCAGCGTCGTCTTGCCCGAGCCCGAGGCGCCGACGATCGCGACGCGCTCGCCGGCCGCCACTTCGAGCGTCACTCCCTGCAGCACCGGCAGCAGCACCGGACCCTGGCGGAAGCTCTTGTGGACCTGGCGCGCTTCGAGAACGGCGTCACTCATGGCGCAGTGCCTCGGCGGGGGCGGTGCGCGCCGCGCGCCAGGCCGGATACACGGTCGCGAGCGCGCACAGCACGAAGGCCACGCCGCACACCCTGAGCACGTCGAGTGTCTCGACGTAGGCCGGCAGATCGCTCAGGTAGTAGACGCTCGCGTCGATGAACTGCACCCCGGTGAGGCGCTCGAGGCCGCCGACCAGCCTCTCGAGGTTGTCGGCCACGAGCGTGCCGAGCGCGGCGCCGAGCAGCGTGCCGGCGAGCCCGATCAGCACCCCCTGGACGGCGAAGGTGGCGAGCACGTTGCGCGGTGCGGCGCCGAGCGTGCGCAGGATGGCGATGTCCGTCTGCTTCTCCTTGACGATCATCACCAGCGTCGCGACGATGTTGAAGGCGGCGACGGCGACCAGCATCAGCAGGATTATGAACATCATCGACTTGGTGTTCTCGATGGAGCGGAAGAAGTTGGCATGGTTCTGCGTCCAGTCGCTCACGTAGAAATCGCCGCCGAGCGCGCGCGCCACGCGCACCGCGACCTCAGGCGCGCGCAACGGGTCGCTGAGCGCGAGGCGCAACCCGGTGACGTCGTTCCCGAGCCGAAACAGGCGCGCGGCATCCGCCAGGTGCGTGAGCGCCAGTCCCCGGTCGAATTCGTACATCCCCGAGGAGAAGATGCCCACCACCCGGAAGCGGCGCATGCGCGCCTCGACTCCGGTCGGCGTGGCCGTACCCTGCGGGGCGATCACGACCACCGTGCCGCCGAGGCGGGCGCCGAGCTCGTGCGCCAGCGCTGAGCCGAGGATGATGCCGTAGCTCCCGGGAGTGAGATCGTCGAGGCGCCCTTCAGTCACCCGCTGGGCGAGCCCGGTCGCCGTGCGCTCCTCCTCCGGCAGTACGCCGCGTACCGTGGCGCCGGCCATCGCGTAACCGTTGGCGAGCATCGCCGCGCTTTCCACGTACGGCACCGCCGCCTGCACTCCTCTCTGGCGCCGGGCGCGCTGAGCGAGCGTCCGCCAGTCGGCGAGGGTGCCGGACAATCCGGTGAGCGTGGCGTGCGAGGTCACGGCGAGGATCCGGATGCGCAGCTCCCGCTCGAAGCCGTTCATGACCGACAGCACCACGATCAGGGTCGCCACCCCGAGCGTCAGTCCGCACACCGACATGAGCGCCACGAACGATACGAAGCCGCGCCGGTGCGTCGAGCGCAGGTAGCGCGTGCCGATCAGCCACTCGTAGGGAGCGCCCGCCATGGCTATTCGTAGCGCAGCGCTTCAGCCGGCGCGGTGCGCGCCGCGCGCAGCGCCGGATAGACCGTGGCGAGCGCGGTGAGCAGCAGCGCCGCCGCCGCGATCGCCACCACATTCGCGGCGTGCACCTCGGAGGGAATGACGCTGCTGTAGTAGACGTCCGAATCGAGTATCTGGAAGTGGAAAGTGCGCTCGAGGAACGGCTCGATGGTCTCGACGTTGAGCGCGAGCGCGAGGCCGAGCGCCACGCCGACCGCCACCCCCAGCCAGCCGATCACCAGCCCTTGGGTGATGAAGATGCCCATGACCCGGCGCGGCGCGGCGCCGAAGGTGCGCAGGATCGCGATGTCGGTGCGCTTGTCGGTCACGACCATCACCAGCATGGCGACGATGTTGAACGCGGCGACCGCGACGATCAGCAGCAGGATGAGCGACATCATGGTCTTCTCGATCCGGGTCGCGCGGAAGTAGCTGGCGTTGTCCTGGGTCCAGTCGCGCACTTCGTAAGTCCGAGGCAGCGCCGCGCGCAGCCGTGCCGCCACCGCCGGCGCGGCCAGCACGTCGGTGACGCGGACGTTCAGCCCCTGCCCGCTGGCACTCGCGGGGGCGAGCGCGCGCACGTCCTCGAGCGGCGCGAACACCAGCGAGCCGTCGTACTCCTGCAGTCCCACCTCGAACACGCCCGCCACCGTGAAGCCGCGCAGCCTCGCCTGCGGTGTGCCGTCGGCGCTCACCGTGGGCACGAGCAGCGTAAGCTGGTCGCCCGGCACCAGACCCAGGCGCTCGGCGATCAGGTCGCCGACGATGACCCGCCCGGAGCCCGGCACCAGATCCTCGAGGTGGCCCCGGACGAGAGCTTTGCCGAGCTCGCTCACCGTGGTGCCCTCCTGCGGGTCGATGCCCCGCAGCTCGACCGGCAGCATCTCCGGCTCGTGCACTGCGATCGCCGTGAGCTCTGCGTACGGGGCGACCGCCGCGACGCCGGCGATGGCGCGCGCCCGCTTCGCCGCATCCTGCCAGTCGGCCGCGGCCGACGGCGCCGACGGTCCGCCCGGCGTCGCAGCCGCGATCACGCGCACCTGGGCCCCGAGGGACAGCAGCCGGTCGCGCAGCTCGCTCTCGAAGCCGTTCATCACCGAGACGATGACGATCAGCGCCGCCACCCCGACGCCCACGCCCACCAGCGACGCCCAGGTGATGAACGAGACGAAGAACCTGTGCGACCTCGCGCGCACGTAACGCAGGCCCACGTACAGCGGCAGTGGATGAAACACGGCGCGATTTAACCACAGAAAGGCCGCTTTTCAGACCTGCGTCACAGATTGAGGTCGATAAGTCATGCCGGCCGCTTTGACAGATTGCCGGCGGTGTTATAGTCGGCTTGTCGTGGAGGTACTCCTCATGCAGACACGAATTCTCACGGCGCTCCTCGCCGGTTGTGCAATCGCCGGCAGCGCGCTCGCCGACACCGTCCTGGTCAACGACCAGGTGCAGGTGCGCGAATCCCAGGTTGAGCGCCCCAAGCGCGGTCTCACCATGGATGAGGTCGAGAAGCATTTCGGCGCCCCGCTCACCCGCCACCCGGCGGTCGGCGGCGGCAGCCCGCACACCCCGCCGATCACGCGCTGGGACTACAACGGCTTCTCGGTGTTTTTCGAACGCGACCGCGTCATTCACTCGGTCGTGACCGGGGGCGACGCTGCGCCCGCGGCCCCTGCGGCCGCACCGGCCCCGGCGCCGTCAGCTTAAGTCAAGGCGCGACCCTGCTTGCGTTTGCGCTGCGCATCGCGCAGCGTGGCCGGGCCCCGCGTGGTAGGCTGGCACGAATTAAAATAACCTGGGGAACACGTGGTCGATGGTCGATGAGCCCCTGCGGGCCCGCATAGAGGCCCTGCTGCGCGCGAGCACGGTACGCAAAAAGAAGGCGGCAGCGCAGCTGGAAGAGGAGATCCGGCGACGCGAAGAGCTCTTGCGGCAGACCTTCCGCCGCTACGTCTCGCCGCGCGTCGCCGACAAGATCCTCGAGGACGCGCAGCTGCGTGACACGCTGCTCTCGCCGGCCGGACCAGCCACCGAGGCGCGCGCCCACGCCGTGGTACTGTTCGCCGACCTGCGTGGCTTCACCAGCATCACCGAGCAGCTCGATCCGCAGCGCGTCGTGCCGCTGCTCAACGAGTTCTTCTCGCTGCTCACCGAGATCACCTTCAAGCACGACGGCACCGTGTTTCACATGGCCGGCGATTGCCTGATGCTCGGCTTCGGCGTGCCGCTCGAGCAGTCCGACAGCGCGCAGCGCGCGGTGAGCGCGGCGCGCGAGATGCTGGCGCGCTTTGCCGAGCTGTCGCGCTCCTGGCAGGAGCGCTACCGGGTCGAGGCCGGCCTCGGCATCGGCATCAACGAGGGCGACGTGGTCGCTGGCAACGTCGGCTCCGATGCCTACATGAACTACACGATCATCGGTGACACGGTGAACGTCGCCGCACGGCTCTGCCAGCGGGCGCGCGCGGGCGAAATGCTGTTCTCGAGCGCGCTCAAGCGCTCGCTCGATGCCCATGGCTTCGACGTCGGCGCGACACCGCTGCCGCCGCTGCAGCTGCGCGGCCGGGCGCACCCGATCGACATCTTCTGCGTGCCGCTCAGCCACCGCATGCAGCTCGCCGCGGGGCCGGCCGGCACCTAAATCCGGCGCGCTCGGGTAAGCTGCCCGAGACTCATGATTTCGCTCCTCAATCCCCCGCTGCCGGGCGCGGACACCCCACGCCTCGAATGGCGCCAGCTGTACGGCAGCGCCGCGGCGCTGGCGCTCGCGGAGGGCCTGGCCGCCGACCAGCGGCTCTACGTAGTGATCGCGGATGCGGCGCGCGAGCTCGAGCGCTTCAGCGCCGCGCTGCGCTTCTTCGCCGGCCACGGACTCACGCTGCTGCGCCTGCCGGACTGGGAGGTGCTGCCCTACGACCTGTTCTCCCCGCATCCCGACATCACTTCCGAGCGACTGAAGACACTCTATGAGCTGCCGTACGTGAAGCGCGGCTGCCTGATCGTCTCGGCCGACACCCTGATGCAGCGCCTGCCGCCGCGCGACTACGTGCAGGGCCGCGCGTTCGAGCTCGCGAGCGGGCAATCCCTGGCCCTCGAGCCCTTCCGGCAGCGGCTCATCGAGGCCGGCTACGCGAGCGTCAGCCAGGTGGTGAGTCCCGGGGAGTTCGCGGTGCGCGGCTCGCTCCTCGACGTCTTCCCGATGGGCAGCACGGCGCCGCTGCGCATCGACCTGTTCGACGACGAGATCGAGGCCATCCGCACCTTCGATCCGGAAACGCAGCGCTCGCTCGATGCGCTCGACGAGGTACGGCTGCTGCCAGCGCGCGAGGTGCCGCTCGATGCAGCTGCGGTGCGCGACTTCCGCCGCCGCTATCGGACGCGCTTCGAGGGCGATCCGTCGAAGAGCGCGCTCTATCGCGGCGTGAGCGAGGGGCTGGCGCCGGCCGGCATCGAGTTCTATCAGCCGCTGTTCTTCGACACGCTGGCGACGCTGTTCGACTACCTGCCGGCGGACGCGGTGATCGTGCGCGATGTGGCGCTGCCGCAGGCGCTGGCGCGCGACTGGACCGACATCGAGGCCCGCTACGAGGATCGGCGCCACGATCTCGAGCGCCCGGTGCTCGCACCGCGCGAGCTGTTCCTCGAGCCCGCGGAGCTCGAGGCCTCTCTGGGTCGGTTTTCCGCCGTAACCCTCGATGCCTTCAAAGCCGACACCGAGCTCGGCAGCGCAACCGCGGCGCTGCGCAACTTTCCCACCGCCGCGCCGCGCGAGCTGCGCCTCGACATGCGCGCCGAGCGGCCGCTGGCGCCGCTCGATGCGTTCGTGCGCGAGTTTCACGGGCGGGTGCTGATCGCAGCCGACTCCGCCGGACGGCGCGAGATGCTCGGCGAGATGCTGCGCGCCCACGGGCACGAGGTGGCGACCGTACCCGGCTGGGAAGCTTTCGCCGCCGGCAACACCCGTCTCGCGCTCGCCATCGCGCCGGATATCGAGGGACTCACCCTCACCGAGCCCCCGATCGCCCTCATCGCGGAGGCGCAGCTCTTCGGTGCGCGCGCCCGCCAGGAGCGGCGGCGCAAACGCGCCTCGGACCCGCAAGCGATCCTGCGCGATCTCCGCGACCTCAACCCCGGGGCGCCGGTAGTCCACGAGGAGTACGGCGTCGGCCGCTACGCGGGCCTGCAGGCGATGGACATCGCCGGGCAGCCGGGAGAGTTCCTGGTCCTCGAGTACCAGGACGGCGATCGCCTGTACGTGCCGGTGCACGCGCTGCACCTCGTCAGCCGCTATACCGGCGCTGCGCCCGAGACCGCGCCGCTCCACAAGCTCGGCACCGATCAGTGGGCCCGGGCGCGGCGGCGGGCGGCGGAGCAGATCCGCGACGTGGCGGCCGAGCTCCTCGACCTGTATGCGCGCCGCAAGGCGCAGCGGGGCCTGTCGCTGACGGCGGCCGAGCCCGACTACCAGGCCTTCGTCAACGGCTTCCCGTTCGAGGAGACCGTGGATCAGGCCGAGACCATCCGCCAGGTGCTCGCCGACCTCGCGAGCGAGCGCCCCATGGATCGAATCGTGTGCGGCGATGTCGGCTTCGGCAAGACCGAGGTGGCGATGCGCGCCGCTTTCGTGGCGGCCGCGGCCGGCAAACAGGTGGCGGTGCTCGCCCCCACGACGCTGCTGGTGCAGCAGCATCTCGCCAACTTCCGCGACCGCTTCGCCGACTGGCCGGTGCGCATCGAGGCGCTGTCGCGCTTCGGTACCTCGAAGGAGACCCAGGCGACGCTCGCCGCGCTCGAGCAGGGCAAGGTCGACATCGTGATCGCCACTCACCGGCTGCTGCACGCACACGCGCGCTTCCACGACCTGGGCCTGCTCATCATCGACGAGGAGCAGCGCTTCGGCGTGCGCGACAAGCAGCGCCTGCAGGCGCTGCGCGCCAACGTGCACGTGCTGACGCTCACCGCGACACCCATTCCGCGCACGCTCAACATGGCGCTCGGCGGGCTGCGCGACCTGTCCCTCATCACTACGGCGCCGGCGGCGCGCCTCGCCATCAAGACCTTCCTCATCGAATGGCACGGCCCGACCCTACGCGAGGCGGCGCTGCGCGAGCTGCGCCGCGGCGGCCAGATCTACTTCGTCCACAACGAGGTGCGCTCGATCGCCAAGATCGCCGCCGAGGTGCAGACGTTGGTGCCGGAGGCGAGCGTGCGCATCGCCCACGGCCAGATGCGCGAGCGCGAGCTCGAGCAGCTGATGGTCGACTTCTACCACCGGCGCTTCAGCCTGCTGGTATGCACCACCATCATCGAGAGCGGCATCGACGTGCCGAGCGCCAACACCATCATGATCAACCGCGCCGATCACATGGGACTCGCGCAGCTGCATCAGCTGCGCGGGCGCGTCGGCCGTTCCCACCACCGCGCCTACGCCTATCTCATCGCCCCACCCCGCCAGGCGCTGCCGCGCGATGCCGCCAAGCGGCTCGAGGCGATCGAGTCGATGGAGGAGCTCGGCGCGGGCTTCGTGCTCGCGACCCACGACCTGGAGATCCGCGGCGCCGGCGAGCTGCTCGGCGAGCAGCAGAGCGGCAACATGACCGAGATCGGCCTGTCGCTCTACCTCGACATGCTGGATCACGCGGTGCGGGCGCTGAAGTCCGGCCGCGAGCCGGTGCTCGATCAGCCGCTCGCGGCGGCGACCGAGGTGGAGCTGCGCCTGCCGGCGTTCCTGCCCGAGGCCTACGTCGCCGACGTGCACGTGCGGCTCTCGCTCTACAAGCGCATCGCCGCGGCCGAAAGCGAGCCGGAGCTCGACGAGCTGACCGCGGAGCTCCATGACCGCTTCGGGCCGCTGCCGCCCGCGGCGGTGAGCCTCGTGCGCATCGCGAAGCTGAAGCTCGCCGCGCGCGCCCTCGGGGTGCGGCGCCTCGACCTGGGTCCCCAGGGAGGCTCGGTGGTGTTCGAGCAGCACACCACCGTCGATCCCGCGAGCCTGGTGCGCCTGATCCAGAAGAGCGCGCGCGAGTACCGCCTGGACGGACCCTCGAGGCTGCGCATCTCGAGGCCGCTGCCCACCGACCAGGCGCGCTTCGAATATGCCGGCGACCTGCTCGGCCGGCTCGCCGCGGCGGCATGCCCGGCGCGGCCCAGTTAGAATGCCGCGCATGGACCGCCGCACCGCATCCTTGCGCACGCTCGCGCTGGCCCTGGCCGCCGCGCTCGCCGCCTCGCTCCCGGCCGCCTCCGAGGAAAGCCCGGGTGCGGTCTACAACGTCGAGCTCATCGTGTTCCGCGCCGCCGCCGCCGAAGGCGTGGCCGAGAACTGGAGCGAGGAAGCCGGGGCACACATCGTCATCGGCGACGAGTCCGCCAGCGGCTCGATGCAGGTGGGCCGCTTCGTGGGACTGCTGCCGCCGGCCGCATACCAGTTGAACGAGCTCGAGAGCCGGCTGCGCGCGAGCGGCGCCTGGGTGCCGGTGGCGCACACGGCCTGGTCGCAGACCGCGAGCTCCTGGGGCACGCGGGCCGGCTTTCCGGTCGCGCGCCTCGGGATCGATGTGCCGGGGCTCACGGGCAACGTGTACCTCGAGCACGGGCAGTACCTGCACCTCGGGCTGTCGCTGAGCTGGGCGATGGAGAACCCGCCGGACGGCCTCGGCGCCGCGCCCGGCACGGCGTTCGCGCTCAATGAGACACGCCGCGTGCGCTTCTACGAGCGCAACTACTACGATCATCCGGCCTTCGGTGTGATCGCCCTGGTGACGCCGGCACAGGGCCCGAGAGCGCCGGGGCGGTAGTTACTGAAAATCCGCGGCCTCGGCGGTGGCGATGCCGTCTTTGCCGTTGGTCTTGGCGCGCTTCATCGCGGCGCGACATGCCTTGAAGAGCCCCTCGAGCGGCAGCCCGCGCGGGGGCACGAGGCTCGCGATCCCGGCGCTCATGGTCACGTAGCGGCCGGCGCCCGCCGTGGGGTGGTGCATGAGGAGATCGCGCACGCGCTGTGCAACGATGCGCGCGTACTCCGCGGCGCGTTCGGCCGCCTCGCCCTGCGTCAGCACCACGAACGTGCCGCCCTCCCAGCGTCCCACCAGATCGCCGCCGCGCCGGTAGGAAGCGCCGACGACGCGCGCCACCCTGCGGATGCAGGCATCGCCCGCGGCGCGATCGAACTTCTCGTTGTAGGCACCGAGATCGTCGATGTCGAACAGCGTCAGGCCGATCTCGTGCGAGTCGCGTTGTGCCAGCAGCCAGTCCCGCTGCAGCAGCTCCTCGAGATAGGCGCGCGAATAGAGTCCGGTGAGGCGGTCCTCGCGCAGCCAGGAAGGCAGTCCCGCCGGAGCACGCTCCGGCGCCTTGAGACGCTCGCTGGCGTCGCGGTGGAAGCCGATGAAGTGCGTGAGCTCACCGCAAGGGCCGCGCACCGGCTGGATCACCGTCTCGTTCCAGAACAGCGAGCCGTCGGGCCGGTAGTTGCGCAGCAGCACCCGTGCCGGCTCGCCCTTGCCGAGGGCCTCGTGCAAGCGCGCACGGCCCTCCTGATCGCGATCGGTGCCCTGGAGGATGCGCAGGTTGTTGCCGAGCAGCGCCGCGGCCGGATAGCCGCACATCTGGGCGAAAGCCGCATTCACGAATATCACCGGGCAGTCGGCTGCGGTGGCATCGCAGATCACGATGCCCTCGGGCGCGCTCTCGACCACGCTGCGCCACGCCTCGCCCGTCCAGTTGTTCATGGGTTCCTGCCTGCCACCAGCGTCAGGGAGGGTGCCGCCTCGATCTTCGCCAGCGCGGCGCGCGCAGCGGCCCACTCGGCCGAGGCGCCGAGCTCCGCGCGCCCCGGGGCCGCGCGCCCGTGCAGGCGCACGAGCCGCAGGCTCGAGGCCGGTTGTACCCGGACATCCAGGTGGTCCAGAAGCTCGGTCACGCTCGCGCGATTGTTGCACACCGGAAGCATGTCGCATCCCGCCGCCAGGGCCTGGCGGGCCCGCGCTACGACATCCCCGTACGCAGCGGCCGCCCCTCCCATGGAGAGATCGTCGGCAAACACTACGCCCTGAAACTGCAGCTGACCGCGCAATACGTCGCGAATCCAGCGGGCCGAGAGGCTCGCCGGGGCCGAATCCACCGCTGGAAAGAGCAGATGACCCACCATGACCGCGGGTAGTCCGTTGGCAATCAGCCGGCGGTAGGGGGCGAGCTCCCCGGTGAGGTCCGCGAGTCCCCGGCGGTCCACTGGGAGCGTCTGGTGCGAGTCCGCCACGACCGCGCCGTGACCGGGAAAGTGCTTGGCGGTAGCCGCCATGCCGGCATCGCGCATACCGTGCACGTAGGCCACGGCGAGCTGCCCCACCGCCTCGGGCTGGGCATGGAAGGCGCGGTCACCGATCACCTCGCTCACGCCGAGATCGAGGTCCACGCAGGGCGCGAAGGAGATGTCCACCCCGTGCGCCCGCAGCTCCGCCGCCATCAGCCAGCCAAGCTGGCGGGCCAGGGCGAGCCCGGCTCTGGCATCTGCATCGAACTCGTGGCCGATGCGCCGCGCCGGCGGCAGGAGCGAGAAGCCGCTGCGGAAGCGCTGCACGCGCCCTCCTTCGTGGTCGACCGCGACGATGAGCGCTGGGGCGCGCGCGGCGTGAATCTCCCCGACCAGGGCGGCGAGCTGCCCGGGCTCGACGTAGTTGCGGGTGAAGAGCAGCACCCCGCCGACCAGCGGGTGGCGCAGCAGCTCGCGCTCCCCGGCCGTGAGCACGCTGCCCTCGAGATCGATCATGAGGGGGCCGAGGCTCACGGGCGGACGAGCAGCGCGAGCGACTCGACGTGCGCAGTGTGCGCGAACATGTCAACCACGCCCGCCGCATCGAGCCTGAAGCCGTGTTCGTGCACCAACGCCATGAGGTCCCGCGCGAGGCTCCCCGGATGGCAGGAAATATACAGCAGCCGCCCGGGTGCGAGCCGCGCCACGGTGTCGAGCACCGCGCGCGCCCCCGTACGGGGCGGATCGAGCAGTACGTGGCTGTATGCCCCGCGCAGCCACGGCGCGTCCGCCGCGGGCGCGGCCGCGAGATCCGACTGATGGAACTCGGCGTTGGTGATCGCATTGCGTGCAGCATTGCCGCGCGCGCGCTCGATGAGCCGCGGCTCGCCCTCCACTCCCAGCGCGCGCTGCGCCCGCTGCGCCAGCGCCAGCGTGAAGTTGCCGAGACCGCAGTAGAGATCGAGTACGGACGCGGTGCTGGTCAGCTCCAGCAGCTCGGCCGCGCGCGCCACCAGCGCCTCGTTCACCGGGCCGTTGACCTGGATGAAGTCCGTAGGGGAAAACTCGAGCTCGAGGCCGAAGGCGCGCAGTGCATAGCGCAGCGGCCCGTCGGTCCCGCCGTCGAGCGCATGCACCGACTCGAGCCCCGCGGGCTGCAGGTAGAGACGCACCCCGTGCTGGCCGGCAAACTGCCGCAGCAGCGCCAGGTCCGCCTGCGAAGGCTCGGCGAGAGTGCGCAGCACCAGCGCGGTCGCGTTGTCGGCCACCGCCACTTCGATCTGTGGCACGTGCTCGCGGATCGAGAGCTCGGTCAGCACGCCCGCGAGTGGCGCGATCAGGGCGCCGGCCGGCGCGGCCAGCACCTCGCAGCCGGCGAGGTCCGCCACGTACGGTGCGGCGCGCTCGCGGAAGCCCACGACCACCCGCCCCTTACGGTAGACGTACTTGGCGCCGAGGCGTGCACGGCGCCGGTAGGCCCAGACCGGCCCGCTGATCGGGGCAAGCCAGCGCTGCGGCTCGACGTGCGCTACCCGCTCGAGCGTCGACCTGAGCTCGGCCTCTTTGGCCGCCAGTTGCGCTGCGGGAGCGAGGTGCTGCAGGACGCAGCCGCCGCAGACCCCGAAATGCGGGCAGCGCGGCGCCACCCGCTCCGGCGAGGGCGTGAGCACCTCGAGCAGCTCGCCGTCGTCGTGCTGGCGATGACGCCGCGTGCGGCGCAGGCGTATGCGTTCTCCGGGCAGCGCGCCCGGCACGAACACCGTCTTGCCGCCACGCACGACGCCCTCCCCCTCGTGGGTGAGCCCGCCGACGAACGCGCTCTCCTCGGCCGGCCCGCCCGGCGCGGCCGCGCTCACACCACCTCGGTCCAGGCAGCCAGAAACTGCGCGAGATGCGGCTCGCTCGAGGCGCTCAACAAAGCGCGCACGCGCGCGGTCTCCTCGCGATAGCCCTCGGGCGTCAGCCGCCCGCGCAAGCGCTCGAAGCGCAGGTAGATGAGATAGGTGTTGAGCACGTCGGTCTCGCAGTAGCGGCGGATCCCGGCAAGATCGCCGCGCTGGTAGGCGTCCCAGACCTGGTCGCCGCCGAAGCCGAGCTTGCCGGGGAGCTGGAGCAGGCACGCCATGTTGGCGAGCGACACGCGATTGCGCGAGCTGAAGCCGGAGACGACGTCCATGAGGTCGGTGTGCCGCTGGTGATAGCGGTTCTGGTAGTTGTTGAAGCGGAAGTCGGGGTCCGTGTCGCCCGTCTCCCAGAAGCGCGGCGCCTGCACACCCCAGAGGAGCGCCCGGCAGCTCAACACCGGAAGATCGAAGCCGGAGCCGTTCCAGGAAACGAGGTCCGGGGTGAACTTCGCGATGCCGTCGAAGAAGCGCTGCACCAGCTGGGCTTCGCTGGCGGTCGGCTCGCCGATGCTCCAGAGCGTGAAGGCATCACCCTTGCGCAGCGCACAGGAGATGGCCACCACGCGCTGCTGTTCGAGCGGCAGGAAGTCCCCGCCGCGGTCCTGGCGCCGCAGGGCGAACATCGCCTTGGCCACCTGCTCGTCGGGCAGGTCGCCGAGATCGTAGAGGCGGCGGCCGAAGGCGACATCCGGCACCGTCTCGATGTCGAACACCAGCGTGTTCATGCGGCCTTCAGCAGCACCGCCACCGCCACCACCAGGCCCGCCTCGTCGGTGAGCGTCACATGCGCATCGCCCACGCCGAGCCCACGGCGCACCTGCTCGCCGCGCGCGGAGAACACCACTTCGGGCTTGCCCCAGCGGTTCTGCACCACACCCACGTCGCGGATCCACATGCCGTGGGCGAAGCCCGTGCCCATCGCCTTGACGATCGCCTCCTTGGCCGCGAAGCGCATGGCGAGGAAGCGCTCGCGGCGCTGCGTGCGCGCGAGCTGCGCGCGCTCCTCGGGCATCAACAGGTGCTCGACGAAGCGCTCGCCGAAGCGCTCGAGCGTGCGCGTGATGCGCGCCGCCTCGAGCACGTCGACGCCGATGCCGAAGATCATGCGCGCGCCGCCTGCATCAGCGCCTTCATATCGCGCACCGCCGCCGCCAGCCCGGTGGAGAGCGCTCGCGCCACGATCGCGTGGCCGATGTTGAGCTCGACGATCTCGCGCACGGCGGCCACCGGCTGGACGTTGTGATAGTCGAGGCCGTGGCCGGCGTGCACCTCGAGCCCGAGCCGCGCGGCGAGCCGCGCTCCGCTCGCGAGCCGCTCGAGCTCGGTGGCGCGCGCGCCGCCCGTGGCCTCGGCGTACGCCCCGGTGTGCAGCTCGACCGCCGGCGCACCGCTCGCGACGGCGGCCTCGATCTGGTTCGGGTCCGGATCGATGAAGAGCGCGACCCGGATCCCCGCGCCGGCCAGAGCGGCCGCGGCGGCGCGGACGCGCGCCGTCTGGCCGGCGACGTCGAGCCCGCCCTCGGTGGTGAGCTCACTGCGCTTCTCCGGCACCAGGCAGCAGTCGGCCGGCCGCACCTCGGCGGCGATGCTGAGCATCTCATCCGTGACCGCCATCTCGAGATTCATGCGCGTCTGCAGCAGTCCCCGCAGCACGCGCACGTCACGGTCCTGGATGTGGCGCCGGTCCTCGCGCAGATGCAGCGTGATGCCATCGGCGCCAGCCTGCTCGGCGATGAGCGCCGCGTGCACCGGATCGGGCGCGCGCGCGCGGCGCGCCTGGCGCAGCGTCGCCACGTGATCGATGTTGACTCCGAGGGCAATGAAAGCACTCATGACTGCGCCGCCTTTCTCACCATGGATCTCGCCACCGCGCGCGTCGCGAGCGGGCGCCCTTCGAGGCAGGCGGCGAGCGCCGCATGCAGCAGCCGCCGTGCGTCCTCGAGCGAGCGCGGCCCGCTGAAGCGCTCCTCGCGCAGATCGATCAGCGAGGCGCCGGCGAGTGCGCCGGCTTCGTCGACGTGCGCGAGCACCAGGCCCTGAGAGGGGCGGAACCGATAATAACGCTCCGCCGCGAGCGCTACCCCGCTCGGCGCCTCGGTCTCGAGCTCCAGGCCGAAGCCGACGAGCTCGAGCAGCCGCTTCTCGAACACCCGCAGCGCCGGCGCGAGCGGTGCCCCGGCCCGCAGCCGCCCGAGGGTCGCGTGATAGTGATCGAACAGCGCCGGCAGCGGATCGTGCCGGGTGGTGAGCTTGAGCAGCAGCTCGTTCAGATAGAAGGCCGCCATGACGCTCGTGGCCGGCAGCGTGCCGCAGTTGTCGGCGCGCTCGGCGTGCGTCAGCTGCGGCGCCTCACCCCGCCCGCTCCACGAGATGAGCAGCGGCCGGAACGGCTGCAACACCGGGGCGAGCCGCGCCGCGGGTCCACGCACGGCGCGGGCAAACAGCGTCAGACGGCCGTGCTCGCGGCTGAGCACCTCGAGGATGCGGCTGGTATCACGCCACGGGCGGTGATGCAGGATGTAGCCGGGCGTCAGCTCGACGCGGCGCGCACTTCCGCTCACTCGACCCCCAGCTGCCTCAAGGCGCGGGCATTGTCGGCCCAGTTCTCGCGCACCTTGACCCAGAGATTGAGATGCACGCGCCGGCCGAGCAGCTCGTTGAGCGCGAGGCGTGCGGCGCGGCCGACGCGCTTCAACCGCTCGCCGCGCGCGCCGATGACGATCGGCTTCTGACCCTCGCGGTCGACCCAGATCGCGGCGTCGATGGTGAGCTGCCCGTCCGCCTCCTCCGTCAGCTGCTCGACCTCGACCGCGATGCCGTAGGGCACTTCCTGGTTGAGCTCGAGAGTGAGCTTCTCGCGCACCGCTTCCGCGATGCGGAACGACTGGCCGCGATCGGTTACCGTGTCGGCGGGAAAGAGCGGCGGGGACAGCGGCAGATGCGCCGCGATCGTCGCGCGCAGGTCGGCGACGTTGTCCGCCCTGAGTGCCGAGACCGGTACGATGGCGAGAAAGGCGTGGCGACCGCTCGCCGCCGCGAGGTACGGCAACAGCCGCTCGCGCGGTCGCACGCGGTCGATCTTGTTTACCGCGAGGATTACCGGCCGGCGCGCGCGCGCGACTCGCGACAGCGCCAGCTCATCGCCCTCGGTCCATTGCGGCGCCTCCACCACCAGCACCACGAGGTCGGCGTCCTCGAGGGCCGCCGTGGCCGTGCGGTTCATCGCCTTGTTGAGCGCGCGCCTGCCCTCGCGGTGCAGCCCCGGCGTATCGACGAAGGCGATCTGGGCCTCGGGCAGGTTGGCGACGCCGAGGATGCGATGGCGGGTGGTCTGCGGCCGCGGCGTAACGATGCTCACCTTCTGGCCCACCAGCGCGTTGAGCAGCGTCGACTTGCCGACGTTCGGGCGCCCGACGAGCGCGGCGAAGCCGCTGTGGAACTGCACCGGTTGAGCAGCGCTCACGGCTGCCGGTCCGCGGCCGCTTCCGCTCCGATCTCGCGCAGCATGCGCGCGGCGGCTTCCTGCTCGGCGCGGCGGCGGCTCGAGCCGCCGCCGTGTACCCGGCGCCCGAGGGCCGCGACCTCGCAGCGGACGCGAAAGGTCTGGGCGTGCGGCTCGCCTTCGACGCGCTCCACCTCATAGTGCGGCAGCGTGAGGCTGCGCGCCTGCAGATACTCCTGCAGGCGGGTCTTGGCGTCCTTGAGGGTCGCGGGTTCCGGGAGCGCGGCGATCCGTGGCCCGAGGAGCCGCGTGATGACCGCCGCGGCGGCGGCGAGGCCCCCGTCGAGGAACAAGGCGCCGCACACCGCCTCGAACGCATCGGCCAGGATCGACTGGCGGCGAAAGCCCCCGCTCTTCAGCTCCCCCGAGCCGAGCTGCAGGACCTCGCCGAGCCTGAGGGCCGCCGCCACGTCCGCCAGTGGCTCACGGCTCACGATGCGGGCGCGCAGGCGGCTCAGGTCCCCCTCGGTGGCGCGCGGGAAACTGCGATAGAGAAGCTCGGCGATCACGAGGTTGAGCACCGCGTCGCCGAGGAACTCGAGCCGCTCATTGTTGGGGCCGGCGGCGCTCCGATGGGTGAGCGCGGCGGCGAATAGTGCGCCGTCGCGCGGCTCGTAGCCGAGTGCCTCGCGCAGCCAGCGATCCTGCCCGCCGTCGGCTGCGGTCATGTCGGCTGCGCGGACTCCCGCATGGCCAGGCACAGGGATGTGAGCTTCATCCTAGGGCCCGGCCGCACCGCCCGTGTGCACGGTCTTGTCGAAGACCACGTGCAGGGAGATGTTGGCAAACAGCGGCGCCTCATCGTCGTACGCGGCCTCGACGTCCCACCCCCCGCCGTTGCGGGTGACCTTGATGTCCTTCGAGGTCGGGTAGTCCACCATGTCGATCTCGAAGTGCTTATCGATGGTGGTGCGGATGGACCTCGGATCGCTGTTGCCGCCGGCGTCGCTCGCCACCAGGTTGAGCGCCCGCACCACCTTCATGTAGTTGAGGTACACGGGCAGGAGCCGCACGCCTGCATAGCCCACGATCGCCAGGGGTGTCAGCAGGACGATCCAGCCGATGAACGTGACCCCTCTTTGTCTGAAGCGCATCGACGCAACTCCCCTCAATGGATCGCCATACCGATGCGGCCCCACATGGGGCCTCCCGCGCGGTGTGGGTCCCAATTGAACCAGATCCGGGTCGCTTTGCCGACCAGGTTCTCCTCGGGCACGAAGCCCCAGGAGCGCCCGTCGTCGCTGTTGTCGCGGTTATCGCCCATCATCAGATACTGCCCCGGAGGCACCTCGCCGGACCACGCTGCGGTACGCAGGAACCCCGGGGCATCCTCGTCGCCGCAGACGTAACCACGCAAGCCGCTGCGCTTGCACCCGGGCAGCACCGGCGCCCGGTCAATGGCCACGGGGCAGAATATCGCCTGGTGCTCGTGGCTGCCAAGCTGCTCCCTGGCTTCCGACATATTCACGTAGCAGCCGTCGTCGTACTTGCCGTCGAGGATGAAGGGCACCGGCTTGCCGTTGATGACGATGCGGTTGTCGCGTACCTCGACGTGGTCTCCCGGCAGCCCCACCAGGCGCTTGATGAAATTGGTGCTGGGATCGAGCGGGTAGCGGAACACCACCACGTCGCCGCGCTGCGGCTCGCCGGTCGCCACCAGCTTACGGTTGAGCACCGGCAGGCGCAGCCCGTAGGCGTACTTGTTGACGATGATGAAATCGCCGTCGAGCAGCGTCGGCATCATCGAATCCGAGGGGATCCGGAACGGCTCGAACACGAACGAGCGCAGCGCCAGCACCACCAGCGCCACCGGGAAGAAGCTGCGCGCGTAGTCGACCGTGCCGGGCTCAGGCGTGGCGGCCGGGTCGCGGCCGGCGGCGCGCGCCGCGGCGGTGCGCTGCGGACGCAGGAGCCACACATCCGCTCCCCAGACGATTCCGGTCACGACCGTGATGAGCAGCAGCACCGCGCTGAAGTCCAGCCGCTCGGCGAGCAGCAGGCGCAGCACTCCCGCACCGATCAGCACCGGCAGCACCCAGTAGAGCACCTGCATGGCCGGCGAGTCGGCGGCGCCGGGTGCGCGCCGCGGCCGCAGCAGCCAGTCATCGACGATGCAGATCAGGCCCACAGGCACGGCGAGCCAGGACAGGATCTCAACCAGCGGCATGAGATTGGTCATGGCAGCTCAGTGCTTGCGGCCGACCTGCAGCACCGCGAGGAACGCCTCCTGCGGGATCTCGACGTGTCCGAGCTGTTTCATGCGTTTCTTGCCTTCCTTCTGTTTCTCGAGGAGCTTGCGCTTGCGGGTAACGTCGCCGCCGTAGCACTTGGCCAGCACGTTCTTGCGCAGCGCCTTGACGGTGGCGCGGGCGATGACGGCGCTGCCGATCGCCGCCTGCACCGCCACCTCGAACATCTGCCGCGGAATGAGCTCCTGCATCTTGTCGACCAGCTCGCGGCCGCGTTGATAGGCGCTCTCCTTGTGCACGATGATCGAGAGCGCATCCACCTTGTCGCCGTTGATGAGGATGTCGAGCTTGACCAGCGGTGCGGCCTGGAAGTGGCTGAACTCGTAGTCGAAGGACGCGTAGCCGCGGCTCGCCGACTTCAGGCGGTCGAAGAAATCGAGCACGACTTCCGCGAGCGGCAGCTGGTACTGGAGCGAGACCTGGGTGCCGAGGTACAGCATCTTGTTCTGGGTGCCACGCTTGTCGTTGCAGAGCTTCAAGACCGCGCCGACGTGGTCCGGGGGCACCAGGATGTTGGCGATGATGATCGGCTCGCGCAGCTCCTCGATCTCGTCCGAGGGCGGGAGCTTCGCGGGATTGTCGACGTACCCGACGCTGCCGTCGGTGCGCGCCACCTCGTAGACCACCGTGGGGGCGCTGCTGACGAGCTCGAGCTCATACTCGCGCTCGAGCCGCTCCTGCACGATGTCCATGTGCAGCAGGCCCAGGAATCCGCAGCGGAAGCCGAAACCGAGCGCACCGGAGACTTCCGGCTCGTAGTGGAGCGCCGAGTCGTTGAGGCGCAGCTTCGCGAGCGCGTCGCGGAATTTCTCGTAGTCCTCCGAGTTCACCGGGAAGAGCCCCGCAAATACCCGCGGCTTGATCTGCTTGAAGCCCGGGAGCGGGGCCGCCGCCGGGCGGTTCTCCAGCGTGATGGTGTCGCCCACCGGGGCGCCGTCGATCTCCTTGATGCCCGCGACCACGAAGCCGACGTCCCCGGTCGCCAGCTCCTCCTCGACCACCGCCTTGGGCGTGAAGCGGCCGAGCCGGTCGACGTAATGACTGCGGCCGGTCGAGACCACGCGGATCCTGTCGCCGCTCTTGAGGCTGCCGTTCATGACGCGCACCAGCGATACGACACCCACGTAGTTGTCGAACCAGGAATCGATGATCAGCGCCTGCAGCGGCGCGGCGCCGTCGCCGCGCGGTGCCGGGATGCGCCGGATGAGCACCTCGAGGAGCTCGGCGACCCCGTCGCCGGTCTTGGCGCTCACCCGCACCGCATCCGTGGCGTCGATGCCGATGATCTCCTCGATCTCGCGCATCACCCGCTCGGGATCCGCCGACGGCAGGTCGATCTTGTTGATGACCGGCAGCACCTCGATCCCCTGCTCGGTCGCCGTGTAGCAGTTGGCGACGCTCTGTGCCTCCACCCCCTGGGAGGCGTCCACCACCAGCAGCGCCCCGTCGCAGGCCGCGAGCGAGCGCGACACCTCGTAGGAGAAGTCGACGTGCCCGGGGGTGTCGATCATGTTGAGCTGATAGCGCTCGCCGTCCCGGGCGCTGTAATGGAGCGTCACGCTCTGGGCTTTGATGGTGATACCGCGCTCGCGCTCCAGGTCCATGGAGTCGAGCACCTGCTCCTGCATCTCGCGGTCCGCCAGTCCCCCGCACAGCTGGATGAACCGATCGGCGAGCGTCGATTTGCCGTGATCTACGTGCGCGATGATGGAGAAGTTACGTATGTGCCGCATTAGGACCCACGCCGGTGGTCGCTAGTCCAGCGGCGGGCGGATTATAGGGACTTTTGGGCGCAGGGGTCAGCCGACCGGCGCCGGCTTGAGCAGCCGCGCCAGCTCGGCGGCGTCCAGCCGGTGGCGGCACACGACCGTGCCGTCGAGCAGCAGCACCGGCACGTCGAGACCATGCCGGCGCCTGAGAACGGGATCGGAGTCGACGTCGACGACCTCGACGGGCGGCAGGGTGAGCGTGCGGGCGAGCGCGGCCAGATCCTCGAGCATGACCTCGCACAGCTCGCAGTCGTGCCGCTGCAGCACCGTCAGGCGCGCGGCGGGCGGGCGCGGCGCTGTCATGGGTTGCGGGGGCTTCAGCGGCGGGTGGCCGCGGGCGTCGTTGGGGTCGCGGGCGCTTCGGCCCTGACCTGGGTGGCGATGAAGCGCACCGTGGCCGGCGGTACCTCGCCCACGGCCGTGATCTTGTAGCCGTTCATTACCGTCGAGAACGCCGAGGAGGAGCCGACGCGCGCCGAGCGCACCTCGGCGACCTCACCCGGACCGTCGGCAGGGCGCGATTCGACGAACACCGACACCGCGGCGAGCCCGTCGCTGAACACCAGATGATCGACCGGAGCGGCCGAGCCCGGCAGCGTCTGCGGGCCGCGCATCATCATGCGGAATCCGGGCGGCAGCTTCAGCGCGCTCCACACCGTGCCCGGCGCGGCCGCGGCGGCCGGCGGGGCGGCATCGTTGCGCAGCCACTGAAAGCCCTCGGTCGAGACCTCGGGCCGGAACGCGGAGTCGGGAATATGTGCCGCCATCGTCAGGCTCGCGAACACCAGCTGCTCGATGACGCGGCCGTCGGTATCGCACAGCTGCGACTTGAGCGGCATGGCGGTCGAATCGTCGATCCAGAGGCGATAGCCGTAGCGGAACTCGTCGCGGGGCACGACCGAAATGACGTGCGTGTCGCGGCGGTTGAGGCGCATCCGCGCGACCTCGCGGATGTCGTAGTTGACGGCCGCCTGGCTGCTGACGGCGGGGAAGCCGACCAGCGACTCCTCGGCCGGGCGCTGCTCGACCAGCACCGTGCGCCGGTCGGGCAGGTAGCAGGCGAGGCTCGAGCCGGTGCGGATGAATTCGCGCCCCGAGCCATCGAGCGACACCAGCCGCTCGGACACCTGCCCGTCCTGGAGGCGGTGGATGATGCGCAGCGTCTCGACCGCGCCGCCCTGCCAGTGCGTGAAGGTGCCGTCGTAGTTACGCGTCGTGAGCGCCTGGTTCATGCGCTCGAGCCATTGCGCCGGAGCTGGTGCGGGTTTCTGCCCTGCGGCTTCCGCCGGGCGGGCCTGCCCGCCCGGCGCGGCGCAGGCGCGCGAGGGTTCCAGGGCGGTGAGCGCGCCGGCGGCTGCGACCGCCCCGGCGAGCGCGAACGCCCGCACGCGCTCGCTACTGCGCGCTGCTCTTGGCATCGCGCGGGAGATCCTGCGCACTGTCCGTGGAGAGGGGAATCGCGCCCGCCTCACCCGGCTCGCTCGTCATGAACGAGGAGAGCAGATTGCGGCGCGCCACCGGCGAGCTGAACATGCTGTGGGCCACGACGTAGTTGGCCAGCTCGGTGGCGGGCACGATCGCTGCGGCACCGCGCGCGGCCGGCGGGACCACATAGCTGTCGGAGCCGCTCGGCCGGGACGATGCAGCTGGCACCACGGCCGGTGTCGTCACGCGCAGAGCGGATACGGCGGCGAGCGGCGGCGTGGCCACCACCGTGCCAGGCGGCGCCTGCGCGCGCAGCCACAGGATCGAGACCGCGGCGACGCCGGCCGCGACGGCCACGCCGGCCGCGGGGCGCAGCCAGCGTCGCTCCCGGCGTCGTGGTGCGGATTGCCCGGCCAGCGCCGGCTCCGACCCCACGATCACGCTCACGCGCCGCGCCACGCGGGCGTTCAGGCGCACGCCGCGCTCGGCGCGGATCGCCGCGGCGATCACTGCGTAGCGCTCCCAGCGGGCCTTGAGCTCGACGTCGCGCGACAGGCGGCGGGCGAGCAGCTCGCACTCGGCGGAGGCCAGCTCGTCGTCGAACATGGCGGATAACTGGCTGTCGAGCTCTTCGTTCATCCCAGCTCCTCGGCGCGGCCCAGGCCGCCCTCGAACACTTCCCGCAGGCGCCGGTCGATCGCCTCGCGGGCGCGGAAAATCCGCGAGCGCACCGTCCCCACCGGGCAATCCATGGCGGCGGCGATCTCCTCGTACGACAGCCCCTCGAGCTCGCGCAGCACGATCGCCGTGCGCAGGTCCTCGGGCAGCGCGTCGATGGCCGCATTGACGATCGAGCGGATCTCGTCCGTCAGCACCAGCGCCTCGGGGGTCTCGGAATCTTTCATGCGGCCCTGCATCTCGTAGGACTCTTCGCTGTTGCGGTCGATGTTGTATTCGATCGGGCTGCGGTCGCGGGACACTACGGCGTTCTTGGCGGTGTTGATCGCGATGCGGTACAGCCAGGTATAGAAGGCGCTGTCGCCGCGGAACTGCGGCAGCGCACGGTAGGCCTTGATGAAGGCCTCCTGGGCGATATCCTCGGCTTCGGCTGGGTTGCGGACATAGCGCATTACCAGCTTGACGAGTTTGTGCTGGTACTTGAGGACCAGCGCATCGAATGCCCCCTTGTCTCCGCGTTGTACGCGGCGCACCAGGCTGAGATCACTTGCGTCGGCGCCCATGCGCCCCTCTACCCCGGCAGAGAGGCCCGCGGCGCCGCGCGCTGGATAGACTGTGAGCCCTTGTAAAAGTTCAGCATACCGAAGAACCTTGACATAAATCCCGGATGCGCGCCGCGAGCGAGCGCAGCTCGGGGTCGGCGGGACGCTCGTTACCGAGAAAATACCCCGCCAGCAGGGGGTCGGGCAGGTTGAGCAGCCGCTCGAACGCCCCCCAATCCGCCTCCGGGGCCCGAGGGAGACCCTCGCGCGCGTAGCGCTCGAGAATCACGTCGAGCTCCTTCATGCCACGCCGGCAGCGCCACAGCAGCCTCCCGCCTGCATCGGCCCTGGCTTTCGCGATAGCGTCCATGGGCTTCAGCCGTGCCGCTCGATCAGCATCTTCTTGAGCTCCGCGATCGCTTTGGCGGGATTCAAGTCCTTCGGGCAGACGTCGGTGCAGTTCATGATGGTGTGGCAGCGATAGAGCCGGAAGGGATCCTCGAGCTCATCGAGCCGCTCGCCGGTCGCCTCGTCGCGGCTGTCGATGATCCAGCGGTAGGCGGCGAGCAGTGCCGCCGGGCCGAGGAAGCGCTCGCCGTTCCACCAGTAGCTCGGGCAGGACGTCGAGCAGCAGGCGCACAGGATGCACGCCGCCGGCCGGTCGATCTGCTCCTGCTCCTCCTTGCTCTGCAGCCGCTCGCTGTCCGGCGGCGCCGGGGTGCGCGCCTGCAGCCAGGGTTTCACCGCCGCGTACTGCGCATAGAAGTTGCTGAGGTCCGGCACCAGATCCTTGACCACCGGCATGTGCGGCAGCGGATAGATGCGCACCTCGGCGCCCAGGTCCTGCATCGAGGTGGTGCAGGCGAGCCGGTTCAGGCCGTTGATGTTCATGGCACAGGAGCCGCAGATGCCCTCGCGGCACGAGCGCCGGAAAGTGAGCGAGGAATCGATCGCCGCTTTGATCTGGATCAGCGCGTCGAGCACCATCGGACCGAGTGTCCGGGCATCGATCTCGAAGGTGTCGATGCGCGGATTGCCGCCCCGGTCGGGGTCGAAGCGGTAGATGCGGAAGGTACGCAGCTCGCGTACGCCCGCCGCGGCGCGATGAGTGGCGCCCGCCACCGGGCGTGAGTTGACAGGCAGCCGGAACTGGACCATCGGGATCCTCAGTAGGTGCGCGCCCGGGGCGGGATCGATTCCACCTCCCCGGTGAGTGTGTTGAGATGCACCGGCCGGTAATCGAAACGCACGCGCCCGGGCCCGTCGACCCAGACAAGCGTGTGCTTCATCCAGCCCTGGTCGTCACGCTGCGGGAAGTCCTCGCGCGCATGCGCGCCACGGCTCTCGGTGCGGTTGGCCGCCGAATGGATCGTGGCGGTCGACTGCAGCAGCAGGTTCTCGAGCTCGAGCGTCTCGACCAGATCCGTGTTCCAGATGAGCGAGCGGTCGCTGATGCGCACATCGCCGAAGGACTCGAAGGTCTGGCGAATGCGCTCGATACCCTTCGCCAGGGTCTCGCCGGTGCGAAACACCGCGGCATCGAGCTGCATGGTCTTCTGCATCTCGACGCGGACCGCCGCCGTGGCGCGCGAGCCGTTGGCAAGGCGCAGGCGCTCGAGGCGCGCCGCCGCCGCCTCTCCGGCATCCGCGGCGAGCGGCCGGTGCGAGCTGCCGGGCGTGACGGTCTCGGCGCAGCGCCGGGCCGCCTCGCGGCCAAACACCACCAGGTCGAGAAGCGAGTTGCTCCCTAAGCGGTTGGCGCCGTGCACCGACACGCAAGCGGCCTCGCCGACTGCCATGAGGCCCGGGACCACGCAGTCGGGATCGCCTCCCTTCGGGCACACGACCTCGCCGCGATGGTTGGTGGGAATCCCGCCCATGTTGTAGTGCACGGTGGGCTGCACCGGGATGGGCTCGCGCGTCACGTCGACGCCGGCAAAGATGCGCGCCGTCTCCGCGATTCCCGGCAGCCGCTCGTGGATCACGTCGGCGCCGAGGTGCTCGAGGTGCAGCTCGATGTAGTCGTGTTCGGGGCCGGCGCCGCGGCCCTCGCGGATCTCGAGCGTCATCGCGCGGCTCACCACGTCGCGCGAGGCGAGATCCTTGGCGTTGGGGGCGTAGCGCGCCATGAAGCGCTCACCCCTGGAGTTGGTGAGGTAGCCGCCCTCGCCGCGCGCGCCTTCGGTGATCAGGCAGCCGGCGCCGTAAATGCCGGTGGGATGGAACTGCACGAACTCCATGTCCTGCAACGGCAGCCCCGCACGCAATACCATCGCGTTGCCGTCCCCGGTGCAGGAGTGAGCCGAGGTGCAGGAGAAGTAGGTGCGGCCGTAGCCGCCGGTCGCGAGGATGGTCACGTGCGAGCGGAAGCGGTGCAGCGTCCCGTCCGCCAGATCGAGCGCCACGACGCCGCGGCAGGCACCGTCCTGCATGATCAGATCGATCGCGAAGTACTCGACGAAGAAGGTCGCGGCGTGGCGAATCGACTGTTGGTAGAGCGTATGCAGCATCGCGTGCCCGGTGCGGTCGGCGGCGGCGCAGGTACGCTGCGCGATGCCCTTGCCGAAGTGCGTGGTCATGCCACCGAACGGCCGCTGGTAGATGTGCCCGGTCTCGGTGCGGGAGAACGGTACGCCGTAGTGCTCGAGCTCGATCACCGCCGCCGGCGCCTCCTTGCACATGAGCTCGATCGCGTCCTGGTCGCCGAGCCAGTCGGAGCCCTTGACGGTGTCGAACATGTGCCAGCGCCAGTCGTCCTCGCCCATGTTGCCGAGCGCGGCCGAGATGCCCCCCTGGGCGGCGACCGTGTGGCTGCGCGTCGGGAAGAGCTTGGTGACGCAGGCGGTCGACAGGCCGCTCTCGGCGAGTCCGAGCGTGGCACGCAGGCCCGCGCCGCCGGCGCCGACCACTACGACGTCGTAGCTGTGATCGACGAAGGAGTGGGTGCTCACGCCGCGCCCCCGAGCGCCACCCTGAGCACCGCCAGCACGCCGGCCGCCGCGAGCAGCACGTGCACGAAGTTGACGACCACCAGCGTCACGGTGCGGGCGCCCGGCCCGGGCACGTAGTCCTCCACCACGACCTGGAGCCCGAGCCGCGAGTGCCAGGATGCGACCAGCACCAGAAGAATGAGGAGCAGCGCCGTCGAGCTCTGCGCCATCCAGGCCGCGACGGTCGCATGATCGAGCGACGGCAGCGCGAGCAGCGACACTGCGAACCATACCGAGAGCGGCACGAGTGCCACGGCGGTGAGGCGCTGCATCCACCAGTGATGCACGCCGGACCTGGCCGAGCCGGCGCCGAGGACACGCCGCATGGGAGTGCGCAGGGTCATGGCGTGCGCGTCATCGCGAGCCACGCGCCGTAACCGACCAGCAGCATCAGCGCGATGCTGATGACCGTGATCAACAAAGCGCTGCGCTGCGATTGCGCGCGCTCGAGCCCGCGCCCGGTGTCCCAGACGAGGTGGCGGATGCCGGCGACCAGGTGATAGCAGGACGCGACGATGAAGCCCGCATAGACGAGCTTCATCAGCGGGTGCCCCAGCACCCGCCCGGCGCGCGCCAGACTCTGCGCACCGCCCGCCACCGCGACCAGCCAGTACACGAGCAGCAGCAGGCCGACCGAGAGCCCCATGCCGGTGATACGGTTGAGGCCGGACGTGAGCATGGTGTACTTGAGCTTGTACACCGAGAGGTGAGGCGATAAGGGGCGGGCCGGCATGGGCTAGAAATCGATGCAGCGGCCGTTTTTCTCCCAATCGCCGAAGCGCGTCGGATCCGGTCCGGGCGCGGCGCCGAGCTCGCGCGGGCGCGCCGCCGAGCTCGCGCGCCCCGGAGCCACAGCCGCGCTGGCCGGATCAGCGGATGGGGGAGGAACGGATGGGGTGGACGGAGGTGAACCCGGCCTCTTGCGTTGCGATGTCGACATACGTATTTAGTCTGCCAGAATTCACGTATCAGGGCCACGGAAAGCCAAGGAAAAACAACGCTCAACCATGTACGCGCAATGGAATCTGCTGTCGCTCGAGTCTCTCGGCGCCCTCCACGCGCGCGGCCGCGACGTCGTTGCATTCCTGCAGGGACAGCTCTCCAACGACCTTGCAAAGCTCGCCGCTGAGCGCTCGCTGCTCGCCGGCTATCACAACCCGCAGGGCCGCGTGCTGGCACTGCTGCGGCTCCTCGAAAGCGCGCCGGGGGAAGTACTCGCCGTTCTGCCGCGCGAGCTCGTGACGCCGGTCGTGAGCCGCCTCAAGACGTTCATTCTGCGCTCGAAGGTCGAGCTCACCGACGCATCGGACGCCTGGCGCATCGAGGGGCTGGTCGGCCCCGGAGCCCCCGGGGCGGCGCCGTCCCCCGCTCCCGGCGTCGCGCCGCTCGCGCCGCCTTTCGCCGCGCGCCTGCCGCGCGCGCCGGGCGCGGTCACGCGCCTCGGCGATTCCTTCGCGCTCCATGTCGGCGAGCTGCCGATGCGCTGGCTCATCGTCTCACCGGCGGCCGGCGCGAGCGCCGATCCCGCGCTCGCACGCTGCCCACGCGCGCAGCCCGGGCTGTGGCAGCGCGCGAGCGTCGAGAACGGCGAGCCGCAGGTCTATACCGCGACCTCGGGAGAATTCGTCGCCCAGATGCTGAACCTCGACGTGCTCGGCGCGCTCGCGTTCGACAAGGGCTGCTACACGGGCCAGGAAGTGATCGCCCGCGCGCATTACCGCGGACGCGTCAAGCGCCGCCTGCAGCGCTTTCGCTCGACGGAGGCTCTGCCTCTCGAGCCCGGCGACACCGGCGAGCTCGCCGATGGGCGTACGTTGCGCGTGGTCGAGGCGGTGCGCCCTGCCGATGGCGGCTGCGAATTCCTGGCCGTGGCGCCCTTGCCCGGCGCCGAGCCGCGCGCAGAGGCGACCGCGCCGGGAAGCGCGCCGCGCCTCAACGCCACCCAACTGCCCCTGCCCTACGAGCTGCCCGAGTAAGCCATGAGCACGATCAAAACCCACAGCGGCGGCTGCCTGTGCGGCGCGGTCCGTTATGAAGTAGCAGGTCCGCTGCGGCCCGTCGTGCTGTGTCACTGCACTCAGTGCCGGCGCAGCACCGGTCATTTCATGGCAGCGACCGCCGCGCGTCACCGCAACTTTCGCCTGACGAGCGAGGCGGAGCTGCGCTGGTACGCATCCTCGGACTCGGCACGGCGCGCCTTCTGCGGCCGCTGCGGCTGCACGCTCTTCTGGCAGGCGAACGGCCGCGACTGCATCTCGATCGCCGCCGGCACGCTCGACGGCGCCACGGGCCTGGTGAGCGCCTGTCACATCCACGTCGCCGACAAAGGCGACTACTACTCGATCGATGACGGTCTGCCGCAGAGTGCCGACGGAAATTTCTCGGTGGCGATTCCGGCGGCCGGGTGGCCCCCTGAGCATGCGGCGT
>Ga0335081_10001087_pt1 | contig 43481 bp, 47 predicted proteins | sample Lox_Sample_35_FD_206713 | JGI IMG/M metagenome (GOLD analysis project Ga0335081, IMG submission 206713) | Soil microbial communities from Loxahatchee National Wildlife Refuge, Florida, United States - Lox_Sample_3.5 | ecosystem: Environmental > Terrestrial > Soil > Wetlands | place: USA... | reverse complement strand
CTCATCTTTATGGATATCAAATTACCCGGAGAAAGTGGCTTGGAACTTACGAAGAAAATCAAAGCAACTCATCCCAATATTACCATTTTTATTCTCACAAGTTATGATATACCAGAATATCGGGAAGCTGCTTTCCAGTGTGGGGCCGATCGTTTTCTTGCCAAGGCTTCTTTGAAGCGGATGGAGCTTGAAAAGTTGGTCAAATCCTGTCAGAAAGTTTAGAAATCCAGAAACCAACTTGGTCCTTTCGCTTTGTTGAAAGAACAGGCTACGAACTGGCTAATAAATAGGAGGAAAACATGATTAAAAAGAAGGCGGTAAAAAGGGTTACGAAAAAGAGCGTGAAGAAGGGGGATGTTTATAAATGCGGTGTCTGTGGCCTCGCTGTTAGGGTTGATGAGGTTTGTGGGTGTGTCGATGCCTGCGACATTATCTGCTGCGAAAAGCCGATGAGGGCCAAAAAACGGGCCTAATTAAGTTATTCATCACAGGAAACAGCCACGCTGTGGAATTCTCCTGAGTAATATTATTTAAAAGCAAAAAAGGGAAAAAGGATGAAGCCCAGCTGCCTTCAGCTCAAAACCGAAGGGCAAAACAGGCTTACTGTGTGACCTTTTCTTAGACAAATCACCCTATCATTGAGGAGCAGCCGAGTCGATGCAGAGCCCCACTCCACTTTGCTACGATTGCAATTATTTCCATGCCGTAAGCTCCCGTACATGTGATGCATTTCCTGAAGGTATCCCGGACGAGATACGGATTGGAACAATTAGACACGACAAGCCGTATCCTGGTGATCACGGCATCCAGTTTAAACCAAAGTTTCCAAAGGAATTTCTAAGTGTGACCAAAGTAGCAAACCTCTTCAGCGTGAATCCCAAAACAATTTATAGAGCCTTATGGTCTGAGAGGCTCCCGGCCTATAAAATCGGAAGAACCTGGAGGATTGCCAGGAAAGATCTTGAACGGTTCAAGAAAAAATAGTTGAAATTAGATTTTTTTTGTGCTAATTGTCCAAACGAGTCCAAAAGATTGGTGAGCAATGGCCGGAATTACTCAAAAGAGCTTTTCTCGAATCCTCATAACGGAGGAGAGGGAGGCAGGACGGATTGCCAGGCAACTTCATCATGATCTCAGACAGGTATTGTCTGACATCGAATCTGATTTGGAAAATGCAGTCCGCCAAATAGAGGGGAAGGAGGCAGAGACAGGTCTCGAATCATTAAGAGCCCTTATCCCAAAGGTTCGGTATAGCGCAGATGAGCTTTTAAGAATTGGGGCACACATATTTCCTATCCCTCTGGAGGACATTGGCATCTTGGCCACTATTTCTTGGTTCTGTCGAGAGTTCCAGAAAACTTATTCCGGCATTCAGATTGAAAAGCAGATCGATGTTCGAGAAAACGAGATACCTTACTTTTTGAAGATAATGATTTACAAAACCTTACGGGATGCTCTGGCCAACATAGCGACCCATAGCAAGGCAGATCTCGTCCATCTTTCCCTCCTGAAAAAGAATAAGAGGATCGAGTTAACGATTCAGGATAATGGGAAAGGATTCGATCTCGGTGAGGCTTTGAAGAAGGAAACCGAACGGGAGACATTGGGTCTATTGAGTTTGAGGGAACGAGTGAAACTTTCAGGTGGGGCCTTTAGAATTAAATCTGCCATAGGGAACGGAACAACCATTCACACGTCATGGCAAATCTGAACCCTGTTCCCAGGTGTATTCACGCAACACTCACTTTCAATTCCGAAATCTTCATTTCAAGATTAGACCTGACTTGAGTATTAGGTAGGTGAACGGTGCAGTCGGTTTTAGTTGTGAGATCCGGCCGCAGTCCTTTCACAGGATAGGACGTCCCAGGGGACAGAGTTAAGTTTGTTAAGTAATTGCGGTTTGTTTTCCGACCAAACTCTCGTCCAAATACTCCTTCTTGTAATTTCGCTTCCCAGGTCTTCAAAAGCGATATATATTACAACCGAAATTGAGCGACGGATAATCCCAGTGGACTGAAGTGCTTTTTGAAAGGCTGAAGGGTATAGTCTTCAAGAAAAGGATAGCAGCAACATAAGAAATAATGTTAGGCCACAGAAGAATGATGAAAATTACACTTCACGTAAACGGACTATTGAGAATCCCGATTCAGCAACTCTAAACCGCCTGTTCTTTGAGCTTCGCGACCCTGGAGATTTTATCATACTCAGCGATGGCTGCATCCTCGCGCCCGCCGCTCAGTAGACTAAATAACAGAATCTTGCATTTGTGTTCCGAATGTGATACATTGAAATCATGAAAACTTCAGTCGTCCACGCACGGATTGAACCGCAAACAAAACAAAAAGCAGAAGAGGTCCTTCGGAAACTTGGCGTCACTCCAACGGAGGCTATCCGTATTTTCTACACGCAAATATCGCTTCGTGGCGGTCTGCCTTTCTCGGTCTCTGTTCCGAATAAACTTACGGCCTCCACCTTGAAGAAGAGTCGTCGGGGCGAAGACATTCAGGAATTCGACTCCGTAGAGGCAATGTTCAAGGATTGGGAGAAATGAAGAAGGTCTCCCAGACCAGACAGCTTTCGCGGGATGTCAAACGCATGCGAAAAAGAGGTAAGGATCTGGAGAAAACTCCGGGAAATCGTCAAGCTTTTGGCCGAGGGCACGCCGCTTTCACCAAACCACAGAGATCATCCGCTTACGGAACCGTGGCAGCCATCACGCGACTGCCACATTGAAGCCGACCGGGTTTTGATTTATACAGCCGATAAGGAATCGCTTCGGCTTGAACGGATCGGCACGGACAGCGACCTTTTCAAAAAATAAGATCGTCCAACAATCGGTTGCACCGGTATACGGACCATGGAAGAGAGGATCAAGATCGGGACGAGTGGCTTTTCCTTTCCGGATTGGAAGGGGACGATTTATCCCGCAGGCATTCGGGAAAAGGATATGTTATCCTTTTACGAAAAAGAGTTGGGGTTTCATGCTCTGGAGATCAATTTCACTTACTATACCCTCCCGTCTCAGAAGAGTCTGGCGGGGATGGCTCAAAAGACATCCGAAAGTTTCGAGTTTGTGGTGAAATCTTTCAAGGGGATGACGCATGAGATTTGGGATAAAAAGACCCGCGCAAGGATCGATAATCAGGAGACGTTTAAGAAGTTCAAATATGGTCTCGTTCCTCTGATTGAAGAGAGGAAACTCGCCTGCGTCCTGGCGCAGTTTCCTTATGGATTTTTTCCGAACCGGGAGAACTCAAGCTATCTTCAACAATTTAAGGAGGAAATGGGGGATATTCCGCTGGTTTTTGAGTTCCGGAACAAGGCCTGGCTGAAGGAAGAAACCTTTCAATCCCTGGAGAAAAGCGGAATCGGATTCTGCGTGGTTGACGAGCCAAAGTTGCCGCAATTGATGCCCTACCTTCCAAGGGCTACTTCGGAAATTGGATATTTCCGGTTTCACGGCAGAAATCCCAATTGGTTCAATGTTCCGCTTAAGGTGAGGTACGATTATCTTTACAACGAAAAAGAACTGAAGGAATTTGTTCCGGGTATCAGAGAGATTTCCAGGGCGGCAGCAAAGACGCTCATTTTTTTTAATAACTGTTACTCCGGGTCTGCGGCCAAGAATGCTGCCCAGATGGCCCGGCTGCTCGCGGAGCAGCAGTGATGAGTTCGGAGTTCAGAGTTCGGAGATATGGAAATAAGGCCCTCCGAACTCCGAACTCAACTACTCCGAACTTCTCCTAGGAGGAGATAAATTGATTGAGATCGATTTTAAAAAAGGGAAAGGACTCATCCCGGTGATCATCCAGGAGGCCTCCACGAACGAGGTCTTGATGTTAGGTTATATGAATCGAGAAGCATGGAAAAGGACGCTGGAAACGAAGAAAGCCTCGTTCTGGTCGAGGTCTCGTAAGAAGATTTGGCTCAAAGGAGAGACCTCGGGGAATTTTCAGGAGATTAAGGAGATTTATCTCGATTGCGACGGAGATACCCTTCTGCTCAAAGTGGATCAGATCGGGGGGGCGGCCTGCCATACCGGTTTTAAGACCTGCTTCCATCAGCGATTTGAGAAAGGGAAATGGAAAGTCTCAGGAAAGAGAATCTTTGACCCGAAGGAGGTTTACGGAAAGTGAACATACTGAAAGTTGGAATCCCAAAGGGAAGTCTTGAGAATGCCACCATCGAACTCTTCAGGAAGTCGGGCTGGAAGATTTCAGTCAGTTCTCGTAGCTACTTTCCGATCGTGGATGACGATGAGATTCGCTGCACCCTGGTCAGGGCTCAGGAGATGTCACGGTTTGTGGAAACAGGGACGTTGGACGTGGGGTTGACTGGAAAGGATTGGATTTTAGAAAACGACTCGGATGTCGTGGTCGTTCAGGACCTGATCTACTCCAAAACCAGCGCCTCTCCCGCCCGATGGGTTTTGGTCGTGGCCGAGGATTCTCCCATCCGTCAGCTGAAGGACTTGAGGGGGAAAAAGATCTTCACCGAGCTCGTCAATTTTACCAAGAGGTACTTTAAGGAGCGAAACATCAAAGTCGATGTGGAGTTTTCATGGGGGGCCACAGAGGGAAAGGTGATCGAAGGGTTGTGCGATGCCATTGTCGAGGTAACCGAGACCGGAAGCACGTTGCGGGCGAATAACCTGCGGATCGTCGAAGAGCTCCTGCAGACCAATACGCAGCTGATTGCGAATCGCAAGTCGTATGAAGACCCGTGGAAAAAAGAAAAGATCGAGCAGATCGCTCTTCTTCTTCAGGGAGCCCTTCGAGCAGAGGGGATGGTTGGACTCAAGATGAACGTGGCAGCCAATGACCTCAAGAGTGTGATTGAGATCCTTCCCAGCATCACCGCACCCACGGTGTCCAATCTTTTCCAGAACGATTGGTTTTCTGTGGAGACCATTATTTCCGAGAAGGTCGTCCGGGAGCTCATCCCAAAATTGCAGAAGCGGGGAGCCGTGGGCATCATCGAGTATCCGCTCAACAAAGTCATTTAAGTTGAATTCTGTCCAGGATTCAAGGGGTCAAGGGTTCGAGTGTCTAATCCTAAGGGTTCTATTCTTTTTTTATCTTTCCACTTGCTCCCTTGAACCCTAGATCCCTTGAACCCTTTCGTTCGGTTTCAGCAGCCCCACCACTTCCATATGGTAGGTCTGAGGGAACATATCAATGAGGCTGAGTCTTTGCAGAGAGTATCCCCTCTCGGAGAAGAGGCGGAGATCCCGTGCAAAGGTGGTGGGTTCGCAAGAGACATAGATGATCTTTCCGGGTCTTAATCGAACCACCTGATCCAGAATGGTCTTGCCCCCTGCCCTGGGAGGGTCGAGAACGATGAGACGAGGTATCTCTCTTTCCCAATTCGACAAAGCGTGTTCTACTCTCCCTCGAATAAACTGACAGTTCTGAATCCCGTTTCTTTCTGCATTGAACTGCGCATCGTCGACGGCTATCCTGTTCTCCTCGATCCCAAGGACTTCTTTCGCTCCCATGGCCAACGGGAGAGTAAGGTTTCCCACGCCGGCATAGAGGTCCAAGACGATGTCCTCCTTGTTTGTCTCTGAGAATTGAAGAACGATCTGAATCAACGCTTGGTTCTGCTCCGGGTTGACCTGGGAAAAACTCCCGGGCGAGATTCGGAGCTGAAGGCTTCTGTCTTGATACGATGGGATTGTAAACTCCAGAGGATCGCCAAAGAGAGTTAACTTCCTCTTTCCCGCGACGGCGATGCCTCGGAAGATCGGCTCGCTCTGAAGGAGTCTCTTCGCAAAAGGCTCCATTCGGCGATCGTAGGAATGAGGATGAAACAGAACAATCCCTTTCCCCTCTTCCGGGGAGACATTGATTTCGATCTCTTTCATGAGTTGAAAGATGGCAAATTCCCCTCGAAGTCTCCGGATGATCCGACTGACCAGCGGCTGTGAGATGGGGCAGTGGTCGATATCCACGATCTGATGGGACCCTTCCCGGTAGTAGCCCATGGTCTTCCCTCTCACCTTCAACTGGATTCTGATTCGGTAGTCATAAGGTTTGGGTGAAGGGAGTGCTTTCACGGAAGGGACTTCCTTCAGCCTGCCCAATCGTTTGAGAGTCTCCACTAAAATCTCTTTCTTTAGCTCCACCTGAACGGGATAGTCGATGTGTTGCCATTGGCAGCCGCCGCACCTCCCGAAGTATGGGCAGGGAGGAGCCACCCTGTTCGAAGAGGGCTCGACAATTTCGACCACCCTTCCCGTCGAGTAATCCTTTTTGTCTTCAACCACCTCGACCCAAGCCCTATCACCGGTTACCGTGTAAGGGATGAAGATCACTTTGCCGTGAATCCGGGCTACGCCATACCCTTTAAAAGCTACGGATTCAACCAGAACCTGAACTTTTCTCATCACGGTCAAAAATAGCATGGCGGGAGACGATATTCAATGGATTCAGGGGAGGGGAAGAAGGCCGGAAAGGAAGCTCCAATGAGGCAGGGCAGATTGACATCTCTCTGTGATTTTGTTAGTTTTAATCACTTAAGTGGAGAGCGATGAGAGGCAAGGATGACTTGGTTTAAGAAGGGTGAAGAGGGGAAAGAAGAGAAAGAGAAACGAGAGGATCTGAAGCCTTCCGACCATCTCTGGGTGAAATGCAACTCTTGTAACGAGATCATCTACCGGAAGGTGATTGAGCGAAATCTTCAAGTTTGCCCTAAATGTAACTACCATTTTCAGATCCCTGCCAAGAGGAGAATCGACTGTGTCGCGGACCCCGGCACTTTTGTCGAGTATGATACGAACCTCGCCTCTACCGATCCTTTGGAATTCAAGGACTCGAAGCGATATCCGTCCCGGGTGAAAGAATCGCAAGAGAAGACCGGGCATAAGGACGCCGTCATCTGCGGGGAGGCGCAGATTGAGGGCCAGCCGGCGATGATTGGTATTTTCGAGTTTAATTTTATGGGCGGAAGTTTGGGGTCGGTAGTGGGGGAGAAGATCACCCGTTTGATCGAGCGAGCCATCGAAAAGAAGTCCAGTGTCATCATCTTCTGCGCTTCGGGTGGAGCAAGGATGCAGGAGGGGATTCTTTCGTTAATGCAGATGGCCAAGACCAGCGCGGCCTTGGGAAGACTTCATGAGGCAAGAATTCCCTATATCTCGGTGCTGACTGATCCCACGACAGGCGGGGTTTCGGCCAGTATCGCCATGCTGGGCGATATCATCATTGCAGAGCCTAAAGCGATGATCGGTTTTGCAGGGCCCAGGGTGATTAAAGAGACGATCCGGGCAGAGCTCCCGGAGGGATTCCAGCGAGCGGAATATCTCCTCGAGCATGGGATGGTTGACCTGATCGTGGAACGGAAAGACCTCCGACACACGCTCGCTTCCTTGTTAGAAATGCTAAAACCCGGGGACTAACAGGGAGACGCGATCCATGGGCCAAGACGCCTATCGAAAGTCACTGGACTATCTTTACCATCTTGAAAAGTTCGGGATGATCTTTGGATTGACTCAGATAGAGAAGATCCTCAACGCCATTGGAAATCCGCATAGAGAGATTCAGGCGATTCACGTCGGCGGGACAAACGGGAAGGGGTCCACCGCGGCGATGATGGCCTCGATCCTGCAGAAAGAAGGCTACCGGGTGGGACTGTACACTTCTCCTCATCTGACTCGGTTTACGGAGCGGATCAGGGTAAACGGGAAGGAGATCGAGGAAGAAGAGGTGGCGGTCTTGACCGAGCGAATGAAGAAGGAGATAGAATCGGCTGGCATCGCTTCTCCCTTCACCTTTTTCGACTTTACCACGGCCATCGCGCTTTATTATTTTAATCAGAGATTGGTCGATCTGGCCATTTTAGAGGTGGGGCTGGGGGGAAGGCTTGACTCCACCAATGTGGTCGATCCCTTGATCTCCCTCATCACCAACGTCGCTAAAGACCATGAGGAATACTTAGGGAAGACGATCACGAAGATTGCCAAAGAGAAGGCGGGCATTATCAAGAAGGGAAGACCCTTGATCACCGCTGCGACGCAACCCCAGGTGCTCCGTCTCTTTTCAAAGACCTGTCAGGAAAAAAGATCTCCCTATTTTCGCGTTGGGAAAGAGTTTCGATACGTTCGGACGGGGGATGAGGAGTTTGATTATGAGGGTCTCGATCGAAAGTTGTGGAACCTCCATCTCAATCTCAAAGGATTTCATCAGGTCGTCAATGCGACGACGGCACTGGGTGCGATGGAAGTTTTGGAAAATCTCGGATATCGGGTTTCCACGGAGGCGATGGTGGAGGGATTGAGGGAGGTGGATTGGCCGGGGAGGTTGGAGATGGTCTCTTCTTCTCCCAGGGTCATCCTTGACGGCGCCCACAACCCTGCGGGGGCCCTTGCTCTCAAGGAATCGTTGGAGAAAGAATTCCAATACCAACACCTCATCCTCCTTGTCGGAATCATGAAGGACAAGGATAGCCGATCTATGCTCCATCTGCTGGCTCCCCTGGCTGAGCATATCATCCTAACCAGACCTCACACAGACCGCGCCACGCCTCCCTTGTTGCTCAGAAAGGCATTGGGGGAAAACGGAAAAAGAGCCGAGATTGAGGAAGATCTGAAAAAAGCGATCGACAGAGGTCTCTCCTTGACGCGCGAAGAGGACCTCCTTTGCATCACCGGATCGCTCTACACCGTTGGAGAAGCCAGATCTTACTTCCACCCCGAGAGAGCATCGTGAGAGATCACTGGTTCATTCTGAGTTCCTTCTTCATCCTCTCCCTTGTCGTTACCTATTCTCCTTGTACCCGTGCCGAGGTAAGTGGGGTGGGCGCGCAGAAAGAGGTGAAAGCAGAAGGCCCAGTGGAGATAGCGGCCGATGAGCTCACCTACGACAGGGAGACACAGACCTACGAGGGCCACGGACACGTGGAGGTGGCCCGCGGGGATATTTCTCTCAAAGCGGATCATGTCCGAATGAATATGGCGACCAAGGATTTGGCGGCGTGGGGAAATGTTTTGTTAAGAGAAGGGGAAGACGTGATTGAATGTCAACGCCTCGATGTCAATCTGGAGACCCGCGCGGGAAAAATCCAGCAGGCCAGGCTTTATTTGAAGGATCAGAATTTTCATATCACCAGCGGAGAGGTGGACAAGTTAGGGGAGAATCACTATTTGATACGAGGCGGTTCGTTCACGACCTGCGATGCGCAGCGGCCCCCCTGGAAATTTACGGTGAAGGAAATCGAAGTGCGAGAAATGGCTTTGGGAGGATGGGGAGTTGCCAAGGGGCCGATTTTTTACTTTGAGGATATTCCAATCCTATATTTCCCTTGGGGGATTTTTCCTGTGAGACAGGAAAGGCAATCCGGTTTTCTCATGCCTTCGGTAGGCTATTCGAGCACGTATGGGCTTAAATTACAGAACGGATTTTACTGGGCCTTTGCAAAGAATATGGATGCTACTCTCTTCTTGGATTACCTGGGGGACAGAGGGTTCAAAGAAGGCTTGGAGTATAATTACGCTTTCACTAAAGAGACAAAAGGACAGGCGAACTTTTACTTCATCGACGATCAGCATCTTCATAAGGATCGGTACGCCTTCTTCATCGAGCACGAGCAGAAGCTTCCCTATGATTTTTATCTCAAAGGGAACGTCAACCGCGTGAGCGATCATCAATATTTTCAGGATTATAGAAATGAAGACCTTCCCGAAACGGCGAAGATGTCGCAGATTGATGCGACGAGCCTAAATGTATTGAGGTCGGTTATTTTCGGGGGAAAGAACTGGGACCAGTTCAGTCTTTTGGTCGACAATGAGGTGTTTGATGATTTTACCCAACAAAACAATGAGAAAACGGTTCAGGAACTTCCACAGATCAGTTTTTATGCCCATCCCCAATCCCTTTTCAACACCCCTTTTTTCTACAATATGACTTCGTCATACACCGACTTCTATCGAGAGAGGGGTGTCGAGTCAAACCGGGGAGATCTCTTTCCCACAATCTCTTACCCTGTCCGGCTCCTCAATGTGCTGAAGTTCGAGTCGGATGTCGGACTGAGGGAGACCTTTTACAGGAACTACAATGACCGAACCAGCACATATGAGGGGTGGAAATCGAGAGAAACCCTGGAGGCGAATGCCCAGATGTCTACCGAGTTTTTCCGGGTCTACGATGCCGAAGCCCTTTCGAAGATTTCCGACCTCTTTAAGGTATCAAAATGGATGCACACCATCGAGCCTTCCATCAGCTATCAATATAGTCCTCCGGTGAATCAGAGCGACCTCCCCGTCTACGATGCGGTAGACCGAATTCCCTTTACCAATCAAATCACCTATGGGTTCACCCAGCGCTTGCTGGGAAAGCCGGAAGGAGCCAGCTCCGGAGCCGTCGAGTATGCAAAGTTGAAAATCTTTCAAAGCTATAGCCTTACGGATCCTTCCTGGTTTAACCCTCAGTTCATAGATTCGCAAGGGAAGAAGCATTCCTTTTCGAATATCGAAGGGCAACTGTGGTGGAATTTTGGTCCCTATATATCCGCTTATGCGGATACAGAGTTCAACCCCTATCGAGGAGGTTTTGACGTACTAAATCTTTCGACGAGTGCCAAAGACCGAAGAGATGATGTGGTGACGGTGGGCTATTCGAACACCAGAAGTACGCTCGGTTCGTTTAAGGAGATCAATCTCAGCACGAGGGTGAAGACGATCTCCCCCTTATATCTTTTCGGGTCATATTACTATGATCTCTTCAACGCGATATGGGTTCTTTGGATGTTCGGTGCGGAATATCAAACCCAGTGCTGGTCAGCGGGTTTTTTCCTGGAAGATATCAACCATTCTCTTGACCAAACCCGAAAGCGGGAGTTCAAGTTCAATTTCTATTTCAATCTTCTGAATATTGGTTCGGCAGGGCGAAGGCCTTATTTTATGAAGTTATGATCGACGGGGCAGGAGGAGCGATATGAAAGGCGTTATTCTGGCGGGGGGTTTGGGAACCCGACTTTATCCGTTGACAAAGGTCACCAACAAACACCTCCTTCCCATCTACGACAAACCGATGATCTATTATCCGATTCAATCCCTGATTAACGCGGGGATCGATGATATCTTGATCGTCACGGGGGGAAACCATGCCGGGGATTTTCTAAAGCTCCTGGGAAACGGGAAGGAGTTCGGGCTCAGGCACATCAACTACACGTATCAAGAAGGAGAAGGGGGTATCGCGGAGGCCCTTGGGCTGGCAGAGTTCTTTGCTTCAGGAGAAAAGATCTGCGTCATACTCGGGGATAACATTATTGAGAGGAACATTCGAAGGGCGGTAGAAAATTTTCAAAGGCAGAAGGAAGGCGCGAAGATACTGCTCAAAGAGGTTCCTGATCCGCAGCGGTTCGGAGTTGCCGAGTTGGAGGGAGGCCGGATTACCCGGATTGAGGAAAAACCGAAGCAGCCCAAATCTCAGTACGCCGTGATCGGGATCTATCTCTTCGATCAAGACGTTTTTAACTTCATTCGGACCCTGAAGCCGTCGGGCCGAGGGGAGTTGGAAATTACCGATGTCAACAATCGGTATATTGAAAAAGGGCTCATGACATGGGATATTTTGGAGGGGTGGTGGACCGATGCGGGCACCTTTGAATCCTTGCTTCGCGCCAACCGATTAGTTGCCGAAACGGGAGCGAATAACCTTGATTAACCAATTTCAAATTTCAAATGACAAATTTCAAACTAATGTCAAATGTTCCGGATCCAAAACGCAACCTTCTCCCTAACCCTCCCCGCTTGAGGGAGAGGGGGGCGGAGGGATACAAAAAAGCGAATCAGCTGAATCGGCAAACCATAGGGGGATAAGATGATACACGGAGTGAGGACCAAAGCATTGAAGGTAATTCCGGATGAACGGGGAAGGGTCATGGAGATTCTCAGGGCGGATGATGAGTTCTTCCTGAAGTTCGGTCAGGTGTATATCACCACTACCTATCCCCAAGTGGTCAAGGCATGGCACTATCATAAGGTGCAGACCGACCACATCTGCGCCATCCAAGGGATGATCAAGCTGGTTCTTTACGATCCCCGAGAAAATTCCCCGACCAAAGGAGAGATCAACGAGTTCTTTGTCGGGGTTCACAACCCTCTGCTGGTCCAAGTGCCTAACGGGATCTATCATGGATGGAAATGCATCAGCGAGGGAGAAGCCGTCATACTGAACGTTCCCACGGAGGCCTACAATCACCGCGCGCCCGATGAATACCGCCTTCCACCCCACGGGAAGGATATCCCTTACGATTGGGCGAGAAGAGATGGCTGACAACTGCCCGCATAGGGCAGAGGCATAGCGCATAGCGTCTGTAATTCAAAAGTCCCATGGTCTTATAGTCTAGTGGTCCTATAGTCTGATAGCCTTTGTTTTTTGACTACGCAACCATGAGACGGGACGATCAAACTATTCAAGCTTAGAGTGAGTGATGAAGATATTGGTGACCGGGGGGTGTGGATTCATCGGGAGTAACTTCATTCGGCATATCTTAAAGTGCCACCCGGATTATTTTCTCATCAATGTCGACAAATTGACTTACGCCGGAAATTTAGAAAATCTGTCCGATCTCTCCGATTCTCCCCGCTACCGCTTTATCAGAGGGGATATTGCGGATGCTCCCCGTATCGAAGAATTGGTCAGCCAGGGAGTGGAGACTATCGTTAACTTCGCCGCTGAATCCCACGTGGACCGGTCGATCGAAGACCCGGGTGCCTTTATGAAGACGAACGTCTTCGGGACTTTCGTCCTCCTCGAAGCCATGCGAAAGGTTTTCCAGAAGCGGCAAATTCGGTTCCTGCATATCTCCACCGACGAGGTCTACGGTTCTCTGGGCGAATCCGGAGCTTTCACCGAGACAACTCCTCTGGCCCCTAACAGCCCTTATTCCGCGAGCAAAACGGCGGCGGATATGTTGGTCAGGGCCTATCATCATACGTATGGGCTTCCCGCGCTCGTCACGCGATGTTCGAATAATTATGGACCTTACCAGTTCCCAGAAAAACTGATCCCGTTGATGATCTCGAATGCCCTCGAAGATAAGGAACTACCCATTTATGGAGATGGGATGAATGTGCGGGATTGGATCTATGTCGAGGATCACTGTCGGGCCTTGGATGTGGTGTTGCACCGGGGAAAAGAAGGTGAAGTCTACAATGTGGGGGGGCGAAGCGAAAAGCCAAACATAACCGTGGCCAAAACCATTTTGGACCGGTTGGGGAAGCCTCATTCCCTAATCCGGTATGTCGCGGATCGGCCGGGGCACGATCGCCGATATGCCATTGACTTCTCGAAGATTGAGCGAGAGCTTGGATGGAAGCCTTCTGTTTCTTTTGAAGAGGGAATCCGCCTTACCATCGAATGGTACCAAGCCCATCGGGAGTGGTGGAAAAAGATTAAGACCGGGGATTATCTGGACTATTACAATAGAATGTATAAAGACCGATAATTCGGGTTGCTTGGGTTTCTTGAGTTTCTTGGGCTACCGGGGTTGACAAAATAAGTGAATTCGTTGAAACCGATAAACCCAAAGGACTCAATAACTCAACGAGCCGAACGGGTACTTGGGTCTCCCAAGTTCTTTGGGTTACTGGGGTTGACAGAATCATCGGGCTCGATGAACCCAATAAACCCAATTAACTCAACGAACCCAATAAACGGAATAGATGAAAAGATGAGACGGATATTGGTGGTTGGTGCCAAAGGGATGTTGGGAAGGGATTTGATGGAGGTTCTCCGTTCCTCTCTTCCGCGCGATGAAGTCGTCGGATGGGATATCAAAGAAATCGACATCCGCAAAGAGGAGGAAGCGGTCGCTAAGGTTGAAAAACTCCAGCCAGAGATCGTGGTTCACATTGCCGCCTACACGGATGTAGACGGGTGTGAGCTGAACAGGGAGAAGGCATCTTCTGTGAATGAAGAAGGGACGAAGCATGTGGCCCTGGCAGCCTCGAAATGCGGTGCGAAGATGGTCTACCTGAGCACGGACTACGTCTTCGACGGGAAGAAAAGAGAGCCCTATTTGGAGAGTGACTCTCCCCGTCCCCTGAACGTCTACGGCCATTCCAAATTAAAGGGAGAGCAGCACGTCCAAACCTTGGTCAAAGATTTCCTCATCATTCGGACCCAATGGCTTTATGGACCCTTTGGCAAAAACTTTGTATCCTCTATTCTCCAGCAGGCAAGGGAGAAAAGCGCGCTTTCCATTGTCGATGATCAGACGGGGTCGCCAACGTACACCGTTGATTTGGCGAAAGCCATTTTCGGGCTGATTCAGTTTGATGCGCGCGGAATCTTTCACGTGGCGAACAGCGGCCTCTGTACCTGGTATATTTTCGGTCAGACCATTTTAGAACTTTCGGGGGTAAATCGAGTGAAGGTAATCCCCATTTCTTCGAGGGAGCTTGGTCGTCCGGCAGCCCGCCCTTCTTATTCTGTCCTCGGTTGCCGGAAGTTGAAAGAAGAGACAGGATTGACGATGCGGCCGTGGTCCGCGGCGCTGAAGGATTACCTGAAAACACTCCATCCAGAACAAATCCAAGATTTCCCCTCATCCCCTCCCTCTCCCCCGAAGGGAGAGGGGAAAGGTGAGGGGTAGGAGCCAAGGGGGTTGACGATGAATATTTGTATTATCGGTACAGGTTACGTAGGATTAGTGACGGGAGCCTGTTTAGCAGAGTTTGGAATGAATCTGGTCTGTGTGGACAACGATCGCCAGAAGGTTGACCTTCTTCGGCAGGGAAAGGTGACCATTCATGAGCCTGGGCTTGAGGATCTCGTGGCGAACAATATGAAAGAGGGGAGACTTTCTTTTTCGACAAGCATCGAGGAGGGTGTGAAATCGAGTCTGGTCATCTTCATTGCCGTAGGAACTCCCTCCGGTGACGATGGCTCGGCCGATCTCAAATATGTGGAAGAAGTAGCTAGAGAGATCGCCCGAGCGATGGACGGCTACAAGGTGGTGGTGATAAAATCGACGGTTCCGGTGGGGACCTGTCGGCGAGTAAAACAACTGATCAAGGATCATCAAACCAAGCCCACCCCCTTTGATATCGTTTCCAACCCTGAATTTCAGAGGGAGGGATCGGCAATTGAAGATTTCATGCGGCCGGATCGAGTCACCATCGGTGCAGAGAGCGAACAGGCGATTGCCATCATGAAAGATATTTACAGCGCCCTTTATATTATCGAGACTCCGTTTGTCATTACCTCATTAGAGACGGCTGAGATGATCAAATATGCGTCCAATTCCTTTTTAGCCACGAAGATAAGCTTTATCAACGAGATCGCCAACCTCTGCGAGAGGGTGGGGGCTGATGTTCACCACGTCGCGCGTGCGATGGGTCTGGATGGGAGGATCGGGAAAAAATTTCTCCACCCAGGCCCAGGCTATGGCGGGTCTTGTTTCCCAAAAGACACTCGGGCGTTGTCGAAGATCGCACAGGAAAATGGGTATTCGTTCAAAATCCTCGAAGCTGTCATCCAGGTCAACGAAGAGCAAAAGAGGAGGATGATCAGCAAGATCACGGAGAAAGTGGGAGATTTGAAGGGCAAGGTGGTGGGCGTTCTGGGCCTTTCCTTCAAGCCCAACACAGACGACATCCGGGAATCCTCTTCCATCGTGATCATCCAGGGACTTCTGGAACAGGGGGCCAAGGTGAAAGCCTTCGATCCGGCGGCCATGGAGGAGGCCAAAGCAATTCTCCCCGGGATGGCGCTTGGGAAAGATGCCTACGATGTAGCCAGGGGAGCCGACGCCCTGGTCCTGGCGACGGAGTGGAATCAATTCCGGCGCTTGGATCTTCAACGCATCAAGGGGCTGCTGAAGGCTCCGGTCTTCATCGATCTGAGAAATGTCTATGATCCAGATCAGATGACGCAATTGGGGTTTGATTATTGTGGCGTTGGAAGGTGAGGCTTGGCGTTGGGTCGTTCTGAAAAGGACTGGATTTTTATTTCCGATGCCCATTTCACCGGACGAGACCTCGGGCCCATGGAGGAGTTTCTTAGGTTCTTAGATTCAGAGAAAAATCAGATTGACCATCTGGTGATCCTGGGCGACCTTTTCGAGTTCTTTTTCGGTTTTAAGAATTTTTCCTCAGACGAAAAGTCCTCTGCCTTTACGGACTACCTCCCCGTCTTCGATAAGCTCCGAAGCCTGTATGAGGAAGGAATTCAAGTCAAATATTTCGAGGGAAACCATGATTTCTTTCTCCAATCCTTTTTTTCAGAACAATTCGGGATGGAGGTCGAGGTTTATCCCAGCGGGGGTGAAGAAAGGTTGGAAGAAAATAGAGCTTTTATCGCCCACGGAGATCTATCGAATCCAAGGCAGTGGGCTTATCGGACCTTCCGGAGGATTCTTAAAAACTCGCTGACCTATCGTCTCATCCATCTTGCCGGTCCGCGGATTTCTCGACAAGTTGCGAAGAAATTGAGTGATATGAGTTATCAGAAGTATCATGACGAAGGGCAGCCCTTTCCGCCACCTGCCTTCAGGGCCTTTGCCCATCAGAAATTCTTGGAGGGGTTCGATCTCGTCATCCTGGGGCACTCCCATTACCCAGAGGAGGTCGAAGAGTGGATTGATGGGAGGAGGCGCCTCTATTACAATGTAGGGGATTGGGCGGTGCACCGGTCCTTCTTGCGCTTCACGCCACCGGAGCGCTTCCAGTTGGAACGATTTACCGAAACCGCAATCGGGAGATAGGGAGACAGGGCAATAACGAGCACGTGACACGCGAAACGGGCACGGACACGGTTTTTGATTATGGCACACAAAGCAGTATTTCTTGATCGGGACGGGACCATCAACGAAGAGATGGGTTACGTGAACCACATCGAACGGTTTCACCTTCTTCCCCGTGTGGGGCAGGCGATTCGATTGCTGAACCAACATGGATGGAAGGCGGTGGTGATCACGAATCAATCCGGCGTGGCGAGGGGTTATTTCCCGGAATCGCTGGTTCATAAAATTCACCAGAGGATGCAAGACCTCTTGAAAAAAGAGGGAGCTCATCTTGACGGAATCTATTGCTGTCCCCATCATCCTGATGTCGGGGCTCCTCCTTATCGACAGAAATGCCGATGTCGAAAGCCCGCAACGGGACTGATTGAAGACGCAGTGAAGGATCTGGATATCGACACCTCGGAGAGTTACATGGTCGGGGACCGGGGGGTGGACATCGAATTTGGACATCAAGTTGGAGCCAAGGGAATTTTGGTCCTCACCGGATACGGAAAGGGAGAATGGGAATATGCGGGGGATCAGTGGAGCGCGAAGCCTGACTTCATAGCCGAAGATCTCTTCGGAGCAGTTCAATGGATCCTCCGTCAAGAATCGCATGAACCGAATTTAAGAAAAGGAGAATGAAGATGCCTATCAGTAAAGAACTGTTGGAAATTTTGGCTTGCCCGAAGTGTAAGGGAGATATTTTCTTGAATCGCGAGGGAGATGGCCTCATCTGCAAATCCTGTCGCTTGCTCTATCCTATTAAAGATGATATTCCTGTGATGTTGATCGATGAAGCGCTTCCCTATCAGGGAGAAGAGTAGATTAAGCTCCAAATTCCAAATGCCAAATCCCAAATAAATTCTAGCCAAAGATATTTGAAATTCCCCTCACCCCCTCCCCCTCCCCAGCGGGGAGAGGGGAAGGGTGAGGGGGAGTAAGGATTGTTCTGGTGTTTTGGAAATTGAAATTTGGAGCTTATTTGGAATTTGGTGCTTGAGATTTGGAATTTCGAGGTGACATCCATTGACCTCCTTTCTTACCTACTTGGTCCTCAGAACATTTAGCTCCTTTGTGAATCTTCTTCCGGAAGGTTTCGCGCTCTGGTTGGGGAGACGGTTGGGGAATGGGTGGTACCACCTGGATTTCGAACATAGAAAGGTAGCGATTCAAAATCTGGAAACCGTCTTTGGTCGGGAGAAATCAACGAGTGAGATCCGGGATATCGCGAGAAGGACCTTCCAAAACCTTGGGATGATGGCTGTAGAGTTCTTTCGAATCCCCATGATGGATGTGAAAACGTTCCAGAAAAGAGTTAAAATAGAAGGGTTGGAGGAGGCACTGAAGCTCTTTGAGAGAAGAAAAGGGATCTTCCTCCTTCTTTCCCATTTCGGGAATTGGGAGATGATGGGGGTCATGTCAAAAGTGATCGGACACCCGATCATGGTGATTGCGAAACCCATGAAAAGAAATGAATGGGTAGATCAGTTCATTACAAAGATTAGAAATAGGGCGGGTCTTGAGGTGGTCTCCAGTATTAAAGCGGGCAGGAAGGTGATGCAGGCCCTTTCACAAAATCGCGTGGTTGGAATTTTGATCGATCAGAGGGCCAAGCGAAGCGAAGGGATATGGGTTGACTTCTTTGGGAAAAAGGCGCCGACGACCCCGAGTTTAGCCGTTTTGGCGATGAAGACCGGCGCTCCCGTTTTGCCGGTTTTTATGGTCCGAGACGGATTCCAAAAGCATCGCCTCCTCATCAAGGAGCCGCTGGAATTGATCCGTACCGGTGATATCAAGAGAGACGTGGAAGCCAATACTCAACTTTTTAACCATACTCTTGAGTCCATGATCCGGCAGCACCCTGACCAGTGGTTCTGGGTGCATCGGAGATGGGAGAGAAAAGCGAGGGTTTATCACCGATGAGAAACCTTCCCCAGAGAAGAACGGAGGTCTCTCCCGCAGAAAAGAAGAGCGAGAAGCATACTTACCTTCGCGTTGGGGATAAGGTGTTTCATAAGAAGTGCAGATCCTGGGGCGGTGGGATCGTGATCGAGACTTGGTCCTCTGATTTACCCGGAGGGACGTGTTTTGTTAAGATCCTCTTCCAGGATGGAAAACAGAGGGTCTTTGATAATAGCTACGATAGCGTCTGCTGCTGTTATTATACTGGAATCACAGTCCTCAACCGCGTCGAAATATAGCTTCGTTTCTTTCTCGTAAAAACTCCCCTGTCTCATGTTGCAGCCTGACCCCCTCTATGTCTTTATTGATTAGTTAATCTTTTTGAACGTTGACCCCTGTGTCTTCCTCCTTCCTCTATTTTTTCCAAAGTAGCCTTTTAGTTCTAAGGCCAAATACCCAGTAACCAATAAAACTCAAAAATAGAGTGAGGCTTTCAAAAATATCTAAACTATGTCTTTGTCATGAAAAGATAATATTGGCACCAAGGAAATAAAAATTATGGATATCCAACTGAAGAAGCCTAACATTTTAATTCCTTCACCTATTTTCCGGTTCGGCGAAAAAAACATTAACAAGAGGTTTCCTATACCAGCAACTGTTGCCCAAACCCATGCGTGTACGTAATTTTTTTCTAAGTAATGAAATAAGATAAATATAATGATAGGTATTAGCAAAACAATAACGATTGCTTTTATTAAAGTTCTAATTATTGGTATGGTTCAGAATCCTCTAATGATTCTTCCCACAGGGTGAGGCAAAGCGGTCAGGTCTCAACGGGCTGTTGCCGAATATCTTTTGAAAGCATTATACATACAGTATATAAGGATGGCAATAAAACTCTGGGGAGTCGCACTCGACCTACGAGGAGGACGACGGTTGGAAAGAAGGGGCTCACTTCTTTTCTTCGGTCAGATACTTTCCGAGGAGTTCTCGGCTGTGTTCGTCGTCATGGCAATAGACGCACAGATTTTCCCAGTTTGAGCCATCGGGAGGATTGTTCAGGTGATTTCCGTCTTTGTGGTGAACGGTTAAAAGATGCCTTGTTTTTTCATCGAACTCTCTTCCGCATTTAGCACAGATGAGGCCATGGATCTTGAGGGAGCGTTCCCGATAATCACTCCATGGAGGTTCGGCTCTTTTCAATTTCTGAAGAGTCTCATCAATGGACTGATAGTCTCCTGTCTTTTGAGGCGGTGGCTTATGATGAATTCGAAAAGGTTTGTTTTTCATATCAATAAATCCATGCGCAATTTCCGAAAGGTTTTGCTACTAGCTCTTTTACTGTTTTCTTAGGGTCATTCCCACGAAAGTGGGAATCCAGGAAGGAATCACTGGATTCCTGCCGGAGTTTATCCCGATGAAAATCGGGGCAGGAATGACGATAGAAGGAGTCTATTCCGTGACGATATCGACTGTCATTTCGATTCGATTCTTTGGATTATCGTTGCCGTCTCTGGGTTGGGAAACAATTTTATCCGCCACGTCCATCCCCTCTACCACTTCGCCAAACACCGTGTATTGCCCGTCGAGAGAAGGAATATCCGCCACGCAGATGAAAAACTGCGAACCGGCGCTATCCGGGTGAGCAGACCTGGCCATGGAAAGAGTGCCTCGGCGATGAAGTTTCTTATTAAATTCGGCTTTGATTTGATAGCCCGGGCCTCCCATACCGTGTTTTGAACGGTCCGGGTTTTTCGAGTTCGGATCCCCTCCTTGAATGACGAACCTGGGCACGACTCTGTGGAACGTCGTCCCGTTGTAAAACCCCTTTTTAGCAAGCTCGATGAAGTTATTCACGTGGTTGGGCGCGACCTCCGGGAAAAACTTTAGGGTAATATCTCCCAGGTTTGTGTGAATGATCGCTCGTTGTTCAGACATCTTCTTGACCTCCCCGGACGAGAATTTTCTATATCGCACTTCTTGCGAAAAAGATTCAGACGTGAACAGGCTTAAGAAAAACGCGAAAAATATCAAGACCAACAAGATCCTTTTCATTTGACTCACTTTTTCTCTGTGGGGTAGCCAGCCTTAAGCCATTCTCTCCAACCGCCTTTGAGAGCATAGACCTTCGTATATCCCATTTCCATCAGCTTTTGTGCCACACGGGCACTGGTGTTTTCATTGGGTCAGGCGCAGTAGAGAACGATGGTCTTGTCCTTGGGATACTTCTTTGCCCAGGAGTCAACGGCTTCGGGATCTTCCCGGATAGCACCCTTAATTTTCAAATCTCTACTTGTCCAATCCTTGCCCAGGCGAACGTCGATAATGATCAAATTGGGGTTGCCGAGATTTGCCTTGAGTTCTTCCTTTGTCATTCTGGGGACATCCGTAGAATTTGCCAGTGTCGCGCCTCCTCCGGCCATAAGTAGAATGATTAAGGGGCCGATTAGTAATTTCTTTTTCATTGGATTCCTCCTTGGGTAAGCGGTCCGATCCCTTCAAACGAATGAGTAGATAAGTTCAAATTAACAAACGAAGCTCTCAAAATCAACCAAAATATAGGAAGATGGCTAAAAAATCGCTTGTTTAGGTAGGAAAATTTTGGTATCAATAATAAATTAGAGGGTAGAAAGATTGGAGGAGGTGGTTGGTCATGATTACTATTCCAGCCCATAAGGTAAGACAATTTGGGGTGGAGTTCTATCAAACTTCTTTCACGTCCGGAGACGTCCAGAAGCTGGTTAAGTTCGAGGTGTTGGATTATCCGAGCGTCAAGGAGGAGGAAAAACGGAGGAAAGCCGGTAAGACCTCGGCCATCAACTGGGAATTGCTGGAAAAAAGGATTGGGAGGAGTGAAGCTGCTTTCCAAAGGCCGATGATTCGAAAGAAAATTCGTGAATTGGTTCAGTATTATTCGGAGTGTCAAGAGGCCAGAAATCTTCCTGCCATCCCAGGGGCTGTCATCATGATTACCGAAAGGCCGCTCAAATTTTCACCCACCGGGAAGAACTCCAACCTGGGGATGCTCCAGATTCCGGAAGAAACCGGAATCCTGAGGTGCCTGGACGGCCAGCATCGATTGTTAGCGCTAAGCGCTCAAACCGAGAAAGATGTGGAGATCGATGTCCCCGCCGTTCTCTTTGACAGCCTCGACCCTCGCCAGACGGTCGAGCTCTTTGTCACGATTAATGCCAAGCATACAAGACTTAATCCCTCCCATCTGATTTCCTTGGCGGGCCGGCGGCTTTATGCGGACCGGTATCAGGCACTGGCTCACGATATCATTCGTCAGCTCAACGAGGAAGAAGGTTCTCCGATGAAGGGAGACATCAAGATATTGGGCGTCGGGAAAGGCAGAGTCTCCCAGGCTTCGCTGGCCGATGAGATGGTGGACCTTTTCAGCAATATTGAGAAGCTTGGAGGAAAAGAGAGATTTAAAGACTTCGAGCAGAATGGAAGGCGTTTTTTTCTCAACTACTTTAAGGCGATTCTCTCCGTCTTTCCAAAGGCCTGGGGAGGTCGAAAGTATAGCATCAAAACCGGAGCCGCCCTTCGAGCCTTCATTCGCGTGAGCCCGGACGTCATGGCACGGTCGAAGGAGTTGAAAAATGACTCCTTCGACTATTTTGGGATACGGGACGCGATCAAACCCTGGGGCGACAGGATCGGAGAATACCGGTTCGAGACAGAGGGGGAGTGGCGAAAGAAACTGGCAGGCGGGACGAGGGGAACAGTAGAACTTCTCACCAGAGAGCTACGGGATGCTTTGAAGGTCTAATAAAAAATCCACCGAGTTCATTGAGCTCGATGGATTCTTTTGGAAAATGGGTTAATGAGGAGGAAAGAGTTTTTTGTCTCTTGTTGCTTTCCAGTATACATAATCAACATTAAGAGAAGGTTAAAATAGGGTTAAAACTTTCTAATCTCTTGTGCCTGTCTGCACCGCCTTTTATTGGAACGGAGGGCAGAGCAGGCCCGCTTTTTACCCCTTGAAAAAGGACCGTCGGGAATGGAGGTGGCCTATGGAAGAGGAAAAGAAGCTGACAGAGGAAGAATTTGTTGTCCAGGCAATCAAGAAATTGAGAAAGGAACCGTTCCGGGGCATTCACAGTGTTTACAGCGGTTTTAATGAAGCCTTCAGAAAATATTTTGAGACAAACCCGGTCGAGGTCACTTCCAGATTGGCGGATGAAGGAAAGATTGAGACAAGGGCTTTTAAAGGAGGGGTGATGCTTTTCCTTCCCGGAGAGGCTCCGAAAAGACCTTCGGCGGATGAAATCATTCAATTGATATTGGGATCCGGAAACCGGTCACTCTCTGAAGAAGAATTCGCCATCGAAGGAATCAAGAAATTGAGAAAGGAGCCTTACAAGGGGATCCATAGCGTCTTTAGCGGGTTTAACGACGCCTTTCGAAAGCATTTTAACAAAGATCCAATTGAATTCACCGGCAAGATGGTCTCGGCGGGGAAGATTGAAATCATCCCGATCAGAAGTGGTAAGGGTGTGATGCTCTACCTTGCGGGTGAAGGCCCGAAGGGGCGAAAAACCGATGAAACCCTGAAGAGGATCCTGGGCTAAAATCTACGCAGGAATCGTGCGTTCTTTGGCCTATTCTCGGAGTGAAGAAATCTCTTCCTGCTTCAACAAGGCAAGAGGCTTTGTCAGGCCTATCTGCTCAAGAATCAGAGCTGTTGAAAGGGGTTCTTTCTTACTCCATGCTCGATCAAGAGTAGAGATAATGGCCTGTTCAATCTCTGCGCCGCTGAAATCCGCAGCTCTTTCAGCCAATAACTTCCAATCGAATTTTTGCAAGCATCTTTTCATTCCTCAAAAGAAAAATTTGTTTCAGTGAGACTTAGCAATTTCATCCAGTGATTTCTTGTAAACCTCAAAGGTCTTTGCATCGAAGAGAACGAATCGAACCAGTTTGATTTCCGGGTGACCTTTCAAATAATCCGCGACCGTCTTTAAGGCGATACGGGAAGCCTCCTCCACACGATATCCGTAAATTCCGGTACTGATCGAGGGAAAGGCAATCGAAGAAATTTTGTTCTGGCTGCACAGTTCCAGGCTCTTTCGGTAAGCGCTTGCCAAAAGCTCAGGATCTTTGGGCGACCCTGAATATCTCGGTCCTACTGCGTGAACGACGTATTTAGCCTTAAGGTTCCCCCCTCCCGTAATGACGGCTGAACCTGTAGGGCAACCTTTATACTTTGCCCTCAGCTGTGACATGAGGGTAGGGCCGCCTGCCCGATGGATCGCACCATCCACCCCACCCCCTCCCGCCAATGCTGAGTTGGCGGCATTCCCAATGGCTTCAGTGTCCTGCTGGGTGATGTCGCCCTGAACCACCTCTAATGTTGATTGATGAATGATCGCTTTCATCTTCAATCTCCCTCTTCATTTTTGTGTCTAAGCCGTAAAATTATGCATATCAAAAAGAGTTGACTTCGTCAATACGGGACGTTAAGGTCTTAAGCGATGAAGGGGACGAAAGCGATCCACTATGGCTGGGTGATTGTCGCAGTAGGGGTTTTTGTCAAGATGACAGGCTTGGGGTTTGGCCGGTTTGCTTATCCCATGCTCCTACCGAGCATGAGACGGTCGCTTGAATTCAACTACAGCGAGATGGGGGTCTTGAGCGGAGCCATGATGCTGGGATACCTTCTTTTCTCTCTTGTTGGCGGGATGCTGGCTACGCGGTTCGGACCCAAAAAGATCGTGGTAGGATCCCTCCTGTGCGGATCTCTTTCCATGTTCTTCATCAGCAAATTGTCGGATTTTTCCCCTCTTCTTTTCTTCAGCTTTGCCATGGGGGCAGGGGCCGCCGGGTCTCACATCTCCATTACGACCATGCCCATGGCGTGGTTCGAGGAGCGGAGATTGGGGAGGGCCCTTGGCGTTGTGACAGGCGGGACAGGCCTTGGGATTGTTGTCACAGGCCTGTTGCTTCCCTACCTTCTATACCACCTGGGGAAAGAAGCCTGGAGAGAGTGCTGGCTCCTTCTGGCCTTGATCACCTTTTCGGTCGCAGTGGTCGGAGCGATATTATTAAGGGAAAAACCGAGTCAGGCAACTTTGTCTCCTTTCAGTCCTGCCGGGAATAAGGCATCCTTCCCCTATGCTGAAAGAGGAAGCGGACTCAGCCTCAAGGCAATTTTCATTATCTATTTCATCTTCGGGTTTGCCTATAACATCTATGCAACTTACTTTGTTGCTTATATGGTAGAGGAGATTCGACTTACAGAGAAAACGGCAGGGGATATTTGGGCCATTTTTGGCTGGATGTGCGCGGGGAGTGGATTGATCTGGGGATTCCTTTCGGATCGTTTGGGTAGACGAAAGGCGTTGCTCTGGAACAACGGGATCATCTCTCTTTCCGTTCTCCTTCCCCTTCTTTTACACAAGCCTTTCTTCATGGGTTTTTCTGCCCTTCTTTTTGGAGGGACTTTCTTAGGAACGGTCACGGTCATTGCGGCGGCGATTGGAGATCGTGTGAGTGAAAAAAGGGCTTTCGTTTATGGTTTGGCCACCCTCATCCATGGCACAGGACAGTTTTTAGGAACGATCTCAGGGGGGTGGTTGAAGGATTTAATGGGGACTTTTCAATTGCCCCTTTTCGTCTCTTTGGTCGGTTTCCTGTTTTGCGTTATTTTGACGGCTTTAACAAAAAGGGTGAGACAACTCTCACCCTTTTCGGCTCAATGACCTTATAGCTAAGAGCTACGGATCTTCCTCGAGGGTTTGATAAAACGATTTCTTGAGAAATCTAAAAGACCCCCAAAATCTATCAAAGATTTCCAAGGCTGAGAGATCATAAGTTCCATTCATGGGCCTCCATTGGGTGATATAGAATCCCACAATGCGATCACCTCGTCTGCCGAAAATTACCCGGGCCCGAACTTTCTCTCCTTTGACCGGGTCCTTTCCCTCTACATCTACTTGAAGCCCCTCTCCTCCAAGAACCTGAATCTTTTTCCTGCCTAAAATTTGAAACTGGAGAATCGCATTGAAAAGAAACCTCTTAAAAAATTCCCTTTCCCTTCCCTCGAACGAAGCTGCTGTGCACCCGAAAGGATCCTCATCATAAGCAAACGTCGTTAAAGACGGGAACGGTCCGGGGTCTGTTCTGATAAACCCAAAATTGATATCATTCTCTCCTGATTCCACCCGAAGCACTTTCCAGTCAGGAGGAGGAGGTTTAAACTCGAACTCATCTTCCCAGATCACCATCCCTTGGGGAGTCAATCTGTAAGGGACTTTCTTGGAGGCCTCCAGGGTCGCACATCCGGAAATGCAGGCTACCACCAACACAGAACACAATAACAAGAGCCCATTTCTTTTCATTGTTTTCCTCCTTCCTTTTTCAATTTTTTGAGAAAGAGGAGAATGTCTTTGAAGTCAGGCGAACCATCCCTGACATATCGGATGATTCCAGTTCTATCGATGATCACCGTTCGTCTTGAAAAGATCGGCATTCCTGCAGGCGAAGCATCAAAATAGGCACCCAAAAAAGAAGTGATGTTCGAAAGGAGAGGGAAAGTGATGCCCAGACCATTCCCCCAGTACTTCAACGTTGTCACGTCATCCCGGCTGACGCCCACGACCCGGGCGTTGAAGCGGTCATAGAGGTACAGGTTCCTCTGATGACCCTCCATTTCGCCCGTTCAGACAGGGGTGAAAGCAGCCGGAAAGAACGTGATGATCAGATGGTACTTTCCATAATACTCATCGGCATAATTAATCAACCGGTCCTGCGTGGAGGGCAACGTGAAATTGAGTGTCTCGCGACCGATTAACTCCGCTTTCTTGGCTGCTTCCGCATTAGAAAGGGGAAGAACCATCAGAAATAAAAAGAGTGAATAAACCCATTTGTGAAATGTCTGTCTTCTCATAAGGACCTCCTCTCTTATCTTCTTAAGATGTTATACCATTTTCAGTGATGCCACAACCTTTATCTTCTGTCTACCTTTATCGCCTCAGAGAGAAAGGGAAGAGACAATGCGTGTAATGATGGAGAGAAGCGATGCGGGCAAAAGACCTAACCACAAGATCGCAATGAAAACGGCGATACTGGCAATACGGGCGAAAAGATCGAGATCCGGGATAAGGGATTTTTTCCTCGTCGGATGCATAAAAAGGGTGACGATGATCTTGAAGTAAAAATAGATGGACACGATGACCGTTATGATCCCAAGGACTGCCAAGACGATGTAATGGGCCTGAAGAACTGCACGGAATAGAATAAATTTGCCCATAAAGCCGGCGGTGGGTGGCAATCCGGCCAGTGAAACGAGACAGACGGTCAAAAGGGCAGACCTCCAGGGGTGGACGTAAGCCAGACCCTTGAAATCCTCCAGAGCATCGATATCTTCTCCTTCCTCAGAAAGGGTTGCCAGGGTACCGAAGGCTCCGAGGTCCATTAAAGCATAGACTGAGAGATAGAATATAATAGCGAAGAGGCCGCCTTCCCTGACGGCGAGAAGGGTCATCAACAGGTATCCCATCTGGGCGACGGAGGAATAAGCCAATAGCCGTTTGACGCGCACTTGGGCAACGGCGGTGATATTGCCCACAGCCATGGTCAGAAATGCCAATATCCAGAAGACAAAGACATAGTCGCTCCATACCGAATTTCGGGCATAGTAAAAAGTAAAGCGCAACAGTGCGCTGAACAGGGCAACCTTCGAGCCGGTCGCTAAAAACGCAGTGACTGGAGCAGGAGCTCCCTGGTAGACATCCGGAGTCCATAGATGAAAGGGAACCATGGAAACTTTAAAACCGATCCCAATCAGAATCAGACTCAGGCCTAAGAGCATTGCCGGAGAGCTTGCCGCCTGAACATTGGCTGACAGGCTCTGGAGGATGTCCATCTTGCCCGTCGCGGCATAGACCATGGCGATGCCAAACGTGAGGAAGGCGCTTGCTACGGCGCCCATCATGAAATATTTCAAGCCGGCTTCATTCGATGTAGATTGAGGCTTACGAATTGCGATGAGAACATAGAGAGAAAGCGAAAGGGTTTCAAGGCCAAGAAAAAAAACTAGCCAGTGAAGGGCGCTTGCAACTAAGACCATTCCAAGTCCGCTCAAGAGAAGGAGTCCGTAAAATTCATCGCCCCCAATTCCTCGAAGTCTTACATACTGGTAGGAGAAGAGAAGGCTGAGGGTGGTAATGAGAGTAAGAAGAGATGTGAAAAATCGTCCGTATCCGCCCGTTTCCACCATTCTTAGGAATTGTGGCTGCTCTGGCCTGAGCAAGACGGCTGCTGCTCCAGCAGCGATGGCTGTGGCCAGGGCGACTCCAAAAAGCAGCCCCTGAGGTCTTCCCTTCCAGAAGCCGCCTAAGCAGAAAACGAGAAACCCCCCTCCGGCGAGGAGGATGAGAGGAAGAATATCAACCCAACTCGGCTGCATAAGTTTCCTTAGAAAAGTTTAGAGTGTCTAAAGTGAACTAAAGTGACTGAAATTTGTAGATAAAGTACGACGAACATTCCGATGTTAACTTTATACACTTTAGTCACTCACAATTTTAGTCACTTTCTTTTTGTTAATTCAAAAAACCTATCAGAATCCTCACCGGCTCTTCGAAAAGGTCTAAAACGGGCTGAGGATGAAGCCCAATAAACAGAACAGCGAGAGCCAAAGGCGCCAAAATCAACAACTCACGAAAGGTGATATCCGCAAGAGGCTGTTCCCTAAATTTCTCATTTCGTGTTTCTTCGAATACCGTCTTTTGGACCACGGTAAGGATGTAAATCACAGTTAGGACAAGCCCTGCAAAGCCAAACCATGTGACGGGGGGCCACGTCTTGATTGTTCCGACGAGAACCAAGAATTCTCCGACAAAATTATTTAGCCCTGGCAATCCGAGGGAAGCCATCCCGAAGAAGAGAAAGAAGGCGCTGAAGCCGGGCATTTTTTTCCAGAAGCCGCCGAAATTCGCAATTTCTCTGGTGTGCACTCTCTCATCCAGCATTCCTACGAGAATGAAGAGTGCCGAAGTGGTCAGTCCGTGGTTGATCATCTGGAGAGTAGCTCCGGAAAGTGTCATCGTGTTCCAGACAGCGATTCCGATAACCACAATGCCCATGTGTCCGATACTGGAGTATGCAACCAGCCGTTTGAGGTCCTTTTGCGCCAGAGCGATCCAGGCTGCATAAAATAACCCGATCAGACCCAGAACGAGCAGGAGGGGCACCGAGAATCTGGCAGCAACAGGAAAGAGGGGAAACCCGAAACGCAGAAGGGCATAGGCGCCGGTTTTAAGAAGCAACCCAGCGAGTATGACGCTTCCTGCGGTGGGCGCCTGGGTGTGGGCATCGGGTAACCAGGTATGAACTGGAAAGATAGGGATCTTTATGGCAAAAGCGAGCAGGAAAGCTGCGTAGAGCCAGAGTCCTGTAGAAAAGCGAAGGGGTGTTTGAACCAGCTGGTATAGGGAGAAGGTATACTGGCCTGTCTTGGCACCATGGATAAGATAGAGACCGATGAGCGCGATCAGCATAAATAAACTGCCGGCAAGGGTAAACAGGATAAACTTGACCGTCGCATAAACGCGCTCCTCATGACCCCAGATGCCGATCAGGAAGAACATGGGTATGATCTGTATCTCCCAGAACAGATAGAAGAGAAAGAGATCCGTGGCCAAGAAAACTCCCATGACAGAGGTTTCCATGAAGAGCAAAAAGAAATGGAACGTCCCCACTCTCGTATTAATCTCTTTCCAAGAGACAAGGATACAGAGAACGGTGAGAAAGGCGGTCAGGAAGATAAGCATCAGGCTGATGCCGTCCAACCCGAGGCTGTAACGAATTCCAAGACTTTCGATCCACGGATGATCTTCAGCGAGCAACCATCTTCCGGTGGACCAGGAGCGCCACTGGAGGGTCAATGTCAAGAGCCATGCGACAAGGAAGAGATCCGCCAGCGACATCCACAGGCTTGTCCACCGGCAGAGCATTGGTCTGCGGGCAAAACACAACGCGAAAAAACTGCCGACAAGCGGCAAAAAGATGATAATCGTGAGCCAGGGGAAATTATCAGTCATTCGTCACCGAGTCATTGAGTCGTTCTGTTAGAAACTTGTCACTTTAGTCACTTTCTCTATCTTAGGTAATACCAGCCAAGGGCAAGAGCAGAGACGATCGCCGTAAACCCGAGAAGAAGCATCTTGAGATAGGTTGAAAGTCTGCCGGTCGTCCAGAGCTGCAATCCGAATGAGAAGAAACGGAAGACGGTCGCGGTGGAGTCGAACTGGTTATCCACTACTTCTTCATCCATCTTCAGCCAGAGGGCTCGTGCCATTGCCTGATAGGGCTTCACCAGTGCAACTTGATAGAGTCGATCCAGATAGAAACCGGAGGAAAGGAGTTCTTCCAGACGTTGCCGAAAGACGACGGGCGTGGGCCATCCCAGAAATCTGGCCTCGGGCCGGTAGACAAAATAAGCTGCGATCAATACGACAACGTTCAAAAGTCCGCTCCCGATCTCCATCGATCTTTCGACGGAAGCAGAGGCCGGGAAAAGAGGGATACCGCCCGGAATAGAGGCCAGGTAGTGCGCCAGCCAGGCCTTTCCGCCAAAGGCCTCCGGGAAATTGAGGCCGGCTGCGAAGATGGCCAGGATGGCGAGAGGAGAATTGACCCACGCCATAAATTTCGGTATTGTAAAATCCTTTTTCTTAAAATCTTCCCGGAGAGAAGGTCTTTCGAGGAAGGCGACGAAGAACATCCTGAACGTGTAAAGGACCGTGACCACAGCGCCGATCTCGGCAATCAGAGCCAAAAACTTATAGATCGGCTCGGGATGGCTGAAGGTCGAAAGAAGGATCCGGTCCTTGCTGAAGAAACCCCCGAAAGGCGGGATCGCCGCCAGCGATATAGATCCTACCAGATAGAGCCAGAAGACCAGGGGCAGACGGTTACGTAGATTTCCCATCTTGAAGATGTCGTGCTCTTCGTGCAGCGCCTGAATCACGCAGCCGGCCCCAAGAAAAAGGAGAGCCTTGAAAAACGCATGGGAGAGCAAATGATACATGCCTCCCGTGACATCGCCTGCTCCCACGGCAAGGAACATGTAGCTCACTTGGCTGATCGTCGAATAGGCCAGAATCCGCTTGATGTCTTTCTGCCCCAAGGCGGCAAGGGCGGCGAAGAGACCCGTGAAGGCGGCCACCGTCGCAATGGTTACCATGGCAATCGAAGACAGTGCGATCACCGGAAACAACCTCATGAGCAAGTAGGCGCCAGCGGTTACCATGGTGGCCGCATGGATCAGGGCGGATACGGGTGTAGGACCTGCCATGGCGTCCGGCAACCAGACAACGAGGGGCAGTTGAGCGGATTTGCCCACGGCACCCCAGAATAGAAGAAGGGCCAGAAGGGTGGCTGTTCCGGAGCCAAGGGACGCCACCTTGCTGTTGATCGAGAAGATGGATAGTTGATCAAGAATCAGAAAAAAGAGGGCGATCGCAATGCCGAAGGCCACATCGCCGATCCGCGTCAAAATAAAGGCTTTGCGGCCCGCTGTCGCATTGACTGCGTCTGAATACCAGAAGCCGATCAGGATGTAGGAGCAAAAACCGACTCCTTCCCAACCTAAATATAAAAATACCAAATTGTCTGCCAGGGTGATGACCAGCATGGAGAAAACAAAAAGGTTCATGTAACAGAAGTACCGGACATAATCTTTATCGTCGCGCATGAAGCTGACGGAATAAAGGTGGATCAGACTGGAAACAAAGGTGACCATCAATGCCATAATCGCTGAGAGGGGATCGTAGTACACGGTCATCGAGGCTGAAAAATCGCCGACCTGGATCCAGTCAAAGAGGGTAAGGAGGTATCGCTTCTCCCCGGCAGCCCCAAAAGCAAGGACGGCCATGAGCAGCGATCCGAGGACGCTCGCGCAGGCAATCCATTCTGCAACGCGTCTCGGCAGATACCTGCCAATCACCGCGAGGGTAAAGGCGCCCGCAAAGGGAAGGACGACTAAGAGAAATAGAATTGTTTTCACCTGAGAGCCTCAAACTTCAATGACCAATGTCAAAGCTCAAAGTTCAAATGAATTCCAAAGCCCAAATGTCCAGTTTCCTAGATCTCTACATTCGTATTTGATTTGACATTTGAACTTTGACATTTGGATTTCTACAGTTTCATCCTTTCATGGAGTCATAATGATCCGCATTCACCGAGCCGGTCCGGTGCTGTAAATAAACAATCAATGCCAGTCCGACAGCGACTTCTGACGCAGCGACTCCAAAAATAAACAGAACAAAAGCCTGCCCATCCAGCAGCCTCCATTTCAAGGACGCTGCGACAAAGGCCAGCCCGGCCGCATTTAACATAATTTCGACTCCGATCAAGATCATGAGGAGGTTTCTTCGCGAAATGGAGCAGACCGCCCCCAGCAAAAACAGAAGCATTGCCAGAAGGAGCACGTTTCCGTAAGGAACAATCATCGTCTATCCTCCGATTCTTCCCTTGACTCCCGGCGACCCAGGTAGAGGGCACCTACGAGGCCGATAAGAAGCAGGAAAGAAGCAATTTCTACAGGGAACCAGTAGCTCTTGAAGAGGAACTGGCCAAAAGCTGAGGGAGTCGCCATGCCGGTGTTCAGGCTCATCTTACTCCCCGGGATCTCGAATATCAGGACTCCGCCGACGAAGAAGGAGATGACGGCCAAAACAACAGCCGGCAGCCATTGGTGGATCTCCGTTTTCGTGTCTTCATCGGATTCGACCCTGACCGTCATCACAATGAAAAGGAATAAGACCATGATCGCGCCGGCATAGATGATGACTTCGAGGACGGCTAAGAATGGTGCTCCCAAGAGATAGAAGAGAAGGCCAGTGGCGAAGAAGGAGATGATCAGGTAAACGACGGCGTGGACCACCTGACGCTGTATAATAGCCAACAACGTTGATGCCAGAATAACGATCGCTAAGATATAGAAGATGACAGCATACAAAGTCATCATTCCCCCCGCATTACTAAGAAAGGGTTCAAGGATTCAAGGGTCAAATGTTTGAGAGTGGAAAGTAGAGAGTAGAAAGTAGTCGAAAACCACATTCCACATTCCACCTTCTACACTCGAGACCTTGAACCTTCGACCACTTGAATCGTTTCATTATCTCTTAGGGTAGATTGCTCTTCAGGTCGACCGGCTTATCTTCGTTAATATGGGTTCCCTTATCTCCTCCCATGGCGACGCCGGCATATTTGTAAAAGTTATAGTCATTGTTCTTGCCGCCGTGATTGACGAGCAAATCCTCTTTCTCATAGACGAGTTTTAAGATGTCTCGTCGGCTTGTCTCGAAGTTGGGTGTTAATTGAATGGCCAGAGTAGGACACGCCTCCTCACAAAGTCCTCAGTAGATACAGCGGGCGAAGTTGATGCGGAACCATCGAGGATAGCGGCGCCCGTCCGCCCGTTCGGCCGACTGCATCGAGATGCAGCTGACCGGACAGACGGCCGAGCAGAGGTAGCAGGCCACGCAGCGCTCCTCGCCATCCGGGTCGCGGGTGAGAACGATCACCGCCCGTGACCTCGCGGGCAAGGACCGCTTGTATTCCGGGTACTGTTCGGTGACAGGCTTCCGGAAAAGGATTTTGAGCGTCGTGGCAAGCCCCTTCGCCAGGCCTATGATGCCTTCTACAAGATTCTTAATTGTTCCCATAGCGTCTCCCTTCTCTAAGACTTTCCTAAGGCCAGCGCCCCCGTAATCACAATGTTTAACAATGCGATCGGGATGAGCACCTTCCAGCCGGCATTCATGAGTTGATCGTATCGGATTCGAGGAAAGGTTGCGCGAAACCAGATCAGCGCAAAAACGATGATTCCAACCTTCAGAAGAAACCAGAGGATAGGCGGCAGAAGCGGGCCGTGCCACCCCCCCAGGAAAAAGACGGCGATCAACGAGCCCAAGATGATCATCGTGATGTATTCGCCAAGAAAGAAAAGGCCGAAGCGCATTCCGCTGTACTCGGTGTGGTAACCCGCTCCCAGTTCATTTTCGGCCTCGGGCAGATCGAACGGGATCCGTTTGATCTCGGCAAGAGCAGCGATGAAAAACAGGATGAAAGAGACTGGCTGCACAAGGATGAAAGGGCACGCGGTTTGCGCGTTTGTGATCTCGACCAGGCTGAAGGAGCGAGCCAGCATGACCACTGGGACAAGAGAAAGTCCCAGTGGGATTTCGTAACTAATCATCTGAGCCGCCCCGCGAATTCCTCCGAGGAGACTATATTTTGAGTTGGAAGCCCATCCGCCCAACGCGATTCCGTAAACACTGATGGAAGAAAGAGCCAGGATGAAGAGTAAACCGACATTCAGGTCCGTAATGACAAGAGGGATGGGTTTCCCCCAAAGCATGACACCCCTCCCAAAAGGGACGACGGCAAAAATGAGCAGGGCCATTAAGCCGACCACACCCGGGGCAAGAAGAAAAATCTCCTTATTCGCATCTTTTGGCACGGTATCTTCCTTTGTTATCAATTTAACGAGATCGGCCAGCGGCTGAAGGAGTCCGAACTTCCCGGCTCTGTTCGGGCCGTACCGGACCTGCATCCGTCCAAGCAGTTTGCGTTCGACCCAGACCAGATAGGCAGCCACCGTCAGCAGGATGATCAACACGATGCCCAGCTTGACGATCAGAAAAACGAATCCCATAATCCATTCGAGGAGCATAAGAGTCCTTAACTCGATGACTCCCTCTCCCCTGGTCGGAGAGGGAAGGGTGAGGGGGACATACCATGTTCACCCCCACCTTGATCCTCCCCCATCAAGGGGGAGGATAATCCTGTGTAATTCTCAAGATTCATGGGACGTAGCCGTCATGAAACATTTCTTATCTGGTCCGCAGCAACCTTCACCGGCCACTTCTCTATCTTTTGCCATGCGAGTTGTCGGTGTTTTGGCATGACAATCACGCCCGGAGCCATGTTGTCAACGATGCGCAATTTTATCTCTAATCGACCTCTGTCCAGCGGAAGGGTCATTCTTTCTCCATCTTTAAGGCCTATCATCGAGGCATCCTTTGGACTCATAAAGAGGCATGGCTCTTTTTCAACCTGTTGGAGATATTTGGAATAGGTAGAAAGCTCTTCTGTTCCGAAAGTCCAGTCCACCACCAGAAGCTCTAATGCGCTATCCCTTTGGCTATCCTTTTCAAATCGACTCCACGCATTGAAAGAGAAAGGTTTGCTTTTCTCTTGTCGCGAATTGACTCGAATACTTTCAGACAGCTCATCTGCAATTTGAACGTTAGCAAAGATGGAATATTCTTTTGAAATCCAGTTCCAGAGCTCACTTCTGGAGAGCGGGAGGATCTCCGCGCCAGGCGACGAGATGGCATTGGCGAGTTTGGCCATAATTTCCCAGGCAGGCTCCGGCTGTCCGCCCGGAATATCACGCCCGAACAGACGAGGCGGATGTTCGCCGACACTGATCTGGGAGATCGGGATACCGCCGCGATAAGCGGAGGTGACAAATTGAACCCTGCCTTCCTGGTTTACAAAGGATGTCTCCGTTTCGAACAACGTTCGCGTGGGAAAGAAGAGATGTGCAAGCCGGGCCGCGGAAGACGGAAGGTAGTCCATGACCAGAAACAGGTCCAGCTTGTCTACAGCCTGCTTCAGCCTTTCGCGATCCGGAAAAGACCAGAAAGGATCTGTCTCAACCATTAGCAAAGCCTTTACGGCTCCCTTTTCAATGGACTCGATGACATCTATCAGGGAACTCTTTCCGGAGGAGAGGAGTGCAGCACCAAAGCTATTGGTTTCAGGCATCAGATAGAAGAGTCCGGCTCGACCCCTTGCGGCACGGAGGAGCAATGCACTGTCGGCAGCCGCGTCGGGAGTTGTCTCCCGGACAATGGTTGTGCCACAGATGATGACGGCGTAACGACTCAGCTTTAACTTCTGGATTAGTTTGGTCATGCGGTTTTGAATGGCTGTATCGGGATACTCCGTCGGAGCGGCGTCATAGAATCGAAGGGCCTCTTTTCCCATCTTCTCTGCGGCAGACCGGTCCACGGTTCCCTTGATAAGAACGGTCAGACAGGACTCTAAATCGTCGGGCGCGACCGGTAGATGTTCGAACTCAAAGGGAAGAAAAACAGGTCGAGGATCGATCACAACAATGGTTGCTTCGTTTCGAAATGCCTGCCTCATCGCGAGGGCGAGCATCGGGGCCTCATTGACCGGGTCTGCTCCAACGGCAAGGATGAAGTCGGCCTTCTCCATCTCCCGCATTGAGACGGCCAGCGGCTCGTCAAGTCTTGCTACAGCTCTTTCGACCTTATTGGCTATTGTTGGAGTTTCGAAATAGATCGGTTCATTCCATCCCTGGAGCCTGCAGAATCGGATCAGCATTGCCTGGTTCTCAAGGCTGCTTCGCGCCGATCCGATACAGGCGATCGCTTTCGGCCCGTTGTTCCTGTTGATATGAATAATCTTTTGCGCCGCTGTTTGAATAGCTTGGTCCAGTGAGACCTCGTCCGTTCCTATTTTCGCGCGCCGCGGCCTTTCAGGATGATTCGCGTAATAAAAACCATACCGGCCCCGGTCACAGATAAAGTAGCCATTTACCGATTCACTGAAACGAGCCTCAAGCCGCACCAATTCTCGATAACGGACACTGGTGATGATATGACATCCCAGGGAGCAGTGGACGCATAGGGAAGGGCCTCGCTCAAAATCCCACCGCCGGCCGGTAAATCGGGAGGGCTTATCTGTATAGACGCCCGTCGGGCAGATGTCGATGAGGTTTCCCGAAAAGGGGCTTTCCAGAGGGCCGTCTTGGAAACGACCGAAATAGGTGTGGTACGCAATCTGCATGGCTCCCAGATCACGATAGCCGGCAAACTCCTGATAGAACCGGCGGCATCGCCAGCAGTGGATACAACGATTCATCTCGTGCTGGACAAAGATGCCAAGGTATTGATCACGATAAGTTCGCTTTTTTCCAAGGTAGTGCCTGATCCCATGGCCTCCTGCTACGGTCATATCCTGAAGCAAACAATGCCCTCCTTCATCGCAGACAGGACAGTCATGAGGATGGTTCATCATGAGCCATTCGATGACGTGTTTACGGAAATCGACAGCTTCCTCGTCGTTGGTTGATACCGCCATGCCATCGCAAGCATCCACCATGCAGCTCATCTGGATTCCTTTGACAGGGCCTTCCACAAACTTTACGGCACACATTCGACAGGCCCCGACCGATCCCAGACCGGCATGGTAGCAGAAACGGGGGATGATGACGCCTAACCGCGCTGCTGCCTCAATGACTTTCGTCCCCTGCTCAACTTCTATTTCAAGACCATCGATCTTTAACTTAGGCATGGCTTTCCCGAATAGAAATGTCAAAGTTCAAATATATATTGTCATTCCCGTGCAAACGGGAATCCAGTAAAAGAGAAGTGGATTCCTGCTTCCGCGGGAATGACAGGCAAGAACGGAACCCTTGGCATTTGGGTCTCATTTGACATTTAGATTTCCTTTGGCATTTGTGCTTTGAACTTTGTCATGATGCCTTAAATGGGCACTTTTTCTGGCTGATGTGTTCGTGAACCTCCTCAGGGAAATGGTCGAGAAGGCTCGTCACAGGCATGGTTGCCCCGGGCGCGAAGGCGCAATAGGATTTCCACGTATGTTGGCTCATGCGCCGGAGTACCGGAATAAACTCTTCCTTTCCCTCTCCAGCCTCGATGCGCCAGAGCAGGTCCCGAATAAATGGCAGCGCTTCTCTACATGGAGTGCACCAGCCGCATGATTCCCGAACGAAAAAATCCATTAAGTTAAGAGTAGCACCGACCAGGCAGGTCTTGTGATCGAAAACAATGACCGCCCCGGTACCCAGCCGATTGCCGACCTTTTTCATAGAGTCGAAATCCATCTCCGCATCGAGGAATTTCTTGGGAAGGTAGTAGGTGGACGCTCCGCCTGGCAAGCAGGTTTTGAATTCGCATCCTGGCAACATGCCCCCCCCATGCACCTCCAAAATTTCGCTTAAACGCGTTCCCATGGGAAGTTCATAACAGCCTGGGTTTTTGACCTTTCCACTCACACAGTAGAGTTTTGTTCCCGAGGCTGTCTTTGTCTTGGAGAGCCCCTTGAACCATTCGGGTCCATTTCTGATGATGTGGGGCACGTTGACAAGGGTTTCTATGTTGTTTAAGACAGTGGGTTGCTCCCAGAGCCCTTTTTCCGTCGAACGGGGAGGGGACTGCTTCGGATGGGCTCTCATCCCCATGATGGCATTGATCTGGGCTGTTCCTTCCCCGCAAATATATCGGCCCCCGCTCCGATGGACAACCATATCGAAAGAGAAGTTACTTCTCAGGATATTCTGGCCAAGGTATCCAGCCTCTTTGGCAATTCTTATTTCTCTTTCCAGAATCAGGGCACTGCTCTCGTAGGAAGGTCGAACGAAGATGATCCCTTTTTGTGCGGAGACGGCATACCCTGCAAGGATGGTGCCTTCAATGATCATGTGAGGGTCCACATGGGCCATGAAGCGATCTTTGAAAGTGCCAGGCTCCATTTCATCAATGTTGGTGATGATATACCTTGGGAAAGAAGCGTTGTCTGCCACTCCCTGCCATTTGCGTCCAGCGGGAAAACCGGCACCCCCGCGTCCCTGAAGCCCTGAATCCAGGACCAGTTGCTGGAGTTCTTTGGCGGAATATTTCTGCAGGACGGTAGCGATGGCCTGATAGCCGCCACTTTGACGATATTCGTCTATCGTGGCAATTCGGTTGGGTTTACGATTCTGAAAGATCACTTGTGGATTCATTCGGTTTACCTTGCCATCCTCGGCGGCGGCGCTTCAGATCTCAACCGATCGAGAATCTCGTCGATTTTTTCAGGAGTTAAAGGACCGTAAGCTCTCCCGTTGATCAACATGGCCGGCGATAGATCACAATAACCAATACAGGCAGTGGGCAGTATGGTAAAGAATCCGTCCTCTGTTGTTTCTCCGGGTTTAATCCCGAGCTTTTCAGAGAGATGGTTCAATACCGAATTATACCCATTCATCCAGCAGACGACCCCATCACAGACGTGGATAACGAATCTTCCAACCGGCTCGCGATAAATGAAATCATAGAAAGTGGCGAGCTCCTCGATCTCAAGAGGCGTCATATCGATGAGCTGGGCAGCTTCTTCAATGGTTTGATCGTTCAGATAACCGTAGTGATTTTGCAAAGCCAGCATGATATCCACAACCAGCTCCCGGGGATGGTCTGTCTCCGCTATTCTTTTCTGCAAGCCCTCGAGCAGTTCTTTGGACAACATAAGACTAAATCCCGATATTCAATCCCAAATCTCAAACAAACTCAAAGTCCCAAATTCAAATGACTGCCCCTCGCCCTTCCCCTCTCCCCGTGGGGAGAGGGCGGGGTGAGGGGTTTGAGATTTCGAATTTTGGTTATTGGAACTTATTTGTGATTTGGTGCTTGGCATTTGGTGTTTCTCCGTCTACCGATCGATATCCGGTAAGATATAGTCAATCGAACCGATAATAGCCAAGAGGTCTGAAATGAGTCCTCCTCTTGCCATGAGAGGCATGACCTGGACGTTAGCAAACCCGGGTGTCCTGATCCGCATCCTGTAGGCCATGTTGAGGCCGTCGCTGACCACGTAGTAGCCCTGTTCCCCCCGGGAGATTTCCGTGGCAGTGTATGCCTCTCCTTTAGGGACCTTCGGTCCCCGGGTCGTATTGATGAAATGATGGATGAGGCTCTCGATATCCTTTAAAGTGTCCTTCTTCTCGGGGACCGTATAACGGTAGTCGTCCGTCACATACCTTCCGCCTGGCATCTGATTCGCAGCCTGCTCGATAATCCTTAAACTCTGACGTATCTCTTCTACCCGGACAAGATAACGAGCGTAACAATCGCAACCTGTAGCAATCGGGATATCAAATTCAAAATTCTCATAGCTCGAGTAGGGAATTTTTTTCCTTAGGTCCCACTCCAAGCCACAGGCTCTAAGATTGGGGCCTGTCACTCCCCATTCCATGGCATCCTTTAAAGAAAGGACGCCAACCCCTTGGGTCCGGGCTTTGAAGATTGGATTCTTGGTGATCAATGCTTCGTAGTCTCTGATGCGTTCTCGAAGGGTCTTGACAAACCTGTCAACGGCTTCTTTCCAACCATCGGGAAGGTCCATCGCCAACCCCCCGATGCGGAACCAAGCCGGGTGGAGTCTGCCGCCTGTGATCAGTTCGACAACGTCCATGAGTTGCTCACGCTCACGAAAGGTATAAAAGGTTGGCGTCATTGCGCCCACGTCGTGGGCATTCGTGCCGAACCAGACGAGGTGATTGTTGATACGGAAGATTTCGCTCAGCATTACCCTGACGTACTGGGCGCGTTCGGGAACCTTGATCCCTGCCAAGATTTCTACGGATTGTAAATATGAAAGGTTGTTGGCCACGCCGCCCATGTAGTCTACGCGATCCGTATAGGGAATGAACTGATGCCAAGATTGATGTTCGCCAATCTTTTCAACGCCCCTGTGATGGTATCCAATGTCGAGACTGATATCGGAGATTCTCTCTCCGTCAAGGGAGACGATAAAACGCATCAGACCATGGGTGCCCACGTGTTGAGGTCCGATATTCAACACAAGAAGTTCTTGATCCCCTTCTCGTTGCTTCACGAAGGCGCCGGCATCTAGAGGCTGGTGCTTTAGAGCGGAGGCGCGCGTATACGGAGCCATTTCGGTAGCCCGGCCAGGATGGCTTTTCTGCAGAGGGTAGCCTTCCCAGTCGTGAGGCATGATGAGGCGACGCAAGTCGGGGTGACCTTCGAAACGGATTCCGAACATCTCATACGTTTCACGCTCATACCAGTTTGCAGAAGGCCAGATATCCGTGACGGTTTGGGTCGTCGGGTCTTGGCCCGTTAACCCAACCTTTAATCGTAGACGGCCGGGAGGGTCAAAAGATAGCAGATGGTAGACCAGGGTATAGTCCGGATAGACCCCTTTGTCGGGGCAAACAGACTTTCCGTTTTGGCCGACCTCGTTGGCGACTGTGCCATCATAGTAGGGCAAAGGTTTTTGATCGCGCCGAGCCGATTCATCGATGGCCGTTAAATCGTCGAGCCGCAGGTATTTGGGTGAGGCTTCGGTCTTGAGAAACTTAAGGACTCCCTTGACGCGATTCTCCGCCACATGAAAGGTCAACATATCCGACGTCTCATGTGTTTTCTGGATTGAATCACCGAATTTTTCCTCCAGCACATGAGCCAGAGATTTGTCTCGTTCATGCAATTCGACCTGGCGGGGAGGTGGAGCCCATATGAGGTCAGAGCGGCTGTCCCAGAATCGAGGGGATGTGACCGATGTTCCTCTGATGGGAATACCTTCCATTCCGGGGCCTCGGGTGTCTCTTGATTTGGTTTTTCCGTCAATGAGGATGGGATGGGTTGTCCCCTGGGTACCGCCTCCAAGATGTAAAACAGAACGAGAAGGCCTTTCTTCCGAAAGGATCTTTTGCTGCAAAATGGTCAGGCCATGTTCAAGGGCTTCGGGTCTCGGAGGGCAGCCGGTGACATAGACATCCACCGGAATGAGCTGGTTCAGTCCCTGCACCACGCTGTAAACGTCGTACATCCCGCCGCAGTTGCAGCAGGACCCCATCGAGATCACCCATTTCGGTTCCGCCATCTGCTCATAGAGCCTTACGATAATCGGAGCGATTTTTTTGAAGACCGTTCCTGCAACGATGATGACATCGGCCTGGCGGGGAGAGCCGCGCAGAACTTCAGCCCCGAACCTGGCAAGATCGAAGCGCGGTGTGAAAACGGCTGCCATTTCGATGAAGCAGCACGACGTCCCGAAAAAGAGGGGCCAGAGGCTGTACTGCCGGCTCCAATTGATCAAAGCGTCGAGCTTGGCAAGGACGATGTTTCCCGGATAGGTGGATTCTTGTGGGTTGTCGACCCCCACTCGAGGCCTCCTTTCTTCCAGATATAGAAGAGACTAATCAACAGGATAACGATGAAGAAGGAAATTTGCAGCCAGCCGGGCCAGCCGAGGCGCTCGAAAGCAATGGCCCAGGAAAAAATATAGGCAGCTTCCACGTCAAAGATAAGGAAAAAAGCGGCAATAAGATAAAAGGCAACTGGGTATCGAAAGCGAGCCGTGCCGGTCGGGATGATGCCGCACTCATAGGGTCTCAGCTTTTCAGGGTTCGGTTTTTTTTCTCCGATCCAGTTGGCAAGAAAGAGCAAAGCGATGATCAGGATCAGACTCATCAGAGTAAAAACTCCCAAGGCCAGAATCCCTGGCTCCCAGGGGGAAAGGACATTAATAGTTGAGATCGGTTCCATCCGCCCTCTTAGCCGGGACGTGCCCCGCAAGCACCGGCTTGTGCTCGGCGTGTTCGCAACCCGGCGACCAGTTACTAATCAAGAGCTTATAGCCACAGGGTGTCGAAGATAATGGGGTAAACTCTGTATTTTGAAAGGACAAATGATGTATTTTCAAACATTTCTGTCTGTGTCCTTGAAACGCGATTTTCCCCGTCAACCTATCGGGCTTTCATTGAACCCAACCTTAAAATACAGGATTTAAAGTGAAAAAATACGAGGTTCTTCTTATGTACATCTCACCCGCTTCAAAGGAGAATGGGTTGAGATGAATTGCACCCTCATCCACGGAGGTGGACTATGTTTGGCAGGCGGATCAAATTATTTACGCTTTTTGGCTTCGAAGTCCGGATCGATTTGAGCTGGATCATCATCGCGGTTCTTGTCACCTGGTCCCTCGCGGTAGGTTTTTTCCCATTTCACTACAAGAATCTTTCCGCTGAGACCTATTGGTTCATGGGAGTGGCCGGAGCCGTGGGGCTCTTTCTCTCGATCATCTTTCACGAGATTTTTCATTCTCTTGTTGCCAGAAGGTTTGGCATCCCGATGAAAGGGATCACCCTCTTCGTTTTTGGCGGCGTTTCTGAGATGAGTGAAGAACCTACAAGCGCCAAAGCCGAATTCTTGATGGCGATTGTGGGACCCCTTTCGAGCATCGCCATCGCACTTGCTTGTTACGGGATTTACGTCCAAGGGTTGCGCAGCGAATGGCCTGAAGCGGTGAACGCGGTTGTCGAATATCTCGCTTATATTAACGGCCTCTTGGCCGGATTCAATCTCTTACCCGCCTTTCCGCTGGATGGAGGTAGAGTGCTACGGGCCATCTTGTGGGGGCTCCGGAAAAACCTTCGATGGGCAACCCGGGTTTCTTCCGCTGTCGGATTTGGATTTGGCATCCTGTTTATCCTTTTCGGTGTCTTCCAATTCCTCACAGGAAACGTGATCGGAGGAATTTGGCTGTTCTTGATCGGGATGTTTCTCGAGAATGCCGCCAGAATGTCTTATCAGCAACTTGTTATACGGAAGGCATTGGAAGGGGAGCCCGTTCGCCGTTTTATGAAAACCGATCTTGTGACCGTTTCTCCTTCGATTTCGATACAGCAGCTTGTAGAAGATTATGTTTACAAATACCACTTCCAGATGTTTCCAATCGCAGAAGGCTCCGAGAAACTCCTTGGCTGTATCAGCACGAAGGAGCTTAAGGAAATTCCCCGAGAGGAGTGGGGCCGAAGAACGGTGGGAGAGGTCGCCACGAAATGTTCTGCCGACAACACCATCGAACCGCAGGCTGACGCGACACAAGCGCTCTCCCTCATGGCTCGAACGGGGTCAGGCCGTCTCATCGTGGTTGAGGGGGATCGGTTGGTAGGGGTCATCACATTAAAGGACATGTTGAAGTTTCTATCGCTAAAAATGCAACTTGAGCGATAAGTAAGGGTTGTTGAAAAGTAGGAGAGTGATGGA
>Ga0335081_10001086_pt1 | contig 43484 bp, 38 predicted proteins | sample Lox_Sample_35_FD_206713 | JGI IMG/M metagenome (GOLD analysis project Ga0335081, IMG submission 206713) | Soil microbial communities from Loxahatchee National Wildlife Refuge, Florida, United States - Lox_Sample_3.5 | ecosystem: Environmental > Terrestrial > Soil > Wetlands | place: USA... | reverse complement strand
CGGCGAGGCGGGAGACGGCCGGCAGGCGGTGAACGTCGTCGCTGCCACCCGCCCGGACGTGCTGCTGCTCGACCTGTTCATGCCCGGGCTGGACGGGCACGGCGTGCTCGCCGCGCTTCAGCAGGCACCGCACCGGCCCGCGGTCGTGGTGCTCACCTCCGCCACTGACGACGAGCACCTCGTCCGCGCCGTGCACGTCGGCGCGACCTCCTACCTGCTCAAGACCGCTTCGGCGGAGGATGTCATCGCCGCCGTCCGCAGTGCCGCCGCCGGCACGGCCAGCCTCAGCCCCGAGCTGCTGACCCAGTTCACCCAGGCGCTCCGCCGGCCAGCCCCACCGGACCCGCTGCAGCCGCTCTCGCCACGTGAACGCGACGTGCTCCGGCTGATCGCCCAAGGGCACAGCAACCGGCAGATCGCCCGGGACCTGGCGATCGGCGAGGAGACCGTCAAGACCCACGTCCGCGGCATCCTCACCAAGCTGGGCCTGCAAGACCGCGTCCAGGCGGCGATCTTCGCCCTCAGGCCGCCCTGACGATTTCCGTGCCGGGATCAGACGGCGGGATAGGCGGTAGCGGTTCAAGGTCAGCCCATGTGCGTGGAGGACCGGACAGGAGGACATCAACCAGATCCAGCGCATGCTCATGGCCCGCCAGCTCCTGAAGGGCTGATTTTAGGGCCACTGTTCCGCCGGTTTCCGCGGCAGTGGTCCGGGCCGCACGGCCAGTGGTGCCAGCGCGGCCCGGCCTGATGTGGCGGTTCAGGGTTCAGGCGGTGGTGGCATGGGTCTGACGTGCTGCCCGGGCGCGGTCCAGCAGCACGGCCAGGATGGCCCCGGCCAGGGCGGCGCCGACTGCGATCAGCGTGATCTGCCAGCCGGGCATGCCACCCGCGGTGACGACGGTCACGCCGGTCGTGGTAGCGCTGCTGCAGCAGTCGGTTGGCGGCAGGGGCTCAGCGAGGGCGGCGGGTGCGGTGGCCAGGGCCAGCACGGTGCCGGCCAGCGTGATCACGGCGGCGAGGATGCGTCGGAGGTATTTCATGGTGCCCTCCTTGGCGGGCGGTGGGTAAGGACAGTCGCGCGGGTATTTGCGGAACAGGTCCGCCCCGGACCGGCCGGGCCTGGTGCGCGCCCGCACTGGTACTGCGGCGCGGGGGGCCTGGAATTACCTCGGAATCCGGCTGGACAGACGGCCCGGTCCGGGTCACGGCACGGTCGCCGGGGTCAGCACCGACGGATGCTGCTGGGCGAAGGCGGCGATCGAGTCCCGCTTCACGGCGGTCCAGAGCGGGGCGGCCAGCGTCGTGTCGAGGACCAGCTTGCCGTTCACCGTGTGCGTCGGCGCGAGGACGAACGTCCCGGCGCTGCCGCTGAGGTTGCCGGAGTTCTTCGCCAGTGAGGCGATCTCTGCATTGTTCATGTTGCTGTCCACCGTGAGCGCGCTGGTGATCGAGTTGAGCACCCTGACCATCGTCACCGGGTTGGTGACCAGATGGTCGTCGGCGATCTTGGTCAGCACCGCCCGGACGAAGTTCGCCTGGCGCAGCGTCCGGTCCGGGGCGCTGAGCGATTTTTCCCGGGCGTAGTAGACGGCGGTGAGACCGGTGAGGTGGTTGAGGCCCTTCTTGAACGTGTGCCCGTAGCTCTTGCTTGCCGTGGGGATCGTGACGTCCAGGCCGCCGATGGCGTTCACCAGATTGGTGATGTGGCTGAAGTCGATCCGGGCGTAGTGGTTGAACGGGATCCCGGTGACCTTGGTAACGGTCTTCACCAGCAGGCTCGGGCCGCCGTTCTCGAGCGCGTAGGAGAGCGGGTGCGTGCCCTTGCCCGGCACGTTGACCACGATGGTGTCCGGAATCGCCACCGCTCCGCCGTGCTTGCCGTCGGCGTTGAGGTGCAGGATCATCACGAGGTTGGCCGAGGTTGGCAGCGCGGCGTCCTTGACCGGCTTGCCGGTGGGGCCAAGTTCGGAACTGGTGACCAGGAACGTCTGACCGGAGCCTGCGCCGGGCGCGCCCACCGCCACCAGGTTGGCGACGTTCACCCGCGGAATGCTGCTGGCCACGTGGTTGAGGTAGGCGTAGCCGCCGGCCGCGAGCACGACCAGCAGGCCGAGGACGGAGCACAGCGCCACCAGCGCGATCCGCCACGCGCGACGCTTGCGCTTGGGTGGCTTCGGCCCGCCGCCGCCGGCATCCGGCGCGGAATACCTGAGACCTGCTCCGTTCCTCACATCGGATACATCGGACATCTATTTCCCCCGTCTAACCGCTTTCGCGCGCTTCACCCGGCCGTTTCCTGGGACATTCCGCCCGTCGTGGTGCCCCGGAAGACGGAATTTCGCTTCTCGAGGTTTGGTGCCTTGCGTGACCAAATCATCGATGTTTATTGCGTGAGCTGACCGCGATCACCGTCCTTACAGTGTGTTATGTTTTACTAACGTAGGGTAATACCTCCGGGCAACGAGGGGAAGAGCGGGGGAGCCCGGCGTCGGTGAGGTTCACAGGGACGGGGGTCCGCGTGATCGAGGACGCGCTGGCCGGCCGGGGGCGGCGGCAGCTGGGGCGGAGCCTGAGCAGATGGCCGCGGACCACCGCCGAGGCCGGATACGACGTGGTGGCGTGGACGTGCGGGATGCTGGTGGCGGCGAAGGCGCTGAACGGCCCGGCCTGGCACCCGGTGACCTCGACGGATCTGTGGTACGGGGTGACCGGGATCTGCGCGATCGTGGCCGGCTGCGGCCTGGCCGCCGGGCTGTACCGCGGCCGTTACCTGCGCGGCAGCCGAGACGAGGTCATCGCGGTCGGCCAGGCGGTCGCGCTGACCGCCGGCTGCCTGCTGGCCACCGGGCCGGTCCTGATGGGCGGCCTGCCCGCCTGGCCTGAGCAGATCCTGGGCGGCGCGCTGCTGGCCGTGGCGGCGATGCTCGGCGCGAGGTACGCGGCTTTCGCCATGCGGCTCCGATCGGTGTCTCCGGCCCCCGCCGCGGTGAAGATCATCGTTTTCGGTGCCGGGGAAGCGGGCACCCAGCTGATCCACCGGCTGGCCATGCCGTCCGCCCCGGCCTACCGGCCGGTTGCCATCCTCGACGACGACCCGGGCAAGCGGCGGCTGCGGATCCGCGGTGTCCCGGTGCTCGGCGGCCGGGGTCAGATGGCCGAGGCCGCGGAGCAGACCGGCGCGCGGGTGCTAATCATCGCCATCGCCGGCGGGAGCGGGAAGATCATCCGCGACCTCGCTGAGGCGGCCGAGCACTGCGGGCTCGTGCCGAAGGTGATCCCCTCGGTCCGGGAGCTGCTCACCGGCGGGGCGAAGATCGATGGCGTCCGTGATCCGCGGATCAGTGACCTGCTCGGGCGCCGCGTGGTGACCACCGACGTGACCCCGGTGCGTGAGCACATCGCGGGCCAGCGAGTGCTGGTAACCGGCGCCGGGGGATCCATCGGCGCCGAGCTCTGCCGCCAGCTGCACCGGCTCGGGCCGGCCGAGCTGATCATGCTGGACCGGGACGAGTCGGCCCTGCACGCGGTGCAGTTCTCGCTGCGCGGGCACGCTCTGCTCGACTCCGAGGAGACCGTCCTGGCCGACATCCGTGACCAGCGCCGGGTCCGCGAGGTATTCGCCAGGTTCCGGCCTGACATCGTCTTCCACGCAGCGGCACTCAAGCACCTGCCGCTGCTGGAGAGCTGCCCGGCCGAGGCGCTCAAGAGCAACGTCTGGGGCACGCTCACGGTCCTGGAGGCCGCGGCCGCCCACAGCGTCCGGGCGTTCGTCAACATCTCCACCGACAAGGCCGCGGATCCGGTGAGCGTGCTCGGCTGCTCCAAGCGGATCACCGAGCGGCTCACCGCGGGCATGGCCGCCCGGACCGGCGCCACGTACCTGAGCGTGCGCTTCGGCAACGTGCTCGGCAGCCGCGGCTCCGTGCTCACCACGTTGTCCGCGCAGGCCGCCGCGGGCGGCCCGGTCACGGTGACCCATCCCGAGGTGCGGCGCTACTTCATGCTGGCCGAGGAGGCGGCCCACCTGGTCCTGCAGGCGGCCGCGATCGGCCAGCCCGGTGAGGTCCTCGTGCTGGACATGGGCGAACCGGTGCGCATCGCGGACATCGCGCGGCGGCTGACCTCGAGCACCGGCCGCGAGGTCGACATCGTGTTCACCGGCCTGCGTCCCGGCGAGAAGATGATCGAGGACCGGCTCGGCCCCGGCGAGGTAGACCGGCGGCCCAACCACCCGCTGATCAGCCAGATACCGGTGCTGCCGCTGCGCGCGGATCAGGTCGTCGGCCTGGACCCGCATCTGGACGCGGGGTCGCTGCGCCGCGCCCTGGCCAGGTGCGCACGCGAGATCCCCGGCACCAGGCCGTCGGCCATCCCGCCGCAGCAGGCGGCCAGGGCGGCCACGCCCCTGGGTCACCAGGCCCCCCGGCGCCCGGCCGGGCAGTTCGTTCCGCGGCCCAGCCAGTTAAGGAGGCGGCCAGCCATGCCCCCATCCGAGTTCGGCCAGGTCCGCCACCAGCCTGTCAAGCAAGCTGGCCGTGTCCGCAAAAGCGCGCGGCGGCCCGCCCGCCGGGTCGGGCACGTCGTCCTCGGCGCGGTCGCCGAGCAGCGAGGCGCGGTCGCGTCCCGCGTGCGCCCGGGCCAGCCAGCCGGACAGCGGCTCACCGGGCCGACGCGGGCCGATCTGCCTACCGCGCCGGACGAGTTCCCTGAGCGTGAACGTGCGCGGCCACGCCTCCGGCTCGGTGACCACGGCATACCTGAGGTGCTCCCTGGTCATCGCGAGCACCAGCGCGGCATCGGCCAGGTCGGCGGCGGATACGACGCGGCTGCGGTGCGCGGCGGCCTCGATCCCGTACCGGGCCAGCACCGAGATCAACTCCGGGGGCGAGGCGGTTCCCTGGCCGGTCAGCCCGGCCGACCGGACCGGTACCAGCCCGGAGGGCACGCCGAGCGCGGCCAGCCGCCGGGACAGCAGGGCGGCCGCCATCGGCGACCGGCAGACGTTCGCCGTGCACAGGACCAGGATGCCGGCCGGCGCAGCCGTCCCGGCGCGGCGATCTGCGCCGTTTTTCCCGGTATTGCCGTGAATTGCCCGCCGCCTGTTTCTCGTGAAACTAATAAATCCACCGGGACCACGATACCGGCCGTACCTGAATTCCGCCTGCGACCGCCGTGGCGCAGCATTCTAAGGCGTGCTCGCACCCATCTGGCCAGGCCGGACCGGCACTCGTTCCGTTCGGCCGCGACTTGCGGATCAGAGAGAAAGTCATAATGAACGAATTGGGCCCCGAGCCGACCTTTCGCGGTTATGTGCTTATCCTGCGGCGCAGGAAATGGTGGGTCGTCTCGCTGGCCTTGCTCGGCCTGGCCGTCAGCCTGGCGTTCTCGCTGACCGCGAGAAAACAGTACTCGGCCACCGCGCAACTGCTCGTGCAGCCGTCCGCCGCCGCGAACGGCGTCGGCTTCGTGCAGCAGCCGGTCACCCAGACCCAGGTGCAGACCGAGTTGCAGCTGGTCACCAGCGCCCCGGTGCAGCAGGCGGTGCGCGGCAAGCTGGACAGCGCGCCGGCCGTGTCCGTCGCCGAGGTGGGGCAGACGAACGTGATCGCCATCACGGCCACCAGCCCGGTGCCGTCTCGCGCGGCCAGCATCGCTAACCTCTACGCCGGCTCCTTCGTGCGGTACCGCCAGGCGGTGGCGGAACGTAACCTGGCCAACGCCGAGGCCCAGCTGCGCTCGCAGATCTCCGCGCTCGGCAAGGAACTCAGGCCCTTCAAGTCCGACACGACCTCACCGGTGGCCTCTGCGTTGCTCAACCAGCAGGCCGTGCTGAAGGAACAGCTGGCCCAGATGCAGGTCAGCGGCGCGGTCAACCCGAGCGACGTGACGCTGGTCACGCCCGCGCAGGCGCCCGTTTCACCGAGTTCCCCCAAGCCCGTCCAGGACGCCCTGCTCGGCCTGGCCGCCGGGCTCGCCCTCGGGCTGGCCGCCGCGTTCCTGCGCGACAGCCTGGATGACAAGCTGACCTCCAAGGAGGCGACCGAGCAGGCCGGCGGCACGCCGGTGCTGGCCATGACCCCGGTCGTGACCGCCTGGCGACGAGCGGCACCGGTGGTGGTGTCGGTCGCCGAGCCGAGCTCGCCGGCCGCGGAGTCGTACCGGTCGCTGCGCACCTCGCTGCTGTTCGCCCGGCAGGAACGCAAGCTGCGCAGCCTGATGGTCACCAGCCCGGGGATCAGCGAGGGGAAGACCGCCACCCTGGCCAACCTCGGGGTCGTATTCGCCCAGGCGGGCGAGCGGGTGCTGCTCGTCTCCTCCGACCTGCGCCGTCCCCGGATCGGCGAGTTCTTCCGGATGGAAGAACGGGTGGGCCTGGCCTCGGTCCTGCTCGGCCAGCTGACGCTGGAGGAGAGCGTGCGGCCGGTTCCCGGCGTCGAGCACCTCAGCCTGCTCCCGGCCGGGCCGGTCCCGTCCAACCCGGCCGAACTGCTCAACAGCGGCCGGGCCAGGGACCTGTTCGCGTCGCTGCGGGAACGCTACGACCTCGTCCTGATCGACACCCCGCCGGTGCTTCCGGTCACCGACGCCGCCATCTTGGCCCAGCACGCCGACGCCACGCTGCTGCTCGCCGCGGCCGGGCAGACCCGGCGCGCCGACCTGCACCGCGCCGTGGAACGGCTAAACCAGGTCAACGCCGACATCCTGGGCATCGTGCTGAACAAGGTAACCAGGCAGACCGGCCGCCACTACGGCTACTCGTACACGTACACGCCTTATAGCGCGCGCGACTCGCTCGCGGTGCCGGCCGACCACGGCCACCCGAACGGGAGCAGCGGCGTGCTCGAACACAACCCGCACTGACAGGTATTCCGGGGGGAATCTCATGTCGGGGGTAACCAACCTGCTCGCGGTCACGGCCTGCGGCGCGGTGGTCGCGGTGGCGGAACCGGTCACGATCCCGCTGCTGCGCCGGGCCGCCTTCATCGACGTGCCCGGTCACCGGTCCTCCCATACCGTCCCGACCCCGCGCGGCGGCGGCATCCCGGTCGTGGCCGGCCTGCTGGTCGCGGCATTCCTGATCGGGGGGGCGCTGGCCACCGTGTTCGCCTGCGCGGTGGCCGCCTTCGGCCTGCTCGGGTTCGCCGACGACATGCGCGGGCTGACCCCGGGCCTGCGACTGGCCGCGCAGGTCGCCTGCGGCACCCTGGTCGCCCTGATCCTGGTCAGCAGCCGGCCGGGACCGCTAGCCGAACTAGTGCCCGCGGTCGTCGTCGGTACGGTCTGGATCACCGGCTTCGTCAACGCGTTCAACTTCATGGACGGCGTCAACGGGATAGCAGGGGTGCATGCCCTGCTCGCCGGGATGGTCTACGCCTGCCTGGGGTGGTGGCGCCACGACGGCTTCCTGATCCCGGCCGGCGCGGCGGTAGCCGTCGGCGCGCTCGCCTTCCTGCCCTGGAACGCCGGCCGGGCGCGGGTCTTCCTCGGCGACACGGGCAGCTACGCACTGGGCGCGGCGCTGGCCATACTCGCCGCCTACGCGGTCGTCCTGCGCGTTCCGGCCGAGGCGGCGCTCGGTCCGCTCGCGCTCTATATTGCCGACACCACCTGGACGCTGCTTCGTCGGATCCGGGCCGGCGAGCACTGGCTGGAGGCCCACCGGACCCACGTCTACCAGCAGTGGTGCGACGCCGGCTGGTCGCACCAGCGGGTGACGGTGGCGGCCGCGGCCGCCACCTCCCTGCTCAGCCTGCTCGGCACGGCCAGCCTGGCCGGCGATCCGGCCCTGCGCGCCGCCGCCGACCTGGCCGCGGCCGGCGTCCTGCTGGCCTACCTGAGGTCGCCGGCGCTGCTGGCCAGGCGCGCGTCCCTGGTTTCGGGGACGGGGGTGTTACGGCGATGCGCATCCTGGTGGTGACCCACTACTTCCCGCCGGAGACGGGGGCGCCGCAGGCCCGCCTGTCCGCCCTGGCGTCCGCCTGGGCCGCGGACGGCGACGAGGTCACCGTGCTCACCGGCATGCCCAACCATCCGACCGGGGTGATCCCGGCGCAGTACCGGGGCGCGATCCGGCGGCGCGAGCGCCGGGACGGCTACCGGGTGCTGCGCACCTGGCTGTACGCCACCCCGAACGAGGGGGTGGCCCGCAAGACCATCGGCCACCTGAGCTTCACGCTCACCAGCGTGCTGCTCGGCGGGCGCGCCAGCGGCCCGGCCGACGTGGTCGTCGTCTCCTCGCCCACGTTCTTCTCCATCGGCGCGGGCTGGCTGCTCGCTCGCCTCAAGCGCGCGCGTCTGGTGGTGGAGGTCCGCGACCTGTGGCCGGCCATCTTCACCGAGCTCGGCGTGCTGACCAGCCGGCCGCTGATCCGCCTGCTCGAGCGGCTGGAACTGGCCGCCTATGCGGCGGCCGATACGGTGATCGTGCTCAGCGACGGCTTCCGCGCCAACCTGCTTGCCCGCGGTGTGCCGGCCGCGAAGGTGCACACGATCCGCAACGGCGTGCGGCCCGGCGACTTCGACCCCGGCGCCCCGGCGGACCCGGGGCTGCGTGCCAGGCTCGGCGCGGGCCCCGGTGACACCCTGGTGCTCTACGCCGGGACGCACGGCATCTCCCAGGGCCTCACCACGGTGGCCGAGGCCGCTGCCCGGCTGGCCGCGCAGCAGCCCGGCCAGCCGGTCCGGTTCGCGTTCGTCGGCGAGGGCGCGGACAAGCAGCGGCTGGCCGCCCGGGTGGCCGAGCTCGGCCTGGACACCGTCACCCTGCTCCCCGGCGTGCCGTCCGGGCAGGTTCCGGCGCTGCTCGCGGCGGCGGACATCTGCCTGGTGCCGCTGCGCGACGTGCCGCTGTTCTCGGCGTTCATCCCGTCCAAGATGTTCGAGTGCCTCGCGGCGGGCAAGGCGGTGCTGGGCGCGGTGGCCGGCGAGGCCGCGCAGATCCTGCGCGAGGCCGGCGCCTGCGTGGTGCCGCCCGGTGACAGCACCGCGCTGGCCGCCGCGGTGGGCGCGCTGGCCGCCGACCCGGCCCGGCGGCAGGCGATGGGTCGGCGGGGGCGCTGCTACGTGGAGAAGCACTTCGACCGGGCGGCGCTGGCCGCGCTGTACCGCAAGCTCCTCGACTCGCCCGGCGGCCCGCGATGAGGCTCCTGGTCCTCGGCGGCAGCGGGTTTCTCGGCGGCTACCTGCTGCGGGAGGCGGCCCGCCGTGGGCACCAGGCCATGGCGCTGGCCCGCAGCCCGGCCGCGGCGCGCACGGTGGCCGCCCGCGGCGGGCGGCCGCTGGCCGGCGACCTGGACGACGCCTGCCGCCTGGACGAGGTGTTCGCCGCGGCCGGGTGCGAGGCCCTGGTCTGCCTGGTGTCGCTGGGCTTCGGCCACGGCCCGGTCATCGTCGCCGCCGCCGAGGAGGCCGGCCTGCGCCGGGCCGTGTTCGTCTCCACTACCGCGGTGACCACGACCCTGCACGCGCCGACCCGGCAGATCCGGCTGGCCGCGGAACAGCAGATCCGCGGCTGCGGCCTGGACTGGACGATCCTGCGGCCGACGATGATCTACGGCGACGCAGGCGACAGGAACCTGTCCCGGCTGCTGATCCGGCTGAGCCGGGCGGCGGTGCTGCCGGTGCCGGCCGTCGGCGGCCGCCTGCACCAGCCGGTGCACGTGGCCGACGTGGCCGGCGCGATGCTGGCCGCGCTGGAGTGCCCGGCGGCGGCGGGCGCGCTGTACACCGTGGCCGGCCCCGAACCGCTCCCGTTCGCCGAACTGCTCGGCACGTGCGCGCGCGCGGTCGGCAGCCGGACCCGGTTCCTCCCCGTGCCCCTCCCGCCCCTGGTGCTGCTGGCCCGCGGCTACGAACACCTCAGCCGCCATCCCCGGATCCGGGCCGAGCAGCTCACGCGGCTCGGCGAGGACAAGGCGTTCGCCATCGACGACGCGGCCCGCGACCTGGGCTACGCGCCGCGCCCGTTCGCCGACGGCATCGCCGACGAGGCCCGCCTGCTCGGGCTGCTCGTGACCAAAGGGGCGCCAGCATGACCCCGGCGGACCTCGGCCGGCTCGGCCGCACGGTGCGGCAGTTGCGGCCCGGCCAGGCGGCGCACCGGGCCCGGCTGCACGCCCAGCGGGCCTGCCTGCGCGCCTTCCCCGCCGCGGCCCGCCTGGCCCTGCCTGGCCCGGACCCGGCCGCCGCGGTCGGCTGGCCGGCCGGCTTCCTGCCTGTCGACGCGCTCACCCCCGGCTGCTGGCCGGGCCTGCCCGAGCTGCGGGCAGGCACGATCGGGCTGCTCGGGCAGATCAGGGAAATCGGCGGCGCGGGTGGCTGGCAGCACGCCGAGGCGCCCCGGCTCTGGCGCTTCCACCTGTGCTACTGGGACTGGGCCTGGGGGCTGGCGGCAGATCCGGACCGGCTGGCCGCCCGGGGCGCCTTCGCCCGGCTATGGCGGTCCTGGCAGGTCTGGGACCGGTTCGGCCGCGGCGACGCCTGGCACCCGTACCCGGCCGCGCTGCGCGCCTGGTCCTGGTGTGGGCTGCATCGCGAGCTCGTGGCCGGCAGCGACATCGAGCCGGCCTTCACCGCCGGCCTGGCCGCCCAGGCCGGTTTCCTGCGCCGCCACCTGGAGTACGACGTCGGCGGCAACCACCTGATCAAGGGGCTCAAGGCCATGGCTGGCCTGGCCGTCTTCTTCGCCGACGAACCGCTGCTGCACCGCACGGTCCGGCGGCTGACCAGCCAGCTGGCCCGGCAGGTGCTCGGCGACGGCGGGCACTACGAGCGCGCGCCCGCCTACCACTGCCAGGTCCTGGCCGACCTCATCGACGTGGCGGGCCTGCTCGAGGCGGCCGGGCTGCCCCCCGTGGAGGAGCTAACCGAGGTCATCGACCGGATGCGGCGCTGGCTGGGCGCGGTGCTGACCCCGGACGGTCAGGTGCCGCTGCTCAACGACGGCTATCCCGTCGACCGGGAGCTCCTCCGCGTGCTGCGGCCCGGCCCCGCGCCCGGCGGCCCGCTGCACGTGCTGCCCGCGACCGGCCTAGTGCGGGCCGCGGCCGGCGGCTGGCACCTGCTCGCCGATGTCGGCCCGCCGTGCCCCCCATCCCTTCCGGCCCACGCGCACGCCGACACGTTCGGCTGCCTGCTGCACGTGGACGCGGCGCCGCTGCTGGTCGACACCGGCACCTCGAGCTACGAGCCGGGCCCGACGCGCCGCTACGAGCGGTCCACCGCCGCGCACAGCACGGTCGAGCTGGACGGGGCGGACTCCACCGAGGTGTGGGCCGCGTTCCGGGCCGGCCGGCGGGCCCGGGTCAGCGGGCTGGCCGCCCGCGCCGATTCGTCCGGCGTCAGCTGCGAGGCCGTCCACGACGGATTCCGGCACCTGCCCGGCCGACCCCGGCACCGTCGCCGCTGGCTGCTGACCGGTGACGGGCTGCGGGTCGAGGACACGGTCGCCGGCCGGGGCCGGCACCAGATCGCGATCCACTGGCACCTGCCGCCAGGTTCCGCGGTGCGCGTCGAGGGCCGCAGAGCCCTGGTTACCGGGCCCCCCGGCGCCTTCCGGGTGACCGTCGCCGCCACCGCCCCGGTGCGGCTGACCGTCGGCGCCGGCTCGGTGGCCGCCGGGTTCGGCGTTACCGCGGCGACGCCGGTGCTGACCTGCCTGATGGACGCGGTCCTGCCGGCTGGCGCCGCCACGATCTGGACCCGGGCACGTCAGGAAGGAGCGGGACCGACATGAAGCAGGTCGTGCAGCCGGTCAGCGGCGGCCCGGTCGAGGTCCTCGACGTACCTCGCCCGGTGATCAGCCCGGCCGAGGTGCTGGTGCGCACCGTGGCCTCGGTGATCTCCCCGGGTACTGAGGCAGCGGTCACCGCGCTGGCCAGGTCGAGCCTGCTGGCGAAGGCGCGGGCCCGCCCGGACCTGGTCCGCCAGGCCGTGCGCAAGGCCCAGGCCGAGGGCGTCGCGGCCACGGCGCGGGCGATCCGGGGCCGGCTCGCCAACGACCTTCCGCTCGGCTACTCCGCGGCCGGGGTGGCGGTCGAGGTCGGCTCCGCCGTCGCCGGCATCAAACCCGGTCAGCTGGTGGCGACCGGTGGCGCGGGCAAGGCCAGCCACGCCGAGTTCCAGGCCGTGCCGGGCCTGCTGTGCGCCGCCGTACCGGACCCGGTCCCGGCCCAGGACGCCGCGTTCGCCACGCTGGCGTCCATCCCGCTGCACGCGTTGCGGCTGTCCGGGGCGGCCCCGGGCGCCAAGGTCGTGGTGCTCGGCCTCGGGCTGCTCGGCCAGCTCGCGGCGCGGCTGGCGATGGCCTCCGGCTGCGACGTGGCCGGGATCGACCCCGACCCGTTCGCCAGGGATACCGCGGCCAGGGCGGGCGTGCTGGCCCTGGCGGAGTCGGGTGCCGAGGCCACGGAGCAGGTCCTGCTCTGGTCCCGGGGCCGGGGCGCGGACGCGGTCCTGGTGTGCGCGGCCGACTCCTCGCCCGGGCCGATGGCCAGGACCCCGGAACTATGCCGGGACCGCGCTACCGTGGTGATGGTGGGTGACGTGGGCATGCCGCCCCGCCGCGCCCCGTTCTACCAGCGGGAGATATCGCTGCTGTTCGCCCGGTCCTACGGCCCGGGCCGGTACGAGCCCTCATATGAGGCGTGGGGAGTCGACTACCCGGCCGGCCAGGTGCGCTGGACCGAGGGCCGGAACCAGGAGGCCGTACTCGACCTGCTCGCCGCGGGGCGGTTGCGGGTGGATGACCTGGTCACCCACTCGTTCGGTATCGACCGCGCGGATGAAGCCTTCCGGCTGCTCGAGGAGCGGACCGAGCCGCGCCTGGCCATCCGCCTCAGCTACCCGGCCGTGGCCGGCCCGGACCAGCCGATCCGGCTGCGGCCAGGTAAGCCCGCCGCGGTGAGCCTGGACGGGCCGGGCGGGACCACGCCCGGCGTGGGCTGGATCGGCGCGGGAGCCTTCGCCACCGGGACGCTGCTGCCCGCCTTCCGTGCGGCCGGCTTCGAGCGCCTTGTCGCGGTGGCCACGGCCAGCGGTATATCGGCCCGGCGGGCCGCGGAGCGGCACGGCTTCGAGAAGGCGGTCTCCGGCCCCGGCGCGGTCATCGACGACCCCGACGTCAGCCTGGTCGTGATCGCCACCCCGCACGACGTGCACGCCGGCCTGGCTGCCCGCGCCCTGGCCGCAGGCCGGGACGTGTGGTGCGAGAAGCCGCTGGCGCTGACCCGCGACGACCTCGACGAGGTGGAAAAGGCCTGGCGGGACTCTGGGCGTCAGCTCGCGCTCGGCTTCAACCGTCGCTGGGCGCCCGCCGTGCAGGCCGCCCGGCGGACCCTGGCCGAGGTGACGGCGCCGAAGCTGATCGTCTACCGGATCGCCGCGGGGCGGGTCCCCGGCGGCCATTGGTACCTGGACCGGCGCCACGGCGGGCGCCTGCTCGGCGAGGTCTGTCACTTCGTCGACCTGGCCCAGGCGCTCGCGGGCGCCGACATCGAGGACGCGACCAGCGTGCTGGGCGGGGACGCGGCCGCCGGGACCGACAGCGTGGCGCTGGCCCTGCGGTTCGCGGACGGCTCGGTCGCCGCTATCGCCTACGGCAGCACCCCGCCGGTGGCTGGCAAGGAGCGGATCGAGGTGCTGGCCGGATCGCACCAGGTCGTGATCGACGACTTCCGCTCCGTCCACCTCGACGGCCGGACCCGGTGGAAGGGCCGGCCGGACAAGGGCCACCGCGCCCACGCCGCCGCGTTCCTGCGGGCGGTGCGGGGCGGTACGGAGCTGCCGACCGAGGCCATGCTGAGCGCCATGCGCGCCACCATCGCCGCCGCCGACCGGGCCCGGGCGTCATGAAGGTGTTCCGCAACGAGGCCGAGGATGGGTACCTGGATCAGGCGCTGACCGGCGGATCCGTACGCATCCAGGTGGTCCGGGTCACCTGTTATCCGCCGGCCGGCGAGCAGTTCTTCCGGCGGCGGCTCGACGTCCGCTTCGTCCTGGCTTACGTCCGCGAGATCGGGCTGCACGACGTGGCCAGGAAGGCCAGGTCCCGGCGGGCGGAGCGGATACGCAACGAACGATGTGTCGTCGTTGGCCTGGGCCGGGTCATCGAAAGCTCGGACCCCGGCGTCGTGCCGGGCCGCCTGGTGTCGTTTATCGTTCCGGACAGCGGCCCGCCGAGCGAGCGCTACGTGGTGCCTGCCGACCTGGTCGGCGATCCGTGGCACGTGACGGCGCTTGACGACCTGCCGGGGAAATGGCAGGTCGTGCAGGCCGATGCGGCAGAGCGTCGGCAGGAAATATCGAGGATCGCCGGCTGGAACGCCCATTCCGGCCTGCCGTGGCCCTGCTCCAAGGCCGAGATCGCGGCGCTGGCGGAGCGCGCGCTGCGAGCAGGAGGGAAGTCAGCGACCTGCTCCCGTGGTCGCTCCGCGGTGCGGGAACGCACGCCTGCGCCGCGCGAGGGCGGGCTCACCATCTTCGGCTACGGAAACTACGTGAAGACGATGGTCGTACCTCAGCTGAGCAGGATGATCCCGGTCGGCTGTGTCCATGAGATCGATCCCTGGCAGATCGGCAGGAACCCGGACAAATCCTGGTGCTGGGATACCTCCCCTCGGCTGCGCCCGGACGAGCACCCGGACGTCGTCGTCGTTGCGGGCTTTCATCACACGCACGCCGGCATCGCCGTCGAGGCGATGCAGCGGGGCGCGCGAGCCGTCATCATCGAGAAGCCAGTTATCACGACCCGCACCGACCTGGAATTGCTGTGCGCCGCGGCCGAGAAATACACTACGCCGGTCTTCGCGGCGTTCCAGAAGCGCTACAGCCCGTTCAACAAGTACATCGTCGGCGACCTGCGGGTCCGACCGGGCGAGCCGGTCTCGTGCTTCGCCGTCGCGTACGAGGTCCCGCTGCCGCCGCGGCACTGGTACCGTTGGCCGGCCAGCGGGTCGAGCATCATCTCCAACGGCTGTCACTGGATCGACCATTTCCTGTACCTCAACGACTTCTCCCCGGTCCGCCAGGTGGCCGCGGGGGCCCTGGGGGACGCTTCCGTATTCGTCCGGATGATCCTCGAGAACGAGGCGGTGCTGTCGCTTTCGCTGACCCGGGAAGGTTCGCCGCGGCTCGGGGTGCGCGAGCATTGCGAATTCCGCGCCAACGGCGTCACCGCGACCGTCACGGATGCGAAGACTTACCTGTCGGAATCGGCTCGCGGGGTGATACGCAGAGCCCGCGCACATCGATACGCCGCCTACCGGCGTATGTACCGCTCCATGAGCGAGGCGATCGCGGCCGGCGTCGGCGGCGACTCGCTGCGGTCCCTGCGGCAGTCCGGTCATGGCGTGCTGGCCGCGGAAGAAGCCCTGATAGGCACGGCGGCCCGGACCGAAGGGCAGTCCCGTCCCGCTGACCGTGCGGGAGCCCGGTCGTGACCGCCGCGGTCGTCGTGGACGCTGCTGGCGCGCGGATGGGCGGCGCCGCGCGGTATCTGCACGAACTGCGCGGCTATCTCGGCCGCACTGGGCGTTCGGACGTGCAGGTCATCGGCTCACAGCGGCGGGTCACGCCGGGATGGCTGGTGCGGCGGGAACTGGCCGGCGGGCCACGCGACCGGCGGGTGGCTCTGAACAACGTCGGGTTCGTTGCCCGGGGCGGGCAGCGGTGGACCCTGCTCCGCAATGCCCTGCACTTCCTCACTGAAGCCGAGGAAGCCGTGCTGTGCCCCGCGGCAGTGCCCGCCTCGGTGTGCCGTGATGCCAGGGCGGTCCGCCTGGCTGCCCGCCGTTCGGACGTCATCGTCGTGCCGTCCACGGCCATGGCCGCTCGCGTCACCGCGGTCGAGCCGGGTCTGCGTGGCCGGATCGTCGTGCGGGCGCATCCCGTCTCGGCCGATCCGCCGCCGCGGCCGCCCCGGGCACCGATGATCATCTGTCCGGTGCTCTTCGCCCCGTACAAGCAGATGGCGGAGCGGATCGGCGGGCTGCTCCAGGCAGTCAGCGAGCTCGGGGATGCCTCGGTCCGGGTGCTGGTGACGGCCGAACGGGCCGAGGTTCCCGCCGCCATCGCCGGCCATCCGCGGACCCGGCTGGCAGGCCGGTTGCCCTACGCCGAGCTGCGCGCGCTGCGGGCGCGCAGCCGGGCCATTTATTTCCCGACCGACCTGGAGTCGTTCGGCTACCCGCTGGCCGAGGCGCGGGTCAGCGGACAGCCGGTCATCGCCTGCGACACAGAGCAGAACCGGGAAATCGCCGGTCCCGCCCTGTGCGGCTACGTCCCGGGTGACCCCGGCTCGCTGCGGCGTGCCGTGGCACGGGCGCTGACCGCGGATGTCGCACCCGACCCTGCGCCGTTCGATCCCGACCGCTACTTCGGCTGGCTACTGGGGGAGCCTCGATGACCAAGCTCAACCTGCGCCCGTACGGGTGCGGGGACGACCCGCCGCCGGGAAGCGTCCCGGTGAGCGTGGTCGTGCTCACGCTGAACGAGGAGCCGAACATCCGCCGGTGCCTGGCTTCGGTCGGGTGGGCGGACCAGGTGGTGGTCGTGGACTCCGGTTCGGTTGACGGGACCGTGGCCGCCGCGAAGTCGATGGGCGCCGAGGTGGTGGAGCAGCCGTGGCTGGGCTTCTCGGCGCAGCGTGACTTCGCGCTCCGGATGCCATTGATTCGTCACGACTGGGTGTACTTCGTGGACGCGGACGAGTGGGTGTCTCCGCAACTCGCCGCCGAGATCGCGGTGAAGCTTACTGACCCTCAGTGTGCCGGCTTCGCGCACCGGCTGCGCCTGGTGTTCATGGGCACCTGGATCCGCCACTGCGGCTGGTATGCCGGTTCCTGGCGGCTGCGGCTCACCGAGCGGCGTCGCACCAGGTACGACGGAAACCCGGTCGGCGAGCGCCCGCGCGTGGCCGGACAGATCCGGCGGCTGGACAACGACATCGTGGACGAGGATCGCAAGGACTTGTCAGCCTGGCTGCACAAGCACGTGCGGTACGCGGAACTCGAGGCCGGGCGCCGTCGCGGCGCTGCCGCGCTGGGGGAACGGGCGCGGCTGCTGCGAGAGGGCGGCAGCAGCGCGCCGCTGGGCCGCGGCATCCTTAAGGAACTGGTCTTCCCCGGCGTCCCCGCCAAGCCCGCCGCGCTCTTCCTTTACATGTACATCGTGCGGCTCGGCTTCCTCGACGGTCTGGCCGGGCTCCGTTTCTGCCTGTATCACGCGTGGTTCGAGTTGAGCGTGTCGTCGCTCCAGGCCGAGGCCCGCCGCCGGGAGGAATCCGGTGGGTGAGGCGAGCATGGCCCGCCGGGCCCTCGGGGACCTCGCCTCGGTGTCCCGGCACGCCCGTCCGGCATCGGCGGCGCGCTGGCTGACATCGCTCGCGGTCCACCTGGCCGAGTGCCGGAGCACTCGATCGCTGGTCCCCGCCGACCGTGCCTGGGCGCGGACCGGGGCGCGTTTCCGGCCGCCGGACGGGCCGGTGATCTCGCTGCCCGCCGCCTACACCGCCGGGGCGCGCGAGATGTACTGCCGGAACGTATACCTGCGCGCAGGTTTTCATATCCCGCGCACCGGGTGGGTGCTCGACCTCGGAGCCAACCGGGGCCTGTTCTCGGTCTGGGCCGCGCTAGCGGGCGCGCAGGTCGTCGCGGTCGAGGCCCAGCAGGGCTTCGGACTGGAGATCAAGCGCCTCGCGGAGCACAACGGGGTCGGCGACCGGGTCCGGGTGGAAATCGCCGTGGTCGGCGGCGTCGTCAGGGCCGGAGCGACCGCAGGGGTGGTGGCCGACGACCAGCGCTGGGCCGCCACCTCGCACGGGGGGCCTGAGCGCCCGCCCGGCGTCTCGGTCCCGCAGCTCATGTCCTCCTGCCAGACCGGCAGGATCGGGCTGATGAAGGTCGATATCGAAGGCGGTGAGTTCGCGGTCTTCGGCGAGGAAGAGGATCTGAGCTGGCTGGATCACGTAGATGAAGTGGTGATGGAGGTCCACGGCGACTACGGTGACGCGGCCACCATGGTCGGCAGGCTCGGTCGGCGCGGCTTCGCCGTCGACCTGCGCGACAACGCCGGGACCACAGTCCCTGCTACGTCGAGTCGGCTAGCCTATGCCTACTTCCGGCGTCCTTGACAGGAAAGACGCCTGCCGGCGCCTGCACCGTGTCATGAGCGAAGCGATCGCGGCCGGCGCCGGCGGCGACTCGCCGCGGTCCTCGCAACAGTCCGGTCATGGCGTGCTGGCCGCAGAAGCAGCCGCCCGGGCCGAGGCCGCGAGCCGGATGGCACCAAGCCCGTGAGCGCCTCCGGCGTTCTGGGACGGTTGCGGGTGGCCGCCGCGATGCGCCGGTCGGACACCGCCCGGTCCGTCGCGCGAACGGCGGGGTTCAACCTGGTGGCGACGGCGGCAGGAGGGCTGGGCGGGATCATCATCGCGCGCGCGCTCGGGCCAACGGTCCGCGGCGAGTACGCGGCGGTTACCGCGTGGATGGGCGTCTTGCTGATCATTGGCGGCCTGGGCCAGCCCACCGCGCTGGTCTACTACGTCGCCAGGGAGCCGTTGCTCGCCCGTGACTACGTTGCGACCTCCCGGGCCATGATGCTGGTCACAGGAATGGTCACACTCGTGGCGGGGGTCCTAGCGGCCCCGCTGCTGAGTCACGGGCTGGCGACGGTAACCACCGGATACCGCATCGCCTTCGGTGCCTTGATCGTGACGTTCGTCGGCGGGAGCCTTACGGCCTCATTGCAGGCCCGCGATCTGCGCCGGTGGAACGCGATACGGATAGTCCAGCCGGTAGCCACCTTGATCGCGGTCGTCGTGCTGTGGCGGCTGCGGCGGCTTACGCTCGATATCGCGCTGATCGTGATCGCGGCGACCATGCTGCTGCAACTGGTGTGGGCCTACCACTACTGTCGGCGCACTGGCCTTGCGCCCGGGCACGCCCGCGTCGCGCTGTCGCGGCCGCTGTCAGCCTACGGCATCGCGCAGATCGCGGCCCTGGCACCCGCGACTCTGAACGCCCAGCTCGACCAGCTCGTGCTCTCGCAGACGGTGGCAGCAGCCGAACTGGGCCGATACGCGATCGCAGTCTCGATTTCGCTGCTTCCGATGCCGCTGGTCACCGCGATCGGCAACGTCATGTTTCCGCGCCTGGCGGCCCAGCACGAGGTAACGGGCGCGACCTACGAGCTGCAGCGCCTCTCGGTGCTGGCCAGCGCCGTCCTCGCCGCCGCCATGCTAGTACCGCTGGCAGCGGTCGCCTACTGGCTCGTGCCGCTGGTCTTCGGCCCTGCCTACCGAGGTGCGGTGCCCTTGCTGTGGATCCTGACCCCTGGCGCCGTCTTCCTTGCCTGCGGCCAGGTGACCGGCGACCTGCTGCGCGGCAGGCGCCAGCCCGCCATGGTGGCCTGGGCGGAAGGGCTCGCCGCGGTCTTCACCGTGGCCCTGCTCTTCGCGCTGCTACCGCTGGTCGGCGTCTACGCCGCGGCGATCGCCTCGACGGTGTCCTACGGGGTCGCGCTTGTCGTCATGCTTCGCTACCTGCGGCGGCTGCCAGATCAGGCGGCTGATCCGCCGGGTACGCCCGGTCCGTAGCCCGGGACGAGGTAGATGGCCGATTCGGGCGGACAGGCCAGCTGATTCAGCCCACCCGGCTTTCCGGCATGTCCCTGTCCGCATTCAGCGGCTCACCAGGAAGCGGGTCTCTGCCCGTGGGCCACAAGGCCCAGCCGTCCAGAAGGCCACGCGCCGCCGATGGCGCGTGCCGTGGCCTGCGCCCGTGCAGCACGTCTGCGGCCGTAATCCGGAACAGGAGAAGGAGTAGGTAGGAAGTCAGCAGAATCTGGCGCGGTCGGCTCCGGAATTTCCGGGAAAACCAGATAGGGTTGCGCATGCAATAGTAGGCCGACAAAGTGCAGGATCTGGTCGACTCGCCAGAATGGTAGGCGAGCGCGGACGGCGCTGTGACCACCCGCCAGCCGTTCCTCATCGCGCGCATCGAGATATCAGCGTCTTCCCAGGTGAGAAAATAACTGCCATCCCATCCGATGTCTTGGATGATCTCGCTCCGGCAAAATATTGCACATCCTGTTACCCATTCATTATCGATAACTTCGCCGGCGGCCTGGCGAGCGTTCGTCCCGGTGCTACCTGTCGCGATGTCATACTTTTCGAAGTGCCGGAGTGGAATTTTAATAGGTAGCAGCGCGGTACGACTAAACTTCCTTACGCAGTACGTGTATTTCCAGTCCACCTCGGGATTTCCGGTCGCCGGGAAATACACGAATGGCGCGGTGATGCCGATACCAGGGATGTCTAGCGCCGCCACGCAGTTGCGGACGGAGGTGCTATCCATCGTGACATGGGCGTTAAAGAAGGCGTAGGCGTCAGCGGGATATGTTGTCGCGCCGAACTGGCACGCACCCCCGAACCCCAGGTTGCGGTCAGGTATTTGCCAGGAACAGATCTCGTCGGTGAGCTCGGCCGGTCGTATGGACAGGTCGTTGGCGACGACGACAATGCGGGAGAATACGTTTAGCTTCCAGTGGCCGAGAACGGCACGGACGGTTCGCCCGGGGTCGCCGTAGTGCACCACTACGGCAGCTGCCCGGCGCGCAGTGATCATTTCCTTATCCTCATCGGGCTCCCGTCGCTGTCTGGGGCCGGCGGAATGTGATGGCAATGGAGACCAGCCAGACGAAAGCAGTCGCCGGAATCGCCGACAGCACCGACACCCAGTCGCTCTCGCTGGTTACCAGTTGGGGGAAGAGAAGCAGCACCAGGAATATCCCGTGCATATTTGACCGTACGTCGAGATAGTCGTCGAGCAGACGTACCCCGCAGCCGAGAAGGAACATGCCCGCCAGCGTCGGCAGCCAGCCTCCATACAGGTACAGCCCGCCGACGAAAGTCTCAGCCGTGGACGTGTAGACGGTGGGCGGCTGTTCGAAGTACTCCTGGTTGAACTCGTAACCAGTGAGGTTGAGGGGCTTTCCCGGCCACAGGGCCCGGGGCACCACGCCCGCTAGTGGCGCCGCCACCAAGTCGGCCGAGTTACGGAAACCGATCTGCCCAGGTGTCCGTTGCACGATGATCGCCACGCTGTCGATCTCGCGGATCCGCTGGATCAGATAGGTAAACGAACTGGACAACACGTCGGCCGCGCTGTTGTCGGTGACGGTCTGCCGCAACACCTCAGGTGCGGCAGAGATCGCTTGGCCCGGTGTCAGCATCACCGATCCCTGCCGGACGACACTCCTGTAGGCGCCGTTGAACGGCGTGACGACGAGCAGGAAGACCAGTCCGCCGAGGATCAGCGGAATCTTGGGTAGCTGCCGCCGCGAGACACTGAACGGGATGGCTACTGCGAGCACCGCGGTAACGAAGTTTCCTTTGAAGCCCGCTACCGCGCCGACCGCGATCTCAGCCGCGAAGAGGATGGCCAGCGTTATCCAGGCATGCTGCCTGCGCTCGATGAATACCCGTATGGCCGCCGCGGCCACTCCCAGTGGAGCACAGAAGCTGAGCGCGGTGAGCACCCCGCCGAAGCTGCTCGCGCTGGTGACCGCAGACGATGCGTCGCCGACGTAACCGTAAAGACCGGTCGTCGCGGTGTTGTCGAGGCGGGCCGCGATACCAATGCCGTACAGGATCCACGGCACTGCGTTACCACGTACCTGGTTACCGAAGCGTCGGCTGAGGGCTTGCGATGCCCGGCCCACGAGGCGCCGAGCAGCCAGGCCAGGTCCGATCAGGTAACCGGCCGTCCAGGCGATGATCCCTACCCCCACCAGCCACAATGCCCGCAACACGCTGGAGAGGTCGATTTCCGCCGCGACACCAGCCTGCGGCCCTCTCCAAGTCAGGGATGCGATTCCGTAGGCCAGCGCGTACCAGACCAGCATCAGCGGGCCGATCTTCCAGCGGCCTAGGCCGAGATCGTTATGGAGTGCGCCGCCAGATAGGCACAGGAGGGAGAGCGCGAGAGCCGTCAGTGCCAGGCCACCCCAGACGACGGCGGTCGTCGGCCGGTCCAGATTGTCTAGCGTCCAGGCGAGCAGCAGGGATGATGTGGCCAGCAAGGTGAGTGCTGGGATGATCAGCCGCAGCCGCGGGGTGACGGAGCCGGGCGGGTTCGCAGGTATGGCCGTCATGCCAGTTCCTCCGGTGCGAACGCGATCCGCAGGTCGCCGATGCGGTCATGGCTTGCCCCGTTGGCTCCATGCCGGGTATGCCTGTCAAGATGACGTGTCGGGGTCATCGTGGCTGTCCCTGCGTGACGACTGGCTACGCAGACGCGTATAGATATCCGCATAGCTGTCGGCGACGATTCGCGCGTCGAAGCGCTCAGCATTGCGTCGCCCTCGCACACTCAATCGCCGGGCCAGGTCAGGTGAGCGCAATAGCTGTTCCATAGCCGCGCGGATCTCCTTTTCCTCGTACGGATCAACAAGCAGCGCCGCGTCCCCGGCGACTTCATTCATCGGGCCCATGTCCGAAGTGATCACCGGAAGCCCAATCGCCTGTGCCTCGACGATCGGGAGGCCGAACCCTTCGTAGGTGGAAGCGAACACAAGCAGATTGCTTTCTCGATATTCCCGGATCATTTCCTCTTCGGACAGCTGTTGCGTCGAAGACCATTCTAGGTCCAGCGAGTCAAGAAACGAGCGCTGGCACTTGCTTAGCGGTCCGATGATTCGCAACCGCACCTGCAGGTCCGATGCTGCCGTAGCCACCCGTTCAAGGTTCTTGTTCCTGCCCGTCCCGACCTGCAGCACCCGGAGTCCGTCGCTGACCGCTGGGGGGGTCCGGTAATTTCTCCTAAACGCTTCGTCCACACAGTTCGCGATAACCCTAGTCTTACGTGCGGCTGCCGGAAAGTACTGCTCGAGTTGCTTCCTCGTCTCTTCCGATATCACGGTAATATGCTGAGCCCAGCGAAGCGGAAGCGAGTACCAAAAGATTGAGAATATAAACTTCCTAACACCTTTCAAGCGATTCAACGAGCAGAAGTCGTGAATAGTAAGGACGCACCTCGGCCGTCTGATGGCTAGAGTGCAGTAATGAATGTCACCGGTAACGTGAATGATGTCGGCCTGCTGTCGGGCGGTGAATATGAGGTTGCGCGCACAGCGCAGGACTCCCCGGCTCTGGCAGGGCACCCGCGCCACCCTGACCTCGAAGTTCCTGGCTAGTTGTGGAGCTAGGGTCGCGAAGAGGCGCTCGATGCTGTGGCCTGCCGGTGACTCCGCGCGCATCAGCAGGAGAACGACGAGAGGCGGATCCGTCACGAGGACCTACCGGAGGTGACGGCGTCGAGCATCGCCCGGTTTCCGGCGGGATCATGGTGGGGCGGGGGGGATGTCATCAACGCTGTGCCGCAATCCCGTTCCTGGGGCCCAACCAGCACGGAACCCACTCGGCGTGGCCCCGGGCGGCGAAGCCGAAGGACGCTGGCCGGTGGTTGCTCCGCCACCATCATGGCGACGCCGGAGCATGCTGCGAACACGACGATCCCCCTTGCGGACACATAACCTATGATATCGCATGCTGTCTCTCTAAGTAGTTAATCAATTGCCGATAGTGATATCAGGTACGGGTTTCGATAGCAGCGGGCACCGCTTCATCGAGGGAGCCGCCGGATGCTCAGCGGGGCAGATTGGGGGGGCGCCTTAGCGGGCTCTCGCGGTGATGCTGGCGCCCCCGTCCTGGCCATCAAAGCGAGCCATCATCGGTTGGCGGGGTGACGCGCATGTAGCTGAAGAAGTCCGCCCGACCCGGGCCGGAAGAATTGGGACCCTGCGTCACGTCCAGCAAGCGCCAGTCCGCGCAATGCGAATCCACCCAGGGGGTGAATCGGCGGTGCCGCACATGTGGTGCGGTGCCTGGAATCTCCCGATTGGTGGCATAGATAATCACGAATCTCGATGCAGCGGCAAATAGATGCATGAGGTAGGTTTCGAAGATCTCGTCCTCGGTCAGGTGATAGATGACATCGAGCGAGATGGCCAGGTCGGCGGCGAAGACCCCGGCCCGGTCGGTAAAGCAGGCGCCGTCGTAGAGGAAAAAGCTCTTCGTGGGGTCAGCGGCGAACCGGCGCTCACACAGCTTGATGGCGGTCCGCGAGACATCAAAGCCGACGTAACGTGGGTAGTCGGCCAGCGACAGCTGGTTCCCGTCACCGCAGCCAAACTCGAGGACCGACTTCACGTCGCGGGTACGGACGAAGTCGTTGAGGAATGCGGCCTTGGCCTCCGCCAGGGCATGATAGGAACCTTCGCCGCTCGTGCCTCCGCGAGCATAGTTACGCTCCCAATAGGACGCGGAGCCATGGAAAGCTATCCGCTGCCGGAGGAGCGAAAGCTGGTGTACGCCAGGAAGCGGGCGTACTAGGTCCTTGACCGTCAATTCGGGTCGCCTCCCCGATATGCGACCGCCGAACAGGCGGTCTCTATGCGGTGCCGTCCCGTCAGGACGGAACGTCGGCACGGTGGCTCACCTGGTGGACCGCTACACCAGGTACTTAGAGTGATGGAAGTAAGCATCGGTGCCCGATGGGCTCTGGGCGGTCGCGGACCGCAAGTGTGTTCGGTGGGGCGTCGGCCGCGGGCGCCCGCTCGTGGACCGGGAGGTCGCCGTCGTACAAGGCGAAGCCGTACCCGGTGAGCAGGTGCCGTACGGCTGCGGAGTTACGGCCCGCCACCTCGCAGATGACCGTGGCGGCCAGTTCAAGCACGCGGGCCCCGCCCGCCAGCACGGCGGTCTCAGCCTGCTCGACGTCGATCTTGATCACGTTCGGTGGCGGGAAGCGGTCAGCCAGCCAGTCCAGCGTGACGGTCGGGACCAGTTGTGTGGACCTGACTCCGCCCGTCTGGGTGGTGCCGAAGCCGTCCAGATGGTTCGTCGCCCGGTTTCGCCTGGCAACGTGGAAGCGGGCTACCGACTCGCGGTCCGAAACCGCGACGGTCAGGATGTCCACCGGGGCGTGACCGGGGTTGACGGCCGCCGATCGGCGGAGCAGCCCGGTCAGCACGGTGTCGGGCTCGATCGCCAGGACCCGCCCGGAAGGGCCTGCCGCCACGGCGGCGGCGAAACTGAACAGCCCCAGGTTGGCTCCGATGTCCCAGACGATGGAGCCGGGCTTGACTGTCTCGGCGGCGAGCCGGAGCAGCGCCGGGTCCACCTTCGTCATGCCGTGCGCCAGGAACCGCAGCCCGCCCTCTGATGAGACGTAGATGCGTGCCGCGGCGAACGGGCCAGGCAGTCGCCTGCGCACGACGATGCGGTGAGTGGCCTGCTCTAGCGCCGACCGCAACATCACGCCATCCTCTTTGGCTTGACCGTCACCTGAGCTTTCCTTCCTCGCGCCGTCATTGAGGCAGTTGCAGCGGTTAGCGCCCTCAAGGGTGCCTGGGTCCACAGGCGATTCGTCACAATTAGATACTACTAAGTTACTTAACGCGTTAGCTCTTGCCTCTCTACTCGCGCGAGTGGCGGCAGGCTGCGCCGCACGATCTAGACGTCCTCCTGGTCGGGCGTTCCTAACGCCCGGCCGCCAGCGGCGGAGAAACGTCGCTGCTCACGGCCCTGTCGCGGCCCGCAAGCAGGATGGCGGCGATCCGGAGACTGGCCTGGCCGTCCCACAGGGCCGGCGCTCGCGGCACGGGCGGCGGTGCGGCCAGCACCTCGCGCACCGCCCGGACGATCCGGTCCGGATCCCGTCCCACCAGCCGGTTCGTCCCCTCGGTCAGGGTGATGGGCCGTTCGGTGCTGTCCCGCAGCGTCAGGCAGGGGACGCCGAGCACGGTGGTCTCCTCCTGCACGCCGCCGGAATCGGTGAGCACCAGCCGCGCGGCTGCCTCCAGCGCGATGAAATCGAGGTACCCGGCCGGCGGGATGATCCGCACCACGTCGGCGAGCCCGGCGCGGCGCAGTGGCCCGTCCGCCCTGGGGTGGGCGGGCAGCACCAGCGGGCAGTCGCGGGAGATCTCTGCCAGGGCTGGTGCCAGCGCGCCGAGCACGGCGGGGTCGTCCACGTTGGCCGGGCGGTGCAGCGTCACCAGGCCGTACTGGCCGGAGCGCAGCCCGAGGCCGGCCGGGGTGCCCCGGCTGGCGGCCCGTTCGGCGTTCGCCAGCAGGGTGTCCACCATGACGTTGCCGACCAGGTGTATCTGTTCCGGCTGGCATCCCTCGGCCCGCAGGTTGGCCGCCGCGTCCGCGGACGGGGCGAACAGGTAGTCGGCCAGCCGGTCGGTGACGATCCGGTTGATCTCCTCGGGCATCGACCGGTCGCCGCTGCGCAGTCCCGCCTCCACGTGCGCCAGCGGGATCCTGAGCTTGGCGGCGACCAGCGCGCAGGCCAGCGTCGAGTTGACGTCGCCGACCACGACCACCGCGTCCGGGGCCAGCCCGGCGGCGAGCGGCTCGAATGCCGTCATCACCCGGCTGGTCTGCACCGCGTGGGTGCCCGAGCCCGCGCCGAGGAAGTGATCGGCGCGGCGGATACCGAGGTCGCCGAAGAACACCTCGCTCATCGCTGGATCGTAGTGCTGGCCGGTGTGGACCAGGATGACCTCCGCGCCCCGTGCCTCCAGCGCGTCCATCACCGGCTTGACCTTGACGAAGTTGGGTCGGGTTCCCGCTACGCAGATGAGCCGCACGATACGCTCGCACGGTGTCTCAGAGCGTCTCGACGTTCGGCCCGGACAGCATCCGGCGGCAGTCGAGCACGTAACGAGCGTGGCCGGCCACGTTGCTCGCCCGGAAGGCGTCGTGGTCGGTGAGCAGGACCACGAGGTCGGCGCTCGCGATCTCTTCCGGTGTGGCGTCCACCCTGGCCACCGCCTGGTCCAGCAGGGCGGCCTCGGTGACCAGCGGATCGGCGGCCCGGACCTCCGCTCCCATCCGCCAGAGCAGCTCGGCGACGCGCAGGGCTGGCGATTCCCGCGCGTCCCCGGTGTTCTTCTTGTAGGCCAGCCCGAGCAGCAGGATTCGCGACCCGCGCACCGGGCGGCCGTGCTCGTTCAGTGCGAGCAGCAGCCGGCGGACGACGTAATCCGGCATATGGCCGTTGATGTCGTTGGCCAGCTCCACGAACCTGAACCGCTGGCCGAGCGTCCGCTCCACCCGCCAGGACAGGTAGGACGGGTCGATGGGCAGGCAGTGCCCGCCCACCCCGGGCCCGGGATGGAAGGGCATGAAGCCGAACGGCTTGGTGGAGGCGGCATCGATCGCCTCCCACACGTCGACACCGAGCTCGCGGCCGAACATCGCCAGCTCGTTCACCAGCGCGACGTTCACGTGCCGGAAGGTGTTCTCGATGAGCTTGGCCAGCTCCGCCTCGCGCGGGGAGGACACGGCCACGGTCCGGGCCGTGATCCCCTGGTAGAAGCCCTGCACCGCGGCCAGCGAGGCATCGTCGATGCCGGACACGATCTTCGGCGTGGTGGCCAGCGTCCAGGCGTGGTTCCCCGGGTCGATGCGCTCCGGACTGTAGCCGAGGTGGAAGTCCGCCCCCGCGATCAGCGCGGAACCGTCCTCGAGCCACCCCAGCACCTGCTCCTGCGTGGTTCCCGGGTAGGACGTGGACTCCACGATCACCGTGGCGCCCGGGCGCAGGTACCAGGCCAGGGTTCGGCTCGCCGCCTCCAGGCAGGCCAGGTCCGGCAGGCCGTCCCGCAGCGGCGTGGGCACTGTGATCAGTGCGACGTCGAAGCCGGCGCAGTCATCAGCGTGCGCCGACGGCCGGAACCGGCCCGACCCAAGTGCCGCCGCCAACTCCCCGGCGGGCACGTCCTCTACGTAGGACTCCCCGGCCTCCAGCCGCTTGACCCGGTTCAGGTCGATGTCGTATCCGGTCACCTGATGCCCGGCCGCCACCGCCCGCATCGCCAGCGGCAGGCCCACGTAGCCCAGGCCGGCCACCACGACCGCGCTTACCGGCATCCTCTCTGCAGGCGCTCGCCGCGTCGCGGCGCGGAACGCACGCCGGATGACCCGGCCACCCGGCGACCTCACGTCGGAAAAAGACCCCAGCACCGATCGATCGGTAGCCACATTTCCCCCCGGCTCAGTGACCCCAGACGTCACGAATAGGCCCCGGCCTAGCGTGACCTATAGCACATGCAAAGCTACCCCCGGTGATCATATTAACCGCTTGGGGCTCATGTGTCTACGCTTTGACGCCCGTCACGGGCGCCAGCGTTGCGCTGTGCTTTCCCATCCCTCACTTTTTGTAAATCAGATTCTAATTGTTATTGAGTCATTCAGCGCGAGAGAAGGCGCCATTCCGCCCGAAGCCGGTTCAGGCCGACGAGGGGAGTACCCGCCAACAATCACACTATCCACCTAGTTCCCCAGACGAGTGAATACGGTGTTTCGGCCAGATCAGCGTGGTGATCTGGACACCGGAAAAGCGCGTGCACCACTGCCGACTCAGGGCGGACTGAGGAGCCGCCCGGATGCCACCTCTGCGACCAGCTTGGCCGGATCGCCCGGGAAACCTGCGAGGTTGCCGCCACGTCGGCAGCTACGACCGCCCCGCCGGGCCGACGGCCGCCGAGGTGCGTCGCGTGGCGGGCAAGCTCGCCGAAAAGGGACATAATTCCCCGAGGAAGGGACTTAATGCCCCTGCGGAAAGACCTTGAGACCTATCGCGGCCAGGCCTTAATTCCTTCTGCGGAAAGGAATCTCTCTGGCCCGCGAATTCCGCCGCAACCAGCATGCAACCGCACGGGAAACCGGCCCGCTACCCCTGGCGGAAAAACTGGTCTTGCGAATAAAAAGGCCAGTCCGCACAGTCAGCCTTAGCCGAGGAACACGCAGCCATGAAACTCTCCCGTCTCCCCGCCGCCATCACCGCCGTAGCTGCCACCGCTGCCATCCTCACCGGATGCGCCGCCGCCGGCCACCACGCCGCCCCGGCCGCCCCCCGCCCGCATGCCACCGCCCCCGCGCATGCCGCCGTCCCCGCGCACGCCGCCCCCACCCTGAAGGCCAGCACCGCTGCCACCCGCGCCCCCGCCACTGATCCCGCCCTGGCCTGGCTGGCCTCGCCCGGCGGCCAGGCCCAGGCTGACCTCGGCAACGCCATCGACACCCTGGCCCTGGACCTGGAAATCGAGAGCCACGACGACAGCGTCGCCAACCACCTCGCCTTCGAAGCCGACGCCCGCGCTGTCCGCGCCCAGGCCCGCCACATCCTGGCCACCCCCAGCCTGCTCCCGCACACCCACCGCGCCGCCTACCAGCACATGCTCGCCAAGTTCCTCCACGTCTGCGACCTTCTCCAGCCCGGCGCCGGCTATGGCACCACCCCTCAGGACTACACCGCCTGGTACCAGGCCCTGGCCTCCACCAACATCACCGTCTGGTAACACCGACCGCCAGTTGCTGAAGGGCAGCCGGCGGCAGCGGGCCTGCGGGAATCAGCATCAGCGACTTCTACAGCCAGGCGTGGAATGCCCGCATCATCGGGTTCGTCAGCCCTGTCCCTGAGGAGACCACGGGTGAGGACGTGGCTGCCCTCGCCGCGCTGGTGGCGGACGGCCGCTTGCGCCCGAACATCGGCCTGGTCCTGCCGTGGGAGCGAACCGCTGCCGCCTTTGCCGCGCTGACTAGCCGAAGCTTTCGCGGTAAGGCCGTCCTGACCTGCGCGTCGCAGGCCTGCCGGCCCGTCGGCCGTCATTGCCAGGCCATTCTGGCTCCCAACACCACCGTAGAGCGCACTCCAAGCGGAAAAATGCTTTGCGGCTCGGTGCTAGCGGGGGTCTAATCGGCGGGTGGGTGAGATCTTCCGGCACGTGCTCGCGGTGCTGCCAGCGTTCTTGCTGGCCTGCCTGGCCGTGGCCGCGCTGCCGGGGCCGTCTACGGCGCTGTTCCTGCACCGGACGGTGCGCGACGGGCGCGCCGCCGGGCTGGCCGCCGTGGCCGGCAACGAAATCGGCGTCTTCTGCTGGGCGCTGGCCGCCGGCGCCGGCTTGACCGGCCTGCTGCGCGCCAACCGGTGGCTGTACCTGGGCTTGCACGTCGTGGGCGCGGTCGTGCTCGTGTACCTCGGGGTATCCGCGTGGCGCAGTGCCCGGCGCCGGGACGGCGACACCGAGTTCGGTGCGGCCTTCGCCCGGCGGCTGCCGTCCGGGCGCACCCCGGCCGCCGCGTTCCGCGCCTCCCTGGTGACGATCGCGGCCAACCCGAAGGCGGCCGTCTTCGCGTTCTCGTTTTTCCCGCAGTTCCTGCCCCGCCACGGCCCGGTCTTCGGCACCACGCTCGCGCTGGCCTCTATCCAGCTCGTCCTCGACACCGCCTACTGCATCGGCATCGTGCTGCTCGCGTCCCGGGCCCGGCGCTGGCTGTCACGCGCCGCGATACGCCGCCGGCTGGAACGCGTCCTCGGCGCGACGCTCGTGGCACTCGGCATCGACCTGGCCGCCGCGTCCCGCTGAGCCGCCCGGGGCGGGCTCAGCGGGACGCGACCGGTCGCCGCCGGCGAATGCTGCGACCGGTTGCAAGCGTCAGGTTTGGTCGTCATAGCGGTCGTCATCAAGTCTGCAACAGGTCGGCCGGGGGCGTGCTGGCTGTGGTGCTGGTGCCGGTGCGGGGGTCGTTGAGCAGGGCCTGGATGATGTCGGGGGTGGTGCTGGTGATGGTGGCCCAGATGATGATCTGGCCCTGGTCGTGGCGGTAGAGGCAGTGGATGTCGAACGCGGCGTAGGTGGCCTGGCGGATGGAAGCGGGGGCCTGGTTGAGCAGGCCGGGAGCGTAGGGCAGCTCGTCGAGCAAGGACGCCAGGCCGGGCGGCTGCCCGCCCGGCGAGTTCGGCGTCGATGGCGGCCAGGCGGGCCTGGATCGGCACCCGGACCTGTGAACCGGGCCGGGCCAGGGCCAGGCTCACGGCCAGCTCACGGCGGGCGGCTTCCAGCTCGGCGGCGGTCAGCGCGGTCACGTCGTGCTCACGCATCAACGGCGATCCGGGCGCGATCGTCCTGCTCGGCGAGCACGGCGTCGAGCTTGCCGCGCAGGACGGCCTGCACCGGGGCGTCGGGGGCGATCGTCTTGATGGCGTGCTCCAGCAGGCGGCGGTAGTCGCGCAGTTCGTAGGTGGTCAGCGCGTGCACCGGATGCCGGGGCGGGGTGACGGGCGTGTGTCCGGGGCTGGTCACGGCGTGATCTCCCGGGGAACGGGCCGGGCCAGGTAGTCCGCGCGGATCAGCTCGCGCAGCGCGCCGGGGCTGGCGGCGGCCAAGATCACGGCGGGGTTGTCGCGGCGTTCGGCGCGGTAGGGGTGGTCCTCGCCGGGGGTGCGGGTGATCAGGTAGGCGCTGCCCCAGTCCTCGCACAGCATCCCGTAGCTGTCCATCTCCGCGATATCAGGCACGGCTTCCTCCTCTCTTCGGGGCGCGCCCGGGGGAATGTTCCCAAGTCCCCGGGCGCGCATGACAAGCATCACGCGGTGGCGTACCGTGCGCAGTAAGTCACGCCTGGCGGTAAGCGTCCCGGCGTGGGCGTAAGAGCCCGGCTCCGCGTGTGAGGGGACGTGAGCGCATGTCACCGGTCCGTGAGCGCGACACCGCGGCGCTGTCGCTGTTCGCCGATGAGATGAAGGCGGCCCGGGAGCAGCGCGGCTGGTCCCAGGCCGACCTGGCCGACCAGATCCCCTACAGCCTGTCCACGATCAGCATGGTCGAGGCGCTGCACCGGGTTCCCGCCCGGGACCTGGCCGCCCACCTGGACAAGGCGTTCGGCACTCCGGGCACGTTCACCCGGCTGGAGGGCAGGCTGCGGGACCTGCCGTTCCCCGCCTCGTTCCGCCCGTTCGCCGCCTACGAGACCGAGGCCACCGCGCTGTACGTGTTCGAGCACAGCCTGATCCCCGGGTTGCTCCAGACACCGGGCTACGCCCGCGCCGTACTGGCCACCCGGCCGAACACGACCGAGGCCGAGATCGACAACTTGGTCGCCGCGCGGCTGGCGCGGCAGGTCATCTTGACCCGTGACGACCCGCCCGCGCCGCTGCTGTGGGCGCTGATCGATGAGGGCGTCTTGTATCGTCCGGTGGCCCCGGCTGAGGTCATGCACGATCAGCTCATGTACCTGGTCGAGGTGTCGCGGCGGCCGAACGTGACAATCCAGGTTGTGCCTTACAGCGCGGGCGGGCATACCGGGTTGCTTGGCGCGTTTGTAGTCGCTGATCTGGATAGTTCCCTGGGTATCGTGTACGTGGAGGACATAGCCGACGGGCGCGTCTTCGAAGACCCAGGCGCGGTGTCCCGGGTGACGCTGCGCTACAAGTCTCTCCAGAGTGAGGCCCTGCCCAAGGGGGCCTCACGAGACCTGATTGCGAGAGTGGCTGAGGAACGATGGAAGGCAACCGCGCCATAGCCTGGCGCAAGTCGAGCTACTCGGGAAACAACGGCGGCAACTGCATCGAAGTCGGTGCCACCGCCCCTCTGATCGCCGTCCGCGACAGCAAGGACCCGGACGGCGCCCGCCTCACCTTCGGACGCGAGGCATGGGATGCCTTCGCTGCCCGGGTTAAGGCCGCGACCCCCTAGTCGTTAACGAGCAGGCAGCGCCCCGCACGCGGTAGCGTGCGGGGCGCTCTGCCGTCGTCCTCCACCGGATCACAGGGATCCTCCGCTCTCGATTTTTCGTTCGAATTGCCCTATACTTATTTCGATAGTCAGCTTGCTTCCTAAGGCTGACGTGCAAGGATCTTCCGTGTAGGGGTAGGACTCAGTGGTGAGCAACATCGTCCATACGGCCAACCATGCTGGACTTCGCCTCGTTGAAGAGGCTGCGCGCAAAGCCGATGAGATCTCTCGAAATCCGATTGACCAGAGCGTCGGAGTCATCGGAGCTATCGTCGGAGGCATCGGAGCAGCCTGCGCCGTTGCGGTGGCGGCGGTTCATGCGCCGTCGGCGATCCTTCCCATCCTTCATGCCGCTCCCGGACTGGTACTGGCAGGTGCCGCCGGCGGACTCGTGGCAGGAGTAGCCACGAGCAAAGCCGTTCGCGAGACATAAACCGACCGGAGACCGTACCGGTTGGCCACGCGAGTCGGATTGTCGCGGCTACCGGGCACTGGCCACTAGGGCCATGGCCCTGCGGGAGATTGCTGGTCATACGGTAGGCCCAGCCGGGCGCTCGCATTCCTGGCCGCCGCGATGGTCATCGCGGCGGCCCGATCTGCACAGTGGGCAGGGTCCTGGTCAGGCTTCGCGGAAACCTCACGGCGCGTACCACGAGACGGCGGCCACATGCGGCGTTGTGCCAGCACGCTCGGCGCAGGCCTGCCTGGCAGGCCGCTCCCTAGCAAGCAGTGGGGAGCGGCCATTGCCGCTGGCTCACATCAGAGCTGGACCGTGGGATCGATAGTGACGTGGCGGGCAGCTCGGGCGTTTGCAGACTTACGACCTGCCGCTATAGCAACCAAAACTGACGAAGGACCTTGAGCACGTCGTTCTCAGCCGACCGCCATGGCCAGTTCGCGCAGGCGGCGGCGGGAGACCTTGCCCGTGGCCCCCAGAGGCAGCTCCGGCACCAGGCAGAACTCGGTCGGCCGCTTGGCCCGCGGCAGCGCCGTCGAGCACGCCGCGCGCAGCGCGTCCGCGAGATCCGGCGCGCCAGGGTCCGCAGCCGGGACAGCCAAGGCAGCCGGGATAGCCGAGGCAGCCGGGGCAGCGGAAGCAGCCGGGACGACGTAGGCGACCGGCCGCTGCCCGAGCACCTCATCGCTGGCCGCGACGACCACGGCGGACCGGACCCCGGGCTGGGTGAGCAGGAACTCCTCGATCTCCCGCGGGTAGATCTTCTCCCCGCCCCGGTTGATCACGTCGTCGGACCGGCCGGCCAGGAACAGGTAGCCGTCCTGGTCCAGGTGGCCGAGATCGCCGGTCTCGAGCCAGCCGTCGGCGTCGATGGCGTCGGCCGGGCCGCCCGCCGCGTATTCGGTGATGACGCCCGGGCCCCTGATCTGCACCCGGCCGATCGTGCCGGGCGGGCACGGCCGGAGCAGGTCCCCGTCCCGGCTGACCACCCGGACCTCGGTGCCGGCCGGGCGGCCGGCCGAGCCGGCCTTGCGCGGCCCGTCCAGCGGGTTGGCGGTGATCATGCTGGCCGCCTCGGTCATCCCGTAGGTCTCCACCACCGGGATGCCGAACGTGTCCTCGAACCGTCGCAGCGCCGAGGGGGCCAGCGGGGCGGAGGCCGAACGGACGAAGCGGACCCGCTCCGGCGACGCCACGGGCGGATCCATGGCCAGGATCGTGATGATCGCGGGCACCGCGTTGATCCAGGTGATCTGCCGCGTGCCGATCAGCTCCCAGAACCCGCGCCGGCTGAACTTGCGGTCGACCACCAGGCAGGCCCCGGCGGCCAGGGTGGCGAGCAGCCCCACCACCTCGGCGTTGATGTGGAACAGCGGGAGGCAGCAGTAGCCGCGGTCGGCCGGGGTCAGCCGGTGGTGGGCGGCCACGGCGGCGGCGACGTGAGTCAGCTGATCCTCACGCAGCAGGATGCCCTTGGGCGTCCCGGTCGTCCCGCTCGTGCACAGGAAGATCCCGCCGCGGCCGGCCGCGGCCAACTCGCCCGCAGGCCCGGAAAGCCCGGGTCCGGAAAGCCCGGGCTCGGGGAGCCCGAGTACCGGAAGCCCGGATTCCAGGTCATCGCCGACCAGCCCCCACGGCTGCGCCACCTTCAGCATCCGCGCCACGTCCGCAGCGGGAGCGCCGGGATCGAGCGGCACCGCCACCCGGCCCGCCGCCACGATGCCGGCCAGGGCGCCCGCGTAGCCGAACGGGTCCGGCAGCCGGATCGCCACCCGGGCGCCAGCAGGTATCCCGGCCTCGTCCAGGTGCCGCGCCCAGGCCCGCACGGAGCGGCTCAGCCCGGCGTAGGTCAGCGTCGCGTCGCCGGCCGCGTCCTCGAGATACGGGGCGTCGCCCCGGCAGGCGGCCGCCTCGTCGATCTGCTCTGTCAGCACAGTCAGGTTCCGTTCTGGTCGGTCGTGGTGCCCGCGAGCGCGGCGGACCCCGGAGGAGTCGCGGGACCAGCGGCCCCGGCCGTGGCCAGCGCGGCGGCAGGCGCCGGGTCCGGGTCCGGGTCCACGCTGACGGCCGGCGTGGGAACCCGGCGCGGCAGCAGGGTCCGCCAGGGCTGCTGCTTGCGCCCGGTCAGCGGCACCGCCAGCGGGGTGCGGGCCAGCAGGGCGGTGAGCGCGATGCCGCCGAAGTAGGCGGCCGCCACGGTCAGCGGGAGCCACACCCAGAAGGGCGCCCAGTTCACGAACGTCTTCCAGCCGAGCGCGCCCAGCGCGGTGATGAAGATCATCTGGGCCAGGTAGATGCCGTACGCGTTGTCCGACCCGATGCGCACCGCAGCCTTGGTCCGCCGCGACCGCCAGGGCCGCACCAGGTAGATCCCGGCCAGGTACCCGAGCGCGATCACGCACACGTTGAACGGGATCACGCTGGGCTGGAACGGGTCGCTGCCGTAACCGAGCAGGTGGGTGAACCCCTCCCTGGACAGGTAGTACACGGCTTCGGCGAAGACGGCCGAGGCCACGGTGCCGAACACGACCAGGGGCGCGTTGCGGACCACCCAGTCGTGGACGTCGCTCAGGTGGAAGGCCACGACGGCGCCGCCGAGCAGGTACAGGACGTAGCACGCGGCGTTCTCCTGGCCGTAGGCGACCACCACGTCGGGGAGCAGGTTCCAGTGCATCCCGATCGACATCGCGAACTGCGCCGCCACCGCCGCCGCGAGGACCAGGCCGTGATGCCCCTTCGTCCGTCGCAGCAGCACGAGGACCAGCGGGAACAGTACGTAGAACTCCATGATCACGATCAGGAAGTACAGCTGGTTGTAGCCGACCTCGAGCAGGTGGCCGAAGTGCGCCAGCGCCATGGACGGGCTCGCGGTGTAGCTCGCGTTATGCAGCACGTACGGGAACCAGAGGAAGTAGATGAGGTTCCAGCACAGGTAGGGGACCCCGACCGAGACGAACCGGCGCCAGTAGAACGTGCGCCAGCCGTCGCGCTTCAGCCCGGCGTAGGCGTACGTCAGCATGCAGGCGGAAATGAAGAAGAACACCTCGCGCGACACGTGCAGCAGAAGCAGCGCGGCGTTGGAGATCACGAGCGCCCCCGCGGGCGCGAACGTGATGATCGTGTGCGTGCTGACGACGCCGACCTGCTTGATCGGCCGCATGGCGTCGACCTGGTCAAGCCGCTGGCGGCCCGCCATCAGTACATCATCCGCGGATCACGGTAATGCTTGAACTCGAGCAGGTTCCCCGACGGGTCGAGCAGCACGAACGTGTGGTGCTCCTCCACCAGGCCCTCGAACCGGGTGGAGACCTCCTGGTAGAACGGGATCTTGCGGAGAACAGCGCAGGCGTGCAGGGCCTCGAAGTCGGCCTCGTCGCGGAACGTGACGCCGAAGTGCCGCGGGTACAGGCTGGCCGGCCTCTCCGTGCTCATCCCCTCGGTGAGATGGCAGACCAGCTGGTCGCCGAAGAAGTCCACGGTGATCCGGTCCGGGTAGCGCCGCGCCAGCTTGCAGCCAAGCATGCTCACGTAGAAGTTCTGGGCCGCGTCCAGGTCGTGGACCGGGACGGCCAGATGGAACACGTCATGGGTGGTTCGCATCGATGTCCCCTACTCGAAAGCTGCCAGCGTATCGGCGCGGAGCCCGAGCCGGAGGGTTTCCAGGCCGATCACGCCGGGCGCCGGGACGTTCCCGAGGTTCACGTCCGGCCCGAGCCTGGTGACGAAATACGCCTGCAGGGTGGTGGACGGGGCCTCGAACAGCAGGCTGTCCTGGCTCAGCCCGGAGGCGAGCACGTCCTCGACCAGCCCGAACCGCAGCGCGCCGTCCGGCCGGCAGATCCCGGACCGGCCGCTCTCCCTGGCCTCCAGCGTGACCAGCGAAGCCCCGGCGGCGAGGTCCTCGGCGATGTACTCGGCCCAGATCCTCGGCGGCAGCTGCTCGGACCGGCCCGGGTCCTTGTAGCCCACCTCGGAGATCACGGTGAAGTCGTCGGTCAGCTTGCGGATGTAGCTCGCCTTCTCCGAGTTGGACAGCGTGATCGTCCCGTTGGAGACCTCGATGTGCCGGCAGGACCAGGCGTCGCAGAACTTCCGGTAGTCGTCGAACCGGCCCTGCAGCACGTACTTCTCAAACAGCGTCCCGCCGAAGTAGAACCCGATCTCGTTCGCGGCCAGCACGTCGATCTTGGCCTGCAGGCCGGCGGTCACCACCGCCGTTCCCCAGCCGAACTTGACGAAGTCGATGTACTCAGCGGCCGACGAGACGAGGTCGGCGAAGTGCGCCACACCGATCCCGCCGTCAATGACCATCGTCAGGCCGTTCCGGCGCGGCTTGGCGGCCCGCGACGGCAAACGCAAAGCGGTCGGATTCATCGTTACTCCTTCTCATCTGGACTCGTAATGCGGTCCGGCCAGCCCGCAGGCGACCGCAGGATGCATCCGTTGGTGAGCGGCTCCCACCGCATCCGCTCGACCGGGATACCGTGCAGGTAGGCGTTCATCACCCGGAGCGTGCCGCCATGGGCCACAACCGCGATCTCCCCGGCCCGTTCGGCTCCCATGGTGCGCCACCGGGTCGCGAGCTCGTCGGCGAACCCGGCCACCCGCCGGTAAAATTCACGCAGGGACTCCCCGCCGGCGGGCCGCGCATCGGGCTCGACCACCGCCTCACCGCACAGCCCGTTGGCCGTCGGGCCGATGGCCGCGGTGGCGGCGCCCTCCAGCACGCCCAGGCACCGCTCGCGCAGCCTGGTGTCGCGGTTCACCGACAGCCCGGTCAGCTCCGCAAGCGGTGCGGCGGTCTCCAGGGCACGGCGCAGGTCGCTAGCGTACAGCGCGCGGACCGGCCGGTCCCGCAGCTGGGCCGCGACCGCCCGGGCCTGGCGCTCACCCAGCCGGGTCAGCCGGGCCTGATCGCAGTGCCCCTGGGCCAGGCCGAGAGTATTCCAGGTGCTCTCGCCGTGCCGGACGAGCCAGAGGACCTGCGTGCTCCGGATCATGACCGGCAAGATTGCCGGCTCTTTGTGAAAGACCAGTTAAATTACAGGCGGGTGTGGCAAGCTTCCAGCATCTTCTCAGGCTGATTTGATTCGGTAACAGGAATGAAGGCCGAACGTCCCGGGCACAACCTTGCCCCCGCGCTGCGCGGCGAGCGGCTCCTGGTCGTGGACGACGACCCGGACGTCCGGATATCGCTGGAGCGCGCGCTGCGCTGCGCCGGATACGCTGTGACCACCGCGGTCCACGGCGCGGACGCGCTCGACGCGCTGGCCCGCGCGCCGGTGGACCTGATCGTCCTGGACGTGCTGATGCCCATGGTCGACGGGTTCGACGCGTGCCGCAGGCTCCGCGCCCGCGGCGACGCCACCCCCATCCTGGTGCTCACCGCCCGGGACGCCGTGGACGACCGGGTGGCCGGGCTCGCCGCCGGAGCCGACGACTACCTGGTCAAGCCGTTCGCCCTGCGGGAGCTGCTGGCCCGGGTCCAGGCCCTGCTCCGGCGCAGCCGGATCGGCCGGGACGTGCTCGGCTACGCCGACCTGACCCTCGACGTCACCGCCCGCAGGCTGACCCGCGCCGACCGGGTGATCGAGCTGACCAGGACCGAGTTCGGCCTGCTCGAGCTGCTGCTGCGCAACGCCGAGCAGGTGATCAGCTACGACGTGATCCGGGAGCGGGTATGGGGCTACGGCGAGGCGCCCGCGTCCAACGCGCTGCAGGTGTTCGTCGGCTTCCTGCGGCGCAAGCTGGAGGACGGGGGCGGTCCCCGGCTGCTGCACAACGTGCGCGGCGTGGGTTACGTGATCAGGACCGCCCCGTGACCGGCGGGCTGGCCCGGCTTCGCCCCCGCCGCCCGCTGATGCTGCGCACCCGGTTCACCCTGGCCGCGGCGGGTGCGGTCGCCGCGGTCACGCTGGCGGTGACCGCGGTGGCCTTCCTGGTGCTCCGCTCCGACCTGCAGGACCAGGTGCAGCAGCAGTTGCGGCAGCAGAGCGAGGTGGTGTTCCGGGTGGCCGGGCATTACCACGGGCACCTGCCGGCCGGATGGGTCCCGCCGCACTCCGACCGGTTCGGCGTATCCAGCCCGTACGGGCAGGTCGTGACCTCCAGCGGTGCCGTCTGGGCGCCGCCGGACCAGGGCGGGCTGCTGGCGGCCGACACCGCCGCGAGGCAGGTAGCGGCCGGCCGGCACGGGTCCTACTACGCCGTGAGCAAGCTGGCCGGGGTCCGTGCCATGGTGTACACCACGCCGCTGGCGCCCGGTCTGGCCGTGCAGCTGGCCGTGCCGCTCGCCACCGTGGACCAGGAGGTGACCAGCGTCGGCACCACGCTGGCCCTGCTCAGCGTGATCGGGGTCGGGCTCGCCGCGCTGGCCGGCTGGGCGGTGGCGCGGGCCGGGCTGGCGCCGGTCGGGCGGCTGGCGGCGGTCGCCGAGGACGTGTCGGCGACCGGGGATCCGGGCCGCCGGGTCGAGGTGCACCGGGCCGACGAACTGGGCCGGCTGGCCGCGTCGTTCAACACCATGCTCGGCGCGCTGCAGCGGTCGCTGTCCGCGCAGCGACAGCTGGTCAGCGACGCCAGCCACGAGCTGCGCACCCCGCTGACCAGCCTGCGCCTCAACGCCGAGATGCTCGCCGCCGAGCCCGGCCTGCCCGAACCCGAGCGCCGGGAGGTGCTCGACCGGGTGGTCGCCCAGGTCGCCGAATTGGGCCAGCTGGTCGCCAGCGTCACCGAGCTGGCCCGGGACGAGTCGCAGCCCGGCCCGCTCGGCGAGGTGGAGCTGCACCGGGTCGTCGAGGCCGCCCTGGCAGGTGCCCGGCGGGACTGGCCCCAGACCGTCTTCACCGCGGAGCTCGAGCCGTGGCCGGTAGCGGGGGGAAGCCCCGATAGCCTGCAGGTCGCGGTCAGGAACCTGCTGGACAACGCGGCCAAGTTCGGGCCGCCCGGCGCCCAGGTCGAGGTGCGCCTGCGGGCCGGGGAACTCGCCGTGCGCGATCACGGCCCGGGCATCGCCCCGGCCGACCTGCCCCTTGTCTTCGACCGTTTCTACCGGGCGCCGTCGGCCCGCGGCGTCCCCGGCTCCGGCCTCGGGCTCTCCATCGTCCGCCAGGTGGCCGGGCGCCACAACGGAACGGTCCGGGCCGAAGCCGCCCCCGGAGGGGGAACGCTCATCCGGTTCTGGCTGCCAGGCCAGGCCGGGGGCTGGACGAATCCGGTGCCGGACCCCGCCCTGGCCGGTTCGGCGCCCTGATCGGCGGGCTCTTCGCCCGCGACGGTGATGGTGCACAGCGCCGCGTCGCGTCCGCCCGGGGCCGGACGGACCCCGTGCCGCCGCAAGATCCCCGCCACCGTGCCCGCGATCCACGCGTCGCCCAGCGGCGAGGGGTGCAGCCCGTCACGCGCGCGGGGGAACTGCCAGCCCGCCGCGAGCGGGTCCATGATGATCACCCGGGGGTCCGCCGCCGTGGCCCCGGCCACGATCGCCTGGTCGATCTGGTAGAGGGCGGGCCTGTGCTTGCGCCCGGCGAACACCGTCACCAGGGCGATCTGCGCTCCTGGCGCCTGGGCCCTGATCGCGGCCACCGTCTGCTCGACCCGGACCCGCTCCAGGTCCGGCGGTACTGCCATGTCGTCGTGGCCGGCCTGCACGATGATCAGCGAGGGCCGGAGCGCGCCCAGGTGGACCCGGGCGACCTCGGCGGCGACCGGGCCCTTCCGGCCGAGGCCGGGGTGTACGTAGCCGGCCCCGGGCACCCCGTACACGAAGGCGTTCCAGTGCAGCTGACGGGCGAGCAGCACGGCCCAGGACCCGGCCGGATCCTCCGCCCCCACCCCGGCGGTGAACGACGCGCCGACGATCGCGACGGTCGGAACGCCGGGCCGCCGGCCGGGCTGAAGCTGCTGTTCACACCCTGTCAGCAACGCGACGTCGCGCCCCTTGCCCGGGCCTTGCGCGCCGGTCGCGCGGGACGGCAGCGAGCCGGGGATGGCCTGGGCCGAGGTGACCACCAGCAGAACGAGAAAGCCGACTGCGAAGGCGGCTGCCAGCCGCCGGAAACCTCGCCAGGCCACGGCCAAGTGTCAGTCGCTGCCGCAGGCCGTGTCAAACAGCCGGGTGACAGCCTTTCCGCGGACCTGTCGTGTACCAGACCGAGACGTAGCGGCGCCGCGCCGGCGCGCCTGATCGCGGTACGGGCCGCTACCCTGTGTCCATTCACACCGGGGAAAGGATTACCGTGGCCGACTCTCTTCAGTTGCGTGAGCGCACGCTTGTCGTGCTGAAGCCGGATGCCGTGGTCCGCGGCCTGGCCGGACGCATCATCCAGCGCTTCGAGGATGCGGCGCTCAAGGTCATCGGCATGAAGATGCGCGAGATCGATGCCGATTTCGCCCGCAAGCACTATTTCGACCTGGAAGAACGGCACGGGGCGGCGGTCTACAACACGACCGCGGCGTTCATGCAGCGCGGCCCGGTCATCGCCTTCGTGCTCGAGGGCGACGACGCGGTAGCCACCGTCCGCAAGATCGTCGGCACCACCTACCCGAACGAGGCCCAGCCCGGCTCGATCCGCGGCGACTTCGCGCACCAGTCCAAGGCCGTCGCCGGCGCTACCGGCAAGGCCGTCGCCAACCTCGTGCACGCCTCCGGCAACAAGGAGGAAGCGGCGTACGAGGTAAACCTGTGGTTCGACAAGACCGAGCTGTTCGAGTACAAGAACCTCGCCGAAGCCTTCGGCTGGTAGCCGGCCCGACCGCGGCCCTCACCCCGCTCCCGCTACTGCCGGGAGAGGTTCGGCGCGCCCTTGCGCAGCACGAACTTCTGGATCTTGCCGGTCGCGGTCTTCGGCAGCTCGGTGACGAAGGTGACCCCGCGCGGGGCCTTGAAGTGCGCCAGCCGCTCACGCGCGAACGCGATGATCTCTTCCTCGGTGGCGCTGCTGCCGTCGCGGAGCAGCACGAAGGCGTGCGACGTCTCGCCCCACTTCTCGTGCGGCAAGCCGACGATCGCCACCTCCTGCACGGCGGGGTGCCGGAGCAGGACGCCCTCCACCTCGACCGAGGAGATGTTCTCGCCGCCGCTGATGATCACGTCCTTGAGCCGGTCGCGGATCTCCACGTAGCCGTCGGGGTGCACCACCGCGGCGTCCCCGGTGTGGAACCAGCCGTCACCCATGGCGTGCTCGGTGGCCCCGGGGTCGTTGTAGTACCCCTCCATGACCACGTTGCCGCGCACGACGATCTCGCCGACCGTCTGCCCGTCGGCGGGCACCTCGTGGCCGTCGCCGTCGACCACCCGCAGCTCGCCCGAGGTCAGCAGCTCGACCCCCTGCCGCGCCTTGAGCACGGCCCGGTCGGCCGGGGACAGCTCCTCGTGCTCGGGCAGCGGGGCGCAGACGGTGATGAACGGCGCCGTCTCGGTCAGCCCGTAGACCTGCGTCACCTCCCAGCCGAACTCCCCTTCCATCCGCTCGATGGTGGCCGCGGCCGGCGGCGCCCCGGCCGTCACCACCCGCACCCCGGCCGGCACCTCGCCGCGCACCGAGGCGGGCGCGCTGGCCAGCGCGATCAGCACCGTCGGCGCCGCGCACAGCGAGCTGACCTGCTCGTCCCTGATCAGAGAGAAGATGGTGGCCGGGTCCACCTTGCGCAGGCAGACGTGCGTGCCCGCGGCGGCCGTCACCGTCCAGGTGTAGGTCCAGCCGTTGGCGTGGAACATCGGCAGCGTCCATAGGTACCGAGAGCCCACCGCCATCGGCAGGTGCAGCAGGGTGCCGATGGTGTTGATGGCGGCGTTCCGGTGCGTGATCATGACGCCCTTCGGGCGTGCCGTGGTGCCGCTGGTGTAGTTGATCGAGATCAGGTCCCGTTCGGCGATCTCCGGCCGGTCGAAACCGGGATCGGCGGCCGCCACCGCCGCCTCGTAGTCGAGCCAGCCGTCCCCGGTGCCGGAGGGGCTCCCGTCCAGGGCCACGTAGTGCACTACCCCGGGCATCCGGTCCCGGATGCCGTCCACCGCCGCCAGGTACTCCCCGGCCACGCAGAGCACGGTGGCGCCGGAGTGGTTCACGATGTAGACGAAGTCCTCCGCGGTCAGCCGGTAGTTGATCGGCACCAGGACGGCGCCGAGCTGCGGCACCGAGTAGAAGGACTCCAGCTGCGCGTGCGTGTTCGGCGAGATCGTGGCCACCCGGTCGCCGCGCGCCACGCCGAGTCCCTGCAGCGCCGAGGACCAGCGGTCGCAGCGATCGAAGAACTGCCGGTAGGTCAGGCGGAGATCACCGTCCACGACCGCCTCCCGGTCTGCGTGCAGCCTGCGGGTGCGGTGGGCGAATTCCAGCGGCGACAGTGGTGTTTCCATGCTTCAGATTGTGGCAGGCATCCGGGGTCGGGATAGGGACGAAGGTCCCGGCGAGCGGGGGCCGGGACGCCCGGCCCC
>Ga0335081_10001085_pt1 | contig 43556 bp, 45 predicted proteins | sample Lox_Sample_35_FD_206713 | JGI IMG/M metagenome (GOLD analysis project Ga0335081, IMG submission 206713) | Soil microbial communities from Loxahatchee National Wildlife Refuge, Florida, United States - Lox_Sample_3.5 | ecosystem: Environmental > Terrestrial > Soil > Wetlands | place: USA... | reverse complement strand
CGTCGTGCGCCGTGTGCGGCATCGCTGCAGTGGCGGTTGCGGCGGTCATCGCGTCGCCTCCGGCCGCGACGCATCGCGCTTCGGTACTGTGGCCGTCGGCGACGGCGGCACGAGCGACACATCGACCGGCTGGCCGACGCGCAGCGCGCTCGGCGTATCCGGCAACGCTTCGACGAGGAACACCAGCTTGGAGCGCTCGTCGAGGCTGTAGATCACCGGCGGCGTGAACTCGGACTGCTTGGCGATGAAGCTGATATGGGCGGTCAGATCGGCGGCGCAGCCGTCGCAACGGATCCTGATGGTGTCGCCGTAATCGATGCTCGGCAGCGCCGGCTCCGGTACGAAGAAGCGCACCTTGATATTGCCGGGCGGCAGGATCGAGACCACCGGGCGGCCCGCCGGCACCATTTCGCCCGGCCGGTAATAGACCTCCTGGATGGTGCCGGTGACCGGGCTGAACACCTGGCGGCGGGATAGCCGCGTCTGCGACGAGTTCAAGCGCGCTTGCGCGTCGCGCAGCACCGCGGTCGCCTGATCGAGGTCCTTCTGGGTGCCGGAGCCGGTCTTGGCGAGCGAGCTGGCGCGATCGTAGCTCTGCTGCGCGTTGACCAGCGAAGCCTTGATCTGGGCGAGATCGGCCTGCTGCAGGTCGTCGTCGACGGTGAACAGCGGCTCGCCCTTCTTGATGGCATCGCCCTCGCGCACCGACAGCGTTTGCACCCGGCCGACCTCGTCGGGCGCGACGAAAATCAGATTGGCCTCGATCCAGCCCTGAAAGGTGGTGTCGGCCTTCTTGCCGCAGCCGCCGAGCGGCAGCGCCAAGAGGCAGGCGAGCAGGCCAACGACGCGCATGGTCATGGCGCCCTCCCCGCGCCCAACAGGTTGTCGAAATGGGCACGCATCAGTGCGCGCACGTCGAGTGGCTCGAAGCGATCGAACAAGCCGTTCCAGACGATGGCAATGATGCCCGGCGCGCCGAGCAGCATCGGAAAGCGCACGAGTGTGTCGTTGGCAAGCTCGCCGCGCTCGTAGGCGCGCTGCATCAGGCCGCGCAGCGCTTTGAGCAATCGTTCGAGCACTTCGTGATAGTAGAATTCGGCCAGTGCCGGAAAGCGCGGCCCCTCGCTGATCATGAGCCGGATCACCTCGCGGCGCCGCGTGCCGTAGACCTCGCGCACGAAGATCTCGATCGCTTGGTCAACGACCGCGCGCAACGGCAGTTCGGTTCCAAACGCAAGCTCGAGCGAGCCGACCACGGGCACCATCTTTGTGCGGATCAATTCCTGAAACAGACTCTCCTTGTCGGCGAAGTGCAGATAGATGGTGCCCTTGGCGACGCCGGCGCGCCTGGCGACGTCGTCGAGCCGCGCCGCGGCAAAGCCTTTGGCGGAGAATTCATCCAGCGCCGCGTCGAGGATGGCGTCGCGGCGGGCCGCTGCTTTCGCCGTGCGGGCGCTGAGGCGCGCCGCCGCCAGGGCGCCGGCGTCGATCGTGAGCGCGCCCCCGCCCGCGCCGGTCGCACCAGCGACGCTGACCGGAACCGAAGGCGATCGAATGGTCCGCCTTATTGCGGTCTTTCGGGGCGCCTTTACCATTTTCTAAATATGACTGACCAGTCAGTCATATTCAAGAGGCAATTGGCCGCTGGGCCCGATACCGGCTTCAAATCTCTGTTACGCTGGCAATCGCGCGGCTCACCGCCCGCCTTATCCCAGGTCAAATCCGATGCCCGACACGCCGGACGAAGTGCCGATCAGTCACCTACAGCGGCGCAAAATCGAAAACTGGGTGCTGATCCCGTTCATCGAGGCGTGCCGGGAAAAGTTCGGCGACGCAGCGACCCGCGATCTCGTCGTCGGCCTCATCCGCCGCCTCGGCGCCGAGGACGGCGCGCGCTGGGGCGCGACCTACGGCAGCGACCTCGCGGCGCTCAAGACCGTCGCCGAACAAGTCTGGGCCGGCGGCGGCAGCCTCGATATCGAAATGCTGGAAGACGGCGGCGAGCGCCTCGACTTCAACGTCAAGCGCTGCCGCTACGCCGAGTTCTACAAGGAGCTCGGGCTCACCGACATCGGCTATCTGGTGCACTGCAACCGCGACCATGCCATGGTCGGGGGCTTCAATCCGGAGCTCAAACTCACGCGCACCCAGACCATCATGGAGGGCGCGTCCCATTGCGATTTTCGCTTCGCCAAGAAAGCTTCAACAAAAGCGTGAACGCTCAAGCGAGAAAAATCATGAACTTGAAATGGCGCGCCCGATTGGCGGCGCTCGTTGCATCCTTCCTCGTGGCAGGCATGGCGAGCGCGGCCCGCGCCGACGACTATCCGACGCGGCCGGTGCGCTTTATTTCGGACTCGGCGCCCGGCAGCTCCATCGACGTCACCATGCGGGTCATCGTCGACGGCATCAGCCGCATCTGGGGCGGCAAGGCGGTGCTGATCAATCAGCCCGGCGCCGGCGGCGCGATCGGCGTGCGTGCGGTGTCTTCGGCGGCAGCGGACGGCTACACCTTCGGCATGTTCGCGCTGTCGGACTTCGTCACGCTGCCCGGCACCGCCGACAATCTGCCGGTGCAGGTGCCGCGCGACTTCATTCCGGTCGGCAATCTCGGCGGTGCGCCGATGTTCATCAACGCCGCGCCGTGGCTCGAGGTGAAGACGCTGCCGGAGCTGATTGCGCGCGCCAAAGCGCGTCCCGGCGAGATCGCCTACGGCACCAACGGGCCGGGCCGCCTCACCCATCTCACCGCCGAGCTCCTGCAGGATCGCGCCGGCATCAAGCTCCTGATGGTGCCCTATTCGGGCGGCACCGCGCAGGTGCTCAACGACATGATGGGCAAGCGCGTCGGGCTCGCCTTCGATTCCTATTCCGGCGTCGCCGGCGCGGTCGAAGCCAAGAACGTCATTCCGCTGGCGGTTGCTTCGCCCAGGCGCATGCCCATGTTCCCGAATCTGCCGACGGTCGCCGAGACCCTGCCGGGCTTTCAATCGGCGGGCTGGCAGACGCTGGTGGCGCCGCTCGGCACGCCCGACGCCATCGTCCGGCGGGTCAATGCCGACCTGATCAAGGCGCTCGCCGATCCGGAGGTGGAGAAGCGTCTAAGCCAGCTCGGCCGCGATCATTTGGCGATGACACCCGAGGAGACGCTGGCGTTCATCCGGAACGAACAGCGGAAGTGGGCGCCGATCCTGGCGCATATCGACGTGCAGCGCTGAGCGGGCTTTAGCCCTTTTCGTCGCAGGCCCAGGCGCGCACCACGCATTCGCGGCCGCCGAATTCGACGCAACGGCGCATCGAGGCGTTTTCCGCCTTGCCGAGATGGGACTCGATCGCCCAGCCGAACGAGCCGCACGGGTTCTTGGCGTCGATCGCCATGGCGGCGCAGCCCTTGTGCATCTCGCCGACGAGCTTGCAGCTGCCGCCGGTGCACTTCTTGAGCGCCGCGGCGCGGGCGTCCGCGGCGTGGCGAAAATCGAAGCCGTAGCCGAAGGCGCCGCAGGAGCCGACCGCGAACGCGCCGGCCGCGTGCGCGGCGCCGATGGTGGCAACGAGCAGACAAGCCGCCACGACCGTGAGTGCGGACTTGCGGTAACCGGACATGGAAGCCCCTCCCCCTGAAGGACAGCCAACGCTAGCTGGGAAGGGTTTCCAGACGGTGAATTTGGCGCGTCGGTGAAGGATTTTTGGCGGCTCATGCACCGCTCACGCGGCGGCATAGACGCCGCGCTCGAATTGGCGGTAGAGCCGCAACGCGCGACCGTCGGCAAACGGCAGCACCTGCGTCATGAAAACGGCCGCGACCTTCCGCGCCGGATCGATCCAATAATAGGTGTTGAGGAGGCCACCCCAGGTCAGGCTGCCGGCGCTGCGGCCGCCGGCGACGGCCTGCATGGTGATCATGTGGCCAAAACCCCATTTGCAGGTCACGCCGGGAAAGAGATCGACGTCGTTGGAAACCGCCGGCACCGTGGTTCTGAGAACACCGACGTCGACGTCGCCGATCTGGTTCTGCCCCATCAGCGCAACGGTCTCGGGACGAAGGATGCGGGCACCGTCGAGCGCGCCGCCGTGCATCAGCGCACGAATGAGCGTCAGATAATCCGGCGCGCTCGAATAAATGCCGCCGCCGCCGGAGAACGACCGCGGCGCCGACGGTAGCCGCTTGGCCACGGGCTCGAGCGGCTCCGCCGTAAGGACGCCGCCCGGCCCGCGCCGGTGCACGCTCGCCTGCCGCGCGCGCTGCGGCGGCGAAATGACGAAGGCGGTGTCGTTCATGGCGAGCGGATCGAAAATGTTCTTGCGGAAATAAACGTCCAGCGGATCGCCGCTGACGGCTTCGACGATGCGGCCGACCCAATCGATGCTGGTGCCGTATTGCCAGGCTTCGCCGGGATCGAACATCAGCGGCGTGCGCGGCGCCTGTTTTCGTTGCGCCGGCGGCAGGTGCTCGAAGGCGTTGGCGTAGCGGACCGCCTTGGCGTCCCACAGCCTATAAGCAAAACCGGAGGTGTGGGTGAGCAGGTGGCGTAGCGCGATCGGCCGTTTTGCCGGACGGAGCTGCGGCACTCCCTTGGCGTCGAAGCCGTCGAGCACCTGCGGCGCGCCGACCGCGGGATCGATGTCGGGCACCGGCGCGTCGAGCGCAAGCTTGCCCTGCTCGACGAGCTGCAGCGCCGCAACCGAGGTAATCAGCTTGACCATGGAGGCGACGCGAAACACCGTGTCGCGCGTCATCGCGGCCGCTTCGCCGAGCCGGCGCTTGCCGAAGGCGCCTTCGTACAGCGGCCCGTTGTCGGTCGCGGCCATCGCCACGACGCCGGGCACTTCGGCGGCGTTCGTCGCCGCGCGCAGCATCGCATCGATGTGGGATAGCGCTTTGGGCGCGGGCGAAGCCGACCCCGCGGCGCGGGCATAACCCATGCCCAAAGCAGGCGCCGCCGTCAGCGCCGCCGCCGTCTTCACGACATCGCGGCGGCTGGGGCGATGGCTCATGCCCGCTCTCTTGGATGCCCGACTCGATGCCCGCCATTCATAGCAAGCGGAGCGCGGCGATTCTAAGTCCTTTCCAGCTCCGCCTTGACCGCTTCGAGCGCCTCCGGCGTGTCGACGTCAGTCAGCGCCGCGGTGCCGGTGAGCGGCACTTCGGCCACGGCCTCGGTGTAACGTCCGATCAGATGTCGGGCACCGACGTCGCCTTCGACGTTCATCAGGTCGGCGAAGAAGCGGCGCGACCACACCACTGGATTACCGCGCTTGCCGTCGATGGTCGGCACCACGACGAGCGCGCCGGCGTCAGGATCGAAAGCGCCGATCAGGCGGTCGATCAGCGCGGCATCGACCTGTGGCATGTCGCCGAGGCAAACGATGGCGCCGTCGGCCTCCGCCGGCAGCGCGGCGATACCGGCTTTCAACGAGGTGCCGAGCCCGTCGGCAAATTGCGCATTGTGCGCAAATTTGACTGGAAGCCCGGCGAGCGCCGCCTCGACCTTGTCGCGCTGGTGGCCGGTGACCACAACGACCGGCCGCGCCCGCGTGGCGAGCACCGCATCCACGACGATACGCACGAGCGGCTTGCCGTTGATCGCGGCCAAAAGCTTGTTCGGTCCGCCCATGCGGCTCGATTTGCCGGCGGCGAGCACGATGGCCGCGATGGCGCGGCCGGCGTGGGTCGCCTCCTCGCGCGGTTGCGGCCGCGTTACAATTTCCATGAGCAGGCCACCGACGCCGAGGCCAGTGATGTCCTCGCGCGGCACCGGCAGGCCGGCGAGAAGCCGCATCAGCACCCAGTCGAAACCGTTTTCCTTCGGGCTGCGTGCGCAGCCCGGCGCGCCGAGTACGGGACGGCCGCCGGCATCGCCAATCATCATCAGGTTGCCAGGATCGACCGGCATGCCGAAATGCTCGACATGACCGCCGATCGTTTCCAAGGCCGAGGGAATGACGTCGCGGCGGTCGGCGATGGCCGAGGCGCCGAACACGATGCTGAGTTCGGCGCCTTCTTTCAGCACTTCGTCGAGCGCGCGGGCGAGCGCCGCACGGTCGTGCGGCACGCGCCGTTCGGCGACGATAGTGGCGCCGGCGGGCTTGAGCCGCTCCGCGGTGACCTTGAGCGTCTTGTCGATCACTTTCGGCGCCAGCCCCGGCAGCACCGTCGACACGACGCCGACTTTGCGGATGCGATAGGGCGCGACGCGAACGAGCGGTTTTTCGATGCCGGCGAGCGCCGCGTCGCGCGCCGCCTTGTCCACGGCGAACGGAATGATCTTCACGGTCGCAATCATCTCGCCGGCGACTACCGGCTTGAACGCCGGCAGGGTCGCGAACGTGATCGCCTCGTCGACGCGGTTGAGCTTGTCGATCGAATCCTTGTCGACCACCAGCACGCCGGCGGTTTGCGCGAACAGGTTGGCGCGGCCGGTGAAGGCGCGATCGATATGCACGCCCTCGCCCGCGACTTTCTTGGCGATCTCGGCGGCGGCGACGTCTTCCGACACGTCGCCCGGCTCGAGCTGCGCCACCACGACGTCCTTGATGCCGGCTTCCTCGAGCGCCGCGATCTCGGCGGCGCCGATCAGCGTGCCTTTCTTGAGCACCAGCGAACCCTGGCGGATGGTGTGCACGGCCGTGGCGCCGCGCGCGTCCTTGGGCGCGACCGCACCGAATTTCATGAGGCGGCCTTGATGGCGGGCGCGGCGTCGGCTTCCTCGCGCAGCTTCTCGGTGATCTGCGCCATGATGGCAACGGCGATCTCGGCCGGCGACACCGCACCGATGTCGAGCCCGATCGGCGCGTGGATGCGCGCGATGTCGGCGTCGGTGAAGCCTTGCTGCTTGAGCCGTTCGACGCGCCGCGCGTGCGTCTTCCGCGAGCCGAGCGCGCCGATATAGAAGCAGTCGCGCTTGAGCGCGTGCGTGAGCGCAGGGTCGTCGATCTTCGGATCGTGGGTAAGCGCGACGAAGGCGGTGTAGCGATCGACGTTGAGCGGCGGCAGCGCGGTGTCCGGCCACTCGGCGACCACCTTGACGTCCGGGAAGCGCTCGATCGACGCGAATGCCGTACGCGGGTCCACGATGGTGACGTCGTAGCCGAGCGTCTTGCCGATCGGCGCCAGCGCCTGGCTGATATGGACGGCACCGGTGATGACGAGCTGGGGCGCCGGCACATAGACGGTGAAGAAGACGCGGCCTTCGGCGGTCTCCGCCATGCCGCTCTTGCCGGTGCGCAGCCGCTCGGCGAGTTCGGCGCGCAGCGGATCCTTAGGTACGTCGGCGACTTTCACCAGGCGCTGCTTGCCGCTGGTCGTGTCGGTGATGACGATGGCGGCGCGGCGCGCCTGGCGCTCCGCGTTGAGGGCGGTGAGGATATCGATCTTCATGGCGGCGCTTTTAGTCGACCTTCTCGACGAACACCCGGATGGTGCCGCCGCAGGACAGGCCGACCTTCCAGGCGGTCTCGTCGGCGACGCCGAATTCCAGCATTTTGGGCTTGCCGCTCTCGATGACGTCGAGCGCCTCGGTGACCACAGCGCCTTCGACGCAGCCGCCGGACACCGAGCCCAGGAAATTGCCCTCCTGGTCGATGACGAGGTTCGAGCCGACCGGCCGCGGCGCCGAGCCCCAGGTCTCGACCACGGTGGCGAGCGCTACGTCCCGGCCCTGTTTGCGCCAGTCCTCGGCGGCCTTGAGAATGTCGGTGTCGGTCGTGAGCATGGTGCGGTCTCCGTCAGTTCAGCGGCGAACGGGATAAAGATAATTGCTGCTATGGCGCTTCGCCATTCATTACCTTTTTGCCCAGCGCTATATACAATCAAATATAGCGCATCAGGCCACCCTTTGCATCCAGGCTTTGGGCTCGCCGGCCGCATCGCCGCCATGCCGCAACGCAGCCACCAGGGAGGCCATGGATTCGAGGTTATGGATCGGCCGGAATTCGTCGACGTGGGGCAGCATGGTCTTGATGCCCCGGGCGCGGGCCTCGAAGCCGTCGAAGCGCAACAGCGGATTGAGCCATACGAGACGCCGGCACGAGCGGTGCAGCCGGTCGATCTCGAAGCCGAGCGTGTCGTCTGCATCGCGCTCAAGCCCGTCGGTGATGAGCAGCACGATGGCGCCCTGGGTCAGCACGCGCCGCGCCCACAGCTTGTTGAAAGCGTGCAGCGACGAGGCGATGCGGGTGCCGCCGGACCAATCCGGCACGCTCGCCGAGCAGGCGGCAAGCGCGTCGTCGGGGTCGCGTTCGCGCAGCGCCCGGGTGACGTTGGTCAGCCGCGTGCCGAACAGGAGCGAGCTGACGCGCCGTCGCGCGTCAGTGAGGTCGTGCAGGAAATGCAGAAAGATGCGGCTGTACTGGCTCATGGAGCCGGAAATATCGAGCAGCGCCACGATCGGCGGCGGCTTGGTTTTGGGCCCGATGAAGCGCAGATCGATGAAATCGCCGCCGCCTTTGAGGCTGGCGCGGAGCGTCCGGCGCAGATCGATCTGATGGCCGCGCCGATGGGGCGCAAGCCGCCGGGTGCGCATCTCGGCGAGCGGCAGCGCGAGCTTCTTCATCGCCTCCTTGGCGGCCGCGATCTCGGCCGCGGTCATCTGGGCGAAGTCCTTGCGCTGCAGCACTTCGCGGTCGGACACGGTGAGGCGCGTATCCAGCTCGATCTCGCGCTCTTTTTTCAGCTTGTCGTCGAGGCCGGAGAACAGCGCCTCGTGCACGCGCGTCGCGCCGGCCTGCGGCGGCTGTGGCGCCGACGGCGGCGCCTGCGGCAACATCATCGCCAGCAACTGATCGACATAGCCACGGCGGCGGAAGAAGATGCGGAACGCCTGGTCGAACAGCACCGAATGCTCGTGGCGCTTCACGAACACCGCGTGGAGCGTCCAGTAGAAATCGTCGCGGGTGCCGACGCCGGCGGCCTTCACTGCTTCGAGCGCATCGAGCACCGCACCCGGACCGACCGGAATGCCGGCGGCACGCAAGGCGCGCGCAAAATAAAGGATGTTCTCCGCGAGGCGGCCTTCTTTTCCTCCCCCGCTTGCGGGGGAGGACGATCCGGCGAAGCCGGATCCGGAGGGGGTTTGTGTTTCAGCCATGAGCGAGCCTCACGCGCCCCCTCCCACCCTCCCCTGCAAGCGGGGAGGGAAATTCACTCTGCGGCTTTCAGATCCGCCTTCACCTCGTCGAGCAGCTCCTTGACCTTGGAGCCTTCGAGCTTGGCAATGTCGTCCTGATATTTGAGCAGCACGCCGAGAGTGTCCGAGACGGTAGCGGGATCGAGCGCGACCACGTCGAGCTCGGACAAGGCCGCGGCCCAGTCGAGCGTCTCGGCGACGCCTGGCGACTTGAACAAATCCTGCTTGCGCAGCGCCTGCACGAAGCCGACCACCTGCTCGGAGAGCTTCTTGCCGACGCCCGGCACCTTGGTGCGCACGATGGCGAGCTCGCGCTCGGCCGTCGGGTACCCGACCCAGTGATAGAGGCAGCGGCGCTTCAACGCGTCATGCACTTCGCGGGTGCGGTTCGAGGTGATGACGACGACCGGCGGGTGCGCGGCTTTCACCGTGCCCATTTCCGGAATGGTGATCTGAAAGTCGGCCAAGACTTCGAGGAGGAACGCCTCGAACGCCTCGTCGGTGCGATCGATCTCGTCGATGAGCAGCACCGGCGCGCCGGCGACGTCGGGCTCGAGCGCCTGAAGCAGCGGCCGCTTGATCAGGAAGCGCTCGGAGAACACGTCGTGCTCGAGCTTCGCCCGATCATGCTCGCCCTCGGCCTCGGCGACGCGGATCGCGATCATTTGCGCGGCGTAATTCCATTCGTAGACCGCGGCGGCGACATCAAGCCCCTCGTAGCATTGCAGGCGGATCAGGCGGCGGCCCAGCGTTTGCGCCAACACCTTGGCGATCTCGGTCTTGCCGACCCCGGCCTCGCCCTCGAGGAAAATGGGCCGGCGCATTTTCAGGGCGAGAAACAGCACGGTGCCGAGCGAGCGGTCGGAGAGATAGTCGGCCTCGGCAAGAAGATCGACGGTGGCGTCGATCGAGGCCGGCAGGGGGCGGGGCATGGAAACCGGTTTCATGCCGACTGGATATAGGCCTTTTGGGCGGCGATCAAACCCGTTCGGCGATGGCCGATTTGCACGCGGCGCGCGTTGGCCCGTCTTGAGACCTTTATCCAAAGGGGCGGCTGCCTTACATCTGCGGATGCCGGTCAATCAGCCTTAAAGCCCAGGACGCCCCATGACCAACCCGGACACGCTCGAGCAGCAAGCCCTTGCCTTCCCGACCATCGACGACCGGGTCAAGATCGGCCATGTGCATCTGAAGGTCGCTGATCTGACGCGCTCGCTCGACTTCTACTGCGGCGTCCTCGGCTTCACCCTTACCACGAACCGGCCCGGCGCCGCCTTCATCTCGGCCGGCGGCTATCACCACCATATCGGGCTCAACACCTGGGAGAGCCGCGGCGGCGCGCCGCCGCCACCCGGCTCGACCGGCCTATACCACACCGCGATTCTCTACCCGACGCGGCGGCTCCTCGCCGATGCGCTCAGCCGGCTGATCGTGGCGCGCATCCCGCTCGAAGGCGCGTCCGACCATGGCGTCAGCGAGGCGCTCTATCTGCGCGATCCCGATGACAACGGCGTCGAGCTTTACTGGGACCGGCCCAAGGAGATGTGGCCGAAGCGCGAGGACGGTGGCTTGCGCATGTTCACCAACCCGCTCGACCTGCACGATCTGTTGGCGGAGTTGGATAAGCCGGAGGCGTAGGCCGGCATTCCTCCAAAAAATAAATCGGCACGCGACCCCTGGGCCGCGTGCCGCAAATCTTCGGATTTAAACGTTTGGCGTTACGCCGCCGGCTTGCCGATCGCTTCGGCGACCGCGCGCCGCGCCAAGACGCCGACCAGGTGAGCGCGGTATTCGGCGCTGCCGTGGATGTCGGCGTTCATGCCGTCGGCCGGAATGCTCATGCCTTCAAGCGACTTCGGCGCGAAGCGTTTCTTCAGCGCCTCCTCGAACGACTTCACCCGGAACACGCCGTTGACGCCGGCGCCGGTGACGGCGACGCGATTCTCGCTGCCGCGCTTCGACACGAAGACGCCGACCAGCGCAAAGCGCGACGCCTGATTGCGGAATTTCTGATAGGCCGCCTTCTTCGGCACCGGGAAGCTCACCTTGACGATGATCTCGCCCGGCTCGAGCGCGGTCGAGAACATGCCGGTGAAGTAATCGTCGGCCTTGATGCGGCGCTTGTTGGTGATGATGGTGGCGCCGAGCCCCAGCGCCACCGCCGGATAATCGGCGTTCGGGTCGTTATGGGCGAGCGAGCCGCCGATCGTTCCGCGGTGGCGAACTGCCGGATCGCCGATCATGCCGGCGACCTTGGCGAGTATCGGGATCGCCTGCTGCACCACCGGCGACGTGTTGACGTCGTTATGGGTGGTCATCGCGCCGATGGTCAGCGAGCGGCCGCTCACTTCGATCGCGCTAAGCCCCTCGATCTTCGACAGATCGACAAGCTGGGACGGCTTGGCGAGCCGCAGCTTCATGGTGGGAAGCAGCGAATGGCCGCCGGCCAAGATCTTGGCTTCCTCGTCCTTGGCCAGAAGATTGGCGGCCTGTCGCACGGTCTGCGGACGATTGAAGGTGAAGGCGTACATCTGAAAAGTCCTCCGTTATCTCGCTTAAGCCGCTTGCGGCATTCTGTTCGCTTTGCGCAGCGCCGCCCAAACCGAAGCCGACGTCGCCGGCATGTCGATCGATTCGGTGCCGAGCGCGTTGGTGATGGCATTCATGACCGCCGCCGGCGCCGCGATGGCGCCGGCCTCGCCGCAGCCTTTGATGCCGAGCGGGTTCGACGGGCATTTGGTCACGGTGGTGTCGACCGTGAACGACGGCAGATTGTCGGCGCGCGGCATGGCGTAATCCATGTACGAGCCGGTCACGAGCTGGCCGTTGTCACTGTAGACGGTATGCTCGAGCAGCGCCTGGCCGACGCCCTGGGCGACGCCGCCATGGACCTGGCCCTCGACGATCATCGGATTGATCACGGTGCCGAAGTCGTCGACGGCGGTCCAGCCGACGATCCTGACGTCGCCGGTTTCCGGATCGATCTCGACCTCGCAGATGTGGCAGCCGGCCGGGAAGGTGAAATTGGTCGGGTCGTAGAACGCGCCCTCCTTCAGGCCGGGCTCGATCTCGCTGGTCGGGAACTTGTGCGCCACGTAGGCGCCGAGCGCGACCTCGCCGAAGGCCGCCGACTTGTCGGTGCCGGCGACGGTGAACTTGCCGTCCTTGAAGACGATGTCGCCTTCGGACGCTTCGAGCAGGTGCGCGGCAATCTTCTTCGCCTTGGCCTCGACCTTGTCGAGCGCCTTGACGATCGCCGACATGCCGACCGCGCCGGAGCGCGAGCCGTAGGTGCCCATGCCGAACTGCACCGTGTCGGTGTCGCCGTGCACGATGCTGACCTGGTCGATCGGGATGCCGAGCCGCTCGGCGACCAATTGCGCGAACGTCGTCTCGTGACCCTGGCCGTGCTGATGGCAGCCGGTGAGGACTTCGACCGATCCGGTCGGATTGACCCGCACCTCGGCGGATTCCCACAGGCCCACGCCGGCGCCGAGCTGGCCGACCAGCGAGGACGGCGCCACGCCGCAGGCTTCGATGTAGGTCGCAAAGCCGATGCCGCGGAGCTTGCCGTGGCGCTCGGACTCGCGCTTGCGCTTGCCGAAGCCTTTGTAGTCGTGGATCTGCAGCGCCTTCTGCAGCGAGGCATTGTAGTCGCCGGCATCGTAGAGCGACGCCACCGAGGTCTGATACGGAAACGACCTCACGAAGTTCTTCTTGCGCAGATCGGCCGGATCGACGCCGAGCTCGCGGGCGCCGACTTCGACCAAGCGCTCGACCACATAAGTAGCTTCCGGGCGGCCGGCGCCGCGATAGGCGTCAACCGGCACGGTGTTGGTGTAGACCGCGTCGACCTCGCAATAGATGTGCGGGATCTCGTACTGGCCCGACAGTAGCGTCGCATAGAGGAAGGTCGGCACCGCCGAAGAGAAGGTCGACATATAGGCGCCGAGATTGGCGGTGGTGTGCACCTTTAGCCCGGTGATCTTGCCGTCGGCGTCGAACGCCATCTGCGCCTTGGTGACATGATCGCGGCCGTGAGCGTCGGTGATGAAGCTCTCCGAGCGCTCGGCGGTCCATTTCACCGGGCGCTTGAGCTTGCGCGCCGCCCAGAGACAGACGACTTCCTCCGGATAGATGAAGATCTTCGAGCCGAACCCGCCGCCGACGTCGGGCGCGATAACGCGCAGCTTGTGCTCGGGCGCCACGCCGACAAAGGCGGCGATGACGAGGCGGGCGACGTGCGGGTTTTGCGTCGCGTTCCACAAGGTCAAATGCCCGGTCGCGTCGTCGTATTCGGCAAGCGCGGCGCGCGGTTCCATGGCGTTCGGCACCAGCCGATTGTTGACGAATTCGAGCTTGGTGACGTGCTTGGCGTTCTTGAAGGCGGCGTCGGTCGCGGCCACGTCGCCGAGATGCCAGTTGTAGATGGTGTTGTTGGGCGCCGCCTCGTGGATGAGCGGCGCGCCCTTTTGCGCGGCCTTGGTCGGATCGACCACCGCGGGCAGCACGTCATAGTCGATCGCGATCTTCTCGGCAGCGTCCTTGGCCTGCGCCAAGGTATCGGCGACGACGACGGCGACCGCGTCGCCGACATAATTGGCCTTACCGGCGGCGAGCGCGGCGTGCGGCGCCATCTTCATCGGCGAGCCGTCCTTCGACAGCACCACCCAGCCACAGATCAGATTGCCGAGCTTGTCCTTGGCAAACTCGTCGCCGGTGAAGACACCGGCGACGCCCGGCATTTTCGCCGCCGCTGCGGTGTCGATCTTCTTGATCCTGGCGTGAGCGTGGGGCGAGCGCAGAAAATAGATGGCGCCCTGCCCCGGCCGGTTGATGTCGTCGGTGTAGCGGCCTTTGCCGGTGATGAAACGCTGGTCTTCCTTGCGGCGCACCGCGGCGCCGATACCGGTCGCACTCATGGCGGCTCCTCCGGTAGTGACTCTGACGTCCTTGCCCTGCTCGTCCCTTTCTTCGCTTCAGCGCATGGCCTTGGCGCCGGCCGCGATCGCCTTGACGATGTTGTGGTAGCCGGTGCAGCGGCAGATGTTGCCTTCGAGCTCCTCGCGGATGGTATGGTCGTCGAGGTCGTGACCCTTGCGCCGGACCATGTCGACCGCGGTCATGATCATGCCTGGCGTGCAGTAGCCACATTGCAGGCCGTGGTTCTCGCGGAACGCTTCCTGCATCGGATGCAGCGGGCCGTCGGCCGGAGCGAGGCCCTCGATGGTCAGGACGTTGGCGCCGTCGAGCTGCACTGCGAGCACGGTGCACGACTTCGTCGCTTTACCGTTGATGTGCACCACACAGGCCCCGCATTGCGAGGTGTCGCAGCCGACATGGGTGCCGGTGAGCCGCAACTGCTCGCGCAGAAGCTGCACCAGCAGCGTGCGCGTTTCGACTTCGACAGTGACGGGCTTGCCATTGACCGTCAGGGACACGGCTGCCGTGTTGGCTGCCATTGGGCTCCTCCTCAGGAATTCCGCGAAATGGTCCGTTTTGCCGTGCGATCCACATCGCACGCCCGCCCCAAGGGCGAAATCGGGGCGATTTTGCCGTTTTTCGTACCCTGGAACAAGAATTACTCTGAACCGGCGCCTAGCCGCCGGTCAAGTCGCTTTAGCGCCGCAAATACCACTTGAGCGCGCCTTACCGGCCAAAGCGTGGGCCGTATTCCGCGTGACGCGCGGCAGCATTGCATCGCGGGCAGGGAAACAATGCAGGGGGGCGTCGTTGCCGCCGCGAGGGCGGCACGGTCCGGCGCTTGCGAAGCGCCTTAAGCGTCGGAACAGCAAGGAGACAACAGCATGCGTTCAATAACCCTTAGCCTCGCTGCACTCGGCCTTGGCACGGCATTGCTCGCGGCATCGGCTTTTGCGCAGGACTATTACGTCGGCGATCAGCAAGCGAGACCGGGCCAGATACCGCCGAAATCCCCGGCGGCGGACGCAGGTCCGCAATATTCGACCGGTCGCACCGCCAACGACGGCGGCTACCTCGCCGCGCAGCCAAAAGAGCGGACGGCGCAAAATCAGCCGGCGCGCGAGCGCCAGAACTCCTGGGAAGGCGATGACGCGGCCTATGGCGGCCACTACCAGCCCGGCCGGTACTACAACTATAACCCAGGCTCGGGCCCGGGCCTCGGCTTTGGCGCGCCGGCCGCCGAGCCGATTGCGCAAGCCGACATGGCAAACTGCCAAGCGCGGTTCCGCTCCTACGATCCGGCGAGCGGAACCTACATGGGCTTCGACGGCACGCGTCATCCCTGCCCGTGACGCCGACCGACCGTAAGCCATAACGCGAACGAGCCCGCTGCATCGCCGGCGGGCTCGCCGTTTCAGGCAGTCTCTGCCTCTGGTGTCAGGCGCTCTTGCCGCCGACCGCACCGGCGAAATTGGCAAAGAAATCGTCGGCGATCTTTTTCGACGCGCCATTGATCAGGCGCTGGCCGAGCTGGGCGAGCTTGCCGCCGATCTGCGCCTCCACTTCGTAGCTGAGCAGCGTGCCGCCATCCTTCGGCGTCAGCTTCACCGTAGCGCCGCCCTTGGCGAAGCCGGCAACGCCGCCCTCGCCCTGGCCGGAAATCTTGTAGCCGTTCGGCGGATCAAGATCGGACAAGGTGACGTTGCCTTTGAAGCGCGCCTTGACCGGGCCGATCTTGATGGTGGCGGTGGCGGAAAACGCCGTGTCGGAGGTTTTCTCCAAGACCTCGCAGCCCGGAATGCAGGCTTTGAGTATCTCCGGGTCATTGAGCTTTTCCCACACCGTCTGCTGCGACGCCGGCAGCTGGTACTCGCCCGTCATCGTCATCGCCATGGCGCGCCACTCCTTCACTTCGACTTCAACGCCTTCGCTTAGCCCCTGCGGCGGCGGCTGGAAAGCCCGCCCGTGGGTGCTACAAAGGCCCTTGCAAGGGAGGAGATAACAATGCCCGACATCAAAGTCGATGATGGCTGCACCATCCATGTCGAGGTCGAAGGGCCGGAGCGCGCGCCGGTCCTGATGCTGTCGAACTCGCTCGGCACCGATCTGCACATGTGGGACGACCAGGTGGCGCCGATCACTCAACATTTTCGCCTCGTCCGCTACGACCGCCGCGGCCACGGCAAGTCGGGCGTGCCCAAGGGCCCCTACTCCATGGAGCGGCTCGGCCGCGACGTGCTTGGCGTGCTCGACGGGCTCGGCATCGCCAAGATCAACTGGTGCGGCCTCTCCATGGGCGGCATGGTCGGCATGTGGCTCGGCGCCAATGCGCCGAACCGAATCGACAAGCTCATCCTCTCCAACACGTCGAGCTTCTTTTCCGACCCGTCGATGTGGGACAGCCGGATCAAGCTCGTTCGCGAGAAGGGCCTCGAAGGCATCGTCGACGCCAATATGGAGCGCTGGTTCACCAAGGGCTTTCGTGACCGCGCGCCGGGCGCGATCGCGCGGATGAAAAAGATGTTCTGCGCCACCAATGTCGAGGGCTATATCGGCTGCGGCTACGCCATCCGCGACATGGATCATCGACCATTATTGCCGAAGATTTCGGAGCCGACGCTGGTGATTGCCGGGCGGCACGATCCGGCGACCACGCTCGAAGCCGGCGAATACATCACGCAGCACATTCCCGGCGCCGAGATCGCCGTGCTCGAAGCCGCCCATATTTCGAACATGGAGCAGCCGAAGGCTTACGCCGACACCATGCTGGCATTTTTGCGCTAACGAGGACCCGCGACGATAGCGGGAAAAGCCATGACCAGTCCCGACCGCGACGGAAAGATCTTCGTCGGCAAAGGCGACCACGATCAGTACCTGACGCAGGCGCTCGCCAACCGTCACGGCCTTGCCACTGGCGCCACCGGCACCGGCAAGACCGTGTCGTTGCAGGTCTTGGCCGAGGGCTTTTCGCGCGCCGGCGTGCCGGTCTTTGCCGCCGACGTCAAAGGCGATCTCTCCGGCATCGCAGCGCGCGGCGAGGCAAAGCCCGAGCTCGTCAAGCGCGCCAAGGATTTGGGCTTCGACTATGCGCCGGAAGAATTTCCGGTCGTGTTCTGGGACTTGTTCGGCGAGCAAGGCCACCCGATCCGCACCACCGTGTTCGAGATGGGACCGCTTCTGGTCTCGCGCATGCTCAATCTCAACGACGTGCAGGAAGGCATTATCAACATCGCGTTCCGCTTCGCCGACGACGATCCGGAGCTCAAGGCGACCGACGGAGAAGGCCTGGTCGATCTGAAGGACCTGCGCGAACTCCTGACCTACCTGTCGAAGAACGCCAAGGAGATCAGCGGCCGCTACGGCAACGTGGCGGTGAGCGCCGTCGGCGCCGTGCAGCGGCAGCTTCTGGTGCTGGAGAACCAGGGCGGCGCCAAATTCTTCGGCGAACCGGCGCTGGCAATCGAGGACCTCATGACGACCGCACCCGACGGGCGCGGCACCATCAACGTGCTCGCCGCCGACAAGCTGATGTCGAACCCGCGACTCTACGCCACCTTCCTCTTGTGGCTGCTCTCGGAGCTGTTCGAAAAACTGCCCGAAGTCGGCGACCCGCCGAAACCGAAGCTCGTGTTCTTCTTCGACGAGGCGCACCTCCTGTTCAACGAAGCGCCGAAGGAATTGCTCGACAAGGTCGAGCAGGTCGTGCGCCTCATCCGCTCCAAGGGCGTCGGCGTCTATTTCGTCACGCAGAATCCGCTCGACGTGCCGGGCACCGTCCTGACTCAGCTCGGCAACCGCGTGCAGCACGCGCTACGCGCGTTCACGCCAGCCGACCAGAAGGCAGTGAAAGCCGCCGCCGAGACGTTCCGCCCTAATCCGAAGCTCAACACCGCCCAGGTCATCATGGAGCTCGGCAAGGGCGAGGCGCTGGTGTCGTTCCTCGAGGGCAGCGGCACGCCGAGCATGGTCGAGCGCACCATGATCCGGCCGCCGGCGGCGCGCATCGGCGCCATCTCGGCCGAGGAGCGCAAGGCGGTGATCGGCAGGAGCCCGCTCAAGGGCAAATACGATACCGCGGTCGATCCAAACTCCGCTTACGAGATCTTGCAGCGGCGGCTCGCCGGCTGCGGGCCGCTGCCGCCTGCGGGCGCCGCGCCCGGCGCGCCCGCGGCACCGGGGCAGGCCCCGGCCGAAGCTTCGGCCGGCGGCGGCTTCTTCAACAGCGTCGGCGAAAAATTCCGCAGCGTGTTCGGCATCGGCCGCCCGCGCGGCACGGCGCTGACCACGTCGCAGGCGGTGGCGCGCAACGTCGCGCGCGCGGTCGCTACCGGCGTCGCCGCCCAGGTGGCGACCGAACTGGCGAAGTCCACCAGCAGCAAGACTGCCGGCACGATCGGCAAAGCGGTCGTGCGCGGCGCGCTCGGCGGGCTGTTGCGCCGCTGATTGATGGAAAAAGCCCTGCGCCCTCAGCCGCGCTGGGCGCGGAATTCGTGCGGCGTGGTGCCGGTCTGCTTGCGGAAGAACCGCGCGAAGTGCGACGGGTCGGCGAAGGCGAGCTCGGCTGCGATGTCGTGGATCGGCTGGGTGGTGAAGACGAGCTGGCGCTTGGCCTCGGTGAGCACGCGCTGGCGGATCAAATGGCCGGCGGTGACGCCGGTCGAGCGCTTCACATGATCATTCAGCCGGTCGACGGTCATGCCGAGTTTTTCGGCATAGAAGTTGAGCAGCCGCTCGGTGCGGAAATTTTCGTCGACCAGCGCGCGGAGTTGCGTCACCGTGGCGTCGGCCGGATGCAAGGTGACGGTACCGGTGCGGGCGCGGCTCGCGGCAAGGCGCGCGACGCCGACCGCGATCAGCACCAGAAGCCCGCGCATGGCAAGCCGGAAGCCCTCTCGCGCCAGAGAGTGCTCCTCGAACAAGTCCTTGCACAGCGCCGACAGCCGCGCGCGCTCGGTCTCGTCGCCGATCGGAATGACCGGCTGCGCGCCGAGCGCGCGGAGCCGCGCCAAGGCTTCGCCAGCGCGGTCGGTGAGCGCGCCCGCGGCATCTTCGGTGAAGGTGACGACCCAGCCGTTGGTGGTGTTGGGCTCGAAGCGAAAGCCGTGCGCGATGGTCGCCGGCACCAGGATCGCGGCCGGCGCGGCAAACGGCAGCCGTGCGGCATCGAAGGTCATTTCGCCGCCGCCCTGCTCGATCAAGAGAATCTGGAACAGATTGCGATGGCGGTGGGCGCGGATGGTCCAGTCGTGGATCGACGACCGCGAGGCGATGGTTTCGACATGAATGAAATCGAACGCCTGATCGTCCGGCGGATCGCCGTACAGATGGAACAACGGCAGGGTCGAGGCCATGATGCTTATCCCGGCGGAAGCATAGGCTAGCCTGCGGAAAGAAGAAGAGCCCGACCCTGTGAATAGGCCGGAAAGCTCATGCGCCCGGCGTCACACCTTCTTGTAGAGCCGGTCGTGATAGACCAGCGCCGGACCGGGTGGCCCGAGTCGCACCGCTTCGACCACGCCGAAGATGACATTGTGCGACGCCACCGTTTTGACGTCGAGCGTGCGGCAGTCGAAGGCGATGACGGCGGAGCTCAGCACCGGCGAGCCGGTCTTCAGCGTGGTCCACTCGCCCATAGCGAAGCGCTCTTCGAGATGCACGCCGCTTCTTCCGGCGAACAGGTCGGCCAGCTTTTCCTCCTCGGCACCGAGCGTATTGACGCAGAACACCCCGTTCTGGGCGACGAGCGGCGCGCTTTTGCTGCGGCGGTTGAGGCAGACGAGCAGCGTCGCCGGCATATCGGACACCGAGCACACCGCGGTCGCGGTGAAGCCGGTCTTGCCGCCCGGCCCCGCCGAGGTGACCACGTGGACCGCGGCGCCGAGCCGCGCCATGGCCTCGCGGAATTGCGCCGGATCGACGCTTTCGATCGGCGGCTGCGGCGCTACCGCGGTGAAAGCGCCGTCCATGGCGTCGTCGGGCCGTTGATCGATCCAGCTCATAGGGGCCGACTCCAAAGCGAGTGGGCCTGATCCTACTCCGCCGCGCGCGCTTCCGGTATGCCCGGATAGGCCACATCGTCGGGGTCCAGCCATGCAGAACTGGTCCAGCCGTTCTCGTCGTATTCGGACATGCACTGGTCGGCGAGCCCGGTCATCTCATCCATCATCCCAGACGAGCGCGCGTTCCATAGCGCCTGGATGCGGATGTCCTCGTGGTTGCCGGCGTAATTGCGCTCGTAAAGCTCGTGGCGGCCGCCGAACTCGGTGCCGATGGCGTCCCACAAAAGCTTCATCACCTTGATGCGCTGCTTGTAGTCGATGCCGTAGGAGCCGCGCACATATTGGGCGAGGTAGCGGTCGATCGCCGGATTTTTGAAATCCTTGGCCGACGACGGCAGGTAGATCAGCGACGAGGCGATGATCTTCTCGACGATCTCCTTGATGCGGCCATAGGCGTCGCCGGCGAACACACGATAGCTCGAGCCCGACTGCAGGTTCGGCAGCACCGCGCCACCGACCCAGTTGGTCGGGTTCATGGCCATGGCGTCGGTCAGCGCCCAGAACAGATGGCGCCAGGCGATGACTTCGCCCAGCATGGCCTGGTTGCCGCGGAATTCGTCGGAGCCCGCAACGCGCAACGCCTTGGCGATGACTCCGGCGAGGAAGTCGAGCTTGACCGCAAGCCGCGTGCAGCCCTGAAACTGGTAGCCGGCGAGAAAGCCGGACTGCGGGAAGAAGGTCTTCAGCTTCTCCAGGTCGCGGTGGAGCAGCACGTCCTCCCAGGGGATGAACACGTTGTCGAACACGAAGATGGCGTCGTTCTCGTCGAACCGCGACGACAGCGGGTAATCGAACGGCGTGCCCATCACGCTCGCCGTCATCTCGTACGAGGTGCGGCAGAACAGCTTTACGCCGGGTGCGTTCATCGGCGCGATGAACATCACGGCGAGATCGGTGTCGTGCAGCGGCACGGCGGCGTTCTGGCCGAGGAAATTGTAGTGGGTCAGCGCCGACGACGTCGCCACCACCTTGGCGCCGGAGATGTAGATGCCGGCATCGGTGTCCTTCTGGATGGTGATGTAGACGTCTTTCACCTGGTCGGCGGATTTCGCGCGGTCCACCGGCGGATTGACGATGGCGTGGTTCATGAAGAGGACGTTCTCTTGCGCGCGCTTGTACCAGGCCTTCGCATTGTCGGCGAACTTGCCGTAGAAATCGAAATTGGCGCCGAGCGTGTTCATCAACGACGCCTTGTAGTCGGGCGAGCGCCCCATCCAGCCGTAGGACATGCGCGCCCATTGGGCGATGGCGTCGCGCTGGCCGACCAGATCCTCGCGCGAGCGCGCGGCGCGGAAGAATTTATGGGTGAAGCCGTCCGAGCCGGTATCGGTCGGCGCGGTTAGCAGCGGCTTGGACTTGGCGTCGTGCAGCGCGTCGTAGAGCCGCGCGATCGAGCGCGCGGCGTTGCGGAAGGCCGGATGCGTGGTGACGTCCTTGACCCGCTCGCCATAGACATAGACTTCGCGGCCGTCGCGCAGGCTCTCCAGATATTCCGCGCCGGTGAAGGGGCGGCCCTTGGCGCCGATGACATCCTCGGATTTGAGCCGGTCCATGAGGTCTCCTTGGTCTTGTCGTTCCAGTCGATGCGACAGCCGCGGGCGGACCCGCCGTCGCTCCGACGCTCGCCGGCCCGTTCCAGCCGCGCGTATCAACCGCTTGTCAACGAAAGCGCGGTTTGGTACTAAGTTCAATCTGTTGAACTCAGTTTAGAATATGAAACTAAGCCAGACCGCCTCTGTCAAGTCGCTCGACCGCGGGCTCGACATCCTCGAATTCGTCGCCGGCTCTGCCGAGCCGCCGTCGTTTTCGCAGTTGCTGGGCAGCTTGCGCATTCCGCGCAGCAGCCTGTTTCATCTGCTGACCAACCTGCTGTCGCGGAACTTCCTGGAGCGCGACCCGAGGACCGAAGGCTATCGCCTCGGCGCCGAGGTCGCCGCGATCGCCAGGAAGGTGCAAGGACCGTCATTGTGCGATCGCGTCACGCCGTTTCTGAACGCGCTCAGCCTCGAGGTGAGCGAAACCTGCGGCTTCTACGTCCGGGTCGGCGATGCGGTCGAGGTGGTCGCGTCCGCAATCTCGACGCAGGCGCTGTCCTACACCATGAAGGTCGGCATGACGGCGCCGCTCTATGCGGTCTCCGCGGGCAAGATCGTGCTGTCCGATCTGCCGGCGCAGGAGCTCGGCGGGTATCTCAATCGCATCGCGTTCGAAGCTGTGACGCCGCATACGGTTCGCTCAAAACCGCGCCTGAAGAAAGAGCTGCAGAAGGTCAAGGCGACGGGCTTCGCCTATTCCCACGAAGAATTCACGCTCGGCATCACGGCCATCGCCACCGCCGTGCGCAGCGGAGGCAAGCTCCATGGCGCCATCAATCTCGCGGTGCCGACGGCGCGTTTTCAGGGCCGCGACGCCGCGTTTCGCGAGGCCTTGCGGCGAACGGCGCAGATCATCGCCAAAGAAATAAGCGAACCGCGATGATCAAACCCTGGGTGTTCGAGTTTTTGCCCGAACTGGGCGGACCGGCGATGGAGCCGGAATCGCGCGACGTCACGGCGTTGTTCGCGCGCTATCTCGATCTGTGGGCCCGTGACGAGGCGCTCGGCTTCGAAGGCATATTTTTCAGCGAACACCATTTCGGCCGGTCGTACTCCGCCTCGCCCAATCTCCTGATCGCCGCCCTTGCCTCGCGGACGAAGACGCTTCGGCTTGGCGTCATGGGCGTGGCGCTGCCCTACTACCACCCGGTGCGGGTGGTGGAGGAAATCGGCATGCTCGACCACCTGACCGGCGGGCGGCTGGAAATCGGCACCGCGATCGGCGTGCCGCAGGAGCTCGCGCGTCTGAACATGACCATGGCCGAGGCGCGCGAACGCAACGAGGAGATCGTCGCGGTGCTCGACGCCGCCCTCGCCAATCGCGTCATTTCTCATCGCGGCAAGTATTTCTCGTTCGCCGAGTTGCGCCCGCTGCCGCGGACCTTGCAACAGCCGTCGCCACCGCGATGGACGACCGTCGTCAGCGTGGATTCCGCACGACGGGCGGCGCGGCGCCGGATCAAGATCAGCACCGGCTTTAATTCGACGGAAACGATCAAGCGCATCTTCGACGCCTATCGCGAAGAAGCCGACGCTGCCGGCTATCGCGCGGGTCCCGAGTGCTTTGCCCTGCGGCGGCGCGTGACCGTCGCAGAGACGACCGCCGCGGCGCAGCGCTATGCGCAGGCCGTGGCCGATCGCCTGAAGAGCTTCGTCGCGGAGGACGAACGGCTGAATACGAACGTGCCTGACGCGCCGGCGCCGACCGGCGGCTTCACGCTCAGCGACGAGGAGTTCATCACCGGCACGCCCAAGGACGTCACGCAGACCGTCATCGCACAGTGCCGCGCCGTCGGCGCCGGACACTTCCTTTCAGTCCTCAATTATTGTGCGCCGGTCGACGAGGTCGCCCAGGCACATGAGCTGTTCGGCCGCGAGGCTATTCCACTATTGCGGGCGGCGTCCTGAAGCTTGGCGGTTCCGCCGTTCGGCCGGACAACATCGCTCCAAACCGCGACATTTCCACAAGCGCTGCGGCGTTGCCGCTGCGGCAGCCCCCTGTTAAGACTTTAGCGGGATTCGAGGAGCGCGGCGGACGCATGGAATACTTCGTCCAGCAGCTCATCAACGGCATCACGCTCGGTTCGATCTACGGCCTGATCGCCATCGGCTACACCATGGTGTTCGGCATCATCGGCATGGTCAACTTCGCCCATGGCGATGTGTTCATGGTGTCGGCCTTCATCGCGCTGATCGCCTATCTAATCCTCACCGCCTGGCTCGGCATTTCCTCGATCGTGCTCGACCTCTTCGTCGTTCTGATTGTCGCCATGGCGTTCACCTCGCTGATCAACTGGGTGATCGAGCGCGTAGCCTACCGGCCGCTGCGCGGCTCGTTTCGCCTGGCGCCGCTGATTTCGGCGATCGGCATGTCGATCTTTTTGTCGAATTTCGTGCAGGTGACGCAAGGGCCGCGCAACAAGTCGATCCCGCCGATGGTGCGCGGCGAATTCATTTTGTTCAACCAGAACAACTTTCCGGTGACGCTGTCTTACAAGCAGCTGATCATCTGGGGCATCACCGCGGTGCTGCTGCTGGCGTTCTGGTATCTCGTCGCCAAAACCTCGCTCGGCCGCGCGCAGCGCGCCTGCGAGCAGGACCGCAAGATGGCGGCGCTGCTTGGCATCGACGTCGACCGCACCATCTCGATGACCTTCGTCATCGCAGCCGCGCTCGCCGCCGTCGCCGGCACCATGTACCTGATGTACTACGGTGTGGTGAGCTTCTCCGACGGCTTTCTGCCTGGCGTCAAAGCCTTCACCGCCGCCGTCCTCGGCGGCATCGGCTCGCTGCCCGGCGCCGTGGTCGGCGGCCTCCTCATCGGCCTGATCGAAACATTCTGGTCCGCGTACTTTTCCATCGACTACAAGGACGTCGCCGCGTTTTCCGTGCTGGCGATCACCTTGATCTTCCTGCCGCAAGGCCTGTTCGGCCGACCGGACGTCGAGAAGGTTTAAGATGCCCGGCGGCGCGCAAACCGAGCGCGTCGATCCCGCCGGCGCGCTGCGCGACGCCGGTCGTATCGCCCTCATCGCCTTCGCCCTGTTCCTGCCGCTGATCGGATTCCTCACCGGCGTCGACGGCAGCAATCAGCTCGTACTGACCACGCGTTGGCCGCTGCTGTTCGCACTGGTCGCCGTCGTCGCCGCGTGTCGCTTCTTCTATCGCGTCACCATCACGCCATGGCTTGCGCAGCGCGCGTCGCAGCCGGCGCGCCCGGTACCGGCATGGCGCCAGGTCTTCGCCAAGTGGTTCATCCCCGGAGCAATCGGCTTCGTCATCGCCTATCCGCTGATCATCTATTTCACCGTCGGGCCGGGCGGCGGGCAGAAATGGATCGATAATTTCGGCGTGCAAATTCTGATCTACATGATGCTCGGCTGGGGATTGAACATCGTGGTCGGCCTCGCCGGCCTGCTCGACCTCGGCTATGTCGCCTTCTACGCCGTCGGCGCCTATTCTTACGCGCTGCTCGCAAAGACCTTCGGCTTCTCGTTCTGGATCTTGCTGCCGCTTGCCGGCGTGCTCTCCTCGTTCTGGGGCATCTTGCTCGGCTTCCCGGTATTGCGGCTGCGCGGCGACTATCTCGCCATCGTCACCTTGGCTTTCGGCGAGATCATCCGCCTGATTTTGATTAATTGGGTGGCGCTGACCAACGGCTATGCCGGCATCATCGGCATTCCGCGGCCGAGCTTTTTCGGCATTCCGTTCAACGCCAACGACGACGGCTTTGCCGCCGTGTTCGGCCTACCGTTCTCGCCGATCTATCGTGTCATGTTTCTTTATTATCTGATCCTGGCGCTCGGTCTCGTCACCTGCTTCGTCACCGTGCGGCTGCGCCGGCTGCCGATCGGCCGAGCCTGGGAGGCGCTGCGCGAGGACGAGATCGCCTGCCGCGCGCTTGGCATCAACACCACCAACACCAAGCTCACGGCATTTGCGATGGGCGCGATGTTCGCCGGCTTTGCCGGCTCGTTCTTCGCCGCGCGCGAGGCGTTCATCTCGCCGGAATCCTTCACTTTCATCGAATCGGCGACCATCCTCTCCATCGTCGTGCTCGGCGGCATGGGCAGCCAGATCGGCGTCGCCATCGCCGCCATCGTCATGATCGGCGGCACCGAGATCTTGCGCGAGCTCGATTTCCTCAAAGACATTTTCGGGCAAACTTTCGACCCGACTCAGTACCGCATGCTCCTGTTTGGCTTTGCGCTGGTGGTCATCATGATCTGGCGGCCGCGCGGCCTGATCGCCACCCGCGAGCCCTCGGTGTTCCTGAAAGAGCGGAAAACCATATCCGCCGAGATGGTAAAGGAAGGACGCGGCTGATGGCGGTGGCGGACGACACCGTGCTCCGCGTCGAGCATTTGACCATGCGCTTTGGCGGCCTCGTCGCCATCGACGACCTGTCGCTCGAGGTCAAGCGCGGCACCATCACCGCGCTGATCGGGCCGAACGGCGCCGGCAAGACCACGGTGTTCAACTGCATCACCGGCTTCTACAAGCCGACCGAGGGCCGCATCGCGCTTAAACGCGGCGATCCGGCGCTATGGAACACGCTCGAGCAATTGACCGGCAGCGGCCAGCGCGGCGTGACGCGGCCGGACGGCGCGCTGTTTTTGCTCGAGCGCATGCCCGATTATCTCGTGGCGCAGCAGGCCCGCGTCGCCCGCACGTTCCAGAACATTCGCCTGTTTCCCGGCATGACCGTGCTGGAGAACCTCCTGGTCGCCCAGCACAACCGGCTGATGCTCGCCTCGGGCTATACGCTGCTCGGCGTGCTGGGCTTTCCGTCTTATGCCGAGGCCGAGCGCGCGGCGCTCGACAAGGCGCGTGCCTGGCTCGACCGCTTCGCGCTTTTGGCACGTGCCGACGATCCGGCCGGCGACTTGCCCTACGGCGCGCAGCGCCGCCTCGAAGTGGCGCGCGCCATGTGCACCGATCCGGTGCTGCTCTGCCTCGACGAGCCGGCGGCAGGGCTTAATCCGCGCGAGAGCGCCGAACTCAACGAGCTCCTGCTCGGCATTCGCGAGGAGTACGCCACCTCGGTCCTTCTAATCGAGCACGACATGAGCGTGGTGATGAACATTTCCGACCACGTCGTCGTGCTCGACTATGGCGTCAAGATCGCCGACGGCGCGCCCGACGCGGTGCGCAACGACGCGAAGGTGATCGCCGCCTATCTCGGCGTCGCCGACGAAGAGGTGGCGCAGGTCGAGGCGGCGGTGGGCCTATGACCGCGCTTCTGTCGATCCGCGGCGTGACCGCGTTCTACGGCCGGGTCCAGGCGCTCAAGGGCGTCGACCTCGACGTCAATGCCGGCGAGATCGTGGCGCTTATCGGTGCCAACGGCGCCGGTAAATCGACCTTGATGATGACGGTGTGCGGCAATCCGCAGGCCCGCGACGGCAGCATATCCTTTGCCGGAGAGGACATCACCAGGCTGCCGACCCATGAGATCGCGCGGCGCAAGCTCGCGCAGTCGCCGGAAGGCCGGCGCATCTTTCCGCGCATGACGGTGCTGGAAAACCTGCAGATGGGCGCGACGGTCGCCGTGTCCGCCGAATTCGCCGCCGACCTGGCGCGGATGCTGGCGCTGTTCCCGCGCCTGCAGCAGCGCCTGCACCAGCGCGGCGGCACGCTGTCGGGCGGCGAGCAGCAGATGCTGGCGATCGCGCGCGCGCTGATGAGCCGGCCGCGGCTCCTGCTGCTCGACGAGCCGTCGCTCGGCCTGGCGCCGCTGATCGTGCGGCAAATCTTCGATGCCATCAAAAAGCTCAATGCCGAGGACGGCCTCACCGTGTTCCTGGTCGAGCAGAACGCCTATCACGCGCTCAAGCTCGCGCACCGCGGCTATGTCATGGTCAACGGCTCGATCACGCTCACCGGCACCGGCGCTGAGCTGCTCGACCGGCCGGAAGTCAAATCCGCCTATCTCGAAGGCGGCCGCCAGCAGGCCGCCTCATGACCGGCTTGCTCAACGAGGACGCGCTCGGCATCTTTCTTCTGGTCACCGTCATGCTCGGCGGCGGCGGCGCAGCGCTCGCCGGCCGCGCCGTCGCCATTACCTGGCGGCCAGTGTGGCAGATCGTCATCTACATGCTGATGCTGGGCGCCGCGGTGCGGTTCATTCACTTCGCGCTGTTCGACGGCACGCTCATTTCGCTGCACTATTATCTCGTCGACACCGTCATTTGCCTGATGTTCGGCGCCATCGGCTTTCAGACCGCGCGCACCAGTCAAATGATCACGCAATATCGCTGGCTCTATCAACCGGACGGGCCGTTGCGCTGGCGCCGCCGCTCGCCTTGACGTAACATTGCGCAACTCCCATTGCCGGCACCAGTTGAAGGGAACTGAAGATGAAACGGATCATCACGCTCGGCCTCGCGTTCAGCTTCGCGTTGGCGCTCGCGCAGACCGCGACCGCCCAGGTGAAATTCGGCGTCGGCGGCCCGATCACCGGCGCCAATGCCGCGACCGGCGCGCAGATGAAGAACGGCGTCGACCAGGCCATCGCCGACATCAACGCCAAAGGCGGCATCCTCAATCAGAAGATCACCGCCGAATACGGCGACGATGTCTCCGATCCCAAGCAAGGCGTCTCGGTCGCCAACAAGTTTGCCGGCGACGGCGTCAAATTCGTCATCGGCCACTACAATTCCGGCGTCACCATCCCGTCGTCGGAGGTCTATCAGGAAAACGGCATCCTGCAGATCACACCGGCCTCGACCAACCCGACCGTCACCGAGCGCGGCATGTGGAACATCTTCCGCACCTGCGGTCGCGACGACCAGCAAGGAAGGGTGGCGGGCGGCTACATCCTCGCCCACTTCAAGGGCAAGAAGATCGCCTTCGTCAACGACAAGACCACCTACGGCAAGGGCCTCGTCGACGAGACGCTCAAGGCCATCAAGGCCGGCGGCATGAAAGAGGTGCTGTACGAAGGCATCAACACCGGCGAGAAGGACTACTCGGCGCTGATCTCCAAGATCAAACAATCCGGCGCCGATCTCGTCTATTTCGGCGGCCTCTATACGGAAGGCGGCCTGATCGTCCGGCAGATGCGCGACCAGGGCGTCACCGCGCCGCTGATGGGCGGCGACGGCATCACCTCCGACGAGTTCGCCTCGGTTGGCGGCCCGGGCGTCGCCGGCACGCTGATGACCTACGGGCCCGATCCGCGCAACCGGCCGGAAGCCAAGGCGGTGGTGGAAGAGTTCCGCGCCAAGAAATTCGAGCCGGAGGCTTACACGCTCTACAGCTACGCCGGCGTGCAGATCATCGCGCAAGCCGCGGCCGCAGCCAAATCGGCCGACCCGAAGAAGGTCGCCGAGATGATGCATTCCGGCATGACGTTCAAGACCGTGCTCGGCGACATTTCCTATGACAAGAAGGGCGACATCACCAAGCTCGACTACGTGATGTATGTCTGGAAGAAGGACCCGAGCGGCAAGATTACCTATGTCGAGTGCCCGGCGTCCGGTTGCTCGATGTAGCGCGTCCATTGCAGGAAGGAGAAAGGCCCGCCGCGCGGCGGGCTTTTCATTTTCAGCCGACCTTGTTCACCCGATCTTGCCCAGGATCGGGAACGTATCGAGCAGCCAGTAGCTCGCTTGCCCGATGGCGCCGGTCAGGAAGGCGAGGCCGGTGAGCACCAGAAGCGCGCCCATGGCCTTCTCGATGTGGCCGAGATTGGCGCGCATGCGGGCAAGGAACGCGGCGAAGGTTTCGGCCGCGAACGCCGCCGCAATAAACGGAATGCCAAGGCCTAGCGAATAGACGGCGAGCATGCCGGCGCCCTTGGTCACCGTCTCTTCCGACGCCGCCACGGCCAGGATCGCGGCGAGGATCGGGCCGATGCACGGCGTCCAGCCGATGGCGAAGGCGAGTCCCATCAGATAGGCGCCCCACAACCCGACCGGCTTCGGAATCTCCATCCGCTTCTGCCGCATCAGCCAGGCGATCGGCGTGACGCCGAGGAAATGCAGGCCCATGACCATGATGGCAATGCCGGCGACGACGGCGAGCTCCGCCGAGAACGCGCGCAGCAGCGCGCCGATGGCGCTGGCGCTGGCACCGAGCGCTACGAACACCGTGGTAAAGCCGAGCACGAACAGACACGCCGCGACGATGGTCTCGCACCTGACCTTTGGCGCCGGCTCCTCATCGGCAAGGCGCTCGAGCGACGTGCCGGTGAGATAAATGAGATAAGGCGGCACCAGCGGCAGCACGCAGGGCGACAGGAAGCTCAAGGCACCCGCGGCCAGCGCTGCAAATATGCTCACGTTCGCCATGGCGCAGGACATGCACCGCCGGCCCCGGTTATGGCAAGGCATCTCCCTCTCGCTCCGCGCCGAGAGCGGCTAATATGTTCGTGATGCGAAACCTCATTACCGACGTTGCCGGCGTCACAGTCGGCCATGGCACCGATCTCCGCCTCGGCTCCGGCTCGACCGTCGTCGTCTTCGATCAGCCGGCGGTCGCCTCGATCGACGTGCGCGGCGGCGGGCCGGGCACGCGCGAGACCGCGCTGCTCGATCCAGCGCAGACCGTCGAGGGCATCGACGCCGTCGTGCTTTCCGGCGGCTCGGCGTTCGGCCTCGATGCCGCGTCGGGGGCGCAGGCGTTTTTGAAGGAGCAAGGCCGCGGCTTTGCCGTGCGCACGGTGCGGGTGCCGATCGTACCGGCGGCCGTGCTGTTCGATCTGCTCGGCGCCGGCGACAAGGACTGGGGCCGGTTCCCGCCCTATCGCGAGCTCGGCTATCAGGCGGCGGCGAGCGCCGCGGAATATTTTGCGCTCGGCAGCGTCGGCGCCGGCGCCGGCGCGACCACGGTCAGCTTCAAGGGCGGCATCGGTTCCGCGTCGGCGCAGACGCTGGAGGGCCATACGGTCGGCGCGCTCGCCGCCGTCAACGCGGTCGGCAGCGTGACCATCGATCGCGGCCCGTGGTTCTGGGCGGCGCCGTTCGAGCGTGACGGCGAGTTCGGCGGCCGCGGCTGGCCGGCGCCGTTTCCGCCCGGCGCCTTGGAGATACGCACCAAGGGAACCCCGCTGCAGAGCACGACCCTGGTCGTGGTCGCGACCGACGTGACCCTCACCAAGGCGCAGGCCAAGCGGCTCGCGGTGATGGCGCAATCGGGCCTGTCGCGCGCGATTTATCCGGTGCATACGCCGCTTGACGGCGACGTGGTGTTTGCCGCCTCGACCGGCCGCCGTCCATTGGGCGAGGCGCATCTCGGCCTGACCGGCCTCGGCGCGGCTGCAGCCAATGTGGTGGCGCGCGCCATCGCCCGCGGGGTCTTTGCCGCGGCGACCCTGGCTCTGCCGGGCGCCATGAAGGCCTGGCAGGACGAATTCGGCCGCCAGGCTCGCTAATTCAACTTAGCTGTTCGACTTGGACGAAAATTCTTCGCCGTGTGGAAGTCACAATCCCCCGCTTTCGCGCGTTAAGGATTCGTTCCGATTGACTCCCCCGGCCATTGCGCCTTGAGTCTATATTGGGCAGGGACAGGTCTTCGTAGTTTGCGGAGGGTATGATGCGGATCGTCGTCTTGGTGTTTGCCGCGCTGTTGACGCTAGGTCTTGCGGCATTCGGGGTGGTGGCAGCGCAGCGCACCGATGCCCCGGCCTCCCATGTTGCGATGGCGGCAAAGGTCGAACCCGCCGCGCCAGCCGCCCCACTCGCGTCCCAGCGGGTTGCTGATCCGGTCGGCGAGATTGCCCAGGCCCCGGTGGCCGAGCCGGTCCAAGCCCCTGCAATCCCGCAAGCCGCCGTCACCGCCGTCTCCGCCCCCGTTCGCGTTGCCCAGAATACGCCCGCCCCAGCTCCGGCCGCCGCCCCGGCTCCGGCCGCCGCCGCGGCGACCCCAGCCCCCGCACCGGCCAAGGGCATCCCGGCGTGCAACAAGCCTGACGCCATGGGCCTTGCCCGCATCGTCGAAATCGACACCACCGGCGGCCCCGCCTTCGGCACCGAGCATTTCAAGCAATACGACTTCCTGCGCGACCACGAAGTGGTGCTGACCTTCGACGACGGCCCGTGGCCGGACAACACGCCGGCGGTGATCAAGGCGCTCACCGACATGTGCGTGAAGGCAACGTTCTTCGAGATCGGCGAGCACGCCACCTGGCGTCCGGACATCGCCAGGATGGTCTCCGATGCCGGCATGACCATCGGCAGCCACACCTGGTCGCACAAGGATTTGGCCAAGAACCCGTACGCCAAGGATATCGAGAAGGCCAAGGAAGAGATCGAGATGGGCGTCAGCGCTGTGCGCATGTCGGTCGGCGGACCGATCGCGCCGTTCTTCCGCTTCCCCGACCTGCAGCAGCCGGCCGACTTGTTGACCTATCTCGGCACGCGCAACATCGCGACCTTCTCCACCGACCTCGACACCTTCGACTTCAAGCTGCGCAAGCCCGACGACGTGGTCAAATCGGCGATGACCAAGCTCAACAAGAACGGCAAGGGCATCATCCTGATGCACGACTTCCAGCACGCCACCGCGGAAGCGATCCCGGAGCTGCTGCGGCAACTGAAAGCCGGCGGCTACAAGATCGTGCACATGGTGCCGAAAGCGCCGGTGACGACGCTTGCCAAGTACGACGACATGGTCAAGGCCAAGGACAAGTTCTCGAGCACGAACAACACGCGGCCCGAGTCGAGCGTGGTCAAGACCATCAGCGAATAGCGGCTATCTCAGAAACCGCTCCGCGGCGTAGGGCGCCGGATCGCAGAACGGCGTCGCGCCGGTCATCATCTCGCTCAATAGCCGTCCGGTCGCCGGACCGAGCGACAGACCCCAGTGGCCGTGGCCGTAGGCGAGCCATAGCCCGCTGCGGCCCGGCGCGCGCGAAATCACCGGCCGGGAATCGGCAAAGCACGGCCGGCATCCCATCCAGGGCTTCGGCTCGACCGCGTCGCCAAGATCGAACAATTCGCGGGCGGGCGGCAGCACGCGGTCGAACTGCACGGGCGTCGGCGCCGCGTCGCGGGCGGCGAATTCGGCGCCGGTGGTGAGCCGGATGCCCTGCTCCATCGGCGTGATGCAATAGCCGTTGTCGGCGTCGAGAATGGGCCGGCTCAAGCCCGCATTGCCGCGCGGCCGGTAATGCCAGTGATAGCCGCGCTTGATGGCGAGCGGCAGCTTGATGCCGAGCGGTTTGAGCACATCCGGCGCCCACGGCCCGAGCGCGACCACGACCTCGGCGGCATCGAGCGGACCCGCGGCGGTGTCGACGCGCCAACGGCCGTCGGTGCGATGCAGCGACCGCGCGTCGCCGTCGAAGGAAAGGCCGCCGAGCGCCGCAAAACGCGCCGCATAGGCGCGCGTCACTGCCAGCGGATTGGAGACGCTGACCGCGCCGGTCCAATGCACGGCGTGACGGAACATGGGCTTCAGCGACGGCTCGAGCGCGAGAGCAGCGTCCGCATCGAGCGGCACATTGGCGATGTTGAACTGCGCCGCAAGATCGAGCTCGCGCGCCTGCGCCGCAAACGAGGCGTCGGAGCGATAAAGCTTTAGCCAGCCGGTGCGGCGGAAATATTTCTCGGCGCCGGCCTCGGCGGCGAGCGCCTCGTGCTCGGCGACGGCGCGTGCCATCAGCGGCCGGATCAGATGCGCGGTCTCGACCAGGCGGTCCGGCTGCGAAGCGGCGCGAAACGCCCATAGCCACGGCGCCACCGACGGCAGAAACGACAGGTGATAATTCGCTTCAGGCGCGCGCTTGAGCGCCACCCGCAACAGCGCGGTGAGGCTCGACGGGAACGCCGCCGGGAAAATGGTGTTGCCTTCGATGATTCCGGTGTTGCCGTAGGAGGTGCCCTCGCCCGGCCCGCCGCGGTCGACCAGCGCGACCGCGACACCGCGCTTGGCCAAATGCACGGCAACCGATGTGCCGACGATGCCGGCTCCGAGGACGATGCTGTCGACGCGCGCCACTTAAGACCTCCTGTGCGCAAACAGGTAGGGCGCCGGCCGCCTCAAGTCCAGCGTTGCCCGTGCCAAGTTGCCCGTTAGTTGCTCGTTAGTTGCTCGTTGCTTGGCGCCGTGTTACGCGAACGCTGCATGCCGGAGATTTAGGTGCATCGCCCGCTCATCATCGCGCCGTCGATCCTCGCCGCCGACTTCGCCAAGCTCGGCGAAGAGGTGCGTGCGGTCGATGCCGCCGGCGCCGACTGGATCCATGTCGACGTCATGGACGGCCACTTCGTGCCCAACATCTCGATTGGGCCGGACATCGTCAAAGCGATCCGGCCGCACACCAAGAAGCCGCTCGACGTGCACCTGATGATCGCACCGTGCGATCCGTATCTGGAGGCCTTCGCCAAAGCCGGCGCCGACATCATCACCGTCCATGTCGAGGCCGGCCCGCACATCCACCGCTCGCTGCAGGCGATCCGCGCGTTGGGCAAGAAGGTCGGCGTGACGATGAATCCCGGCACGCCAGAGAGCGCGGTCGAGCACGTCATCGACCTCGTCGATCTCGTCCTCGTCATGTCGGTCAATCCGGGATTCGGCGGCCAGAAGTTCATCCCCGACGCGTTGAACAAAGTGCGCAACCTGCGCGCCATGGCGGGCACCCGCCCGATCGACGTCGAGATCGACGGCGGCATCACGCCGCAAGTCGCGCCCGAGGCGGCGCGCGCCGGCGCCAACGCGCTGGTCGCCGGCTCCGCGGTGTTCAAGGACCGCACGCCCGCGTCCTACCGCACCAACATCGCGGCGATCCGCAACGCGGCGGCGCTGGCGCGGGGTGAAGCAGCGTGACCATCGTGCGCTATACGCGGGAGCAGATGGCGGCGATCTGGTCGCCGCAGACGCGCTTTCGCATCTGGTTCGAGATCGAGGCCCATGCGGCGGACGCCATGGCCGAGCTCGGCCTGATCCCGAAGACCGCGGCGAAGAAGATCTGGGCCAAGGGCAAGGCGGTCGAGTTCGACGTCAAGCGCATCGACGAGATCGAGCGCGTCACCAAGCACGACGTCATCGCCTTCCTCACGCACCTCGCCGAAATCGTCGGCCCCGAGGCGCGGTTCGTGCATCAGGGCATGACGTCGTCCGACGTGCTCGACACCTGCCTAAACGTCCAGCTGGTGCGCGCCGCCGACCTGCTCATCGCCGACGTCGAGGCGCTGCTCAAGGCGCTCAAGCGTCGCGCCCTCGAGTACAAACTGACGCCGACCATCGGCCGCTCCCACGGCATCCATGCCGAGCCGACGACGTTCGGGCTCAAGCTCGCGGTCGCCTACGCCGAATTCGACCGCGCCAAGGCGCGGCTTGCCGCCGCGCGCGCCGAGGTCGCGACCTGCGCCATATCGGGCGCCGTCGGCACCTTTGCGCAGATCGATCCGCGGGTCGAAGCGCACGTCGCCAAGAAGATGGGGCTGAAGGTCGAGCCGATCTCGACCCAGATCATTCCGCGCGACCGCCACGCCATGTATTTCGCGACGCTCGGCGTCGTCGCCGCGTCGGTCGAGCGGCTCGCGACCGAGATCCGCCACCTGCAGCGCACCGAAGTTCTGGAAGCCGAGGAGCATTTCTCCGAAGGCCAGAAAGGCTCTTCGGCCATGCCGCACAAGCGCAATCCGGTGCTGTCGGAAAACCTGGTCGGCCTCGCCCGCATGGTGCGCGCCTATGTGACGCCGGCGCTCGAGGACGTCACGCTCTGGCACGAGCGCGACATCTCGCACTCCTCGGTCGAGCGCATGATCGGGCCGGACGCCACGGTGACGCTCGATTTCGCGCTCGCGCGGCTCACCGGCGTCATCGACAAGCTGATCGTCTATCCCGACACCATGCGGCAAAACCTCGACCGCCTCGGCGGCCTCATTCATTCCCAGCGCGTGCTGCTCGCTCTGACGCAAAAGGGCGTGGCGCGCGAGGACGCCTATCGGCTGGTGCAGAAGAACGCCATGAAGGTGTGGCAAGGCGGCGGCGATTTCCTCAAACTCCTCAAAGCCGACAAGGATGTGCGCAGGCATTTGAGCGAGAAAGAGCTCGCCCAGAATTTCGACCTCGACTTTCACTTCCGCCACGTCGATACGATCTTCCGCCGCGTGTTCGGCCGGGCTTGAAAATCGGCGAAGTTGGAGTCGCTTCGCTGATTCGCGGCGCCTGACACGGCGACGCCGCGTTGTCTACGACGGCTTTCTTGCGCCAGAAGAGCGATTTTTCAGTTCCGCCGCCGATTGTTTGTTTGCCCGACTCACCCGCCCTGACGTAGCTTCCGGCAACTTTTGAGGAGACCGTCATGGCCCGACTGGTACGCAAACCCGTGGTGCCCGACCTCGATCTGCAGATCGCGGGTCTGGAGAGCGTGCTGCAGTCCGATCTCGCCGGCGTGCAGCTGGCGGGCACCGTCGCCGGCGACAATTATCTCGAGCGCATGGTCAAATACGTGCCGGGCGAGGTCATCGGCTTTTCCATGCTGATCAACGCCATCCTCGATCAGGCAGAAAAAGCCGGCGGGCCGAATGCCGCCATGGCGGGCTTGCCGATCAGCATCATCGCCACCGGCGCGCTCGTGGTCGGCATCATCCTGACGCCGCTGTTCTGCTGGTACGTGCGCGAAGACGGCGACGCCTGGATCACCAATGCGGTGGTCTCGACCATCGCGTTTCCGTTCTGGGCCTATCTGATGGGCGCGGTCGCCTTCGCCAATATCCACGACGGCAATCTCGCGGTGATCCTGGTGGCGACCTTCACCGTGGTGAGCGGGCTCGTTTCGCCGGCGGCGAAACGGCCGAAGCTTGCGGCGCGGCAAGAGGCGGCACCGCCGAAGGAAGGCCCGCGACTCGTCGAGGCGTTCGGCTAGGCGGCGGAGTTCCGTCGCGGCGATTATTGCGAGCCGCAAGCGGCTAATCGTAATTGCGAGCCGCAAGCGGCTGATTGTAATTGCGAGCCGCAAGCGGCTAATCGTAATTGCGAGCCGCAAGCGGCTGATTGTAATTGCGAGCCGCAAGCGGCTCATGGCATATGTCCGCGCCATGGCGGCGCGGGAACGGATTTTGATGCTGGATTCGGGGCTGGGCGGCCTCACGGTCTATCGTGAGGTGGTCGCGGCGCGTCCGCACGCCGACTACGTCTATGTCGCCGATGACGCTGGTTTTCCTTATGGCGGCCTCGATGAGAGGGTGTTGGTCGACCGCGTCGTCAAGCTGATGGGCGAGCTGATCGCGGCGCACCGCCCCGATCTTATCGTCATTCCCTGCAACACCGCATCCACCATCGTGCTGCCGGACTTGCGCAAGACATTTTCCGTGCCGTTCGTCGGCACGGTGCCGGCAATCAAGCCCGCCTGCGCGGCCTCGGCGACACGGCGGGTGTCGGTGTTCGGCACCGAGGCGACGGTTGCCCGCGAATATACTCGCGCGCTCATCCGCGACTACGCCGGCGATTGCCAGGTCACGCTGGTGGGGTCGAAGCATCTCGCCGCCTACGCCGAGGCAGAGCTCGCCGGTGCGCCGGTCGCCGACGCCGCGATCATTGCCGAGGTTGCGCCCTGCTTCGTCGACGACGGCCGGCGCACCGACACGGTGGTCTTGGCCTGCACCCACTACCCGCTGCTGCTCGACCGCCTGCGCGCGCTCGCGCCCTGGCCGGTGAATTTCGTCGATCCGGCGCCGGCCATCGCCCGGCGCGTTGCCGACCTGCTCGGCCCACCGCCGGCGGCCGCAAGCGGCGGAACGGCGCGGGCGATCTTCACCTCCGGGCGGACGCCGCCGGCAGCGCTGACCCGCTTCGGGATCCGTTCCGGGGAGCTCGCCCCGACCGCCGCCGGCTGACCCGGCCGGTTTGACACTGCCGGGCTTTCCCCCTAGAAACCGCCCACTTCGCGGGCCCAAACGGCCCGCGCAGTGTTTCGCGACCCGCGGTTTGCGCCAGCGCTTTGGCCGTCAAACCTGTCGGTTCCGCCCCTAAGGCCGGAACAGAGGAGGGCGCGATCCTCACACACGTGCATTTCAAGAGGACGCGAATGACCAAGCGCCACGAGGCGAAGTACAAGATCGACCGCCGCATGGGCCAGAACATCTGGGGGCGGCCGAAATCTCCCATCAACAAACGCGAATACGGCCCGGGCCAGCACGGCCAGCGCCGCAAGGGCAAGCTGTCGGACTACGGCGTGCAACTGCGCGCCAAGCAGAAGCTCAAGGGCTATTACGCCAACATGTCGGAGCGGCATTTCCGCGGCGTCTATGAAGAGGCGCGACGCCTGAAGGGCGACACCGGCGCTCACATGATCGGGCTTTTGGAGCGGCGCCTCGACACCGTCGTCTACCGCGCCAAGTTCGTGCCGACCGTGTTTGCCGCGCGGCAGTTCATCAGCCACGGCCATATCACGGTCAACGGCCGGCGCGTCACCGTGTCGAGCTTCCGCGTTAAGGTCGGCGATCTGGTCGAGGTCAAGGAGAAGTCGCGGCAGTTGGCGCTGGTGCTCGAGGCCACGGGCCTCGCCGAGCGCGACGTGCCGGACTACATCGAGGTCGATCATTCCAAGATGACGGCCAAGATGAGCCGCATCCCGGCACCGGGCGACGTGCCCTATCCGGTGATGATGGAGCCGCACCTCGTCGTCGAGTATTACTCGCGCTGACGCTGCGGCGCAGCGCGACGACTTATCCCCAGGCGGCTTCCTTCGTGGCGGTGCGGTAAGTCCGCATGACTGCCGCAAAATTCAGCAATGCGCGCAATCGCTAGGCGATTGCGGCCGCTTGTCTTGTCGAATCTACCCCGCTCCACTAGCTTGCTGCCGCAATTTGTCGCAGTCGCTGTTGCGTTTGTAGCGTTCGGTGGGGCTTGCAAAGAAATCAACTGGGGAGAACGCACATGGAAGCGTTGCAACGGATCAAGGGTTGGATCGGATCGCTCACGGAAATCGGGCTGATGCTGCTGGCGCTCGCGATCGTCGCCGCATTGCTGGTCGGCGCCCAATTGCCGTTCTTCGGCAATGTCACCAACAACATCATGGCGCTGGTCAAGTCGCTCGGCGATGCCGGCCTCGTCGGCCTGATCACCCTCGGTATCATCCTGTGGCTGTTCTCGGGACGCCGCGTCGCCTAGCCGCAACGCCACAGGCTTAACGCGACACGCAAAGCTTAAAAGCGCGCTGGGCGGCGAGCCGAGCTCCCGCCCAGCGGTCGCGCATGATCGAAACTGGATTCGAATTCCGCGTGACCGGAATTCGACTCTGGGAGGCGTGCGATGCTGGATTACCTGAACAAGGCCAAACAATATCTCTGGGCCCTCGTCGAAATCGGCTTTCTGACGGTGCTCGCCGTCATTTTGATTTATTTGATCCTCGGCGCCAATTCCGGCGTGTTCGTATCCGGCGTCGCCGACAATGTGCTGAAATTCGCCAACGCCATCCCGACCCAAAGCCTGGTCGGCCTGGCGATCGTGCTGGCGCTGGTGATCCTGCTCGCCAAGCGCGTACGCTAAGCAGGCGGCGGCTTCCTCGAGTCAGGCCCGCGCGGGCTCCTTGACCGGCACACCCTTGTCCTTGAGCAGCGATTGCAGCTCGCCGGCCTGGAACATCTCGCGCACGATGTCGCAACCGCCGACGAATTCGCCCTTGACGTAAAGCTGCGGAATGGTCGGCCAATTGGAATAATTCTTGATGCCGCCGCGCAGGTCGTCGTTCTCGAGCACGTTGAGCCCCTTATAGGGCACGCCCAGATAGTCGAGAATCTGCACCACCTGGCCTGAGAAGCCGCACATCGGAAATTGCGGCGTGCCCTTCATGAACAGCACCACGTCGTTTCCCTTAACCTCATTGTCGATGAACTGCTCGACTCCTGCCTTCGTATCAGACATTGCGGTCATCCTTGTTGACGCCGCGGACAACGCCCCTCGCCCGCGCCGATTCTGAAGCCTCGTTAAGCTCTTCATATATGTAGCGCAAAATTCATGCAAAGCCCATGGCCGTACAGGAGAAAGAACGGCCGCAACCGGCCCGCCCCGCGGCATGGATTTCCTCGCGCGAAGCCTGCGGAGAAACGCTGCCAGCGCGGCCTTACCGCTCCGGCGTACCGGTCTGCAGCGCCAGCGCGTGCAGCTTGCCGCCCATCTCGCCCTTGAGCGCCTCATAGACGATCTGGTGCTGCTGGACGCGGGATTTGCCGCGGAACGATTCGGCGATCACGGTTGCGGCATAATGGTCGCCGTCGCCGGCGAGGTCGCGGATCGTCACCTCGGCGTCGGGAATGCGCGCCCGGATCAGGCGCTCGATATCGTTGGCGGCCATGGCCATGCTTTGCGTCTCCTCGCAGCATTACGTTGTGCCGGCGAAGCGCTTTCGTGGCTTAGCAGATCGGCGGCGCATCGCAAGTGCGGGAACCGGGCATCGCGCCGCCCCTGCTGGACGGCCGCCGCACCGCCATGCATCCTCCGCGGCGAACCACGACATGACGGTGAGGTCTTACATGCGCAGATTTTCGCTGCTGGCAGGCTTGCTTGTTGCCTTGACGCTCGACCAGGCGGCGGCGCAGCAGCCCACCCAAGCCGAGCGCGACGCCATTCGCGCCGCCTGCCGCTCCGACTTCATCGCCGATTGCGCGGGCGTTGAGCCCGGCGGCAAAGAGGCGTTCGAGTGCCTCATGCGCAACGACGCAAAGTTGTCGGCGGCGTGCAAGACGGCGGTGGATGCGGCGCGGCCGAAGCCCGCCGAGACGGCGCAGTCCGCGCCCGGAGCCAGCGCGCCATCCCCTGGCGCCGCGCCTGGGCCCGGGCCGGCACCAGCGGCCAGCGCGGAGGAGCAACTCAAGACCGTGCAAAACGCTTGCACGCTGAACGATCTTGTCGCGCACTGCTCCTGGATCGCGCCGACCAATCCGGAAATCCTCTTGTGCCTCAGAGCGAACGCGGCCGATCTTTCACCGGGATGTCAGGCCGCGGTGCAATCGCTCCGTGCCACGGCGGCGCCGCCTCCCACCGCATCGGCGCCACCCGCCCCGCTTACCGAACCGGCCCCCCGTGCGGAACCTCCGAAGAAACCTGCCGAGCCGCCGCGTGCCAGCACGGCGCCACCGGCTGCGGCGGCCGCGCCTGCACCGGCGCAGCCGACCGAGCAGCAAAAGGCCGCGATCCGCGCCGCCTGCCGGTCCGATTTCATGGCCCATTGCGCAGGCGTGCAGCCCGGCGGCGCCGCGGCGTTGCAATGCCTGCAGCGCAATGGAGGCGCGTTGTCGGGCGTCTGCAAGTCGGCGGTCACTGCCATTGGCGGCGGCGCTGCTGCGCCCGCAGCCGAAGCACCGGCAGCCGCTGCGCCCGCAGCCGCGCCGATCCGGCCGATCCCGCCGATGCGGCCGCGCGAGATGCTGGCGATCGTGCAGATTTGCCGCGCCGAGGTGGCGACCGTATGCGCCGGGATTCCGTTCGGCGGCGGCCGCGTGCTCACCTGCCTTGCGGAAAATGCCGCGAGCCTGTCGCCGCAGTGCGCCGGCGCGTTGCGCGCGGCCGCGGGGCGCTGAACCTTACGAAGCGGCGCCGGCCATGTAGGCCGGCAGCCAATTCTCGAAACGTTGTTTCAGCTGCGCGACCGCGAGCGGCCGCTCCTCGCCAAACGCCAAAACCTTGCCGCCGGTCGCGCCAAGCCGCGTCAGCGTCACGCCGCCAGTCCCGGCGCGCTGCGCGATGACGTGCGCGTCCTTCACGGTCACGATATAGCGCGCCTGTTCCTCGCCGAACCAGAACCCGTGAGCCGGCATCGCCGACTGCGCCTCCAGTACAGCGCCGATGCCTGAGGCCATCGCCATTTCCGCGAGCGCCATCAAGAGACCGCCGTCGGACACGTCGTGCACCGCCGTCGCCAACCCATCGCGGATCAGGCTGCGGACGAAATCGCCGTGGCGTTTCTCGGCGGCGAGATCGACCGGCGGCGGCGCGCCTTCTTCGCGCCCGCAAATATCGCGGAGATAAAGCGATTGGCCGAGCCAGCCGGTCGCGTCGCCAACCAGCAGCACCGCCTCGCCTTCGGCCTTGAACGCAAGCGTCATAAATTTCTGGAAGTCGTCGAGGAGACCGACACCGCCGATGGTCGGCGTCGGCAGGATCGCCCGGCCGTTGGTCTCGTTGTAGAGCGAGACGTTGCCCGACACGATCGGGAAGTCGAGCGCGCGCGCCGCTTCGCCGATGCCGCGGATGCAGCCGACCAGTTGGCCCATGATCTCCGGCCGTTCCGGATTGCCGAAATTGAGATTGTCGGTAAGCGCCAGAGGCCGCGCGCCGACGGCGGTGAGATTGCGCCAAGCTTCGGCGACCGCCTGCTTGCCGCCTTCGAACGGATCGGCCTCGCAATAGCGCGGCGTCACGTCGGACGTCAGCGCCAATCCCCGCGGGCCTTCGTTGATGCGGATCACGGCGGCATCGCCGCCCGGCCGCTGCACGGTGTTGCCGAGAATGACGTGGTCGTATTGCTCCCACACCCAACGCCGCGAGCACAGGTCGGGCGAGCCGATCAGTTTCTCCAGCGCATCGGCAACGGACATCAGCGGCACGACGTCGGCGGCCGCGACGATTTTCTGCTTCGGAGTTTCGATGAACTTCCGGTCATAGACCGGTGCTTCGTCGCCCAATTCCTTGATCGGCAGGTCGGCCATCACGGCGCCGCCGTGGCGGACGACGAAGCGCTTGGTCGGGGTGGTTTCGCCAACAACGGCGAAGTCGAGGCCCCATTTGCGGAAGATCGCCTCGACCTCCCTCTCCTTCTCCGGCTTGAGCACCATGAGCATGCGCTCCTGGCTTTCCGACAGCATCATCTCGTAGGCGCTCATGCCGGTTTCGCGGCACGGCACGGCGTCGAGATCAAGCAGCACGCCGAGATCGCCCTTGGCGCCCATCTCGACGGCCGAGCACGTCAGCCCCGCCGCGCCCATGTCCTGGATGGCGATGACGCAGCCGCGTGCCATGATTTCGAGGCAAGCTTCGAGCAGAAGCTTTTCCGAGAACGGGTCGCCGACCTGCACGGTCGGCCGCTTCTCCTCGGCGTCGGCGCCGAATTCGGCCGACGCCATGCTGGCGCCGTGAATGCCGTCGCGGCCGGTCTTCGAGCCCAGATAGACGATCGGCATGCCGACGCCGGACGCCGCCGAGTAGAAGATCTTATCCGTATCGGCGAGGCCCACCGCCATGGCGTTGACCAGGCAGTTGCCGTCGTAGCGGCGATGGAAGCGCACCTCGCCGCCGACCGTGGGCACGCCGAAGGAGTTGCCGTACCCGCCGATACCGGCAACGACGCCGGCGACGAGCGACCGCGTTTTCGAGTGCTTCGGGTCGCCGAACGACAGCGCGTTGAGGCAGGCGATCGGCCGTGCGCCCATGGTGAAGACATCGCGCAAAATGCCGCCGACGCCGGTCGCCGCGCCCTGATAGGGCTCGATGTAGCTTGGGTGGTTGTGGCTCTCCATCTTGAACACGATCGCCTGCCCGTCGCCGATATCGATGACGCCGGCGTTCTCGCCCGGCCCCTGGATCACCCAGGGCGCCTTGGTCGGCAGCGTGCGCAGGTGGATTTTCGAGGATTTGTACGAGCAGTGCTCGTTCCACATGGCCGAGAAAATGCCGAGCTCGGTGAAGTTCGGCACCCGGCCGATCAGCTTGACCAGGCGCTCGTATTCGTCCGGCTTGAGGCCATGCTCGGCGACCAATTCGGGCGTGATGGGAGGCTCGTTGCGGATCACGCGGTTCATGTAGCGTGCGGCGCGGCCGATTTCACCCTTGCCGGGCCGGTTTCGGGCGGCCATCCACGCCTAATTCGCCGCCGCCTTAGGGCCGCCTAGGTGTCTGGTCCCGGAGTGTGGGGGAATCAGTCAAGCTGATCCCGCATTCCGGGAGGCATTATGGGCCAGATACTC
>Ga0335081_10001083_pt1 | contig 43645 bp, 45 predicted proteins | sample Lox_Sample_35_FD_206713 | JGI IMG/M metagenome (GOLD analysis project Ga0335081, IMG submission 206713) | Soil microbial communities from Loxahatchee National Wildlife Refuge, Florida, United States - Lox_Sample_3.5 | ecosystem: Environmental > Terrestrial > Soil > Wetlands | place: USA... | reverse complement strand
CAAATCGAGACCGCTCATCATCGGCTCGGTCGCGGCGGCGATCTCCGCGCCGGTCACGACCGCGCGCACGCCGGGAAGTGCCAGCGCCGCGTCGCGGCCGATCGCGCCGATGCGCGCCGAGGCATGCAGGCTCGCCGCAAGCGCCACATGCAGCATGCCCGGCAGCTCGACGTCGGCGACATAGCGGCCCGATCCGGCGATGAAGCGGCGGTGCTCGCGCGCACGCCGCGCCTTGCCGACATAGCGGAAGGATGCGGGCGCGTCGTTCATCGCGCGTCCTCGGGCCGGTTCGCGCCGCGCATGCGACGGGCCGCGAGCGAAACCGCGTCGACGATCTGCTTGTAGCCGGTGCAGCGGCAGAGATTGCCGCCGATCGCCTCGCGGATTTCGTCTTCGCTTGGCGCGGAGTTGCGCGCCAGGAGCGCGTGCGCCGCGATCAGCATGCCGGGCGTGCAATAGCCGCACTGAAGCGCGTGCAGCTCCCAGAACGAATCCTGAAGGATGCTCAATCCCTCGGCGTCAGGCGCCAAGCCCTCGACGGTGATGATCTCCGTGCCCTCGGCCTGCACCGCGAAGACGAGACACGAGCGCACCGGCCGGCCTTCCATCAGGACCGAGCAGGCGCCGCACACGCCATGCTCGCAGCCGACATGCGTACCGGTGAGGCGCAATTCGTCGCGCAGGAAATCGACGAGGCTCATGCGTGCCGGCACGCGCGCGCGGCGGGCGCGGCCATTGACGGTAAGCGCGATCTCGTGCTGCGACATCAGCGCGACAGCGCCTCATCGCGCGCTTCGGCGAGCGCGCGTTCCGCCAAAACCATCGCGACGCGCCGGCGATAACGCGCGGAGCCATGCGCATCGTCCGCCCCATCCAGCGCCGCCGCCGCGAGGCCCGCAGCCTGGGCGATATCGGACGCTTCGAGCCGCGTGCCGGCGAGGCGCGCCTCGGCCGCGCCGATGCGCCGCGGCATCATCGCGGCGCCACCGATGCTGAGCGCCGCGCGCCGGCATTGGCCGCCCGCGTCGAGCTCGACCTGCGCCGCGACGGCCAAAAAGGCGAAGTCGCTCGCGCGCACGCTCACCTCGTGGAACCCCGCGCCGACGCGGCCGGGCCATACGGGAAAGCGCACGGCGACGAGACATTCCTCGGGATGAATCGCGGTCTCCATCGCGCCCTTGAAGAACTCGCGGAGCGCGATTGTGCGCGTGCCCTTGGCCGAGCGCGCCTCCACCTCGGCGTCGAGCGCAAGCGCGGCAAGCCCGATCTCGGCGGCGGGATCGGCATTGGCGAGGCTGCCGCCAACCGTGCCGCGGTTGCGCGTCTGGCCGTGGCCGACGAAGGCGAGCGCCTTTGCCAAGAGCGGCGCGTCGGCCCGCACGCTCGCATGCGCCAACGCATCGGCCTGGCGCGTGCATGCGCGGATCGCGACGAACGCGCCCTCGCGCGAAATGCCTTGAAGCTCGGCGATGCGGTTGATGTCGACGAGGAGCGCGGGCCGCGCGAGCCGCATCGCCATGAGCGGCACGAGCGTCTGCCCGCCGGCGATGATCTTCGCGTCTGCTCCCTTCGCCGCGAGGATCGCCACCGCATCCGCAAGCGAGGCCGGACGCTCGTAATCGAACTCCGCCGCCTTCATGCGGGCACTATGAGGGGTTGACCCGCCGCCGCCAAGGCCGCACCTTGGCGCCCGAATCAGTGGGAGGTGACCCGTGCGGCTGTGTCTCTTCGAAACTTCGCCCGGCCAGATCGAGCCCGGTCTCATCACGCCGCGCGGCGTCGTCTCGATCGCGAGCGCGGTGCGCAAGAGCTATACGCCGCAGCTCACGATGAACGGGATCATCGACGATTTCGACAAGCTCCGCCCGGCGCTCGAGAAGCTCGAGAAGGAAGGGCCGGCGACGCCGCTCGACAAGGTGAAGCTCAAGGCGCCGCTGCCGCGGCCGGGCAAGGTGCTCGCCTGCATCGCCAACTACTGGGAGCATGCGCAGCGCGAGCCGCGCAAGCTTTCGATGTTTCTGAAGAACCCCGACGCCGTCATCGGCCCCGGCGACACGGTGGTGCTGCCGGAATTCACCGAGCCCTGGGCCTTCATGCACGAGGCCGAGCTTGCGATCGTGATCAAAGGCCCGGCCAAGATGGTGAAGGCCGCCGATTGGCGCAAAGCCGTCTTCGGCTATACCTGCCTCATCGACGTGTCGGCGCGCGGCAACGGGCGCTCGACCTGGCCCTCGGGCCCGCCCGCGGCGTGGACGGGGAAATCGTTCGACACGTTCTGCCCCTTGGGTCCGTGCATCACCACGGCCGACGAGATCCCCGAGCCCAACGACGTCATCGTGCGCTTCTGGAACGACGGACAGCTCCGTCACAACTACAACACCGACGACATGGAGCACCGCGTGCCCGAGCTGATCGAGTGGGCGACGACGGTGATGACGCTCAATTCCGGCGACGTCATCTCGTGCGGCACGAATCACGAAGGCCTGGGCTTCATGCAGGACGGCGAGACCTGCGAGATCGAGGTCCAGCAGATCGGCCGCATGATGGTGAAGGTGCGCGATCCCTTGAAGCGCAAGTGGGAGCGCGGCGTCTATATGGGCGTCGACAGCACCAACCCCGAGGCGGTGAAGCGCAACCGGCCGAAGAGCTGAGGTGGGCTTGTCATTGCGAGGAGCCGAAGGCGACGAAGCAATCCCCGGGAGATTGCTTCGGCTCGCGCTTGCAATGACAGAAACCTAAGGCGACACCTCTTCGAGCGGGCGGCCGCCCGTTTCGTCGGCCCAGATGTAGGTGACGAGCGCGCCGATGAGCGCGAGTCCGCCGAAATATAGAAGCACCGTCCCGAGCCCGTAGAGCGGCGCGAGATAGCCCACGACGAGCGGTCCGAGCGCCGCGGCGACGCGCTGCCAGGCGCCGCCGACCGCGCCGCCGAAGGCGCGGATGCGGGTCGGGTAGAGCTCCGAGGTATAGAGATTGAGGCCGATCGCCGCGCTCGACATGAAGAAGCTCGCGACCGAAACAAAGATCAAAAGCCGCTCGGCGGTCTGCGGTCCTACGGCCGCGAGCGCGAGGAGCGTCGTGCCGCCGCCCAGGAGCGCGAAGACGAACCACGGCCGCCGCCCGGTCCGGTCGACGCTGAAGGCGCAGAGGAACGAGCCGAAGATGCCGCAGCACTGCGTGATGAGGCCATAGAGGTTCGAGTCCGATACCCCCATGTGGAACGCCGTGCGGTAGAGCGTCGGCAACCACGCCTGCAGCCCGTACGTGGTCGAGAAGCAGCAGAACCACATCGCCCAGACCGAGAAGGTGCGGTGGCGGTAGATGCCCTCGAAGATCTCCTGCCAGCGGCTTTCCTCGCGCGCCGCGGCCGGCGCTGCGCGCGCGGGCGCGAGCACCGGCGGCGGGAGACTCTTGCCCTGCGCCGCAACCGAGCGCTCGATCGCGCTCACGGCCGCGTCGGCCTCGGCAAGCCGGCCGCGCGAGACGAGCCAGCGCGGGGATTCCGGCAGGAGACGCGGCAGCGCGAGCGCCAGCACGATCGGCAGCGTGCCGACATAGAACATCGACTGCCAGCCGATGCGCGGCACCATGACGAAGCCCAGGAATCCCGCGCCGATCAGGCCGAAGGCGAACAGCGTCTGGTAGAGCACGTAGAAGCGGCCGCGTTCGGCGCCGCGCGCGAGCTCGTTGATATAAGTGTTGGCGATCGGCACCTCGGCGCCCAACCCCACGCCCTCGAGGAAGCGGGCGGCGACGAGCGGCCCGAAGCTACCGCTCAAGGCGCAGCAGAAGCTCATGATGCTGAAGAGCGCGACCGCGCCGGCGATGACCGGCACGCGCCCCACGCGCTCGGCAAGCCACCCTGCGACGAGCGCGCCCAGAAGCTGGCCGATGAAGGCCGCAGAGATGATCCAGCCGATCTCGGACGGCGGCAGCTTCCACGCGTTGACGAAGGCCGGCAGCGCGAAGCTGATGGCGAGAAGATCGAGCGCGTCGAAAAGCAGCGCGATGCCGAGGATGGCGCGCACCTTGAGGTGCCAGCGCGATGGCGGGATGCGCTCGAGCCGCGCGAGGATCATGGGCGCGGAGGCGATGCCGCGCGATGTGCTGTCCTGCATCGGACCAAGATATGCCGGCGCGCGTCAGGAGAAAATAGGAACTGTCATTGCGAGCGTAAGCGAAGCAATCTCACGCCGCCGGGGATTGCTTCGTCGCTTCCGCTCCTCGCAATGACAGTAAATACTATGCCGTCATGGCCGGGCTTGTCCCGGCCATCCACGGGTTCTTTCGCGCGAAGACCGTTCAGCCGCGATGCAGCGCGCACACCTTGTTGCCGCATGGATCGCGCAAATAGGCAAGATAGAGTTTGGCTGTCGGGTTTTCGCGCCAGCCTGGCGGTTCCTCGATGCTTTTGCCCCCATTGGCGACCCCCGCGTCGTGGAAAGCCTTGACCTGCTCGGGGCTGTCGCAGGCGAAGCCGATGGTGCCGCCATTGGCGTGCGTCGCTGATTGGCCGTCGATCGGCTTGGTGATGCCGAACACGCCAGTCTTGCTGCGATAAAAGATGCGGCCCTTGGGATCGGCTTTCCCTTCCGGCAGGCCGATCGCGCCCAGCACCGCGTCGTAAAACTTCTTGGACGCGGTGAGGTCGTTCGCGCCAATCATGACATGTGAGAACATTCGTTGCTCCTACTCTTAGAGTTCACGGACTCATCCGCGCGGGAAAAAGCTACTCCGCCGCCGCCAGCTCCGGGCGCCAGCGCAGCACGGGCTTCCGCGCCGCCGTCGTCTCGTCGAGGCGGCGGCGCGGTGCCAGATGCGGCGCGCCGTGGAAGAACTCGGCCTCGCCCGCCTTGGCGCGCTCGGTCAGGCGCCGGAGCGACGCGATGAAGCGGTCGAGCCCGGCCTTGCTCTCGTTCTCGGTCGGCTCGATCAGGAGCGCGCCGTGCACGACCAGCGGAAAATACATCGTCATCGGATGGAAGCCCTCGTCGATGAGGGCCTTGGCGAAATCGAGCGTGGTGACGCCGGTACCGTCGAGGAAGCGGTCGTCGAACAGCACCTCGTGCATCGCCGGGCCCGGGTATGAGGGCGTCATCACGTCCTGCAACCGCGCCAGGAGATAATTCGCGTTCAAGACCGCGTCGCCCGAGACATTGCGTAGCCCGTCGCTGCCGTGGCTCATCATGAAGGCCAAGGCGCGCACGAACATGCCCATCTGGCCGTGGAATTCCTTGATGCGCCCGATCGTCTGCGCCGCCTCGCCCTCGGCGTGCTCGACGAGGCGGAACCCCTCGCCCGCATGCACGACCCACGGCAACGGCGCGTAGGCAGCGAGGCTTTTGGCCAGCACCACGGGGCCGCTGCCGGGACCGCCGCCGCCGTGCGGCGTCGAGAAGGTCTTGTGCAGATTGATGTGCATGCAGTCGATCCCAAGATCGCCCGGCCGCACGCGCCCGACGAGCGCGTTGAAATTGGCGCCGTCGAGATAGAAATAGGCGCCCGCCGCATGGACGGCCGCGGCGATCTCCGCCATCTCGTCCTCGAAGAGCCCGCATGTGTTGGGGCTCGTCAGCATGATGGCGGCGACGTCCGGCCCGAGCTTCGCCTTCATCGCGGCGAGATCGACGCGGCCACGCTCGTTCGCGGCAATGGCGTCGACCTCGTAGCCGCAGGTCGCCGCCGTCGCGGGATTGGTGCCGTGCGCCGATTCCGGCACGAGCACGCGCTTGCGCCGCTCGCCCTTGGCCGCGAGCGCCGCGGTGATGCACATCATGCCGCAGAGCTCGCCATGGGCACCCGCCGCGGGCGGCATCGCCACTGCCGGCATGCCGGTCAAAACCTTGAGCCAATGCGCGAGCCGGTCGATCAGCTCGAGCGCGCCCTGCACCGTCGCCACCGGCTGCAGCGGATGGATGTCGCCGAAACCCGGCAGCCGCGCCATCTTCTCGTTCAAGCGCGGATTGTGCTTCATCGTGCACGAACCCAGGGGATAGAGCCCGGTGTCGATGCCGTAGTTCTTCTGCGAGATGCGCGTGAAATGGCGTACCACCTGCGGCTCGGACAGGCCGGGCAGACCGATCGGGCCGGCGCGCCGCAAGCCGCCGAGAGAGTCGCCGCCATCCGCGGGCGCCGGAAGATCGACGCCAGAGCGTCCTTCTTCGCCCTGCTCGAACAGCAGAAGCTCGTCGATGTCGAGGCCGCGATTGTCGTGCGGACCGGCAGCGTCGCGCGCGAAGCCCGAGACGGCCTTGCTCCAGTCGCTCATCGGAGCGCCTCCCGGAGCGCGCCGGCGAAGGCGTCCATCTCGTCCTCGGTGTTGGTCTCGGTCGCGGCGACAAGAAGCAGATTCGGAAGCTGCGGCCAGAAGCGCGAGGCAGGAACGCCGCCCAAGATTCTCTTTGCGGCGAGCTTATCGACGATCGGCGCAGCGGGGCGTGATAATTCGAGCGTGAATTCGTTGAAGAAGCTGTCGTTGAGCATTTTGACGCCCGGCACGCCCGCGAATTTTTGCGCGAGCGCGCGCGCCTTGGCATGGTTCAAGGCGGCGAGGCGCGTGAATCCCTCTTCGCCCAGAAGCGCCATGTGGATCGCGAAGGCAAGCGCGCAAAGGCCGGAATTGGTGCAGATGTTGCTCGTCGCCTTCTCGCGGCGGATATGCTGCTCGCGCGCGGACAGCGTCAGCACGAAGCCGCGGCGTCCCTCGGCGTCGTGCGTCGCGCCGGCGAGCCGTCCTGGCACCTGCCGCACGTATTTGTCGCGCGTCGCGAAAAGGCCGAGATAGGGCCCGCCGAAATTGAGGCCATTGCCGAGGGCCGCGCCCTCGCCCGCGACGATGTCGGCGCCCATCGCCCCCGGCGGCCGCACGAGGCCCAAGGACACGGGCTCGGTCACCACCACCACCAAAAGCGCGCCCGCCTTGTGACAGGCCTCGGCCAGCGGCGCCAAATCGCGCAGATGACCGAAGAAGCCGGGATTCTGCGCCACGACGCACGAGGTCTCGCCATCGATGAGCGCTGCCGGATCGTCGTTGCCGGAAGGATCGGGCGGGCGCGCCGCAACCTCGAAGCCGTTGAAGCGCGCGTATGTGGCGATCGTCTCGGCATAGTGCGGATGAAGATTGCCGGCGAGCACCGCCTTCGTCCGGCGCGTCAGGCGGTTCGCCATCATCACGCCCTCGGCGGCCGCGGTCGCGCCGTCATAGAGCGAGGCGTTCGCCACCTCCATGCCGGTGATGAGCGCCACCTGCGTCTGATACTCGAAGAGCGCCTGGAGCGTGCCCTGCGCGATCTCGGGCTGATAGGGCGTGTAGGAGGTCAGGAACTCGCCGCGCTGCACGAGATAATCGACCGCGGCCGGTACGTGATGGCGATAGGCGCCGCAGCCCAAGAAGCTCGGCACGCTGCCGGCGGGAATGTTCTTGGCCGCAAGCTTCTCCAACTCGCGCGTGACCTCGAGCTCGCTCAGCCCGCGCGGCAGATCGAGCGGGCGGTCCAGCAGCGCCGCCTTCGGCACGTCGCGGTAAAGTTCTTCGACAGATGACGCGCCGATCGCGGCGAGCATTGCACGCCGGTCGGCGTCGGTGAGCGAGAGGTAGCGCATCAGCCGAGCCCTTCGACGAGCTTCTGATAAGCGGCCTCGTCCATCAATCCATCGAGCTCCTTCGCGTTCGCGAGCTTCACCTTGAAGAACCAGCCGTCACCCATCGGATCGGCGTTGACCTTGGCCGGATCGTCGGCCAAGGCGGCGTTGGCGCCCGTCACCTCGCCCGAGACCGGCGCATAGACCTCGCTCGCGGCCTTCACGGATTCGACGACCGCTGCCTCCTTCCCTTGCTCGATGCGCTTGCCCGGCTCCGGCAGCTCGACATATACGATGTCGCCGAGCTGCGTCTGGGCATAGTCGGTGATGCCGATCACCGCCTCGTCGCCCTCGACCCGCACCCATTCGTGGTCCTTGGTGAAGCGGAGAATGCTCATCTCGGGGCTCCCTCGCGAAATCCTCAGGCTTTGTAGCGATGCGGCACGAACGGCAGCGTTGCGACGCGCGCGGGCCGCGTGCTGCCGCGCACGACGAGGCCGAGCTCGGTCCCCGGCGCGGCGAATTCACTCTCGACATAGCCCATGGCGACGGGCCCGCCGACCGATGGGCCGAAGCCGCCGCTCGTCACGCGGCCGATGGTGCGCCCATCCGGCGCCACGATCGGCGTCTCCTCGCGCGCCGGCGCCTTGTCGGCAGGCTTGATCCCGACGCGCTTGCGCTGTGCTCCCTGCGCGAGCTGGCGTGCGACGACGTCGGCGCCTGGATATCCGCCTTCGGCGCGCCGGCGCTTGGCGATGGTCCAGGTGAGCGCCGCCTCGACCGGCGTCGTCGTCTCGTCGATGTCGTGGCCATAAAGGCAAAGCCCCGCCTCGAGGCGCAGCGTGTCGCGCGCGCCCAATCCCGCCGGCTTCACTTCGGGCTCGGCGAGAAGGCGCCGCGCGAGCGCTTCGGCAGCGTCGCCCGGCACCGAGATCTCGAACCCGTCCTCGCCGGTATAGCCGGAGCGCGACACGTCGCACGCGATGCCCGCGAGCGCCATCGGCGCGGCGCTCATGAAGGCGAGGCCCGCGCTTTCGGGCGCGAGCCGCGCCAGCACCGTTGCCGCCATCGGCCCCTGCAGCGCCAGAAGCGCGCGCTCCGGCAGCGGCCGCACGCCCGATATGTGGCGCGTCAGATGCGCGATGTCGGCATCCTTGCACGCGGCATTGACGATGAGGAAGAGGTGATCGCCGCGGCTCGTCACCATGAGGTCGTCGCGGATGCCGCCCGCGTCGTTGGTGAGGAGCGTGTAGCGCATGCGCCCATGCCCGAGACCGGCGATGTCGCCCGGCACCAAGCGCTCGAGCGCCGCCGCCGCGCCCGGTCCTTCGAGCCGCACCTGGCCCATATGCGACACGTCGAAGAGCGCGGCCGCGCTCCGCGTGTGCAGATGCTCGGCGAGGATGCCTGCGGGGTACTGCACCGGCATGTCGTAGCCCGCGAACGGCACCATCTTGGCGCCGAGCGAGACATGCAGGTCGTGGAGCGGCGTACGCGCGAGGGCTTCGCTCATGCGCGCATCATAGCACCTTGCGTCCTTCGACTTCGGCCCTTCGGGCCTCCGCTCAGGATGAGGCAAATTGGCGAGGCTTAAAGGAAGTTCCTCATCCTGAGCGAAGCCACGGCGCGAAGCGGCGCGGCGCAGTCGAAGGACGCGGATTTCTCACGGTGGAGAAACGCCCGTGGATGGCCGGGACTCGGCCCGCGGCCGGCCCGGCCATGACGCCTTATTTTCACTGTCACTGCGAGGAGCGAAAGCGACGAAGCAATCCCCCTCGGGAGATTGCTTCGCTTCGCTCGCAATGACAGCTGCGAGGATCGGGCCTCAGGCCGCGGCAAACGCCTCGGTGCGCCGCGCTTCCTGCGCCGCCACTGGCTGCGAGCGCAGGTCGAGGCGGAGCGTGAGGCAGAAGGCCGAGCCGCCGCTGCGTCCGAAGGCGGCGAGCGAGGTCTCGACGACGCGATATCCCTTCGCCTCGAGCCGGCGCCGCAAGCCCTCGCCGCAGCGCGACATCACGACCGCGTCGCCAATGCACACGGCGTTGGCGGCGAGATGAGCCGCGTCCTCGGGCTCGACCGGAATGCGCAGCTCGGGCTTGACGCGCGCATGGATCTCGGCGAGCCCTTCTTCGGCGAAGGCTTCCGGCACGTAGATGAGCTCGCCGCGCGTCAGCGGGTTGAGCGCCGTGTCCATGTGATAGAAGCGCGGGTCGGCGAGCCGGAGTGCCACGGTCTCGACGCCGAGCATCGTCTCGACATGAGGCCGCGCGCTCTCGCTCGAGCGCGGCCCATATCCCATCCAGTAGAGCTGCCGCGTCGCGTCGAAAACGCAATCGCCCGCGCCCTCGAGGAAGACGCCCTCGGGCAGCTCCAGCACCTCGTCGATCGCGCCCTTCGCCTTCAGCGCATCGAAGGCGCGGCGGAAGACCGGCTCCTCGCCCTGGCGCTCGGGGTGGCGGAAGCGCGCGAGCAGCGCCTTGCCGTCCATCACCACGGCGGCGTTGGCGGTGAAGACGAGATCGGGCAGGCCCGCCTCGGGCGGAACGAGCGCGATCTCCGCGCCCAGCTCCATCAGCCGCGCGTGGAGCGCGCGCCATTCGCGCCGCGCCTCGGTCGCGAGCGATTTCGCCTCGCTCGCCCAGCTCTTCGGGTCCATCCACGGATTGATGGCGTAAGTGACGCCGAAATGGCTCGGCCGGCACATCAGGATGCGGGGGGCGTTTTTCATGGCCATTCCTCCTTTACGCGGGATGAGCTTCACGCGGCGGGACGGAGATGGCTGCGCTCGATGTCGCGCAGCACCTCCTCAAAACGATCGAGCGCGGAAATAAGCACGGACTCGGAAATCACAAGCGGCGGCGCGAAACGCACGACCGTGTCGTGCGTGTCCTTCGACAGCACGCCCTTCTCGATGAGCCGCTCGGCGACGAGGCGCGCGCTCGCAAAGCGCGGATCGACCTCGGCGCCGGCCAAAAGCCCGCGCCCGCGCACGTCCTTCAGCACCGGGCTTTCGATGGCGCGGAGCCGCGCCATCATGCGCTCGCCCAAGACGCGGCTCTTTTCGACGAGCCCTTCCTCTTCCATCACCGTGAGCGCCTCGAGCCCGACGGCCGCGGCGAGCGGATTGCCGCCGAAGGTCGAGCCGTGCGAGCCCGGCGTGAACACGTCCATGAGCGCGCGCTTGCCGGCGAAGGCCGAGACCGGCAGCACACCGCCGCCCAACGCCTTGCCGAGCACGAGCCCGTCCGGCATCGCGTCCTCGTGCTGGAACGCGAACCAGCGGCCGGTGCGGCCCAATCCCGTCTGCACCTCATCAAAGATGAGGAGAATGCCCATCTCGTCGCAGAGGCGGCGCAGGCCGGCGAGATAGCCTTCGGGCGGGATGATGATGCCGCCCTCGCCCTGGATCGGCTCGACCAGGATCGCGGCCGTCTCCGCCGTGATCGCGCTGCGCGCCGCGTCGAGATCGCCGAACGGCACGGCGCGGAAGCCCGGCGTGAACGGCCCGAACCCGTCGCGATAGGAAGGCTCGCTCGAGAATCCCACGATGGTCGTGGTGCGGCCGTGGAAATTTCCCTCCGCAACGATGATCTCGGCGCGGTCGGGCGCGATCCCCTTGACGCGATAACCCCAGCGGCGCGCCGCCTTGATCGCGGTCTCGACCGCTTCGGCGCCGGTGTTCATCGGCAGCGCCGCGTCCATGCCGGTGACGGCGCAGAGCTTCGCCAGGAACGGACCGAGCCGGTCGCTGTGATAGGCCCGCGAGGATACGGCAAGGCGCCGCGCCTGCGCCTCGAGCGCGGCCAGAATGCGCGGATGCGCATGGCCGTGGCTCACGGCGGAATAGGCGCTCATCATGTCGACATAACGCCGGCCGTTTTCGTCCCACAGGAACGCGCCCTCGCCGCGCGTCAGCACGACCGGGAGCGGCTCGTAGTTGCGGGCGGCCCAGCGGGCCTCCAGCTCGATCGAATTCATGTCCGCGCATCCTCTTAACAACGCGCGTATTAATTGCCCATTGAACGCCGCCGGAGCCGCCGAACTCCGGGGTGGAAACAGCAGAATCTGTCGAATTGGTGGTTATTTCAGGCAATTATCTGCTGCGCGGCGCGAGCAGCGCCGCCGGGTAGCCCGCGAATCGCCTGACCGGGCGCAGCACGATATGGCTGACGATGCGCCCGACGCCGAGGCCGCCATCGAGCAGCTCCGAAGTCAGCTCCTCGTAGCGCGCCAGGTCGGATGTCACGATGCGCGCGACATAGTCGAAGGCGCCGCTCACCTCCCAGCATTCGACGATCTCGTCGATGGCGCGCAGGCGCCGCTCGATCTGGTCGCGGCGCGCGCCGCTGTCGAGCGCGATCTCCGAGATCACCGTCACCGGCCGCGACAGGCGGTCGATGTCGATGCCGGCGCTGAAGCCGGTGATGATGCCGGCGGCGGTGAGGCGGCGCACGCGCTCGAGACACGGGCGCGGCGTCAAGCCGACGCGGGCCGCGAGCGCGTCATAAGTCATGCGTCCGTCGCGCTGCAGCGCCGCCAGGATCTTGACGTCGATCGCATCGAGGCCGCGCGGGCGCCGTGCTGCCGGCATGTGTGCAAGGGTACAGATTTCGCAATCGCCGCGCCATTGGTGGCTCTTTGTTGCTGTCATTGCGAGGAGCAAAGCGACGAAGCAATCTCATGGGGGATTGCTTCGCTGCGCTCGCAATGACATTGGTAGCCCCATGAGCGACGACATTACGCTGCGGCCGATGCGTGCGGACGACATCGCGGCGGCGGACAGCGTCTTCCGCCGCGCCTTCGGCACCTGGTTCGGGCTCGCCGACCCGATGCAGTTCCGCGGCGATGCGGGTCTCTTCGGCTCGCGCCTCTGGTCCTATCCCGAGGGCGGCACCGTGGCGTTGCGCGACGGCGAGATGGTGGGGCTTTCCTTCGCCAGCCGCTGGGGCAGCATCGCCGTCATCGGCCCGATCGCGGTGCTGCCGGAGCTGTGGCGGCACGGGCTCGCGCGCACGCTCGTCGCCGCCGCGCTCGACACCGCCTCGCGCTGGCAGACGCCGCTCGCCGGCCTCTTCACGTTCCCGCAGAGCGCGCTCCATCTGCGCCTTTATCAGTCGTTCGATTTCTGGCCGCGCCATCTCACGCCGATCATGGGAAAGCCGGTGATGGCGGACGCCCACAGTGCGGAGACGATCGCACTCTCCTCGGCGCGCGAGCGCGACGCGCTCGCCGAGGAATGCCGCGCGCTCGCCGCGACGCTTCATCCCGGGCTCGATCTCGCGCGCGAGATCGCGGTCGTGCTCGAGCGCGGGCTGGGCGACGTGCTGGCGCTTGTCGAGGGATCGCGCGTCGCGGGCTTCGCCATCTGCCACAACGGCGCCGGTAGCGATGCGGGCTCGACCGCCGCGCTCGTCAAATTTGCGATGGCGCGGCGCGGCCCCGGCGCCGATGAGCGGCTCAGCCGCATTCTCGCCGGCTGCGAGAGCTTCGCGGCATCGCGCGGCGCCACCCGCCTCGTCGCCAGCGCCGCGACCGCGCGCATCGGCGCTTACCGCCTCCTGTGCGCGGCGGGATTCCGCACTGATGTCCCGTTCGTTTCCATGCACCGGCCCTATGGGCCGGCCTATGACGGGCCCGAGGACTGGGTCCTGGATGACTGGCGCTGAACGTATTGTCCTTGCACTTCGTACGCATATTGTGGTAATATGCGCGTACGATAAGCCCAAGGAGAACGCCATGCCATCCGACGCCCAGATCGACGCCAACCGCCGCAACGCCCAGCTCAGCACCGGCCCGCGCACGGCCGAAGGCAAGGACCGCTCGCGCCGCAACGCGCTCCGTCACGGCCTCCGCGCAGCGTCGCTCGTGATGGCGCCCGGCGAGGCGGTGGCCGAGTTCCGGTCCTTCGCGTCCGACCTGCATCGCGATCTCGCGCCGGCGGGCGCGGTCGAGGAGGCCTTGGCCCAGCGCATCGCCATCCTCGCCTGGCGGCTCGAGCGCGCCGCGCGCCTCGAGGCCGAGCTTTTGACCGGCGAATCCTTCCTCGTCGCGCGCGAGGCGGGCCTCGACGCCCCCGCGACGGGCGCGCTCCCGCCCGAGCTTTCGGCGCTCGCGCGCTATGAGGCGACGCTCGACCGCGCCTTCGAGCGCAGCATGCGCATGTTGCGCGAGCACCAGAAGCTGCGGCTGGCCGGCGCGCTGCCCGAGTGTCTCGACGAAATTACCGAACGAACCCAATTCGCCGACGACGAAGATTCTGCCGAACGAACCCAATTCGCGGCGGGCGAGGAATTTACCGAACGAACCCAATTCGGCCCGGCGGACGAAGCCGGAGCGGAAGAAGAAAGAGAAGAAGAGGAAGAAGAAGAGGAATTGCTGTCGCCGCAGGAGGTGATTGCGCGACGCGAGGCCGCGCGGCAAGAGCGCGCGCGCCTCCTCAACGAGGCGTGCCGGCCGAAAGGCACGCCCGTGCCGGCGTGATAACGTCTGTCATTGCGAGGAGCGAAGCGACGAAGCAATCCCCATCGGCCTGGAGATTGCTTCGCTTCGCTCGCAATGACAGTTCGGAAATTGATGGCGTCATGGCCGGGCTTGTCCCGGCCATCCACGGGTTTTTTGGTGCAGCGTCAACACGTGGATGCCCGGCACGGAGGCCGGGCATGACGGTGGTGTTTTATCGTTGCGAGCGCGGGCGCGTGCTCTGCGCACGCTGCGTCGAAATTTCTTCTACTGCGCCAGCGCCGGGCGGCGGGCGCGCCACGTCATCGCGCGCTCGTAGGCGTGCGCGGCGCGCAGAAGCGTCGGCTCCTCGAACGGGCGCGCGATCAGCTGCATCGCGAGCGGCAGCCCGCCCTCGCCGTAGCCGATGCAGATCGAGATCGCCGGAAAGCCCGTGATGTTCGAGGTCGAGGTGAAATTCGGCTGCTCGACGATGCCCCATTTCGGCACCGCGTCGATGCGCGGCGCCTCGGCCGGCACGGTCGCGGTGAGAAGGATGTCGAGGTCGCGCATCGCGCGGCCCATCTCGTCGGTGAGCGCGCGGCGGCGGCGCTGCGCCTCGACATAGTCGGAAGCGGAGATGAGCGCGCCCAGGACCAAACGGTCGCGCAGCAATTCGCCGTATTTCTCCGGACTCTCGCGCATCCACTTGGCATGAATCGCGAAGCCCTCGGCGAGAATGAGGATGAGGCCCACCGCGCGCCAATCGGCGAGCGGCGACAATTTCACCTCGCGCACCTCGGCGCCTTCGCGGCGATAGAAATCGAGCGCGGCCTCGAGGCTGGCGCGCGTAGCATGGTTGACCGGGTTGTCGCGCTCGTGGAAATCGCGCGCGACGCCTATGCGCAAGCCCTTGGCGCCGTCATTGAGATGCGCGGAATAATCCGGCACCGGTCGCTCGGCGCTCGCCGGGTCCTCAGGATCGTGGCCCGCGATCGCCTGCAGCAGGATCGCGCAATCCTCCACCGTCCACGCCATCGGCCCGGCATGGTCGAGCGAAAAGGCAAGCGGCAGGACGCCGGTGCGCGGCACAAGCCCGTAGGTGGGCTTCAATCCCGCGAGGCCGCAAAGCGCGGCGGGGAGCCGGATCGAGCCGCCCGTGTCGGAGCCCATGCCGCCCAAGACCATGCCGCTCGCGACGGCGGCGCCGGTGCCGCTCGACGAGCCGCCGGTGAAATGCGCCGGGTTCCAGGGGTTGCGCGCCGGCGGCCATGGCAGGTCGAAGGACGGGCCGCCGAACGCGAACTCGTGGGTCGCGAGCTTGCCGAGAAGGACGGTGCCGGCCTCGGCGAGGCGCCGCGTGCACGTAGAGTCGCGCGTTGGCCGGCGGCCTTCGAGCTGGCGCGAATGCGCCGTCGTCGGCATGTCCTTGGTGTCGTAGATGTCTTTCAAACCGATCGGGATGCCGTCGAGCTTGCCGCGCGGGCCTTCCTTCGCGATCGCGGCCTCGGCGGCGCGCGCCTTCGCCAGCGCACCGTCGGCGTCGAGATGGAGAAAGGCATGGAGCGTCGAATCAAGCCGCGCCACGCGATCGAGGCAGGCGCGCGTCAGCTCGACCGGCGAGAGCTTGCGCCCTGCGATGAGCCCAGCGGCCTCGGATATCGTGCAGAATTCGCTCACCGCGGCGCCCGCGGCGTCTCGTAGATGGTGGCGGGCTCGGCCTCGGGCGGCAGCCCGCGCACGCGCTCGATGAGCTGCTCGAGCGTGCCCCAGGCGCGATAGATCTCGCCTTTCTGCGCCTCGCCCAGCACGAGCCCGGCCCGCGCCAAAAGCGCGTCGAACTCCGCGCGCGTCAAAGGCGTCGTCATCACGCGAGCTCCACGATGCTGCCGTCCCGCGCGCGGCCTTGCGCGCGATACTGGCCGATCTTCTTGAGAAGCGGCACGTCGGAGACGCCGTAGAGCACCGCGTCGGCCGCGCCCGCATTGATGTGGCGCCGCCACAGGAAATTGGGCACGACGAAGAAATCGCTCTCGCTCCACTCGAGCCGCTGCCCCGCGACCTCGGTGGCACCACTCCCGGCCATCACACAATAGAGCGTGCTCGCCGTCTCGCGCTTCCAGGACGTCGTCTCGCCCGCGCGCAAAAGCTGCGCCGAATAGCCGAGCGTCGGGAACACCGGCGCGCCATTCGTGGGATTGACCACGTCGACGCGCACGCCCTCGCACGGATCCCCTGCTTCGCCGCGCAGAGCCTCGAGCGCCGCGCGAATCGCGCCGCCGCGATAATGCAGCATCGGCGTGCCGCCCTGCCACGGCCCGCGATGATCGGGCGCGAAGCTCGGCACGATACCGCCCGCGCCGAAGAGGCGCGGCGAGTAGTCGGGCGCCTCGCTTACCTTCTGCGCCTTCGCGTTGTCCTCGCGCGCACCTTCGTAGCCCTCGTCGAGCCAGCCGCAATCGAGATACTCGACGAGCGGCCAGTCGAGGATGTCGGCCCAGATCACGGGCTCGCCGTCCTCGTTGCCGTGATCGTGCCAGGTACCGGCGGGCGTGAAGATGAGATCGCCGCGCTCGGCCACGCAGCGCTCGCCCTCGATCGTGGTGTAGCCGCCCTTCTGCGACAGGATGGTGCGGCTGGCGTTGGGCGTGTGGCGATGCACCGGCGCGACGTCGCCGGGATTGTAGATCGAGATGGCGCAGCGGATGGCACTCGACACCTGGAGCCGGCCGCCCAATCCGGGATTGGTGAGCAGGAACTGCTGGCGGTCGGCGAACTCGATCGGCGGCACGTCGGCGGTCCTGGCGATCTCGGCGATGCGCGCGAGATAGGGCGCGATGTCGCGCCAGCGCCACAGGCACGGCAGCGCCTTCATCTGCCCCGCCGCGACCCGGCCTGAGGCGAGCGGCGCCGCTGCCTCGTTGCCATAGTCGCGATACCACGGGCGCTGCGCCGGCGCGTTCGCTTCGGTCCGGAGCCAGATGTTGAGCGCGCGCGCCTCGGCGTTGAGGCGCTCCATCGCCGCGCGGGCGTCGGACGAAATCTTGCCGCGAGCCTCGTCCATCACGCCACTCTAGCCGGGCGCCGCGCCCGCGTCATCGCCCGCGGAGCGCGCGCGGCACGATCAGCGGATAGAGGATGAGCCCCGCGGCAAAGCCGCCGATGTGCGCGACCCAGGCAACGGGCTCACCCCCCGCGCCGAGGCCCGAGACGCCCGCCACCACGTTCATCACGAGCCACAGCCCGACCAGAAGCCAGAAGCCGCGGCGGAACACGGCAAACCGCAGGATGCCGCCGAAGAGGCCGCTGATCGCCGCCGAGGCGCCGACCAGCGCATCCTCCGACGCGGGATCGAGCGCCCACTCCGCGGCCGCGCCGGCAATGCCGCAGACGAGATAGAAGAGGATGAAGCGCCAGCGCCCGAGGCGCTGCTCGACGCCCGCGCCGAATGCGGCAAGGCCCAGCATGTTGACGGCGATGTGCGCGAAACCGCCGTGCACGAACTGATACGTGATGGGATCGACGAGCGCCCAGAAGGTAAAGGACGGATAGCGCGCCGGAACGAAGCCCAGAAGGTCGACCGCCGCATCGGCCCACTCGTCCGGCAGCAGCAGCATCAGCGCGAACACGGCGACGTTCGCCACGATGAGCGCCTTCGTCGCCGCCGGCAGGTTGAACATGGGCTGCCGCGGCGCGGCGGGGTCATGCATCACGAGGCGTCATCGTTGCGGCCGGGTAACGTTCGGTCAACACTTTGCGGCCTAGGCTTGGTCCTTCCATGGAAGCAGCACCCGCAACCGCGCAATCCGTCCCCGCTCAGGCCGCCGCCGAGCGCCGCCGGCACGCGCGCGTCAGTGTCAGCTTCTTCGGCACTTTGCGGCTCGCCGCCGGCGCCTCGGCCGAATGCCTCGTCCTCGATCTTTCGCTCGGCGGTACCAAGATCATGCTGGGCGAGGCGCTTGCGATCGCACAGGGCGACGCTGTCGGCCTCGACATCGAGAAATTCGGCACCTTCCGCACCGAAGCCATGTGGCGGCGCGACAAGTTCGTGGGCCTGCGCTTCAACGACCCGCCCGAGACGATCGCGGCCGCGTTCGGGAACTTCCTGCCACCCGGCGAGTAGCCGGGATTTGTGATAAATTCGCGGGATGCCTGTCCTGCGATACGCGGCCGCCGCGCTCTTACTCACGCTCGCTCACACGCTTTGCCTCGCGCCCGCGCACGCGGGCGATCCGCTCACCATCCGCATCGCCTGGGCCGCCGTGCCGGGGCAGCTGCCGGCGGTGCTCTATCAGAAGCACGAGATCCTGCGCCATTACGGCCAGAGCTACACGGTCGAGCCGGTCTATAGCCGCGGCAGCGGCACGCAAATCACGGCACTCGCTTCGGGCGAATTGCAGATGGCGCTTTATGCGCCCTCGGCCTTGGCGCTCACGATCGAGCGCGCCGGCATGGACGACATCCGCATCATCGGCGACGCGACCCGCGACGGCTTCGGCGACTATTACTCGCGGCAATATATGGTGCGGGCGGAGAGCGCGATCCGCACGATCGACGATTTGAAGGGCAAGGTCCTCGGCGTCAACAGCATCAGCGGCGCCATGGACATGGCGCTGCGCGCGGGACTGCGCCGCCACGGGCTCGAGGACAAGCGCGACTATCAGATCGTCGAGGTCGATTTCCCCAACATGTTCGCGATGCTGACGAGCAGCAAGATCGAGCTCGGTTGCTTCACGACGCCATTCTCGTTCGCGGCCGAACGCTCGGGCGACACGCGCACGCTCTTCACCATGAAGGATCTGGTCGGCGAGCAGGACATCACCATCATGGCGGCGCGCCAATCCTTCATCGCCAAGAACCGCGCGGCGCTCGTCGATTTCTTCGCGGATTCGCAGCGCGCCATGCGCTGGTTCTACGATCCCGCGAACCGCGCCGAGGTGCTCGCCATTATCTCAAGCTTCACGAAGCAGCCGGCCTCGGCCTATTCCGGCTGGCTCTTCACCCACGCCGACGATTACCGCGATCCCGACCTGCGCCCCAATCTCGACGCGATCCAGCACGATATCGACCGCGAGGTCGAGCTCGGGTTCCTCGCGAAGGGCTTCGACGTGAAGCGCTACGCCGACCTCTCGCTCATCGACGACGCGGCAAAGGAGCGCGCGGCCGGGAATTAGCCGAGCGGCGTGCCGCGCCCGGCGGCCGCGACGCCGCGCGCCTCGGCCTCCGCACGCGTCTCCTCGAACTCGCCTGAGATGCGCGTCCCGGGATATTCCTCCTTCAAGCGCGGATAGACCTCGCGCGCGAACATGCGGATGCCGTGCACCGTATCGTCGTGCTCGAGGAATCCGGCTTGGCCCATGATGAGGAGGTGCCCGAAACCACCGACGTGCTTGTAGAACTTGCGGATCTGCTGATGCACCTGGCCGGGCGTGCCGCAGAAGAGAATGCCACGCTCCATCGCCGTCTCGACCTTCATGTTGCGGCCGAAATTGGCGTGGTCGCCCTGCGTCGTCGCACCTGCCGCCTTCAAGGCCGCGACCGTGGCGGCCGTGCCGGCATAGCCCGGGGGCGTCGCGTAGTGGCGCGGCACCTTGTTGGCGTTCAAATACCAGAGCAGCTTGTCGGCGCCCTCATAAGCCCGGGATTCGGTCTCGCCGACATAGACGAGCGCGGCATAAGCGAGGCGATCGATCGGCACGTTCTCGCCGCGCCCTGCGGCGCGCCAGCCGCGGCGGTAGGATTCGTAGACCGAGCGCGTTCCCTCGTAGCCGGTGAGGAACGTCGCCTGCACGAACCCATGCGCGCCGACGTTCTGCGCGCCCGAGGCGCTCGTCGTCGAAACCCAGACCGGCGGATGCGGCTGCTGCATCGGGCGCGGCCAGATATTGATGGCGCGGTAGTGGAAGAAGCGGCCTTCGTGACTGAACGGACCGTCATGATGCGTCCACGTCTTGACGATGAGGTCGAGCGCTTCCCAGTGCCGCTCGTTCATGCGCACCGGATTGCTGTTGGCCGGCAGCAGCTCGTACGGCACGCCGCGCACGAAGCCCGCTTCGAGCCGTCCGTGCGAGAGGATGTCGATCATCGCCATCTCCTCGGCGACGCGCACCGGCTGGTGGCGGTTCGCGACCGGATTTCCGAGGATGAGGATGCGCGCCTTCGAAGTGACGCGCGCGACCGCGGCCATCATCAGCGGCGCCGCCGGATCGACGCACGTCACCGTCTGATGATGCTCGTTCATCATGATCTCGACGCCTTCCTCCTCCGCGATCTGCCATTCGCGCAGGTAGCGGTCGTAAAGGGCGGCGCCCTTGTCGGGATCGTAGATGCGGTTCGGCAGGTTGACGCGGACGCTCTCGTACGTGTCGGCCGGCGGCAGGAAAGGATAGGCCGTCTCGGTGAAATGCCAGGCCTGCATGGCGCGTTCTCTCCTTGGATGTCCTGGTCAGCCGTCGAGGAAGCCCAGCACCTTCGCGGCGAAGGCTTCAGGCTGCTCCACCTGGACGGCATGAGCGGCGTTGGCGATCGTTTCGATGCGCGCATGCGGCATGAGCCGCGCGTAGCGCTCGAGATAGTCTGCCGAGACAAGCCCGTCGCTTTCACCGCGCAGGAACAGCGTCGGCATGGTGGCGCGGTGGAGCCGGTGCTTGAGCTTCGGATTATGCATCCACGGCTCCCACACCAGCATCGCCACGGTCTCGCGATTGCGCACCATGACCGTGAGCTCGTCGTCGGAGAGGCGCGCGGTATCAACCGTGTGCTTTGCCGGATCCCGGAAGAGCCACTGGCTCACCCGCTCCTGCGGCACGGCGTAGATGTCGGGAATGTCGAGCTTGTCGACCGGGCCGGTCTTGACGCCCACTGGCGCCACAAGCACGAGCTTTCTGAACCGCTCGGGCGCTTTCGACGCCATCTCCGCGGCGATCCAGCCGCCGAGCGAACTGCCGACAAGATCGACCTTCTGCAACCCGAGCCGATCCATCAGCTCGAGATAGATGTACGCGATGTCATCTGGCGTATCGAGCCAGTCGGGCAGCTCGGAATGGCCGAAGCCGGGATGAGAGGGTGCGACGAGACGCCGCGACTTGGCGAGGAGCGCGACATAGGGCTCGTTCGGCTGGAATCCGCCGCCGCTATGGACGAAGAGGAGCGGCTCGCCGCGTCCATCCTCGAACACTTCGAGCGCGAGCCCGGCGACTTTCAGCGTTTCTTTCTTCACGGGCCCGAACCTCCTCCGCACGCGGCGCGCAGCCCCTACTATTTCACCCCGCGAAAAGGGGCGCAATAGAGCCCACTTTTGAACTGTCGCGGCGCGCGCCCGTTTCCCTTATGGTCCACGGCGACCGCCCTTCAGGCCAAGTCCGATGCCGACCGCAAAGCACCGCCGCAAGATTCTGTGCGTCTTCCCCGCCTACAGCCCGTCCTTCGGGACGTTCGAATATGCCTACAAGCTGCGCGGCGCCACGCGCGCGTTCATGCCGCCGCAAGGGCTTCTCGTCATCGCCGCATACCTGCCGGCCGAGTGGGAGATCCGCTTCGTCGACGAGAATATCCGCCCGGCACGCGCGCAGGATTTCGCCTGGGCCGATGCCGTGCTCGTCTCGGGCATGCACGTGCAGCGCCCTACCATCATCGACATCGCCGAGCGCGCCCACCGCTTCGGCAAGACGGCGGTGCTCGGCGGACCCTCCGTCTCCGGCGCGCCCGAGCTTTACGGCGAGTTCGACTACATCCATGTCGGCGAGCTGGGCGACGGCACCGAGCGTCTCATCGGACTCCTCGACGCCGACCCGCGTCGCCCGCCCGAGCAGATCCGCCTCGACACCGTGGAACGCCTGCCGCTCACGGATTTTCCCGTGCCCGCCTATCACCTTGCCGAGATCGCGCGCTACTTCCTCGGCAGCGTGCAATTCTCGTCGGGCTGTCCCTATCGCTGCGAGTTCTGCGACATCCCGGCGCTCTACGGCCGCAACCCGCGTCTCAAGACGCCGCAGCAGGTGACCGACGAGCTCGATGCCATGCTCGAGCATGGCAATCTCGGCGCGGTCTATTTCGTCGACGACAATTTCATCGGCAATCGCCGTGCCGCGCGCGAGCTCGTCGAGCATCTGCTCAAATGGCAGAAGGCGCGCGGCTATCCGATCGAGTTCGCCTGCGAGGCGACGCTCAATATCGCCAAATATCCCGACCTCCTGGCGCTGATGCGCGAGGCATTCTTCGGCACGATCTTTTGCGGCATCGAAACGCCCGAGCCTGAGGCGCTCCGCGCCATGCGCAAGGAGCAGAATGCGTCGATCCCGATGCTCGAGGCGATCGCCACGCTCAACTCCTTCGGGATGGAGGTTGTGGCCGGCATGATCATGGGCCTCGACACCGACACGCGCGATACCGGAAGCCGCATCGTCGAGTTCGCGACCCGCGCGCATATCCCGATGCTGACCCTCAACCTGCTTCAGGCGCTGCCGAAGACGCCGCTGTGGGATCGGCTCGCCGCCGAGGAACGCATCGTCGACGATCCGGCGCGCGAATCGAACGTGCGGTTTCTCCTGCCCTACGACGATGTCGTCGCGATGTGGCGCCGCGCCATCGCCGAGCTCTATGCGCCCAAGGCGCTCTACGAACGCTTCGCCTACAACGTCGAGCACACTTATCCGAACCGCATCCGTCCGCCTGCCTCGCCGGCACGCGCTTCGTGGTCGAACATCAGGAAGGGCATGCGCATCCTCGCGAACCTTCTGCTGCGCGCCGGCGTTGCGGCCGACTACCGCGCGACCTTCTGGCGCCACGCTTGGCCTCTCTTGCGCGCCGGCCGGATCGAGGACGTGATCCATATCGGCCTCGTTGCGCATCACCTCATTGCGTTCTCGCGCGACGCCGTCTCGGGCGCCCAAAACGCCTCGTTTTACTCCGGCAAGATTCGCGGCCGCGGCGCGATTGAGCTAAAACCGGCCGACCTCGCTTCCTGACGCGGCGGCCCATGCGCATCGCCACCTTCGTCACTTGGCTGATTGGCGCCGGGCTCTTGGCCGGCCTGCTCGTGATGAACGACGCAGGCAAGCTTTTCGCCGCCGCGTGGCAGCTACGCGGCTGGCTCGTCGTCATCGCGCTCTATCACGGCGTGCCGCTGCTCTTCGACGTGCTCGGCTGGCGGCGCCTGTTCGAACGCCCGCCCGATTTCGCAAGCCTCCTGCGCATCCGCTGGATGGGCGAGGGAGTGAACGGCCTGCTGCCGGTGCCGCATCTTGGCGAGGTCTTGCGCGCGAAGCTGCCGCACGACGAGGGCAGCGACCTCACTGATGCCGCGACCTCGGTCGTTGGCGACGTCACCATCGGGCTCGCGACGCAGATCATCTTCATCGCCACGGGGCTCGCCTATTTCTCGCTCCGCAGCCGGCACGACGTGCTGCTGCGCTCGGCGCTCACCATCGCCGCGCTGGTGCTCTTCGGTTTGCAATTCTACTGGGCACAGCGCACGCGCTGGTTCAGTCGCGCAGCGGGCGCCGTCGGCCGCTTCATGGGCCGCGCGCGCAGCCTCGACGGCTCGTGGATCCGCACGGTCGAGGACGCGCTGCACCGGCTCTATGGCCATCGCCGCGCGGTCGCGATCGCGTTCGTGTGGCGGCTCCTGAGCTGGTTTGCCGGCGCCGGCGAGATCTGGCTCGTGCCTTATCTCCTCGGCCATCCGATCAGCATCGGCGACGCCGTCACGCTCGAAAGCTTGAGCCAGGGCGCGCGCGCCGCCGCCTTCATCATCCCTGGCGGGCTCGGCGTCCAGGACGGCACGCTCATGGTGCTGTCGCAGCAATTGGGGTTGGGCGGCGAGCTCGGCCTCGTCATCTCGCTGGTGAAGCGTTTCCGCGAGCTGGCGCTCGGCATCCCGGCAGTCGCGCTCGCCTATTCCGGCGAGCTGAGGCGCTGGCGCCGGATCGCAGCTCAGGCCGGCAGCACGCGGCTCAGCATGCCGGCGATGCTGGGCATAATGCGCGGCCGCAGCAGCCGCGAGTCATAGCGCGCCATCCGCCGTTCCTGCTCGACGGCACAAAGCGCGAAAAACGCACGCGGCTTGAGCGTGAGCCCGACGGCATCGCCGCCGGTGCGGGTGAAGTTCTTGTCGTCGACCGCGCGCGCCATCGAGACCCGCCCCCACGCCTGGACCCAAAGCGCCGCCAGACGCTGGAGGTCGAGCTTCGATCGCGCAGGCCAGCCGCGATTGACGCGGGTATAGGCCACCCAGTTGACGAAGAAGAGGTTGTGCCGCGCCTCTTCCTGAATGATCGGCTCGAACACCTCGACGAGCGGGGCCGGAAAGAAGCCGGACTCCCGCGCCAGCCGGAACAGCCCGAACGCGAAAAACGAATCAAAACACTCGCCGTAGCCAGTTCTGAGGAACCCCCACTCGGCATCGGCGATAGCAACGTATGGCTCCTGCTCCTTCAGGCCGATGCCATAGTGGTGGATCATATGGCCAAGGACCTCCTTGTGCCGCCGCTCCTCCCAGGCATTAAGGGCTACAGCCTTCTGGATGAGCGTATCCCGGCTCACCTCGGCCAGCGCTTCCATCCGCCGCGCCGCCCGCTCCTCGGTCGCGACCGCGATGTCCCAAAACGGCAACCCGACGAGACGCTGCAACGCATCCGGCGCGAGGGACGGCCATGCAATGACCGCAGGACGATAGGGATCGAAACTGTCGAGGAGCATGTGGCAAAATAGTTGCCTATGGGCCTCGGACCCGACCACAATTGCCTGATCTGGCGCGGTCGCGCGTTCGGCGTGGGATGACTGCGACATAGGCCACGCTATAGCACGGGCCGCGGCGCGGTTCGCCCCGCGTTGCGAGACTGGAGTTTGCGAGAGGACAAAGAAGAGACTGGGCGGGCCCCGCCATGACCTCAACCGCATCCCTTCGGGCCGAAGAAGCTCCAGCCGCCGCCACGCCGCGGCCGCTGCGGGTGGCGGCGCTCGTGAACCTCACGCAGGGCGCGGGCGCGGGCGGACACGTCAAATGCTGGGAACGGCTCGCCCAGGCGGCGCTGGGGTTTGAGGGGACGCTCGACCTCACGATCTATTTCATGGGGCCGGAGCCCGCGGTACGGCCGCTTGGGCGCAACGTGCGCTACGCCGTCGAGCGCCCCGTGTTCGCGACGGAGCGAATGCCGCTCCTGTCGCACGTCCCCGACCATACCGACCTCGCGCCATGGCACGCGCGGCTCGCGCGCCAGCTGCCGCAGTATGACGTGATACACACCACCGACGCCTATTTCGCCTTCGCCCGCACGGCGCTTGGCGTCGCGCGGCGTACCGGCATTCCGCTCGTAACGTCGGTCCACACCGACACGCCGCGCTATGCCCGCGTCTTCACAGCGCAAACTGTCGAACGCGTGTTCGGCACAGGCCGCGTCGCGCAGGCGCTCCTCGAACGGCTTGGCGTGGCGCGCTACGCCGAGCGCCGCATGCTGCGCCAGCTCGAACGGCATCAGCGTGCGTGCCAGGGCGTGCTGGTGTCGCGCCCCGAGCAGCTCAAGGCGGTGCGGGCGTTGAGGGGCGGGCACGCCGGGCTCCTGCGCCGCGGCATCGACCGTTCGTTCTTCACGCCGGAAAAGCGCGACCGCGACTGGCTTGCCGCACAGTACGGCATTGCGCCCGGGGCCGTGGTCATCGTGTTCGCGGGCCGGGTCAATCGCGGCAAGAACGTCATGGTGCTTGCCGACGCAGTGACCGAGCTCGCGGCCGCGGGTGCGCCCGTCCACCTCTTCTGCGCGGGCGCGGGCGAGGAGCGCTCCGCCATCCTCGCGCGCCTGCCGCGGAACGCCACCTGCCCCGGCAGTCTCGAGCCCGAGACCTTGGCGCGCGTCTACGCCAGCACCGACATCTTCGCCTTCCCCTCGGCGATCGAGGAATACGCCAATGTCGTGCTTGAGGCATTGGCGTCGGGCCTGCCGGTGCTGGTCGCGGGCGAGGGCGGGATGGAGCGCGTCGTCAGCGAGGGCGAGACCGGGTTCGTGCTGCCCGGCAGCAACAGCTTCGCGTGGTCGCGCTATCTGGCGCTCCTTGCGCAGGACAGCGCGCGGCGCGAGGCAATGGGCGCGCGCGCGCGGCGCTATGCCGAGACCCGCCTGCCGACCTGGGCGGACGTGCTCGGCGAGGACATTCTGCCGACGTGGCACCGTGCCTACGCGGCAGCGCGACAATCCGATGTCCGCGCGCTCCGTCCTGCTGCTCGTCCCGCATCCTGACGACGAAGTCGTTGGCTGCGCGGTGGCGATCCGCCGCGCGCAGGCCGGAGGGGCGCGCTTCTTCGCGCTCTATCTCACCACCGGCGTGCCGCCGCGCGAGAGCTTGTGGCCGTGGCAGCGCAGCGGGCACGGCGCGCGCGTCGCGCGCCGCCGCGCCGAGGCGATGCGCGCCGCCGCGCTTCTCGGCATCACGCCCGCCGGCTTCTGCGACTGGCCGGCGCGGGGCCTCAAGGCAGCGCTCGCCTCGGCGCTCGCGCGCATCCGCGCGACGATCGCCGCGCACGGGATCGGCGAAATCTGGACGCCCGCCTGGGAAGGCGCGCACCAGGACCATGACGTGGCGAACTTCCTCGCTGCTCAGCTGCTACCCGAGCATCCCGTCATCGAGTTCGCGGAATACCATCTCGCCGGCGGACACGCGGTTTCGGGCCGGTTCAAAGCGCCGGACGGGCGCGAAACGGTCGTGCGCCTTGACCCCGAAGAGCAGCGCTGGAAGCAGCAACTTCTCGCCCTCTACCGCTCCGAGCGCGGCAACCTTGCCCATATCGCGTGCAAGACGGAGTCGTTTCGGCCGCTTGCGCGTTATGATTATGCCGCCCGGCCGCACGAGGGCCGCCTGTTCTACGAGCGCTTTCAATGGGTGCCCTTCCGCCATCCGCGTATCGACTTCGAACGGCCGGAACGCGTGCTGGCGGCGCTCGCGGCGTTTCGCGACGGAGCCTGATCGCCACACTCCTGCTCCTGCTCGCGCTCGCGCCGGCCGCCACCGCAGCCGACGCGATCATCGTCGCCTCGAAGATCGACACCGAGGGCGCGCTTCTTGGCAACATGATCGCGCTGCTGCTTGAGCATGGCGGGCTTCGCATCGAAAGCCGCATCGGGCTTGGCCCCACCAACATCGTGCGCAGCGCCATCCTCGCCGGCGCCATCGACATCTATCCCGAATACACCGGCAACGGCGCGCGCTTCTTCAAGCGCGAGCACGATCCCGCCTGGAAGAACGCAGCTTCCGGCTATGATGAAGTGCGGCGTCTCGACCGCGCGCAGAACAATCTCGTCTGGCTCGCGCCGGCGCCCGCCAACAACACGTGGGCGATTGCGGCGCGCAAGGATTTGGCGGCGCACGCGGGCGCGACGCTCGAAGGCTTCGCGCGCTATCTCGCGGGCGGCGGACGCGTGCGGCTCGCCGCCTCGGCCGAGTTCGTCGAGAGCCCGGGCGGGCTGCCGGCGTTCGAGCAGTCCTACGGCTTCACGCTCAGCCAGAGCCAACTGCTCGTTCTCGCCGGCGGCGACACCGCGGCGACGATCCGCGCCGCGTCGGAAGACGTCTCCGGCGTCAACGCGGCGATGGCCTACGGCACCGACGGCTCGCTCGCGGCGCTCGGCCTTTCCATCCTCGCCGACGACAAAGGCGCGCAGGTCGTGTACGAGCCGGCGCCAGTCGTGCGCGGTGCGGTGCTGGCGGCGCATCCCGAGATCGCAGGCCTGCTCGATCCGGCGTTCCGCTCGCTTACGCTCGCGCGGCTGCAGCAGCTCAACGCCGCAATCGCAGTCGAGGGGCGCGAGGCACGTGCGGTGGCGCAGGATTATCTCATGGCGCAAGGTTTCCTGAAATGAGGGCGCCGCGGAACGCGGTCCTCCTCGCGCTGGCGCTCGTGGCGTTGCTGGCGCTGCTCGGCTCGGGATTCATCACCCACGCGCCGAACCGGCTCGTTTCGGGCACACCCTTCACGCTTTGGAACGCCCCTGGCGGCTGGCGCGCGGGCCTTATCCTGACGCTCGCCGTCGCACTCGCGGCAGGCGCTTTCCTGACGCCAGCGCGGCATCATTCCGCGACGATCGTTGCGACCGCTTCGCTTCTCCTTCTGCTGCTCCTCGACACGGCGGGCGTTGCGGCGCGGGATTTCGCGGCGCATGCGCCCCCGGCTGCGCGCGCGGGGCTCGGCGCCGCTTTCTGGGTCGCGAGCCTCAGCACGGCGCTCGCCATCATCGACGCGCTGCAGCGCGCGCGTGCGAACCCTGCGTTGCGCTTTGCCGTCGCCCTGGCGCTCGCAGCGGCCATTCTCGCGCTCGCCGCGGATGGGCGGCTCGACGGGCTCTCGCTCGCCCGCGAATACGACGTGCGGCGCAGCGCATTCGCGGCCGAGCTCTTGCGTCACTGCGCGCTCGTCGCAGGATCCGTCTTTCCGGCGCTCGTCATCGGCGTGCCGCTCGGCATTTTCGCCGCACGCAAGCCGCGCTCGCGCGGGGGTCTCTTCGCCGTCCTCAATGTCATCGAGACCGTGCCGTCAGTGGCGCTCTTCGGCCTTCTCATTGCGCCACTGGCCGCGCTTGGCCTTTCCGGCGTCGGGCCGGCGCCCGCCATCGTCGCGCTCACGCTCTACGCGCTGCTGCCGGTCGCGCGCAACACCGAGGCCGGCATCCTCGCCGCCGACACGGCCGCGGTCGAGGCGGCGCGCGGCATGGGCATGACGACAGGCCAGATCTTCCGCCGTGTCGAGCTGCCGCTGGGCTTGCCGGTGTTCGTCGCCGGTCTCCGCATCGTCGTGGTGCAGACGATCGGGCTCGCCGCGGTTGCGGCACTCATCGGCGCGGGCGGGCTCGGCACCTTCATCTTTCAGGGGATCGGACAATATGCCATCGATCTCGTTCTGCTCGGCGCGGTGCCGACGATCGCCCTTGCGCTCGCGGCGGATTTCGCTTTGGCGATGATGACCCCACGAATGGGACAAGAACCATGATCGAACTCGAGCACGTGGTGCGCAGTACGGGCGGGCGCAGGGTCGTCGACGATGTGAGCTTTAGCGTGCCGGCGGGCGCGTTCTGCGCACTGGTTGGCTCCTCAGGCGCCGGAAAATCGACGACCTTGAAGCTCATCAACCGCCTCGTGCCGCTGACGGGTGGCGCGATCCGCATCGGCAGCACCGACGTCGCGAGCCTCCCGCCCGAGGCGCTGCGCCGGCGTATCGGCTATGTCATCCAGTCGATCGGCCTCTTCCCGCACTGGACCGTCGCGCAGAACATCGCCACAGTGCCGCGCCTTCTTGGCTGGAGTGAGGCGAAGATCGGTGCCCGCGTCGCGGAGCTGCTGGCGCTCATCGGGCTTGAGCCCTCCTACGCCGCCCGTTTCCCGCGCGAGCTTTCTGGCGGGCAACAGCAGCGCATCGGAGTCGCTCGCGCGCTCGCGGCCGATCCCGAGCTTTTGCTGATGGACGAGCCGTTCGGAGCGCTCGATCCTCTGACGCGTACCGCGCTCGCGAAGGAGCTGGCCCTCATCCACCGCCGCACGAAGAAGACGATCGTGTTCGTGACGCACGACATCGACATGGCATTGGAGCTCGCCGATGTCATCGCCATCATGCACGAGGGCCGGCTCGTGCAGTTCGGCGCGCCGCTCGACATTCTCGAGCGGCCCGCGTCCGACTTTGTACGCGCCTTTACCGGCGGCGCATCGCTCGGCCTCAAGCTTCTGGGGGTGCGACGCGTGGCCGATCGCATCCGCGTCGAACCCACGTCGGCGGGCGAGCCGGTCGAGCCGTCGGCCTCGCTCGCCGAGGCGCTCTCCGAGATGGTGGTGCGCCAAACTGACCGGCTGCCGGTCAAAGGCGAGAACGGCGCGCCTGGCGGCTCGGTCAGGCTCTCCGACCTGGTGCGCTGATGGCGCTCGCGGCGGCGGCGCTCGCCTTCGCGCTCGTGACCCTCTTCATGCCGGCGCTAGGCCCCCTCTTCGCGCGCGCATGGCCCGACGTGACGCCGCCGATCTACGGCTTCGCCTCGTTCCCCGAACTCCTCCTGTCGCATGCCGAGATCGTTGCATTGGCCAGCGCGGCCGCCACAGCAGCCGCGCTCGCGCTCGGCATCTGTGCGACGCGGCCGTGGGGGCGCGACTTCCGCCCGCTTTTGGGCGCCGTCGCCACGATCGGCCAGACCTTTCCGCCGGTCGCCGTGCTCGCGATCGCCGTGCCCGTCCTGGGCTATGGCGATGTCCCGACCTTCGTGGCACTCGGTCTCTATGGCTTCCTGCCGATCGTCGCCAACGTGATCGCCGGGCTTGAAGGTGTGCCATCCTCCGTGCGCGAGGCGGCGGAAGGCATGGGCTTGTCGTCGTGGCAGATCCTGCGCGATGTGGAGCTGCCGCTCGCGGCGCCGGTGATCCTCGCCGGCGTGCGCACGTCGGTGGTGATTGCAATCGGCACGGCGACGATCGGCTCGACCGTCGGCGCCGTGACGCTCGGCACGCCGATCATCGACGGGCTCGTCGGCGACAAGCTCCCCTACGTGATCGAGGGTGCCGTCGTGGTGGCACTCTTCGCCATTGTCGCGGACATGGTGTTCGAACGGCTCGACCGCTACCTGCGCCGCCACACCGGCGAGCGCGGAGGCTAACGCTTCGCGGCTTTCGCGGCCGAGCCGCCGGCGATGCGGCCGAAGACGGCGCCCGAGGTGAGGCCCGAACCGCCTGGATAATTGAAATAGAAGAGCCCGCCCACGAGCTCGCCGGCGGCATAAAGCCCGGGGATCGGCCGGAAATCCAGATCGACCACTTCGCCCGCGGTGGTGATGCGCAGGCCGCCGAAGGTGAAGGTCAGGCCGCAGGTGACGCCGTAGCCCTCGAACGGCGGCTCATCGATCGTGTTGGCCCAGTTTGATTTCGGGATCGCGAGGCCCTCGGTATGCCGGCCGTCCTTGACGTTGGGATTGAACGGCACGTCGGTGCGCACAGCCTTATTGTAGGCGGCAATCGTCTTCACGAACTGCGTCGCGTCGACACCGTCGAGCTTCTGCGCCAGCTCCTCGATCGTGTTGGCGGTGACCTTGGTGATACGGCGGATGTTGTACTCGTCGCGCTGCAGATGCTTCACCTTCTTGTCCCAGATCTGCCACGCGAACTGGTTGGGTTGCTCGAGGATGACGCGGCCGTATTTCGCATAAGTGTAGTTGCGGAAGTCGGCGCCCTCGTCGACGAAGCGCTCGCCCTTGGCGTTCACCATGATCGCGAACGGATAGGAATGCTTCTGGAACTGGTCGCCGACTGCGAGGTCGCCGAACTCGGGCGCGTTCATGTCCCAGCCGACGGCGTGGCAGCCTGACCAATTGCCGCACGGAGAGGCCCCGATCGCCAAAGCCATTCGGATGCCGTCGCCGGCGTTGAAGCGCGTGCCGCGCACCTTGGCGAGATCCCAGCCAGGCCCGAGATAGCGCGTGCGCCATTCGGGATTGGCCTCGAACCCGCCGGAGGCGAGCACCACCGCGCGGGCGCGAAGCTCTTGCGTCTCGCCGCCCGCGCGCACGCGCACGCCTTGCACGACGCCTTTGTCGACGACGAGATCGGTCGCGCGCGTCTCGTAGCGGATCTCGATGCCGCGCTTTGTCGCGGCGTCCGTGAGCTGCTGCACGAGGCCGGGCCCGCCGCCCACCGATTCCACCGTGAGCCCGCCCCAGAACTTGAACTTGCCGTCGATGCGGAATGCCTGCCGCCCGTAGATCGGCACGAAGCGCACGCCCTTCTCGCGCATCCAGTTGGCGGCGGCGAAGCTCTGCGTCACCAGAAGCTCGACGAGATCGGGGTTGGCGCGGTACTGCGTCACGCGCGCCATGTCGTCGAAGAACTGGTCCTGCGTGTAGGTGCCGAAGTCGCTCGTTGCGACTTCTTGCGCCGTGAGATCGGGGATCAGCGTCTTGATGTCGTCGACGCCGTTATAGACGACGCGCATCGAGCCCGCGGTGAAGCGGCTGTTCCCGCCGGACTCCTCCGGCGGCGCGGCCTCGAGCATCAGCACCTTGGCGCCTGCTTCCTCTGCTGCGAGCGCCGCGCAAAAGGCGGCGTTGCCCGCGCCGACCACGATCACGTCGTGAGATGCCATGAAGCTCCGTCCTTCGCCCGTATCGCGATGCGGCGGCACGTTAGCTCATCAGAGGCGAAGCGCGAAGCACGCTGTCGAACGTTGCGCGGTCCCTGTGCTATAACGGGCCGCGTATTCTGGAAGTGGGACAGGAAAAATGGCCAGGCTCGATTTCGCCATGTGGGACGCTGTCGGCGGGTATTCCGAGCAATCGGTGCCGATGGCCGATATCTATGACGAGCACATCCGACTCGCACGCGAGGTCGAGGAGCTGGGCTACCACTCCTATTTCGTGATCGAGCATCAGAACTCGCCGATCGGCCGGATCACCGCGCCCACCGTCTATCTCACCGCCATCGCCCGGGCGACCCAAAAGCTGCGCGTCGGCGCGATGATGTGGCAGCTCCCGTTCTATCACCCGATCCGGCTCGCGCAGGAAGTGGCGATGCTCGACCACCTGTCGCGCGGCCGCGTCGAGTTCGGCACCGGCATCGGCGTGCACGAGCACGAGTTCATCCGCTGGGGCGTCGACTATTACCAGCGTGCCGCCATGGCGGGCGAGGTGCTCGACATCGTGAAGCGGGCCTGGACCCAGGACGAGGTGACGTTCGAAGGAAAGTATTTTCGCTTCGACGAGGCGCTGCCTCAGCCAAAGCCGTTCCAGAAACCCTATCCGCCGATCTGGGCCGCCGTCCACAGCGACGCTGCGGTCGAGTTCGCGGCGCGCAACAACTATCACGTGTCGCAGAACCTCGATACCGATGAAGTGGTGGCGCAGAAATTCGACCTCTATCGGAAGATCTGGCGCGAATGCAAGCATCCGGGACCGATGCCGCGCGTCTTCCTGCAGCGCCAGGTCCACGTTGCAGAGACCGACGCCAAGGCGCGCGAGGAAGCCGAGCCCTATCTTCTCGGCCGCTCGGGCGGCGCCGTGCCGGTGGGCGGCGGACCGATCGGACAGACGCGCATCGGCTGGGGCTCGAACCCGCGCGGCATGGGTCGCGACAGCCTGCGTCCCGACGACGCGCGGCGCGGCGAAGCGATCAAGAAAGCCGGCGAGAGCTGGGAGTTCAACATCGAGAACGGCCTCGCCATCGTCGGCTCGCCCGAGACCGTCATCAAAAAGCTCGAAGAGGGCAAGAAGCGGATCGGCTACGACATCATCTGCGGCAACCACGAGATCGGCCGCATGCCGAAGGAGCTCGCGCTGAAATCGATGCGGCTCATGGGGAAGGAAGTGATCCCCGCGTTCAAATAGGCGTCCGCCGCAACGGGTCGTATTTATTGCCGCGCCGGCGCGGGCGTAGCGGCAGCAAGCTGGCGGTAATAGTCGAGCGTGGCGTTGGCCAGCGCCGGCGGCAAGTCCTGCCGCGTCAGTTGCTCGGCCTTGGTCAGGTCGCCGGAGAGCGCGTAGACGAGCGCCAGGTTCTGGCGCACGCGGACATCCGCGTTGGGCAGCATGACCGCGTGGAACAGGATCGTGCGCGCGCCCTCGAGATCGTTCGCCATGGCGCGCGACATGCCGTAGTTGTTGAGCACCGAGGCGTTGTCCGGCGAGATCGCGAGCGCCGCCTTGAAGGCGCCATCGGCACCGTCAAAGTCGCCGAGCCGCGCATAGGCGAGCCCCAAGGCCGAGCGTGCGCGCCAGTCCTTGCTGTCAACCGCAGCCGCGCGCTTCAAAAGATCGACCGCGTCAGCAAGCTTGCCGGCGGCCAGCTTATCCTTGCCGGCCTCGGCCAGCACCATGGCGTCGTCGGGCCGCGTTGCCACCGCCTTGTCGGCGACAACGCCTGCCTCGTCGAGCCCCCCAATCATGCGCAGCGCCTGCAGCAGGCCGATCGAGGCGTCGCGATCGTCGGGCTTCTGCGTCAGTGCCGAGCGATAGTAGTTGGCGGCGCTCAGCCAGTCGTTCTGCGCCCGCGCGGTCGCCGCGGCCTGGAGCAGCGAGTTGGTGAGGTCAATCTTGGTGTCGGTCTTGTCCTTGCTGGCGCAGGCGACGAGACCGAAGCACGCCACCGCCACCGCGAGAAGCGCGCCCCACTGCCGCAAGCGGCCTAACCCCATATGCGAACCCCTGCCGAAGGGGTCAATTCTACGCGCGGCGCACGGAGAACGCAAATGACGGACAGCGCTGGGCAACCGGCCGAACTGACCTCACTAGTTTCTTCGCTCGGCCGCCGCTTCGCTTTTCCCGACATTTCTGATAATAATTTCCGGGCGATAGATGGGGCCGGAAATGGCGATGCCCGAGATGAGCGGAAAAGCCAAGACGTGGCGAATGGCGACGTTTGCCGCTGTGGCCTTTCTCCTGGCGTTTGCCGACTCGTGCGCCTGGGCCCAGACCGGGCCTGCCGCCAGCGAGGCTCCGCTCCGCGTCACCCTCAACCACGCCACCGCCGTGACCTATGAAGGCAGTGGCGCCGCCGCCCTCATCGCCGATCCCGCCGTGGCCGACATTGTCACCGAGCGCGGCCACGTGCTGTTTGTGCTCGGCCGCGCCATCGGCACCACCAACCTGCTCGTCTACGATGCGGCCGGCCGCCGGCTCATGGAGCGCGAGGTCGTGGTCGTGCCGGACGAGGCCGGCGTGGTCACGGTGACACGCGATATCTATGAGAACGACTATTTCTGCACGCCGCGCTGTGTTTCACCGCCGCCCCCGGCCGCGGGCTCGGCCCCCTCGGCGCCTGGCGGTGGCGGGCCTGCACCGTTCGGCGCGCCTCAGATCGGCGGAGTCGCCGTGCCGCCGCCAGCGGCGCCAGCCACGGCCGGCATACCATGAGCGAAGCGCCGAAGCCCCCGCCGGCCGCGGGCGCTGAGGACAAAGCCCTTCCCGATCTCGAGCTGGTGCGCCGCGCCGGCTTCGATCCCGACCATTTCCTCTCGTTGCCCGAAGTCGAGCAGCGCATGGTGTTGAAGATGGCGGAGCGCCTCGTCGACGCCGCGCGCCGCGCCGAGGGGTGACGGCGAGCCTCAGCCCGCGACCGGATAGCAGGACGCGGCGGTCAGGTGGAGCGTCGTGAGCGGCAGGAACGGCACGCCGAATTGGAACGGATAGGCCGCGCTGACGCAGTTGTAGCCGGTGTACGAGCCCGAGCCGACGCCGGGGCAGCTCGCTTGGTTGAGGCACACGGTGAAGACGCTGCTGGCGAGCGCGAGGCCGAAGGCCTGCTCGGTCGCCTCGGTCTGGGTGTTTGCGGTGGTGCTGCAGTCCACCGGCGTGTTGCTCGCGCCCAATGAATTCGCGGTCGAGAAATTGCTGGCGCAGCGTGCGGCACCAACGACCGCGTGCTGGAGCGCGAACTGGATGAAGAGCGCCTGGCCGCTCTGAAAGAGACCGAACAGCAGGATCACGAAGAACGGCAGCAGCAGGGCGAACTCGACCGCCGTGACGCCGCGCCGCTCGCGCGCAAGTCGCCCGGCATTGAGCCGCGCCATGCTCACTGGATCCGCACCAGGTAGTTCGACGTCATGGTCAGCGGATTGGCGATATTGATGCCGAGGTTGAACGATTTGGTGATGAGGGAATAAGGCAGGAGCGTCGAGACGTTGGAACTCGCGGTGATATAGACGTAGGTGCCGGCGGTCGGAGGCGTGGGACTGCAAGTGGGCGGCGTCGAGCCCGCCTGCGCGCAGTTCGACTGGTTTACGCCGAGATCGACTCCGCTCGAAGCCGAGTTAAGACAGCAGTAGAGCACCTGCGCCGTCGCGGTCGGCGCCGTCATGAAGAGATTGCTCGGCGCCACTTTCTCGGCCGCGCCCACGACCGCGGTGTCGAAGGCGCAGGCGGGCGAGTTGCTGGTGCAAGAGATATAGTTGAAGCAGGTCGTCGTGTTGGAGCAGTTGGCGTTGAGCTGCGCATAGGCGGCGCCCGCCTGGGCCGCGTCCGCGACCGCCATCTTGGCATAGATGCCAAGGCCGAAATCGACCATTGCCGCGGCAAGAAAGACAAGGACGGGCGCAATGAAGGCCATTTCGATCGCGGCGCCGCCCGCGGCGTTCCGCGCCAAGCCGCGACAGACCGCGGCCAATGTCCTGAAGGCTCTCCGCATTGCCGGTCGAGCGCCCGATTTACTTAACCAAACCTTATACGATCGGGCCAGCGAAGTCGAGTGACCGGGGTCACAAGCAAAGACTGAAACAGCGCTCAGCGCCGGCGCTTGGTCACGCGGAATCCGCTCTTGCGCCGCGCCGGCTGCGCCGATGGCTCGCCCGCATAGATCGAGAGCGCGGTGGCGAGCGCGAGGTAAATGACGGCGGTCAGCGCGTTTTCGGGATGGCTGAAGCTGAGCCAGAGATAGAAGATGCCGGGCCCACCGAAGATCGCGGCGAGGCACCGCGCGCCCCATTTCATCTGTTCGTGCGCCAACATCGCTCGTCTCCGTCCGCCACAGGATCGGCCGCAAATGTCGGAGAATTCGCGAATAATGTCAAGAAAACACCAACATAATTTGAATAAAATTCGAGGAAAAATTAAGCTTAATACTTCGAAAAAATGCGGGGCCAAGGCGGCACGAGTGCCGGCGGGACTCCACGTATAGTGTGTCATGCGGCACCGGGTGTGAGCCGGGCGCGTGGGTGGAGCAAAAGGGGGGCCGCCTTTCTTTCGCGGAAGCGATGGCTTATCGTCGCGCGTCGTTTGGGGCCCGCGCACATGGACGCTCCCGCTTTCGCCGCCAAAAACTCGATCGAGGCCGAGATCGGCGAGGTGCTGGTCGCCAGCGGGAAATTGAGCCAGGCGGGGCTCGAGCGCGCATTGCGTCTCAGCTCGCCGGGCGGCGAACGCTTCCTCGCGCTACTCTCGAAGCTCGGGCTCGTCTCCGAGCGCGATGTCGCCGAGGCACTTGCCGCGCGGCTCGGTCTCGCGCTCGCGGGTCCGTCGGATTTTCCCGACGCGCCGCCGCTCGAAGAGCTCGGCGCCAATTTCCTGCGCCACGCCAAGGTGCTGCCGCTCGCGGACGAGCCGCAGGCGATCCACCTCGCGATGGCCGATCCGCTTGACGAGGTGACGATCCGCGCGATCGAGCTCAAGGCGCAGAAGCGCGTCGTGCCGCGCATTGCGACCGTCTCGGACATCGAGGCCGCGCTCGAGCGGCTCTACCCGGCGCCCGGAACCGCCGCAATCGCGGCCGAGCCCGCGCACGAAGCCGCCGACGCGCACCGCGACGTCGAGCGCCTCAAGGACCTCGCGAGCGGCGCGCCCGTCATCAGGCTCGCGAACCAGCTTATCGCTCGCGCGGTCGAGCTGCGCGCGTCGGATATTCACATCGAGCCCCGCGAACACGGGCTCGCCGTGCGCTATCGCATCGACGGCGCGCTCCAGGATATGGAGGCGCCGCCCGCCGCGACCGGCCCGGCTCTCGTCTCGCGCCTCAAGATCATGGCGCGGCTCGACATCGCCGAGCGCCGCCTGCCACAGGATGGACGCATCCGCGTCCCCGTGCGTGGCCGGCAGATCGACATGCGCGTCTCGACCGTGCCCACGATCAACGGCGAGAACGTGGTGCTGCGCGTGCTCGACCGGGCAAGCGTCGAGCTTGAATTCGCGAAATTGGGCTTTGATGGCGCGCTCGAGGAAAGCTTCCTCAAGCTACTCGACCAGCCCAACGGCATCCTGCTCGTCACCGGGCCGACCGGAAGCGGCAAGACCACGACACTCTATACCTCGCTCCGCCACCTCAACCTCCCCGACAAGAAGCTCTTCAGCGTCGAGGACCCGGTCGAATATCAGCTCGACGGCGTGAGCCAGGTCGAGGTCAGGCCACACATCGGCATGAGCTTCGCCCATGTGCTGCGCTCGATCCTGCGTCAGGACCCCGACATCATCATGGTCGGCGAGATCCGCGACCGCGAGACGGCGGAGATCGCGATCCAGGCGGCCTTGACGGGCCATCTCGTGCTCTCGACGCTCCATACCAACAGCGCCGCCGGCACGGTGACGCGCCTCCTCGACATGGGCATTCCTGACTACCTCCTCACCTCGACCCTCAACGGCATCGAGGCGCAGCGTCTGGTGCGGCGGCTCTGCACCGAATGCCGCGAGGCATATGAGCCGGTCACGGGATTCCTGGAGCAGATCGGCGCCGCGCGCCCGGCCGGAACGCGGCTCTGGCGCGCGCGTGGCTGCGCCTCGTGCAACGGCACGGGCTTCCGCGGGCGGGTCTCGATCGTCGAGCTGATGCCGATGTCGCCGGCGCTGCGGCGCCTCGTCCTCGCGCATGCCGAGACGCAGGAGATCGAGCAGACCGCGGTTGCCGAGGGCATGCGCACGATGTTCCAGTCGGGACTGGCACTTGCGCTCGGCGGCACGACGACGGTCGAGGAAGTGCTGCGCGCCACTCGCGCCGTCTAAAATGGGGGTTTATCGCTACAAAGCCGTGAACGGCGCGGGCGAGATCGTCGAAGGGACGATCGACGCGGAGACGCAATGGGCGGTGGTGCGCGAGCTGAATGGCGCGGGACTCACGCCAATTCGCGCCGACCCGGCGCGCCGTGGCTTCTGGTCCCAGCCGATCCGCTTCGAGCTGAAGAAGCGCCGTGGCCCGGGTTATCCCGAGCTTGCGACATTCACGCGCGAGCTTGCGATGCTGCTCGATGCGGGCCTGCCGCTCGACCGCGCGCTCACGGCGACGCTCGGTCTCGAGAGCAAGCATAAGGGCTGGCGCATCGACCGCGCGATCGAGCGCGTGCGCGGCGGCGCGCCGCTGGCGCGCGCGCTTAGCGAAGCGGGCGGCTTCCCGCCCTTCTATATCGGCATGGTTGAAGCGGGCGAGGCGAGCGCCAATCTCCTGCCGGTGCTGCATCGGCTCGCCGAATATCTCGATACGATGGCGAAGCTCAAGGACAGCGTGACCTCCGCGCTGATCTATCCCGCGCTCGTCGGCGTCACGTGCGTCCTCTCGCTTGCCGTCTTCATCGGATTCGTGCTGCCCCAGTTCGAGAGCGTGCTCATCGACGCGGGCGTCACAGTACCCCTTGGCATGCGCGCTATGCTTGGCACCGTGCGCTTCGTGGGCGCGTGGTGGTGGCTCATTGCCCTTCTGCTGGCGGGCATCGGCTTTCTCGGCCACCGGCAGATGAAGCGGCCGGAGGGGCGGCGCGCGATCGATCGCGCCATCCTCGCCATTCCACTCGTCGGCCCGCTCGTGCGCAAGACGATTGCGGCGCGCTTCGCCCGCACGCTGGGCCTACTCGTGCAGAACGGCGTGGCGCTTCCGGCGGCACTGCAAATCGCGCGCGGGGCGATAACCAACGAGGCGATGCGCGGCGCGCTCGACGGTGTTGCGACCCACTTGCTCGAAGGCAAAGGCTTCGCCGATCCGCTCATCCGGGCCGGCATCCTGCCGGAGCTTGCGGGACAGCTCATCAAGGTCGGCGAGGAGACGGCGCAGCTCGCGGAGATCCTCGCCAAGGTCGCTGACATCTACGACTGGGAGATGCGGCGCTCGCTCGACCGGATGATGAGCTATCTCGTCCCCGGTCTCACCATCTTTATGGGCATCGTCGTCGCAGCCGTCATCGGCTCGCTCCTGACGGCGCTTTTCAGCATCTATGACGTCGCGCTCTGAAGGCTTCACGCTGGTCGAGCTCCTGATCGTGCTGGCGATCATGGCGGTGGCCGGCACAATGCTCGCCACGCACTTCGGCGTCGGCCGCGCCGGCGCCGAACTCAGAGCGGCTTCGCGCGAGCTGGTCGCGGCGCTTGACGAAACGCGGAGCGTCGCGATCGCGCAAAACCGCATCGCCGCCCTGACGTTGGATGCCGGAACGCGCCGCTATCGCGACGCGCGCGGTTTCCATGCGATCCCCGCGCGCCTCGCCGTCGCGTGGCGCGGGCTCGTTCCCGCAGGGGGCGATGGGCGCACCGCCGCGATCTATTTCTTTCCGGATGGAAGCTCCAGCGGCGGCGAAATCGACTTCGCAGCCGGTGACGCGAAGCGAGCCGTGAGCGTCGACTGGTTCACTGGTGCGGCGAACGCGCATGCGATCCAGCCGACCCGCTGAGGGCGCCGCGGGCTTCACGCTCCTCGAGGTGCTTGTCGCCTTCGCGATCGCGGCCGTGCTGCTCGTGCCGCTCGTGCGCATCTTCTCGGGCGGCCTCACTTCGCTTGGACGCTCGGACCGGGCGGAGCGCGCCGTGCTCTGGGCGGAATCCGTGCTTGCCGCGCGCGACGGCGAGGCCCCGCCCGCCCTCGGCGTCGAGAGCGGCGAACTTCCCGGCGGATATCGCTGGCAGCGCAGTGTCGCCTTCTACAGCGGCGCCCTGCCCGCAGGGCAGATCGCGCCGCTCGTTCCCTATGACGTGACGATGACGGTCTCGTGGCAGGAGCGCGGCCGTCCGCGCTCGATCACGCTCGAAACACTGATGCTCGCGCCGCCGCTCCAGTACCAGGTGCGATGATGCGGCATACGGATGGTTTCACACTCATAGAACTTCTCATCGCGATGGTCCTGCTCGCGTTGCTCTCGGCCTTGCTCTTGGGCGGTCTGCGCCTTTCCCGCACAGCCGTCCTTTCGGGCGAGGCTGCAAGCGACCGCCTGCTCGCGGTCGAGCGCGCGGAGGGCGTGGTTCGCCGCCAGCTGCAGCAGGCAGATCCCCTGCCCCTCGCGCCAATCACGGGCGGATCGCCAATCGCATTTGCGGGCGATGAAACCAATCTCGTCTTTATCGCGCCGCCCGCCGCCTATCTCTCAACTGGCGGCGAGCAGATTCAATGGCTCGCCATCGAGCGCGGCACAGGTGGCGCACGCCTCATGCTGCGCTTTCGCCCGCTCGACCGGACCGGTGACACTTGGCCACCGCCGCTCGATCCGTCCGCATTCCAGTCCGTCGTCCTGCTTGATGGCATTTCCGTTGCGCAATTTTCGTATTTCGGACGCACCGCGCCGCGCGACGATCCACGCTGGTGGCAAAAATGGGACACGATGCCGACACTCCCGAGCCTCGTGCGGCTGGCGCTCGCCGCAGGTGGCGCGGGCTGGCCAGATCTGGTCGTCGCGCCGCGCATCGGCGTGCCCGCCAACAGCGGATTTCTTCCCGCCACCGCGTGCCAGCGTGGCACGGGCATCATTTGCAACTATTAGCAGCTCGCAAATTGCACGGAAGCGATCTGCAACTGCTAGCTACTTGCAGACACAAATAGCACCTCCTGATCAACCCCTGCTCACAATAGCCCTTGGTTAATCACAGTGGGCAGATAGGAAACCGATAGTGAAAGGTATCTAGTGCCCCTGCGGAAATGTCAGTTGCGTCCGCACCGTTGGACCAACCCAAAAGTTTCAAGCAGGAGGTTTCATGCCAGGAGGAAAAAGCTTCGCAGGGCGCGCTTGGACGCGGCTTGCGATCGGCATGGTCGCGGCCATGACCGTGATCGGTATCGCTCGAGCCGACAGCGACGGCATCACGAACTCATCGAACGTTCCGCAGCCCGGGAACCTCGTGACGTGCAGTGCGGTCGGGACCGGTGTACCGGGCCTCGTTTGGACGCCGTCGGCGTTCTCGTTCGACATCAGCTGGATCGACGACTTCGACCGTGCCTACTTCCTCGCTGACCGCTCGCATGGCATTCCGTTCGCGACAAGCAGCACTGGCAATCCGAACGGCGGCGGCGACATCATGGAGATCGACATCAACTCCGTGAACCTGACCTCGGCCAACACGTCGGGCCAGGGAACCGTCTACCTGACGCCGCCCAAGAACGATCCTTTCGCAGGCATCGCGTGTGATCAGAACACGGCCTTCGGCGGCACCAGCGGTGTCGGGCGCAATGAGATCACAGGCCCGAACGGCGCCTTCACCGTCAATCACGCTGAAGTCTGGGCGGGCGACGGCCCCTCCTACTTCCAGCCGGGCCAGGGCCATGGCACCGTTACGATGTCGGCTGCGGGCACATGCGGCGTCGCCGGCGTGACCTGCACTTACTCGGGGACGACGGCGGACTACGCTGCCGATAAGTGCGACAGCTCGGTTAGAGTTTTCGATCTGATCTCGGGCAAGCAGACCGACCATATTGACGTCGGCGGCTGCTTCCGGACAGACGAAGGCGCGTTCGATCCGGTGGACCAGGTGGCGGTCTTCGCCAATCCCTCGGAGCAGCCGGGCATCAACTCGCTCCCGTTGAACCAGAGCGCCTACGTCACCTTCATTTCGACCATCTCGGTGGCGCCAGGCCAGCACCACCAGATCCTGAAGCAGATCAATTTCGATGGGACGAACGGCACCATCAAGGCCGACATGGGAATCGAGCAGGCGGTTTATTCGAAGCAGACGGGGTTCTTCTACATCTCTATCCCGGGTGCGAGCTCCAATGCCGCCGGCTATGTGACCATTATCGATCCGACCGACCGCAACAATATCAAGGTCGTCGGCAACTATACGTTGGCGCCGCACATGGTCAAAGGCACGGAGACCTTCTGCGCTCCGAACGGGGGGGCTCTCGGACCCAACTTTGAGTTGTTCCTCGGCTGTTCCAGCGGGCCAGTGGAAATCATCGACATCCGCGACGGCTCGGTCCAGCACGTGTTCAAGAAAACCGCGGGCGGATGCGATGAGGTCGCATTCAATCCCGGCGATGATCACTTCCTTGGAGCCTGTACCGATAGCAACAGCCCCTCGACCGACAATCTTGACATCATCGATGCATTGCCGCCGCGGGTAATTGATCAGCAGATCAATACGCACACGGCAGGCGCGCATTCGGTCGCCGCGGACGCCGTCACGGTGAGCGCTTGGCAGCCGGCGGCTGCCGCGTCAGCCGCGGGCCCCAGTGTCGGCGGGCTTTGCGGTGCCACGCCGTGCGTGCTGATCTACACCTCGTCGGGCGGCGATGACGCGAGCGTCTTTGCGGATGAGAAGACGGGCACCGGCTCGCCGTAATTGCAGCCTTGCCGAACCCGTCGTTCGGCACTGACCCTCCGGTCGATGGGCGTCCACCCGGGCGCCCATCGATCCTTTTATCCCTGATCTTTTATTTCGCGCATGGCGATGTCCCGTTCATTTTCAGGAATCTACGAAATCGCAGGCTCACTGTTGGCGATGTGCTAAATTGGGCCGCGGTCAAGTCGTTCCGCCGAGAACTCGAAGCTCCTTAATCCATGACGCTTGCCCAACTTTTCCGCTCGACGATCGCGCTCCTACAGGGGTTTTTCCATTGGTGGGGCGCCGAGCTTTTGTCGTGCCTGCCGCGCTGGATGCGGTTCGAGCGCGCATGGTCGGGTAACGATCTTGTCCTTCATCTCGACGAGCGTGAGGCCATTCTCGCGCGCGAGCGCAGCGACGGAAGCGCCGAAATCCTGCGGCGGCTTTCAGCGCAGGCGCCGAGAAGCGCCGGGCGCGGCGGCACGCTTGTGCGGCTCAGGCTTCCGGCTGGGCGTGCCCTCCGGTTCGTGCTGCTGCTGCCGGCGGCGGCGCTCGAGAATTTGCGCGAGGCGGTCGCTTTCCAGCTCGACCGCTATACGCCGTTCGAAGCCAACCAAGTCTACCTCACCTGCGCGGTGCGCGAGAGCGACGGCGACCACGTCGCGGTTGCGACAACGCTCGTGGAGCGCCCG